>OHER01000033.1_pt1 | contig 71622 bp, 50 predicted proteins | sample 1567381 | NCBI WGS metagenome assembly OHER01 (sample SAMEA3879600, study PRJEB24766) | human gut metagenome | biome: human-associated habitat; feature: feces | place: USA | collected 1985/1987 | reverse complement strand
GCAGACCATGAATATGGCTCTTTCGGCGGCAAAGCTTTTTACCGACAATCTTCGCTATACAAACGGCGAGCCGGTAAAGGTTGTAATTGCCGACACAACCATAGGCAGAGTTGCCGAGGCGGCGGCATGTCAGGATAAGTTCAAAAAAGCGGGCGTAGACATAACTCTTACAGTTACTCCGTGCTGGTGCTACGGTAGCGAGACTATGGATATGGACCCGAATACCATAAAAGGCGTTTGGGGCTTTAACGGAACGGAAAGACCGGGTGCGGTTTATTTGGCTTCCGTACTCGCCTCGCACGCTCAAAAGGGACTTCCTGCGTTCGGAATCTACGGCAGAGACGTACAGGAGGCTGACGCCACCGAAATTCCCGACGATGTAAAAGAAAAGTTACTGCGTTTCGGCAGAGCGGCAGTTGCCGCGGCTACCATGCGCGGAAAATCATATCTTCAGATAGGCTCCATAACAATGGGTATAGCCGGCTCTATAATAAACCCCGATTTCTTTGAAGAGTATCTCGGTATGCGCGTTGAGTCGGTAGACGAGGTGGAAATAATCCGCCGAATGACCGAGGGCATATATGACGAGGCAGAGTTTAAAAAGGCTCTCAAATGGACAAAAGAAAACTGCAAAGAGGGCTTCGATAAGAACCCCGACTGGTTTAAAAAGTCCGATAAGGAAAAAGAAGAGGCTTGGGAATTTGTCGTTAAGATGATGTGCATAATAAAAGACCTCTATAACGGCAACGAAAATCTCCCCGACGGTGCCGAGGAGGAAAAAGTAGGTCACAACGCAATCTGCGGCGGCTTCCAGGGCCAGAGACAGTGGACGGATTTTTACCCGAACTGTGATTTCCCCGAGGCGCTCTTAAATACCTCGTTCGATTGGAACGGCGCTCGCGAAACCTATGTTCTCGCTACCGAAAACGATACGTTGAACGGCGTTTCCATGCTTTTCGGTAAGCTGCTTACAAATACCGCGCAGCTCTTCTCCGACGTTCGTACATATTGGAGCCCCGAGGCAGTCAAAAAGGCTACGGGCTATGAGCTTGAGGGCGTGGCAAAGGAGTCAAAGGGATTTTTGCATCTGATAAATTCGGGTGCGTCCGCTCTCGATTTCTGCGGCGAAGTTAAAGACGAAAACGGCAACGGTATTGTAAAACCGTTCTGGGAAATGACCGATAAGGATATCAAAGCCTGCACCGACGCCACAACATGGAATGCGGCGGATCTCGGATACTTCCGCGGCGGCGGATTCTCTTCAAGATTTTTAACAAGAAACGAAATGCCCGTAACCATGTGCCGCCTGAATCTCGTTAAGGGTCTAGGTCCCGTTATGCAGATATGCGAGGGCTACACCGTAAATCTTCCCGACGAGGTTTCCGACAAGCTTTGGAAGCGCACAGACTATACATGGCCGTGCACTTGGTTTGCTCCGCGCCTTACCGGCAAGGGTGCGTTTAAATCGGCTTATGACGTTATGAATAATTGGGGCGCCAATCACGGAGCGTCATGCTACGGCCATATCGGAGCCGACCTCATAACGCTTTGCTCCATACTCAGAATTCCGGTTTGTATGCACAATGTACCCGAAGAAAAAATATTCCGCCCGGCGGCATGGAACGCTTTCGGAATGGATAAAGAGGGTCAGGATTACAGAGCCTGCAAGAACTTCGGCCCTATGTATAAATAAGGTGCAAAATGAGTAACGAAAAATATAACACACTCGCCTTTGACTTCGGCGCGTCAAGCGGCAGGGCAATAGTCGGCTCGTTTGACGGTGAAAAAATTGAGCTTTCCGAAATACACCGCTTTCCCAACGACCCGGTGTTTGTCGGCGGAACTATGTATTGGGACGTGCTAAGGCTGTTCCACGAAATTAAGCAGGGGCTTTTAAAATCGCGCCCTTATAATATAAAAAGTCTCGGCATAGATACTTGGGGCGTCGATTTCGGCCTGCTTGACAAGGACGGAAAACTGCTTGAAAATCCCGTGCATTATCGTGATAAAAGAAATATCGGTATGTTAAACAAAGCTTTTTCTTATATTTCACAGGAGGAGCTTTATAACATAACGGGCAATCAGTTTATGGAGATAAACACGGCGTTTCAGCTTTTATCGTTAAAGCTCGCGCGCCCCGATTTGCTCTCACGGGCGGATAAAATGCTTCTGATGCCCGACCTTTTCCGCTATTTCCTTACCGGTGAAAAAACGACCGAGTATTCGATAGCTTCTACAACTCAGCTGCTTGATGCCGAAAAGCGTAGTTGGTCAAAGAGAGTAATTGACGCTCTTTCTCTTCCCGAGGGTATTTTCTGCGATATTGTACCCACCGGTTCCGCGGCGGGAACCTTGTCCGATGAAATATGTGAGGAACTGTCGATACATCCGTGCGCCGTTACTGCGGTTGCAGGTCATGATACACAGTGCGCAATGGTAGCCGTTCCCACCGAAAAAGATGATTTCATCTTCCTTAGTTGCGGTACGTGGTCACTGCTCGGAACAGAGCTCTTAGAGCCTCTCATAAACGAAAAAACGCTCCGCTGCAATGTTACAAACGAGGGCGGATACGGCAGAAAAGCGTCTTTCCTTAAAAATATTATCGGTCTTTGGCTTATACAGGAGACTCGCCGACAGTGGCAGAAGGAGGGCGACAGCCTTTCGTTTGCCGAGATGGAGACTCTCGCACGAAACGCGAAGCCGTTTTCTTGCTTTATAGACCCCGACGCTCCCGATTTTGTTGCCGCCGGGAATATTCCGGAGCGGATAAGGGCATATTGTCGCAGAACAGGGCAGTATGTTCCCGAATCCAAAGGAGAAATTCTCCGCTGTATTTATGAGAGCCTTGCCATGAAGTACCGTTATGCCGCAGAGCAGATTGAGTTCTGCACCGGCAAAGAATACGACACAATATATATTGTGGGCGGTGGTACAAAGGATAAGCTTCTCTCATCGTTTACCGCGTCGGCGTGCAATAAAAATGTTTCCGCCGGACCTACCGAGGCCACCGTTCTCGGCAATATTGCTCTTCAGCTTTTGGCGGAGGGCAAAATAAAAACGCTCCGTGACGCGCGCAGAATAATCAGTAATTCCGAAGAGGTCACAAGCTTTACACCAAGCGAACCCGAAGCGTGGAATAAAAAATATCAGACTTTTAAGGAGGTAGTTTCTCTTGCTTAAAGGAATACCGGAAATACTTTCTCCGGAGCTTTTAAAGGTGCTCTGTGAAATGGGTCACAGCGACCGCCTTGTTATCGCGGACGGCAATTTCCCTGTTATGAGTATGGGCAAAAACGCTCAGATAATCCGTATGGACGGGCACGGCGTACCGGAAATACTTGATGCAATTCTAAGAGTGTTTCCGCTTGATACATATGTCGAAAAGCCGGTAAATCTTATGGAGGTTATGCCGGGCGACGATGTGCAGACTCCAATTTGGGACGTTTACAAAAAAACAGTCGAAAAATATGATGAGCGCGGGAAAAACGCCATAGGCGAAATCGAGCGATTCAAATTTTACGAAGAGACAAAGACGGCGTATGCTGTTATAGCTACAAGCGAAAAGGCTCTTTATGCCAATATAATGCTCCAAAAGGGCGTTGTCTGATTAAATAACGAAAGGAACTTGAAAAATGGATTATATGGAAACAAGAGAAGTTATGTGCGATATTTGCCATAAGATGTGGCAGCTCGGCTGGGTTGCGGCAAATGACGGTAACCTCTCGGTAAAATTGCCCGACGGCAACTTTCTTGCCACACCCACAGGCATCAGCAAAAGCTTCATAACTCCCGAAAAACTCGTCATAATAAATCCCGAGGGCGAGGTGCTCCAGGCTATTGACGGTTACAGACCGTCGTCGGAAATCAAAATGCATCTTCGCTGCTATAAAGAACGCGACGACGTAGGAGCGGTGCTCCATGCTCATCCGCCTACAGCCACGGGATACGCCGTAGCGCACATTCCGCTTGACAGATACACGATGATAGAAACCGTTGCGGCGATAGGCTCGATCCCCGTAACACCGTACGGTACGCCGTCTACATACGAAGTGCCGGACGCCATTGCCCCGTATCTTCAAGAGCACGATGTATTGCTTCTTGCAAATCACGGCGCGCTTACGGTCGGTGCCGACGCAATAACTGCATATTACCGTATGGAAACACTTGAGCTATTTGCAAAAATCAGCCTTACGGCACATCTTCTCGGCGGCGAAAAGGAAATTTCGCGCGAAAATATCGACAAGCTGATAGAGCTTCGTAAGTATTACGGCATAACAGGCAGACACCCGGGATACAAGCATTACAGAGAAGACTGAGCCGGAGGATAACTCAAATACCTCTTCTCAGGAACCGAATAAAACCGATAACGTGTTTTACTCATTCCTAATTACAAAAGCGTTACGGACTCAAAGTCCGTAACGCTTTTTTGTATTTTTGACAGCGATTTTTTATTGTAAATATCGAAAAAGTGATATATAATTCATATGTAATCTAAATTGAATTGTGGCAGGTGGTTATATGAAGCCGTACGGACTTATACTTGCTGGCGGCGGTGCAAAGGGCGCATACCAGATAGGCGCTTGGAAAGCCATGCGCGAGCTTGACATTGAATTCGAGGCTATAGCGGGAGCCTCAATCGGCGCTATAAACGGAGCTATGATAGCTCAAGGGGATTTTGACGATGCGTATGAGCTTTGGAGCAACGTTGAGGTTTCGAGCGGCGTAAATATTCAGGGCGAGCTGAAGGACCCGAAAAATTTGTTCAGCTTCAGTAATTTCCCGAAAATCGCACACGAGATAATACGCAACGGCGGTGTTGACGTTACGCCGGCAAAGGAGCTTATAGCTGCCCATATCGACGAGAAAAAAGTAAGAGCGTCAAACATTCCGCTCGCTATTGATACTATCGACCTTGATTCGCTGAAGCCTGTTGAGATGTTTGTAGATGAAATGCCCGAGGGCGAGCTTATCGATTATCTTATGGCTTCGGCAAGAGTTCCGGGACTTAACAGACAAGGCCCGAAGGACGGCAAATTCCTCGACGGCGGCGTTTATGACAATACCCCGATAGGTATACTCAGAAAGCGCGGCATAAATCGCCTTATCGTAGTCGATATATCCGGCATAAAAGGAATAGGTCACAAGGAGGCCTTGAGCTGTGCCAATATAGTTTATATCCGTCCGTTTGACGCAAAGGAGCTCGGCGAGTCGTTTGAGTTTGATAAAGAAGCGACGGAGCGTCGAATCAAAATGGGCTATCTTGATACCAAAAAGGCGTTCGGCAGGCTTTTCGGTCAGTTTTATTATTTCTCTCAAAAGGAATATAAGGCAATGCAGGAGCATTACGGCTACGAAGCGGTAAACGAGCTTGAAACGCTCGCTTTGGAATATGAGTTGCCGCGTCTTACCGTTTACACGGAGCGCAAATTTCTCCGCTCGTTAAAGGCTCTTATAAACAAAAAAGACGCGCTCCCCTCCGATGAAGAGGAGGACGAGGAGAAAAAATCAAAGCTCAAAAAGGCTGCTGAGGTTATACAGGAAACGCCGCAGATTTTGCTTAAAAAGTTCTCGATATATACGAGAAATAAAAAATATGCAAACGCGGTTTCAGTGCTTGAAAAATTCGGCGACAAAAAATAAAAATATACGGCAGAGCATTTAATATGCCCTGCCGTTTGCTTTTTCGGTGTATGCGGTTATCACGTATTTGTTGCAGAGCAGCGAAAAAACATATCGCCCTTTTTCGCAGTAATAATCAATATCGCAAAATTTCAAATTGTCAAAGAATATACCGCTGTCGTTAATGGCTTTTTCCGCCTCCCTCGATGTTACTCCCATAAGCTCCGATGACAAGGCTATGTACGAGTCATAAAACTCCCGAAGCTCCTGTTCGTTGTAAGAGCCTTCTTCGCCGGTCACGGTTGCCGCGATTCCCGTTACCGTACCTTTTTCATCTGTGTCAAGCGTTAATAATGCAGTTTTGTCTCCTATTTTGTAAAAGCTGTAAAAGCAGCCGTCGCTTTTACATTCCTTGAAAAACTCCTCATACTTGATTTCGGGAGAATCGTATTCCGAATTGTAGCGGCGGCAAAATTCATATGCGTCAATGCTCTCTTGCCGTGAGCAGGCGGTTAGACAAACAGCTGACAGGCTTGCCGATATGAAAAAGCAAAAAAACTGCCTGCATAGCATTTTGCACGTTTTGTGTTTATTAACTGTTTGTTCATACTTTTTTAACAAAAACATATGGCATTCTATCCTTTAATAGTATAAAATTATTAGGTATACTCAATTACTTTAAAATATTATATTCCAATCAAAATGCGAAAGTGGTGGTATTTTGTTTAAGAAATTCAAAAGATTATCCCGAAAAAGGCAGATTTTTACGGTTTTAATTTCGGTAATTATAGTTGCTCTTGTGGCAGCGCTTCTCTATCAGACCTTTAAGCCGGAGCCAAGACCCGAATATCAGGTGCAGGCAGCCTCTGTCGGCGATATACAGGCGACATTTGATACAAAGGGGACGGTTGAGTCCACAAGCACCGAAAAATTCACGGCGGCGGCAGGCGTCAAGGTAAGCTCCGTCAATGTCGCGGTGGGCGACAGAGTAAAGGCGGGGGATGTTCTTGCTACCTTTGATGTATCTTCAATAGACGGTACGCTCGCAAATTATAAAAGTGCCTTTGACAAAGCCAAGGCGGCATACGACAAAGCAAGCGGTACCGTGAGCTCCGCAAAAAGCGGTATAAAGGCAATCGACCTTCAGATTTCTCAGACGGAAAGCGATATTTCCGCACTTAAAAGAGAAATAGCCGCAACACATAATGCCGATATAAAAAATGCCGAGAACGCAAAAAAATATACCGAAGAACAGCTTGAGGCTCTTCGCGAGCAACTTAAAAACGGCGGACTTACAGAGGAAGAGATACAGGATATAATCAATTCTCTTAAAAATTCCTCCGGCGATGTGGATATAGAAAAGGCTCTTTCAGACTCAATTGCCGCAAAGCAGATGAAATTAGCCCAGGCGGAAGCACAGCTGACCTCGCTTAAAACTCAGCGCGCCGTTTATGAGGCTCAGACAGACGAAACCGTGTCCGATATTTATAAATCCGTTATGGAGCAAAAGCAAAAGGATTATGAGAGCTATAAAGCTATATATGATTCCCTTAAAAACGGTTGGGTCGCTTCGGCGGACGGAATAATCACCACTGTCAATATTGAGGCGGGCAAGGAGTTTACGCCCGCGGAAGAAGGTTCCTCCGGCGTTGATCTCTCTTCGATTATCAGCTCTATGACGAGCAATTCCGAGGTAGCCTCAACTCTAACCGACATTCTTTCGTCAACAGCAGGCTCTGCTTCGTCTGTCGGCGACGGTATAGTCCTTGAAAATTACGGTGAGTTTATAGCAAGCTTTACCGTCGGCAAATATGACCTTCTCGGACTTAAGGTCGGTCAAAGTGCGATTGTATCGACTCTCGGCTCCGATTATGATGCGGTTGTGTCGTATGTCGGTGCCACGGCTTCCGAAAATAACGGGCTTAATATCAGTTCCATCGCTTCAAGCCTTACTGGCTCTTCCTCAAATTCGGCGAGCGCGGTTGCAAAGGTCAAGATATTAAATCCCGACGAAAAAATAGTTATCGGCTTTGATGTTGATATAAAAGTCAATACCGAGAAAATAACAAACGTTCTTAAGATACCGGTTGACGCCGTGGCAACTGATGACGCCGTCACTTATGTATATGTATATAATCCCGATAAAAAAACCGTTGAAAAAAGAACGGTTGAGCTCGGCGTGTTCTCCGATGACGATTATGAAGTGAAATCCGGTCTTTCCGAGGGCGAAATGGTTGTTATGAATCCAAAAGCGGCTCTCACGGACGGAACAAAAATAGCAGTTAAGGGTTAATTTAAGCTGAAAAGGCAGGTGGCTCCGAATTGAATATAAAAGAAAACATAAGGATCGCCATTTTCAGCATTAAGTCGAACCTTATGCGCTCGCTTCTTACAATGCTCGGCATTATAATCGGCGTAGCTTCGGTAATAGCTGTAATAACTGTCGGCAACGGCGGCAGAGATTATATCGTGGGTATGATTCGTGATATGGGCTCAAGTGCCATAAGCATTACCGTCAATGCCGCAAATTCCGATATCTCAAATTCCGACTATATTACGGACGACGATATAAACGCCATTAAATCTCTCGATAATGTTCAGTACGTATCACCGATGGTAATGACCCTCGGCTCACTTTCGGTGGACGGCAACGACAAAAACGCCATAGGCTTTATAGTCGGAGGCAACAGCGATTTAAGATATGTTATGAACGGCGACTGCATATACGGCAGATACTTCAATAAAACCGAGGTCGAGGCCGGCAGAAGCGTGTGTATAATCGATTCAACAAGTGCCATGCAGCTTTTCGGCAAGAAAAATGTTGTCGGCGAATTTGTTTCCTTTAATTATAACGACGTATCCGTGAGCTTTAAGATTATCGGAGTTACCGATATGATGAGCTCGTTCGGCGGCGACAGCGAAAAGATGCTGGAAAATATGAATTCTCTTACCGGCGGTGCAGCGGTGACGAGTGCCATGATAATGGTTCCGTCTACCGTAGCCACTCAAATAATGGGCGGCGAGGCTCGATACGATACCGTTTATATTATGGCAAAGGATGAAAACGATCTTGAAAGTGCCGGCAATGCGGCGGCAAACCGCATAAAGGCAAGACATAACAACATGGACCGCGATTGCTATACCGTAACCAATATGGCAACCTATATTGACCTTTTAGATACGGTCATAAACGTATTTACCATATTCATAGCGGCGGTCAGCGCAATATCTCTCGTAGTCGGCGGAATAGGTGTTATGAATATTATGCTCGTCTCCATAACGGAGCGAACGCGCGAAATAGGCATACGAAAGGCTCTCGGAGCCAAAACGTCCACGATATTGTTCCAGTTCCTCACGGAGTCCATAATTCTGTGCCTCATAGGCGGACTTATAGGACTTTTGCTGGGTGTTTCGGGAGCGGCACTGGTTTCGAAAATTATGAATGTTCCGCTTGAGGTGAAATTCTCGACAATTGCGCTTGCCATAGGATTTTCAACGGCGATAGGTGTGATATTCGGCGTTTATCCCGCAAAGCGAGCCGCAAAAATGCCGCCTATCGAGGCACTTCGAAGAGACTGATTTTTTTAAACGGAGTTGTGGGCAGAGATGGCCCACAGCCCCGTTTTTTTGTTTGTACTTAAAAATTGTCTCTCGATGGGTCATATCCTGCAAAACGGTATTGTATATTTATTTTTGTCTAAAACTTCGCGACAAGATCGTTACTTTACATTTTTGAAAGCGTAAAATCCGCTTAAAACCAAAGTTTTTAACATTATGAACACGGTTTTGAACATTTTGATTGTCAAAAACTTCCGTGGCATAATATGTCAAAACTGTATAATTGCATTGTTCCAAATAAATTTATTGCATATTTTTTTGAATAACAAGGCTCGCTGTCCGTCATTTTTCGACAATTGCAGACCGATTTTTGAATAATGTTGTGTTTTGCTGCAGCTTTTGATATAATATAATAAGCAAATGAGAAAAGGAGTGTATTACCGTGGAACTTACCGTTACGGGGTTCACCGTTCTTTGGTCGGTGCTTCTTATACTGTTTATAATTGCAGAGGCGATAACCGTTCAGCTTGTTTCCATTTGGTTTGCCATAGGCTCTCTTGTCGCGCTTATTGCCAATTTTTGCGGTGCGAATACACTTGTGCAGGCGGCACTTTTTGTCGGTGTATCGTTTGCGGCTCTTTTGCTGACAAGACCGCTCGTGAAAAAGTTCTCTACTCCTAAAATACAGCGTACAAATATAGACCGTATCATAGGCGAAAGGGCGATAGTCACGGAGGAGATAGACAATCTTCGTGCCATAGGCATCGTAAAAGCCGACGGAAAATCGTGGAGTGCTCGTTCCGCAGACGGAAGCATTATACCGGCGGGAAGCGTCGTCGAGGTGCAAAAAATCGACGGTGTTAAGCTGATAGTCGGTTTAATACAGAATAAATAAAAGGAAGAGGTATTTTATTATGGCATGGCTTTACGTTATTTTGGCGATAATTGTAATTGCATTGGTTATCGTTATAGCAAATCTTAAAATTGTTCCGCAGTCAAAAGCATATGTTATCGAGCGACTCGGTGCATATCTTACGACGTGGCAGACCGGATTTCACGTTAAAATTCCGTTCTTTGAGAGAATAGCCAAGGTTGTCTCATTAAAAGAGCAGGTCGTTGATTTCGCACCGCAGCCCGTTATCACCAAGGATAACGTAACTATGCAGATAGATACGGTTGTGTTCTTTCAGATAACCGACCCCAAGCTTTACACATACGGTGTTGAACATCCGATTTCGGCTATTGAAAATCTCTCGGCAACCACACTTCGTAATATCATCGGCGAGATGGAGCTTGACGCAACGCTTACATCGCGTGATACCATTAATGCAAAAATACGTGTTATTCTTGACGAAGCAACCGACCCATGGGGCATTAAGGTTAACCGCGTCGAGCTTAAAAACATCATCCCGCCGCGTGAGATTCAGGATGCCATGGAAAAGCAGATGAAGGCAGAGCGTCATCGCCGTGAGGCAATTCTTACGGCAGAGGGTGAAAAGGCAAGTAAAATACTTGTGGCAGAGGGCCATAAGGAGTCTCAGATACTCAACGCCGAGGCAGAAAAACAGGCGGCAATTCTTCACGCCGAAGCCGTTAAAGAAGCTAAAATACGTGAGGCGGAGGGCGAAGCCGAGGCTATACTCGCCGTCCAAAAGGCAAATGCGAAGGCCATTGAGCTTATAAACGAGGCTGCTCCGAGCGACGCCGTTATAGCCATAAAGAGCCTTGAGGCGTTCGCAAAGGCAGCCGACGGTAAGGCTACTAAGATTATTATCCCGTCCGAGATTCAAAGCCTTGCAGGTCTTGCCGCGAGCCTTAAAGAGCTTGTTACGGAGCCTGTCGCAGAAGAAAAAAACGACTCCTCCGTAGATAAGACCGAGTAAAAAGACAGTTTGATTTTAACTCCGCCGCAGAGCTTTTCCTTTAAAAAGCTTTTGCGGCGGCTTTTTGTAAATTCTCTAAAGTTTTGTATAAGCCCTTGCAATATTGAAAAGATTATATTATAATAATATCACCTTAATTTGGTCGTGTGCCGTGCGGGTCCTGTGCGACAGAGCTCCACGAACCATGTCAGGCGGGGAACCGAGCAGCATTAAGTGGTCAGCCTGTGCGCCACAGTCAGCCTGCACGGTGCATGACCAAGTTAAGGTCTTTATTTTTGTTATAATGAAGCCGAAAAGTGCCGCTGTATTTTGTTTGGCACAAAAGCAGGAGGTGTGAAAATGTATCAGGCGCTGTATCGCAAATATCGTCCGCAGACCTTTTCCGACGTCGTCGGGCAGGAGCACGTTACCGAGACTCTCAGAAACGCGGTAAAATCAGGCAGACTTTCACACGCCTATCTTTTCACCGGTTCTCGCGGAACGGGCAAAACCTCCTGTGCTAAAATTCTCGCAAAAGCGGTCAACTGTGAAAATCCCGTGGACGGCAATCCGTGCGGAAAATGTGCCGCCTGCCGCGGTATAGACGACGGCTCGATTTTGGACGTCATCGAAATAGACGCCGCGTCAAATAACGGTGTTGACAATATCAGAGATCTCCGCGAGGAGGCTAATTATACGCCGTCCGCCGTAAAGTACCGCGTGTATATCATAGATGAAGTGCATATGCTCTCCGTCGGCGCGTTTAATGCTCTCTTAAAAACGCTTGAAGAGCCGCCCGAGCACGTCAAATTCATTTTGGCGACTACCGAGGTACATAAGCTCCCGTCTACGATTTTGTCACGTTGTCAGCGTTTTGATTTTAAACGCATTTCACCCGAGGATATAGCAAAGAGGCTTTCGTTTGTAGCCGATAAAGAAAATATTGATTTAACCCCCGAGGCGGCAATGCTTATATCGCGTATTGCCGACGGTGCACTCCGTGACGCCTTGTCGTTGCTTGACAGATGCGCATCTTACGGAACCGAAATAACCGAAAAGGTGGCAAGCGACGCCGCAGGCATAGCCGGCAGAGAGCATCTGTTTGAGCTTGTTGACGCCGTAATCTCTCACGATAGTCCAAGGGCACTCACGATAATAGATGAGCTTTACAATAATTCCTGTGATATGGAACGTCTTTTAAGTGAATTGCTCTCTCATTTCCGCAATATGATGGTTGCGCTGACGGTGCCTAATTTCAGAGAGCTCGTTATTTGCCCCGATTCCGAAATAGAGATAATACGCCGCCAAGCAAAGAGCTTAACTCTTGAGAGCGTTCTTTCGTGTATGGACAGAATCGGCGACGCCATAGTCGAAATCAAAAGGGGAGCCGACAGGCGCACAAGTGCCGAAATGGCTGTTATCCGATTGACAAGTCCGAAGCTTGATACGGATACGGCGGCTGTTTTACGCAGAATTTCGGATATTGAAGTAAAGCTTAAAAACGGCGTGTTTAAGCCATCTCCCGAATCTCGGGAGTCGGATTTTGCCGCGAACGCATCTCCGGTGAAGCAAAGCGAGCCGAACGAAGCGCAAACACAGCAGGTTAAAAATGAAAATCCCGAAAGCAAAGAGGCTGTTTCCGATAAAACACCTGCCGCTTATGATGAGCCAAACAATGCGGAGCCGAAAGTAAATGAGACGTTGCAAGATAAAAACCGAGAAATAAAATCGGACGAAGTGTTTGAAAATTGGGCTGAGGTTGTCGATATATTGTCGCGCACTTCTCCGGCGCTTACGGGATTTTTAAACGGCTCGACGGCATTTGTTCATCCGGGCGGATTTTTACTTATAAAATCGTCAAATTCAATACTCGGCCAAATGCTGATGACAGGCAATTTTTCAAACGACATTGTAAAGGCCGTGTATGAGGTCAGCGGAAAAAAATATCGTATAGGAATATACAATGACGAGCATTCCGAGGCAAAGCCGAAAAAAGACCCGTTAGATGGGCTTTTGAGCAGGGCAAAGGAGCTCGGCATCAATGTTATAGACCAGTAAATAAGATTAAATTGGAAGGAAATGGTAATAATATGAAAGCAAGAATTCCGAACCAGGGTCCTACCGGAGCCAATATGATGAAAAAGCTCCAGGAGGTTCAAAGTAATATGAGCGCGCTTCAGGATGAGCTTGCCGCAGCGGAATACAATGCGTCGGCAGGCGGCGGAGCGGTTGAGGTTACGGTAAACGGCTCGCATGAAATTAAGGCTATCAAAATCAAACCCGAGGTTATCGACCCCGAAGAGCCCGAAATGCTTGAGGATCTTCTTATGGCTTCTCTCAACGAGGCTATGCGTAAAGCCGACGAAACCGCAGAGCGTGAAATGAATAAGCTTACCGGCGGACTTAATATCCCCGGAATGGGCGGTATGTTTTAATGGGATACAATATCCCTGCGCTTGAAAAGCTGATAGACGAATTTCGCAAAATGCCGTCAGTAGGCACAAAATCGGCGGAAAGAATGGCATTTTATGTGCTCGGGCTTGACGATAACGGGACCGCAGAGCTTGCAAATGCCATAGTGACGGCTCACGAAAAAATACATCAGTGCAAAATTTGCCGCAATCTTACCGAAGATGAAATCTGCCCGATTTGCAGTAATGAAAAGCGCGACAGATCTACAATTTGCGTGGTTGAAAGTCCGCGTGATGTCATAGCGTTTGAGCGTACCCACGAATACCGCGGTCTGTATCACGTGCTGCACGGCGTTATTTCGCCGATGAACGGTATAGGTCCCGACGACCTCACCGTTAAAGAGCTCCTTTTGCGTATGAATGACAGCGTAAACGAAGTCATTATGGCTACAAACCCCACGGTAGAGGGCGAGGCAACGGCTATGTATATCAGCAAGCTTTTAAAGCCCATCGGCATAAAAGTAACAAGGCTTGCTTACGGTGTTCCCGTAGGTGCCGACCTTGAGTATGCCGACGAAGTAACTTTGATGCGCGCACTTGAGGGCAGAAATCTTATATGATTAAAAGGTTCGGCAGTTAGCTGCCGATAATGTTGACGAAAGGTAAAACTTATGGCTGCCGAGCAAATCAAAAAAATTGCACAGAATAAAAAAGCCTACCACGATTATTTCATTCTCGAAACCTACGAGGCGGGTATAGAGCTTTTCGGCACGGAAGTCAAGAGTATACGCGAGGGCAGGATAAACTTAAAGGATTCCTGGTGCAGTATCGACGGCGGCGAAATATTTGCAAATTCGGTTCATATAAGCCCGTATGATCACGGCAATATTTTTAACCGCGACCCTCTGCGCGTAAAACGCCTTTTAATGCATAAAAAAGAAATACACAGGCTCTACGGCACAATAAAACAGCAGGGGCTGACTCTCATACCGCTGTCGGTCTATTTTAAAAACGGCAGGGCAAAAATGGAAGTCGGTCTTTGTAAGGGCAAAAAGAATTACGATAAGCGCGACGTTGCCGCCAAAAAGGAAGCAACGCGCACTATCGACAGAGAGCTGAAAGAGCGAATGAGATAATATATAAGGGGATGAAGGGATTTCGACGGGGTCTTTGAACCACGATAAGCGAGCAGCGGTGTGGTGCCGCTTTAAACAGCCACAGTTTATTAAAAATAAACGACAAAGATTCTAAAGTTTTACTCGCTGCTTAAGTCAGCGGGTCGTTCCCTCCGAAGTACCGCGATCGGATAAGGAGCGTCATCAGCGGTAAATGTGAACGGGTAACCGCCTTGTAACCCGTCACACACAACAGGGCTACCAAAGCGCATAGACCGCCGTCGGGCGATGTGCCGAGGGAATTTTAAATAGACGGATACGCTCGTAGAAATTTGTGAGGATGAGATTTCGGACGCGGTTTCGATTACCGCCATCTCCACCATAAAAGGCAGCCGAAAGGCTGCCTTTTTTATAAATCCCAAAGCGGTTTAAAAATAAAATGTAATTTGTCTTTTGACGTATGGTTTTTGATTTTGACTTTGACTTCTGCTTTTACTTTTACTTTTACTTTTACTTTTACTTTTGTCTATGCCTATGCCTATGCCTGAGCCTGTACGCCTATGCCCGTGCGGCTTTAAAGACGGTTTTGCTTGTTACGTATCGACACACTTTAGATATATATTAACTACACTTGTGCTGATACGTAACATTTTTCGCTTTACTACACTGAAAATCAACGCATATTTGTTTTTTCGGCGCGGTTATGGTAAACTAATAGTATAATTTTTCGGAAAGCTGCGGTGATAAGCTGTGATAGATAAAAAATATGCAGATTACTCATGGGAAAAGGCGAGCACGCTGTTAAATATTGATTCTCCGACGGGGTTTACCAAAAAAGCCGCCGAATTCGTTAAAAAGGAATTTTCGGCTCTCGGATTTTCCGCCGAATACACGGTAAAGGGCGGCGTTCTTGCCGACCTCGGCGGAAAAGACGATAACAATGCTTTGCTTTTGGAGGCGCACACAGATACCCTCGGCGGAATGGTCGCCGAAGTCAAGAGTAACGGCAGACTGAGAATAACGCCCCTCGGCGGTATGAATGCCTGCAACGCCGAAACGGAGAATGTCAGAATATATACCCGTTCGGGCAAAATATATGAGGGTGCGCTTCAGCTTTGTAACGCTTCAATTCACGTTAACGGCGATTTTTCGACTGTTTCGCGTACTTGGGACAGCGTCGAAATCGTCATCGACGAGGACGTAAAAACCGATGAGGATACAAGAAATCTCGGCATAGAAACGGGCGATATAGTTTGCTTTGAACCGCGTACACGCCGTACCGAATCCGGATATTTAAAAAGCAGATTCCTTGATGATAAGCTCTCTGTGGGCATATTGCTCGGTTTTGCAAAATATCTTAAAGACAACGGTATAGTTTTACCGCGGCGTGTGTATGTGCACGTTACCGTTTATGAAGAAGTCGGCCACGGCGGTTCCTCGACTGTGCCGGGCGGAGTTACCGAGGCAATATCGGTCGATATGGGGTGCGTCGGCGACGGATTGAAATGTACGGAAAAGCAGGTGTCCGTCTGCGCTAAGGATTCCGGCGGACCTTACAGCTATGATACCGTAGGCAAACTGATTGAAGCCGCAAAGGCAGCAGGTGCCGATTATGCCGTTGATGTATATCCGCATTACGGCTCGGATGTTGAAGCTACATTGCGTTCGGGCGCAGATATACGACACGGGCTGATAGGAGCCGGAGTTTATGCGAGCCACGGCTATGAACGCAGCCATATAGACGGCGTTTACAATACGCTGAAGCTGCTGTGCGGTTATTTGAATGTATAAATATTAACGGAGCTGTAAAAAAATACAGCTCCGTTTTTCTACCCGATAACTTCAATATCCTTTATCCGCATCTCGTCGCCGGTGACAAGATATGTATCGTCACTGCCGCAGTGCGGACATTTTTTTGCGTATTCGGTGGTCTTATATGTTTTTTTACAGTCGCGACAGTAGGAGAGACCCTCAAGGATTATCATTTCAAGCTCGGTGTCTTTCATATAATCCGTTTTTTTCTTCGCCCACTCAAAGCAGTCCGAAAAATATGACGGAACAATCGATGAAACCTCGCCTATTTCAAGAGTCAGCTTGGTGACCTTTTTTACGTTGTTTTCCTTGGCAATCTCTTCTACTCTGTCTATGACATTCAGAACTATACCGAGCTCGTGCATGTCTTAACCCTTGTCGCTGTGCGCTTTTTTGTAGGCTATGCGCTTCTTTTTAAGCTCTTTCGCCTCATCCGAGCCAAGATGCCCGAGTATTTTAAACGCACGTTTTGCGGAGTAGCCCATAAGTCCGCCGACCTTCTTTTCGGCAACTCTCATATCGGTGCATTTCGGATGATCGCGTACAAGATGTATTGCGTCAAATTCACACTTCGTGGTGCAAAGACCGCAGCCTATACACTTGTGCGGGTCAACATACGATGCGCCGCATCCGAGACAACGGCCGGTTTCGGTTTTAACCTGCTCCTCTGTCAAATCGAGATGTGCGTCTTTATAGGACATCTTGTAGTCGATGCTTTCATCCATACCGGCTTCCTGACGTCCTGCCGTATCATAAGACGGATATGTAAGGTCGTCCTTGTTGAGCGGTGTGAAATTGCGACGGTCACGACCTATGGTCATTGAAGCGTCGGGGCGTACATGGCGATGTAAGCTCTCGGCCGCCTCGTGACCGGCTGCAATGGCGTCTATTACAAAACGCGGACCGGTAAATACGTCGCCGCCGACAAATATGTCGGGATCGTCCGTCTCATATGTGAATTTGTCTGCAACCGGGTAGTTGCCGTGCCAGAATTTCACCTTTGAGCCCTCAAGCAGGTTGCCCCATTCAATTGCCTGACCTATGGCAAAAACGATTTTGTCTGCCTTTATTTCAACAGTCTCGTTTTCGTCATATACGGGAGAGAATTTGCCTGTTTCAGGGTCTATCGTGCGAAGGCACTTCTTAAAGATGATGCCGGTAACCTCTCCTTTGTCGTTTACGGTGACCTCCTTCGGGCCCCAAGAGGGATTTATGCCGACGTTTTCTTCTTCGGCCTCAAGTATTTCCTCGTTGCTCGCAGGCATGGTGTCGCGCGATTCAAGGCAGAACATCTTAACGTCCGTTGCGCCGAGACGGTGAGCATTGCGCGCGCAGTCTATTGCAACGTTACCGCCGCCGACTACCACAACATTACCGGAGAATGAATCCTCGCGGTGTTCAAAGCAGTGGCGGAGATATTCTACGGCAATAGCGGTGCCCTTTGCGTCATCGTTTTTAACGCCGGGACGTTTGCCGCCCTGACAGCCTATGGCAATGTAAAATGCCTTGTAGCCCTGTTTTTTGAGCTCATCTATGGTGACGTCCTTGCCAACTTCAACGCCGCACTTGATTTCTGCACCGAGAGCCTTGATTATGTCGATTTCGGCAGCGATAACATCCTTTTCGAGCTTGTAGCTCGGAATACCGTATGTCATCATACCGCCTGGAATGGGATTTTTTTCAAATACCGTCGGCTTATAACCCATCTGGGCGAGATAATATGCGGCACTGAGTCCTGCGGGGCCGCCGCCGATGATGGCGATTTTCTCGTCAAATGAACCGTGAACCGACTGTACCGTCTTTTCGGGAACATATCTGTCCTCGGCTTTAAGGTCGAGATCGGCTACAAATTTCTTTACTGCGTCAATTGATACCGGATCGTCAATTTTTCCGCGTGTGCATTCGCTCTCGCAGCGCTTGTTGCAAATTCTGCCGCATACTGCCGGGAACGGGTTTTCGGTTTTTATCATAGCGAGTGCTTCACGGTATTTGCCGTCTCTCGCAAGGCGAAGATAAGCCTGTACCGGAACGTGCGCCGGGCATGCAGCCTTACAGGGAGCGGAACCCGTGGGATATGTGTTAGACATACGCGCCGTATCGCGGTAGTTCTCATCCCATGCATACGGACCCCAAATGTTGTTGTCCGGCAGGGGAGCGTGCTTATATTTGAAATCCGTGCCGTCCTTGTGGCAGAGCTTCTGACCGAGCTTTACGGCACCTGCAGGGCAAGTTTCAACGCACTTGCCGCACGCTACGCAGTTCTCTTTTGTAACCTTGGCGGTATAGGCGCTTCGCGAAAGATAAGGCGTGTTAAACAGAAGCGATGTGCGAAGAGCGTTGCATATCTTAACATTGCAGTTGCATATATCAAATATCTTATTTTCACCGTCAATGTTGGTTATCTGATGAACATAGCCGTTTTTTTCGGCAAGCTTGAGTATTTCAAGTGCACGTTCTTTTGTTATGTAGTGTGCCCTTCCAGTTTCAACGGTGTAATCCGCCATATCGCCGAGCTGTATGCACCAATCGTCAAAATCGTCTGTGCAGCCGTCGCCCAAAACAGCGCGTGAAGCGCGGCAGGAGCAAATACCGGCAGAAATGTGACCCTCATATTTCTGAAGCCAGTATGAAATATGCTCAAGATCCACCGATTCGCTCTTGGCGTCTATGGCTTTTTCAACGGGAATGACGTGCATACCTATGCCGTCGCCTCCGGGAGGCACCATCTGAGTGATACCTGCAAGCGGAACAAACGTCATTCTCTCAAAGAATGAGGCAACAGCCGGATTTTTGGCTATTCTGTCAACGGAAGAGTTGAAAAGCTCGGCCGAACCGGGTACGTAAAAGGGTACGCGGTAACGTCTGATTCTCGGACGGTCTTTAAGCTCGTGATTGTGGTCGTAATTATCGCCGTAGTCATATTCGAGAATGCCTATATACGACATCTCGTCAAGAAGCTTTTGCAGATCGATAGCCTCATACTCTTTGTTCATGGCGAGTAACTGCTCAAACGTGTAGTGCTTACGAAGCTTCATTTTGTTAGCAACGTCGCACATTTCGGGAGTAAGTACCTCGCGCAGACCCCAATATTCGGGATCGTCCGATGTCACTCCGCCTATCTTGTGAGCCACAACGTCGGTGATTTTTCTGCCGAGCTTCAAATAGCGCTTATCAGGGTTTTTGTCACCCTGATATTTGCTGATGATTTTTTTATTCTGATCGGGCATACTTTTATGTCTCCTATTTAAAGAATCTTCTTACTAAGTCGCGGCTGTACTCAACGGTTTCCTCCATATCGCCGAATGCCATAACTTCACCGGCATAGAAGGTGTTGTCTTTGCCCTGCATAGCTTCAACCTTTTCATACCAACCGTCGGCATAATCCTTGCTGCCTACGTGCGGGAAATAATACCAGTCGTCTATGCGCTCAATCTTGTCAACCTTAAGACCGCACAGTTCCATATCTTTAAGAGTTGTTTCCTTGGCTTTGTCAAAGGGAACATCCTCCATACCCTCGTGGTTACGAAGAGTAAAGGTAACAAGCGGCTGATCTGTTACGCCGTCGGACCAACGGTGATAGAATACCATAAGATGACCGCGGGTCTCGTTAGTCATATTTTCAAAGAAGTAATATGAAATTTCGGGAGCGTTGCCTTCTTCGGGGCGAACGGCCATTGTAAAGTATTCCTTATGTACGATTTTAGAGAAGAGATCCTTTTCTTCTTCACGCGGATCGCCGTAGCCGAGGAACAGCTCAAGCGGAGTGCAGATTATGAGCTTGTCAAATTCTTCGGTCTTACCGTTTACCGTTACAAATACCTTATCGTTTTCTCTCTTGATGTCTGTAACTTCCGAATTTAAGAGCGCCGGATGCTTAAGGTGATTGTTAACGCCCTCCCAAATGCTCTGTGTGCCGTCGTACCAAGTCCACAGTTTACCTGTCGAAAGGAATTGCTTAACAGTAAATGCGTCAAGATATTTTAAGACATAAGCGGCGGGGATTTCATCAAAATAACCATAGCCGAAAGAAGTGAACGGACCCTTCCAAACCGTGGTGGCGTCCTCGCAATGGTTGAGCTTTAAAAATTCGGAGAACGGCATTGAAAGGTCTTTAAGGTTGGGGTTAACGCCCTCAATATGAGCGAGTTTCATTTCGGGAGAGGGGCAGGGACCTTCATAGCGTCCCTCCGAAATTCCGCGGTGACCGTTTACATCATAGCCCTTGTATTTTGTCTCAAGAAGCTTTGACAGTTTTTTCATCTTGGATAGCTTCTTGAGCATAGCTATGGGCGACATTTTCTGAGGAGTGCCGTCCACTTTCATAAATTTGCGTCCCATAGGGGGGCCTCCGACGTGTGTTGTACCGCCGAATTCCTCGCACTCATGAACTGCAAAGTAAGTGTCGCAGCCCATTACCGCGCCCATCTCTATGGTGCGGTCCTCCCATTTGCCCTGGGCATTTTTAACCTTCATTTTCGGGGAAAATGCCTTACCTCCGACGCGATTGGATTTTTCATAGATTACATAGTTATCATACCCGTTTTTTTCAAGGTACATTGCCATGCTTGTGCCGGCAGGGCCTCCGCCGATTATACAGATGCGCTGATTCTTGTTTTCCATAAAAAGAATCTCCCTCTTTTAAAAATTCGGTACGGATTTTTTATCCACAACACCGTATCGGTTAAATCTTTAACAATTTAATTATAGTCTTACTTTATTTCAACGTCAATAGAATTTTCGACCTTTTTGACGTTAAAATTTACATAATTTTGTCTTAAAATAATTGTTCAGTCGGTATAATATACAAAAAAATCAAGATATGTTTATAAAATGTGTCGTTTCGTAAAACGAAAATATTTGAATTTTATAATTTGTGTGTTATATTATAGCTATTCTTATTTTGAAAACAAAACTCAATGAGAAACGGGTGAATTTTATGAATATAATTCCGAAACCGCAAAAAATTACGTTTTCCGGCAAATATGTCCCGAAAGGCAGCGTAACCGAGAGTTTTGACGCCGATATGGGAAAAGAGGAATACTCGCTTAAAATAAACCGTGACGGCGTTTTCTTAAAGGGCGGCAGTGAGCGCGCCTTACACTATGCCGATATTACGTATAAACAAATTCTGCGAGAGGACGGGAATATGCTCCCCGAATGTGAAATAAGGGATAAGCCCGTATTTTCTTATCGCGGCTTTATGGTGGACGTCTGTCGTCATTTCTTTACCGTGGAGGAAATAAAAAAGATAATCGATGCGGCGGCAATGCTCAAATTCAATTATTTTCATTTCCATCTTTCCGACGATCAGGGCTTCAGAGCCGAAATAAAAAAGCACCCGGAGCTTTCTTTGGTAGGCGGTAGCCGCGAGGGCTCACATTTCGGTAAAAAAGAAAATGACGACAGCGTTTACAGTCATTTTTATACTCGGGCACAGCTGAAAGAAATAGCCGAATACTGTAAAGAGCGATATATCGAGGTTATTCCCGAAATAGATATTCCCGGCCACGCAAGCGCCATACTTCAGGCGTATCCCGAGCTATCGTGCAATAAAGAGCAGGTTAAGGCAAAAACAAGCCAGGGTGTATTCAAGGATTTGCTCTGCGCCGGAAATCCCGCGACATTAAAGCTGATTTATGACATTTTAGATGAGCTTTGCGATATTTTCCCCGGCAAGTACTTCCATCTCGGCGGCGATGAAGCCCCGAAGGATAAGTGGAAAAAGTGCCCCAAATGTCAGTCTAAAATACGCGAGCTCGGACTTAAAAACGAAGAGGAGCTGCACTGCAGTCTTGTGAACAGAGCCGCAGAGTATCTCGAAAAAAAGGGCAGGCGTGTCATTTGCTGGAACGAAGCGGCAAACGGCGGTATTCTCGATAAAAACATAACGCTTGCATATTGGCTTGATAAAGCGGGCGTCTCGGTAAAGCGCGCAAATGAGGGCTGCCCCGTAATTATCGAAAAGTTTAAGCCGTATTATGCCGATTATCCGTACGGTATGTATCCTCTTAAAGATGTATATATGTTTGACCCGAAGAGCATAAAGGGCTTAACGGAAACAGGCAAAAAATCAATAGTCGGAGTGGAAACGCCGATATGGACGGAATACATCACGGATTTTGAACGGCTTTGCTATATGTGCTTCCCGAGGTGGTTCGCCGTCGCCGATACCGCATGGAACGGCAGAGACGAAAAGAATTACCGCGAATTTCGGCTTGCGGCAAAGTCTTACTGCGACGCGCTTAGGAAAATGGGTGTTTCTTCCGCTCCCGAATGTGATTGGGACGAGAGTCCGCAAAAGCGACTTCGTGAAACCCTGGCGTTTGCCGATAATCTTATGACAAAGAATATGCTGCGTCAGCTTTTAAATGTCGAAGAATAAACATAAACAAATATAAATAAGTATAAGCAAACCTAAACCCAAATCCAAACCAAACCTCAAACAGGTAAGAATAGCCGAAAGCAGGCAAAAAACACAAATAAACAATCAAATACCGACAAGTAAAACAAACATCCGCCGAAGCAAAGGCAAAAAAAACGCACCCCACTTTCGTGAGGTGCGTTTTTTTGCGGCTTACTGCCGGTGGTGCCGATGACCGGACTTGAACCGGTACGGTATTGCTACCGAGGGATTTTAAGTCCCTTGCGTCTGCCGATTTCGCCACATCGGCGCATTTCATGCTTTGATATTATATTAAATTAAAGCCTCATTGTCAATAATTTACTAAAATTTTTTTAAATGCAAACAGGTATTACGCACATATTTTGCGCCGTGTTTTATTGACGGCGCAATATTTATGTAGTAAAATATCAATAAGTTGCAAGATAAACCGCAAAATCGACGCTTTTTGCCGGTTCGTCTTTGCATCTTGGGCTTATACAGTTTAATATTTGATAAAAAATACGGTTTCGCGGTTCTTGCCGCGAATTAAAAGGGAATCCGGTTAAAATCCGGAACAACCGCCATTACTGTGTTTGACGTAAGAGAGTCCGATCCATTGGAGCTTTCCGAGAAGGCGACTCTTCCCGTGATGTATGGGATCATAAGTCAGGAGACCTGCCGTATTTTATGGTTAAACACAACTTTGGTGAGAAGAGTGCAGCCGATTTATCAGCTTTTGATTTGTGCTGTCGGTGCACTCTTTGCCCGATTGCGCAAGATTTTTTCGTTGGTTAATTTGTTGCACTCTCCCTGCTTTTCGGCAGGGAGAGATTTTTTGTGTTCGGAGGATTTTATGTTTGGCGACGACAAAGAAAAATGGGCAGTAAATGAGCTTGTGCGTAAATCCGAGGAGCTGAAAAGGCTTCCGCGAAAAGACGATTTCGATGACGCCACACGCTCGCGAATTAAGGCATTTTTAGGCCCTTGGCCGCGCGCTCTCGAAAAAGCCGGTCTTAAAACTCCCGGCGGGAAGCGCAAAAAGTAAAGAGTTTTGAAAGGAGTAAGGTATGTTAAAACCTAAAAAGACAGTAAAGAAATGTCTGTCATGGCTTCTTGCTCTTGTGATGATATTGTCTGTGATACCCGTTGCGGTACTTGCCGCACCGGCTGATCTTTCAATATCGTCGGCAAAGGAGCTGCTCGCGTTCTCCGAAAAGGTGAACGGCGGTGAAGACTTTTCGGGAAAAACAGTAGAGCTTACAGCCGATATCGACCTCGGCGGAGAAGGCTCAGAATGGACGCCGATAGGCTCCTCGTCATCGGCTTTTGCCGGAACATTCGACGGAAACAACCACGTAATCAGCGGACTTTACATTTCTTCGGGCTCCAATGCGGGACTTTTCGGAAAGGTAAACGGCGGCACGATTAAGAATGTTACGGTTAAGGGCAGCGTCAGCGGTTCTTCATCGGTTGCAGGCGTTGTCGGTTACCTCAATGCAGGCAATATAATTGGCTGCGGAAATAATGCCGATGTCAGCGGCTCTTCGGGAGTCGGCGGCGTAGTGGGCTATGTCGGCGGCGCGTCTACCGTTTCGGGCTGCTACAATTCGGGTAATGTCAGCGGTACAACAGGCTATATAGGCGGCGTAAGCGGTCAGCATTGGCGCGCAGGCAAACTCGAAAACTGTTATAACACAGGTAAGGTATCGGGTCCTGCCTCTGTCGGCGGCGTAGCCGGCGGACACAAAGCGGCGTCTCCCGAGCTTGTAAATTGCTACAATGCAGGCACGGTTGAAGACTCGGCAGGCTACCAAAACAATATCGGCGCATTGATAGGCGCCACAAGAGGAACGGCGGAGAACTGCTATTATCTCTCAACCTCGTCTTTCGCGGCAACAGGCAATAAAGGCGATGTTGACGGCGCGGCAAAGGTTGACTCCGTAACCGAGACTATGCTCGGTTCGGCATTTGTTTCGGGCGACACAAATCCGAAGCTTGCTTGGGAAAGCCTTGTTTCCGCAGATAAGCCCGTTCGTCCTTCGTTCAGCGAGGGAACCGAGCTTTCGGCAAAGCTTTCGGGTTACATTAAAGAGGCAGTCAAGAGCTCAAAAACCAAAGCGGGGCTCACTTCCGCCGACACTCTTTTGGGCAATGAAAGCTATATGTCAGGCGCCAGCTCTACGGCTACCGACTGGATGGCACTTGCTATGGGCCGTTACGGATATTTCGATTCCGTAGACGGAAAATATACTTATCTTATCGACGACGGCACAGGCTACACCGACTATCTCAATGCCATGAAGTCATACGTCGAAAAGACATACACCGAAAACGGCGGTACACTTCACAGCGTAAAGGCTACCGAGTGGCACAGAGGCGTTGTTGCAATAGCGGCTCTCGGCGGCGACCCCACAAGCTTCGGAACATATAACGGTCAGCCGATAAATCTTATCGCGGACGGCAGCTATAACTGCAAGGTAAAGGGCGGTCCCGGCAAACAGGGTATAAACGGCTGGATATGGGGTCTTATTGCTCTTGATACCGGTATGTATGAGGTTCCGAGCGACGCCGCATATCAGCGTGAGCTTTTCATAAAAGAAATACTTAAAATGCAGCTTACCGACGGCGTAGACGGCAATAAATACGGCGGCTGGGTTCTCGGCGGTTACGGTTCATCGTCGGATGTCGATATTACCGCTATGGCAATACAGGCGCTCGCTCCTTATTACAATGACGATACCGTGTATACATATAAAAATGAAATTTCGGGCGACGAAGTTTCAAAAACGGTTCGTCAATGCGTGGACGAAGCATTTGACCGCTTAGGCTCAATGATGAACGATAAAGCGGGCTTTACTTCCTGGAATACCGATAACTCCGAAAGTATAGCTCAGGTTATAGTTGCGCTGACTTCTGTCGGAATCGACCCCCAAAAGGACAGCAGATTTATAACCTCCGACGGCTTAACGCTCCTTGACGGACTTCTGAGATTCCGCGATACAAACGGCGGCTTCTGCCATGTTGTCGGCAACGGCTGGAACAGTATGGCAAACGATCAGGCAACTTACGCTCTCGTAGCTTATTGGAGATTTGAAAATAAGATGAGAGCACTTTATGATATGCGCGGCGACTGGAGCGCGGAAACCAAAGCGGCAATCACGGACGCAGTAAGCGCCATAGACGCTCTTCCTATGCCGACGGACGCAAATTATAAGTCTGCGGCAAAGAGCGCACTCGCAAAATTCCGTGCGGTTCCCGAAAACGAACGCAGATACGTAAATAATTATTCGGCTCTTGTTTCGGCAATAGAGCTTGTCGGCGGCGAGGGAGAGCTTGACTCAAATACGCCGTACATCACTTCTATCGCGGTTACAAAAGCACCCGATAAGACCGAATATTATGACGGCGACTCTTTTGACGCTGCCGGCATGGAGGTTACCGCATATTACAGCGACGGAGCGCAAAAGCCCGTAACGGATTATGAGATAATTTCCGGTGATTCACTTGAAGTCGGAACTCAAAAGGTATGTATAAAGAGCGGTAAACTCAAGACCTTTGTAACAGTTACGGTAAAGGATAAAATCCCGTGGGAGGGCTTGGGCTCCGAGACTTCACCGTACCTTATAAGCACGGCAGAGGACCTTTACAATCTGTCATATTACGTAAATACCAAGCTTATGGCAACTACCGGTGTTTACTTTGAAATGACCGATAATATCGACCTCAGCGACTATGACAACTGGACCCCGATAGGCTCTGACAGAAATCAGTTTGACGGTGTATTTGACGGCGACGGATATGTCATAGACAATCTTACTTCTCTCCGCGGCGGACTTTTCGGAACTGTCTGCCAAAATGCCGTAATTAAGAATGTCGGTGTCGCAAGCGGCGAAATCGGCAAAGAAAATATATACACTTCGTTCCTCGGCGGTATCGCCAAATGGAGTAACGGCGCAGACTTTATAAACTGCTGGAACGGTGCCGATATTTACGGCAGCGGTTACATGGGCGGTATAGTCGGTACAGTGCGCGACGGCGGCAAGAGTAATATCACGGGCTGCTACAACGTAGGCTCGCTTTATGCAAGCAGCGGCCATACAGGCGGTATTGTAGGACATCTCGATACTACAAGACGTGATACTTCGGTTGAGGTTACCATAGACAACTGCTACAACCTCGGAAGCATAAACGGTATTTATTCACTCGGCGGCATTGTAGGACAGGCTCAGGACGGCCACACCATAGTCAATTGCTATAACGCAGGTAAAATAACTTCCGCATCCGACGGTCAGGCAGGCGCAATAGCAGGCTCGCTCACAAATGATAACAGGGTCCAAGAATGCTATTATGACTCTTCCGTTACAGAGAACGGAATCGGAAACGGTGACGGAAGTACCACAGGCGAGACAACCGAGTTTATGAAATCTCCCGAATTCCTCGCGCTTCTCGGCGAAAAATTCAAAAAAGACGAATATTCTCTTGTAAACGGCGGCTATCCGATCCTTTATTGGCAAAAGACTTTTGATGCCGACGATGTAAATGAGGTTGTCGAAAAAATCAATGACATCGGCGATGTAACGGCGGACAGCGGCGTTAAAATAAACGAGGCAAGAAACGCATATGACAATCTCGACGACGATTTAAAGCCGTACGTTTCAAATCTTGATGTGCTTTTGAACGCCGAAAAAGAGCTTTCCGAAATAATAAGCCTCAAAGAAGCCAAAAAGACAGCACTCGAGCAGCTCGAGAGCTACAAGGACGCTTCGGATTACACACTCAATCGTGAGGCATTTAACAAGGCTCTCGAAAAAGGTATGGCTGATATAAGTGCGGCGAAGAATAAGGACGAAGTGAATACCGCTTTGATAAAAGCCAAGGCGGCACTTGACGAAATTCCGACAGATTCGTCACTCGGTAGCAATGACAACGGAAATGTCAATGTACCGTCGGTACCGGGTACAGACGGGAATACGTCAAATTCCGGAAATACCGCCGATACGGATATTAAGGGCGTTTCAATTCCCAAAACAGGCAGAATCGGAAATGCGGCGGTTGCATTTTTAATGTTCTCTTCTTTTGCTGCGGCAATGGCTGTTACCGCCAAACGCAAAAAGGACGAAGAATAAGACGGATTGATTACGTACCCGACGGGGCATTTTGTCTCCGGCGGGTACATCGCTTACTCTAAACCGAAAAATGCCGATTATCGGCGGATTCATTTTGCAAGGGAGGTATATACCACGGATAAAAACAAAACCAAAAGAGCTCTTATTTGCTTTTTTATGTGTTTTTTGCTTATTCTGCCGTCGTCTCGGGTTTTTGCCGCGGCAGGCCCTACGCTCAGAACTACGCTTTCCGACAATACAACTCAGCGCGGAAGCAAAAAGACATTTGACGTATGGGCGAGAAATGCGTCGGGCGAAAAAATAAAAGCGACGGTTACGTTTAACGGCGAAAAGCTTTCGCCCACATGGGACGATAACGAAAAATCAAGCTATACCCTTAACTTTACCTTTGAGGGCGATAACACGGTTGTCGTTTCGGCATCGTCCGACGGCGGGCGAAAAAAGCAGCTTACATATCACATTAACTACAAGAAAGCGCGGCAGGGCGAAAAAATCGGCACGGCTGTTTGGAGCGTCGAAATGTTCACCATAGGCTGCGGATATCTCGTGTATCCCCAAAAAGTAAATATATACGAGGGCGAGACGTCCGCTCAGCAGCTTTTGCGCCTGCTTAACGAAAACGGATATGTGGGTTATTACGGCGGCAGCGTAAGCTCTTCGTTTTACCTCGCATATGTAGCCGACGGTACGGCGTCTGCGGCGAGATATAACAATTATCAGAGAAGCTCGTCCGCTTCGTCTCCGAGAGCACTCGGAATTTCACCGACAATACCGTCTGTTTTGGTGCCGCATCTTAAAAGCACAATGACGTTTTATGACCCCGGCGATTATGAGAAAAACTGGAAAGGCCATCTTGGTGAATTTGTAATAACAAACGGCTCGGGCTGGATGTATTCCGTCAACAACGTTTTCCCGAATGTCGGTTTTGCCGATACATACCTTTCCGACGGAGATATCGTCAGAGTACAGTTCACTCTCGGCTACGGAGCGGATATAGGCGGCTTCGGTGCTATGGGAACCTCAATTCCGAATGTCGAAAATCAGCCGAAATCCGGCTATTTTTCGGTGGCGAATAAGGACTCGCTTACAAAGGCAATAGAAAGAACCATTTATTCGGGTCTTATAACGCGCTCAAATGTAAAAAATGCATACGCCGCGGCATTATCCGTTGCCGAGACGCTTGACGCTTCGCAAAGCGCGGTCGATAACGCGGTTTCCGCTATCAATTCGGCACTTCAAAATCCGGGGTCGGAAACAAACTCCGCGCCTGCGGATGCTCCTTTGTCCGTCGGCGGCAGCGGCGCTCATGTGTCCTCCGGTGCGGCATTAGGCGGCAAGAATGCGTCGGGCGGCGCGGCAGCTGCCGCTTCCGGTGGGTCTGCCGACGCTGTCGCGGCTTCGGCTGCGGAGGAATCCGCTTTTTCCGAGACCGATGCGGAAACGGAGGAGATAACCGAAGCTTCAGAGGCCCTTTCCGAGAGCGAAGAGAGCACGGAAAACGCCGTATCATTGTCGGAAAACAAAAAATCAAAAACGCTTGTCGCGGTAATATGCTTGGTATCGGCATTTATCGTTTTGGCAGGCGGAGTATGCTTTATTGTGTTTTATGTAAAGAAACGCCGCAAAAACGGCGAAAAAGAAAAATCTGTTAAGGAGAGCTCTTCCCAAAAATGACAAAACGTGTTATTTCGGTGTTTTTATGCGTCCTGTGTGTTATATCCTCAATTTCTTTCATCGTATCGGCAAAAGAGAATAAGGAGTATACGTCCGACAATTTCCTTAGCGTCGCGGACGGTATTATCGCATGGAAAAAAGCCGATAACGGCTCGGAACCCGACGGATATTTGATTAACGATAAATATTTGGAAAATGCGGGTACTACTCCGGGGGATTGGTATCCCATAGCTCTCGGCAGACTCGGAATACAGGATAACAACGAGGGCTACCTTGCGGTCATAAAAGACAGGGTAGAGGAGCGTTATCGCGAAAGCGGAAGGCTCAGTGCCGCAAAGGCAACCGAGTGGCACAGAATAGCACTCGCCGTTCTCGCTATGGGCGGCGACCCGACAAATTTCGGAACCGACGAAAACGGCGCGCCGATAAATCTGATAGCGGACGGAACCTACGACCGCGGCAAGACAACGCCACTCGGAAGACAGGGCATAAACGGCTGGATATGGGGGCTTATAACTCTTGACAGTATGCGCTATGCCGTGCCTGACGGAGCGTACAACACCCGCGACGATATAATCGTTGAAATAATTTCAAAGCAGCTTTCCGACGGCGGATTTGCCCTGAGCTCGGATGATGCAGACCCCGATATTACCGCTATGGCGATAACGGCACTCGCACCATATTATAATTCCGAAAAAATATATTCTTATCACAGAAAAGCGTTGTCCGCCGATGAGAGCAAAACGGTGCACGAGGTTGTTGATGAAGCGGTTTTGTGCCTTTCACGTCTGCAACTCGACACGGGCGACTACAAAAGCTGGGGAACTCAGAATGTAGAGAGTACCGATTGGGTGGCGGTGGCGCTGTGCAGTCTTAATATCGACCCTCTCTCGGACAGCCGTTTCATAAAAAACGGCAACACCCTTTTTGACGGTATAATGCGTTACAGAATGACGGACGGCGGATTTGTCCATTCGTTTACTTACGACCCCGACAATCCCACATCTTTGCCCGATAAATCAAATACCATGGCGTCGGAGCAGACCCTTTATACCATGGCATCTCTTTGGCGGCAAAAAAACGGTATGAGAACTCTTTTCGATTTCAGAAAAGAGCAGAGCTCCGCGCTTAAATCGCGAATAAACGACCTTACTTCCGACATTTCTAAAATCGGCAATAAGACCGATAAACAAACGCTTCGCGAGCTTCTTGCGGTTTTTTATTCGTTGCCCGAAACAGAGCGGTGCTACGTGAGCAATTATTGGACTTTGTCCGATGAAGCCAAAAAACGCGGAATAGACGTTTCGGAAATAGCGGGTGAAACCGCGGTGATTGTGTTTTCGGATGATGATGCAAACGACGACGCCATTTTGTATTTTACCGATTCCGACCGTGCAATGGTTGACTCTCTGCCCGAAAAACTCACTACGGAGCAGTATGTTTTGGTTGTAACATTGCTTGATAAGCTCGAAAGGAGTGAAGATTTTGACGGTAAAGACGCATATCTCCGAAAGCTTGTTTCGGCAAAGGAGCAAATTGCCGCGGTTCAGGCGGAAATAGATTCGCTGAACGACGACATTAAAGCCGAGCTTTATCCGTTTGATAAAATCACGCTCAAGGATAGGGGCAAGGTGAATAAAATCGTTAAACGCTATAACGCGCTCAGCGAATATGACAGAGCAAAAATCGAGCGTTGGGAGGATGTCGTCAAGACAAAGACAAAGCTTGACAATATCGTTCGCGCCATAGTAATATCTGTTGTACTGTTTGTTTTAGCGGTAGGTCTTACCGTGTTTATAATTATAAGAATCAGACGCCGTAAGATGAAAAAAACTCTCGAAATGGAGGAGCTTGCGGCAATGTATAAGGATGAAGACGACGAAATGCGGTAATTTTTTCTCGTGGAAGGGGAGTCATAATTGAAAAAAGATATTTTGGCGCTCCTGTCGTTGGCGCTGATAATAGCCGTATTGATTCACGGCACAAACATTCAGTCCGTTGACGAGTACTACCTTACTCATATCGACGATATAACCCCGCAGAGCGAGACGGTTTTTATCAGTATTCGCTGTGATACCGTGCTTCAAAATTACGACGAGCTTGACAAAGTCCTGCAATCCGATAAATACGTGCCGCAAAACGGCGTTATATTGCCGGAAACCGAATATGTGTTAAGACCCGGCGACACCGTTTTTGATATACTTGACAGGGCGGTAAGGTATAATAAAATACAGATGGAGTATCAGGGTGCCGATAAAAACAGCTATGGCAGCGTATACGTTCAGGGTATAAATTATCTGTACGAATTTTCCTGCGGACCGCTTTCGGGTTGGATGTATCAGGTGAACGGCGAATTTCCGAATTACGGATGCTCAAAATACAAACTGAAGGACGGCGACCGAATAGCATGGGTCTATACCTGCGATCTCGGCAAGGACGTCGGCTGTATATGGATGGGAGATGAAACGGGATGAAAGCTTTCGGCGGATATCATCCGGCTGTTACTTTTACATATTTTATATCTGTGCTGTTAACGGCTATGTTTGTATGGAATCCCGTAATACAGCTCACAGCACTCCTCGGCGGCATTATGTTTTCGCTTATGCTCGTGAGGAAAAAGGCTGTTTTAAGCGATATGGGCTTTTATCTTCCGCTTTTTCTGCTTGTGGCTGTTACAAATCCTCTGTTTTCGCATAACGGCGTTACTCCGCTTTTCTTTATGAACGGTAACCCTGTAACGCTTGAAGCGGTTGTTTACGGCGTTTTTATCTCGGTGATGGTTGTCGGAGTGCTGTTTTGGTGTAAGTGCTATAATGAAATTATGACCGAGGATAAATTCTTGTATCTGTTCGGCAGAATTATCCCGAAAATGTCGCTTGTGCTTTCCATGGCTCTCAGATTTGTTCCGATGTTTAAAAGACAGATGAAAAATGTGAGCAGAGCGCAAAAGGCAATGGGACTATATTCGCAAAAAAGCTATGTTGACAGATTACGCGGCGGAATACGTGTTTTTACGGCGATGATTTCGTGGTCGCTTGAAAATTCCATGGAGCTGTCGTCGTCTATGAGAGCACGCGGATACGGTCTGCACGGCAGAACAAACTTTTCGCTGTTTAAATTCGGGGCGAGAGACGCGGCGGTTTTATTGTCGGGATTATTGCTTTTTGCTGCCGTACTTATAGGCGTCGGCAGCGGAAGCATCGATTTTACATTTTATCCGGAGCTCGGCAAAATCAGCCTTTCGTTAAAATCGTTAATTACTTACATTTCGTTTTTTATATTATCGTTTCTTCCGTTTTTTATTGAGGTAAAGGAGAATTTAAAGTGGAAATATTACATATCGAAAATTTGAATTTCCGTTACCCCAAGGCGGAAAAAGACACTCTTCACAATATTTCTCTTAATATCGGGCAGGGTGATTTTACTGTAATATGCGGCGCAACGGGCTGCGGAAAGACCACCCTTTTAAAGCTGATTAAAAACGAGCTTGCTCCCGCAGGTGAAAAGAGCGGCGAGATACTCTATAACGGGAAAAGCATCGATTCACTCAGCCTTCGCGAGAGTGCATGTGCCATAGGGTTTGTCGGGCAAAATCCCGATAATCAGATAGTTACGGACAAGGTTTGGCACGAGCTGTCGTTCGGTCTTGAAAATCTCGGCGTGCCGCAAAACGTAATTCGCCGCAGAGTGGGCGAGATGGCGAGCTATTTCGGTATACAGGATTGGTTCCGCAAAAAAACCGACGAGCTTTCGGGCGGTCAGAAGCAGCTTTTAAATCTTGCGTCGGTTATGGTAATGCAGCCCAAGGTGCTTATCTTAGATGAGCCCACAAGTCAGCTTGACCCCATAGCCGCGGCTGATTTTATAGCGACGCTTAAGAAGCTGAATACCGAATTCGGTATTACCGTGCTTTTGGTAGAGCACCGTCTTGAGGACGTTTTCCCGATAGCCGACAAGGTTTTGCTTATGGAAAACGGCTGCGTGCTTTTATATGATTCTCCGCGTGCCGTCGGCAAAAATCTTAAAAAAATAAATCCCGAGCACCCTATGCTCAAGGGTCTTCCGAGTGCCGTAAGGCTTTACAATCTGCTCTCGTCGGACGAAGTCTGCCCGCTTACGGTTAAAGAGGGGCAGGAGTTTTTCAGACGCAATTTCAAAAGGAATATAGACTTTTCCGACGGCGATAAATCGGAATATTCCGATAAAACCGATACGGCAATCGAGCTTAAAAATGTTTGGTTCAGATATGAAAGAGATTTGCCCGACATTCTGCGCGGCGTAAATCTTAAAGCAGTCCGCGGCGAGATAATTTGTATTCTCGGCGGCAACGGCACGGGAAAAACGACAATGCTGAATGTTATTTCGGGCCTTAATAAGCCGTACCGCGGCAAAATAAAGATAGACGACAAAAAAATCAAGGATTATAAGGGCAATTCGCTGTACCGAAAGAAGCTTGCATATCTGCCGCAAAATCCGCAGACGGTATTTTTAAAGGATACCGTTTCGGGCGATCTCGAAGAAATGCTCAAGGCGATGGAGTATAAAAAAGAAGAGCGCGAAGAAAAAATACGCGATATTTCCGAAAAACTCGGTATAACTGATTTGCTTAAGAAGCATCCTTATGACCTCAGCGGCGGTGAACAGCAAAAATGCGCCCTTGCGAAAATATTGCTTTCAGAGCCTACAATACTGCTTTTGGACGAACCGACAAAGGGACTTGACGCCTTTTCAAAGTCCTCGCTTTTGAATGTATTGAAGAAGCTTAAATCGGACGGAATAACGGTTGTTATGGTAACTCATGATGTTGAGTTTGCCGCTGTCGGTGCCGATAGGTGCGCGCTGTTCTTTGACGGCGAAATCGTTTCTTCCGATGCGCCGAATTCGTTTTTCGCAGAAAATAATTTTTATACGACGGCGGCGAACCGCATAGCCCGTCCGCTTTGTCCCACAGCGATAACGAGTGAAGAGGCGGCTGAGTGCTGTCGCGGAAACGGAGAAGATAATGGTTAAAAAATGGCTTTCGTATATTTTTCCGTGCATTTTGGTGCCTGCGGCGGTTTTGCTCGGAGCCACAGTGTTTAAAGATAAACAGTATGCATGGATATCGCTTTGCGTTGCCGTGTTGTCGTGCGTTCCGTTTTTTCTCGCCTTTGAAAAGGGGAAAAGCGGTACAAAGGAAATGATTTTAATAGCTGTTATGGTCGCGTTGTCGGCAGTCGGCAGACTTATTTTTGCGTGGGCACCCAGCGTAAAACCGGTGACGGCACTCGTTATAATAACAGCGATGTATTTCGGCCCACAGGCAGGTTTTATGACGGGTGCGCTGACCGCCGTAATATCGAATTTTTATTTTGGGCAGGGTCCATGGACACCGTTCCAGATGTTTTCGTGGGGTATAGTCGGGCTTATAGCCGGAGTTTTCGCTCCGCAGCTTAAAAAGAGTCTTGTGTTCAGAATAATTTACAGTGCCGTTTCGGGAGTGCTGTATTCTTTGCTTATGGATATTTATACAACCCTTTGGTATGACGGCACGTTTAATCTAACGCGGTATATTGCCGCTGTTACGTCGGCTGTGCCCGTTACGCTTACCTATGTAGTTTCCAATGTTGCATTTATAATAGTGCTTGCAAAGCCTATAGGCTCGGTTCTTGAACGAATTAAGACAAAATACGGAATGCAATAATGCATTCGTATAAAATCGTTCACCTTTATCTTTACCGTGCCGATAGAAGGCTTTTTTATCTGAAATGATGCCGTAATCGCCGTTTTTGCGCAAACATTGACGGATTTTACCATGCAAATCCGTTTTGCGTAGGCACAAAACCCTTATTGATTGCAATAAATTAAAATATTTGAATAAATCATTTGACAAAGGTATGTACGTTTGGTAAAATATATAAGCTCTTTGTTGAGCTTAACAAAACCGAATACGGAGAGTTATCGAAGTGGTCATAACGGGCCTGACTCGAAATCAGGTAATCCCTAACGGGACCGAGGGTTCGAATCCCTCACTCTCCGCCAGAAAACTCAGTCTGCAAGCGGTTTTTGCCGTTTGCAGGCTTTTTCTTTTTTCTGCACCTTTGGGATTTTTCCGTGAGTTCTCTCCTGAAAACCGGTGGTTCTCTCCTAAATTTTCTGAGATTTGAACTCTGGATATGTAGTTGGCGTATCCTTAGTAAAGCGACACACCGCAGAAGCTATGAAATAACCTCTAATGCACCACTCAGACCGTTTACCATTGCGTCAGCCGATGACAGCTTGGAATTGTAATCCAAATGGGCATATACATTTGCCGTAGTTGAAAAATCGCTGTGTCCGAGCCATTCCTGTATCTGCTTCATAGGAACACCGTTCGCAAGAAGCAGCGAAGCACAACTATGACGCAGGTCGTGGAAACGAATGTGGCGCAAATTGTTCTTTTCAAGCAGCTTTGGAAATGATGCTGTGAGATAGTGCGGAGGAATCAATGTCCCCATCTTATCTACGCAGATATACTCCAAATACTTTTTGTTGTAGCATCGTCCGCATACCCGCCTGTATTCTTCCTGCTGATCCTTGAGCTTTAGCAGCTTCTCTTTGTACGCAGGAACAAGGGGCAGCGTTCTCATACTCGATTGGTTTTGGTCATATCCTGTGCTATCTGGATATGCTTGCCGTCAAGGTTGCAGGAAGTAACGGTATGTCTAATGGTAATCGTGTTGTTTTGAAAATCAATAGCGTCCCATTTTAAGCCCAGAGCTTCACTTCGCCTCAATCCATAGAACGCGCCAAGAAAAATCGGTATTTCAATCAGTGTTCCTTTGGCGGCTTCAAATAATGCCTGTACCTCGTTGCTGTCATAGAAGCTGCCGATAAACCTATCAGCTTTAGGGCGTTCCACTTTATCCGCAGGATTGACAGAAATAAGGTCAATCTTTACTGCATATTTCAAAGCCCTATGGATAACGGAATAGTAGTGGATAACCGTGTTGGCTTTTACTCGCTTCAACTGTTTCATATAAAACGCCTGAATGTCTGTTGCCTTTATTTCGGAAAGTGTGATTTTTCTTTCCTTGAAATACGGAATGATAACGCTCTTTGCCATACCTGAGTACGATGAGTATGTGGTAAGTGCGATAGTCGGCTTTGCGATTTCCAACCATTGAAGCAGAAAGTCGGAAAACAGCATATCATCCTGTATGGGTTTGCACTCAGGCGCGAAGGTCTGTCTTGTTTCCATTAACATCTTTTCGGCTTTCTTTTTATTACACTTGACAGGCAATCCTGTTGGAAACCATTTCGTTTTTCTTTTTCCCGCAGCATCGGGATAGCTCAAAACCATATAAAAATAGCCTTTTTTCTTCTGTGTCCGCTTACAAGCTCATACCGTCCGTCCTCTTTGAGCCGAACGGTAGCAGGGGTCATTACACCGTTTCGCTTAATGCTCTCGACAAGCTGCTGCATATCCTCGTCCATTAAAACCTTGAACGGGTGGTGGGAAACTCGTCAATCTGCGATAAGGGAATATCTCTGATTTTACTCAGCTTTGCTTCTGCACGGCTTTCATCTGTTTGAAAAAGGTCATCGTAAGCGGTCAGTTCGATTTTGGGAGCGTTGTTTCTCGCCAAGCTCTGTCACCTCCTTTGAGAACTGCTCGTAAGCGGCGGCTACCTTGTCGTTTTTGTCATAGGCAAAAATGCTTTTGCCTGCTGCGGAAGCGTCCACAACACTAATTGCAAACGGTATCTGTGCATCAAATACTTTGATTTTCTGCCAGTATGCATTTTTGATTGATGCTGTAACCTCCTTGCTGCTGTTTGTGCGTGACATTACCATAGTCATTAAGATACCGTCTATTCTTAGCTTAGGGTTGATTTGCCGCCTTGCTTTTGATACTGAGCGTAGCAACTGCTCCAGACCTTTTGCAGAAAAGAAATGTGGTTGTGTCGGAATAATCACGCTGTCAGCCGCAGCCATAGCATTGATAGGGAACATTCCAAGCGAAGGCATACAATCAATAAGCACATAATCGTAATTCTTCTTGACCATATCTATAAAGGTTTTCAGAACACGCTCACGGTTTTTGGTATTGATGATTTCCGCTTCGTACACTGCTAATTCAATGGTAGACGGTAACAGGTCAACGCCCTCATTACTGTGAAGGATACATTGTTCCGCATCAAAGGGCTTTTCATCAATAATATCCTCTATGATATTGGGAAGCGTAATGGGTATGGTTTCTGGTCTGGTGTAGCCGAGCGACATCGTTACATTTGCCTGTGCGTAGGCATCAATAAGCAAGACTTTTTTGCCTTGCTTTGCCAGACTGACCCCCAAATTGACCGTTGTTGTGGATTTTCCAACGCCGCCTTTCTGGTTTATCAGAGCAATTACATAGCCATTCCTTGAATGGCTTGGCAATCTTGACATTTGTGCGTCCTCCTTTCGCATAAATTTAGCCGCTTTGTCAAGGCGGCTATGTAAAAGAGTGAGAGAATGCAAAAAAGCCGCTTACTCTTAGATGAATAAGAATAAGCGGCTATGTGTGATGCGACTTAGATATGTTCAAATTTAAACTTTATGCTAGTAGTAATAGTTTTTTATTGAAACTCAATTTCTTCGTTAACCTTTTCGTGTATATCAACCCTAGTCTTGATATCAATGGTATTGACAAGCCACCCACTTAAGTTGCAATTTTTAATAAATTCATCTATTCGATTAACACCATTAATCTCTTTCAAGGTAACAACAACACCAAAACGAATTCCAACACCGTCTTTAGGGTCTAGTCTATTATTTGTTTTAATTTCCATACCCCAGTTCTTGTTTTTATAAGATTTCTTCGATTTGTTAGTACCTGTAGGAACTTCTGAAACATATTTAACATTGTCCCACTTTCTAAACCTCTCTCTTGCTTCACCTTCTAACAAATAGCTCTTTTCAGTATTTAATGCATCATCTTGGTTTTGTTTATCATTATTAATTTCATTCAATTTACCATTATCTTTGATTCTACCAAAATGAAGGTTCAACTCAGTATTTGTATAATCTACGCCTTGGGTTCTATCACATATTGGAAAATAACACATAGTAGCTCTTGCAACATAAGGATATTTATCGTCTTTAAGAGGAACAGGAAAACTATAATTATATGTATTCCATTTCTCACTTACATCTGACACCAAAAATTTAATTTCGTCATCTTGAGTTTGAATAATATCCTCTATTCTAATAGGGACTACACCATGTCCATAAAGAGCAACTTCTTCAGGGGTTGGACTTTCATTCCAGCTGCGTGCAGCGTCAATTATCAAGGCTTTTGCGACTTCTCTGCTTAATCCCAAAACATCAATTAAATAGGATAATTTACGAGCTATCCAAGGAGCCGCAAATGAAGTACCAGCAACATAAGCTGCTCCAAGCGGTTCACATACTTGGATATACTGTTCTTCGCTTCCCCCATAATAACTAACATCTGGTTTAGCAAAGAAGGAGAGTGCAAGTCCCTTCCTTGCATATTTAGTTGAAAGCCCGCTCTTGGTAACTGCATTGACTACCATACTGTTTATTGAATCTGCGGGTGAGCCAATTTTCACCACATTTTCATTTGGCTTGTTTGTTCCCGCTACAACAAAAATTACATCATTCTCATATTGAATTTGGTCTAGTGCAGCAGCTTCAGCTGAGATAAAATTGTCATTAATTTCTTGATTGCTACCGAGTGAAATGTTCCAAACTTTTATATCCCTATTGCTGGCAATAATACTTTGAATTTGTTTTACAATGGTGAAGGATGAAAACCGAGAGCCTACTGCGACTCCAAAATGACGAACTTTAAATCTTCCACAACCATCATTCAACCACGGATTCAATCTAGCTCCATCCACAATAATTGATGAAACAGCAGTACCGTGTCGATAATCACTCGGATTCTTTGGAATACTATTATCTACCATGTCGTGATAGTCTACCCACTCACTAAAATATACATTCTTATCAAATAGAGTATCAATAACACCTATTGTTGGTTCAATGCTCGGAGATGGAATAGTAATCATGCTTTGCTGATACTCTTGAATGAAATCTTCTGGCGACAGTTCAGCTAAATCAACTGTTGCCATAGAAACTAGGTAAGGAGCTTTTTCAAACAACAGTTTCAATTGATTTTCGTCCAAAAATACAGTTTGGTTATCCAAAATCCTACTTGATAAAATATCAATTCCTATATTTTTAAACAAACTTTTAGTATCCATACCAGTATCAAATAAAGTAATGATGCTTTGTTTTAATTGAGGAGTAGCCATTTCTACCTCGAAATCATCAATATATGAAACATCTGCAATCACTTGCTTAAAAGTTGTTTTTGGTAATCCGTATTTCTCAAATTTTATTTTATTGAAAAATAGTTCATCATTTTTAAATATTGTCTGTGTTATACCATCTTTAAATTTGTATTTCATCACATCGCAAGATTTTGAGAGGAGATTAATACTGTTATCCAAATCTGATATATCCACAAAATATGTTATAATATGCTTATTTTTTTCAGCATTAAACTTCGCTCCTACAATTGCGAAATTAGAGTCTTTTCCTTTTAACAGTCCTGCTATACGATTGCTTTTTGCAACGATTTTATTATAATAAACACTGATCAAAACGCCTTGAAAAGGTTTTTTTTCGTGTTCCCAAAAGCTTTTTATTTGGTGCAATTTATCTATCAATCTAATCAGGTGTTCTATAGTAACTACTTTTTTACTATTCATCGATATGCCATTGCCGCCTCTCTGTTTGGAAGCTTGGACAAATCGTTTTCCTTTTAACTCAAGAACATTGTTCATTTAATTAATCCTCCTTACTCAATTTTCTTGATACAGCACTTTTAGATTCTCCAGTAAGTTTTTCTATTTCCCTTACTGTAAAGCCCATATCATATAATTGACTAATATCAGTCTTATTTAAATTTCCAATCAAGCTATTGTATAGCCTTTTCAAATAGTCATGTTCGTAATTCACATCACTAAACGCTAAGGATGTCTTAATAATATTTTTTAATTCGCCTGGGTATGGAAGGTGAGGAGCCAGATTTAATATTTTTCTAAACAATCGAGTGTCTTTTGCAACACCCTTAAAATTTTTTATATAAGAGGAAAAATAAAACTCACCTACTTCAATTAAATCCTCTTTGCTATAACGGTCAAAATTTATTATTGCATCAAATCTCCTTGTAAGAGCCTTATCAAATTTTGAAAAAAGATTTGTTGTTGCAATAATCACAATCTCTTTATTTAAATCAGTTAATCTATCGAGTTCCCTCAAAATTGTAGAGGTTACTCTTCCCATTTCACGCACATCATTGGAACTTACTCTATCCAAAGCAATTACATCTATTTCATCAAACAAAATAACTACTTTGTTTGAATTGGGAATTGAGTTTATTTCATTAAACACACTTGTTATGTTCTTGTTTGTTTGACCAAGTTTACTATCAATTAAATTGTCAAAATCAACATAAAACAATGTCCTATCTAACAACCGTGTAACTTGCTTGGCAGCCTCAGTTTTTCCGCTACCGGGAGAACCTTCAAACAAAAATTTATTAATACCTATATTATGGTTTATTGCATTTATGATACCTTTTATATCCTCAGTAATTACTATAGGAAGGTTCAAGGGCTCCATGCCTCTTATATCTATCTGTTTTAGAAATTCACTTTCAAAATCGCTACTTTGAGGTGTGTATAAATTAGACTCTGCAATTAAACTCATTATATATTCAGCAAGCTGATCATCTCCTATGCTGTCAAAATATCTGGCAATAATTAACGCTTCGTTTCGGAAAGCATTTTCATTTTTCTCAACATGGTATTTTATTAAATTCAAAACATTTTGTTTTTTCATGCTAGCATACCTCCATATACATTTTATATTATAACACAATGTGGGACAAAAGTCTATATATTTGGGACAAAATTTCATTTTATAAATTCAAGTTACCTCTTAAAATCATTTGGTTATGTAAAAAATCTCGTTTGTTGAAAATAAACAAACGAGATTGGAAATGTTTAGATTTATATATTGCCATCGCTGCCTGTACGCAGTTTTTGTATTTGCTCATTAAACCTCTGGTGCTTGACAGACTTCACGGCAATTCCTATGCAATATCTGCTTACAAGGAAATCCAATAGATACTCTTTAGGAATTTGATAACGCTGTTTGATATAAAAGCATTTCAGTTCTTTTTTACCGCACCTGCGACTAACCGAGTTTTTATTGTAGCCCGTAAACTGAGCTACCTGCTCAACCGACATAACATCTGGGTTATTTTTTAGCAGTCGTTTATAATACTGCCGCATACGGATTAAATCCTCGTGTGTGAACACTTCATCAAAGGACGGAGCTTTTTTATCTCTGCCTTTTCCTTTGTAAAAGCCGTCTGGGGCTTTGAATAGCTCTGGGTAATCATCTCTGTCTTTCAAATACTGAATAACATCAACCGTCTTGATTTTGAAGCGGCGTGTTTTTTTGCCGCTATCTACGTTCGGCACAAGACCGCTTTCCAATAAAAACAAGCAGGTCTTTTTGCTGATATGACAGATACGGTACATCTGGCCTTTGGTTATGTATTCGGGGGTATTGCTACATAATCTCGTTGCAATATTTTTCTGTAATCATCACTTACACCTCTTTGCGCTTTTTGGTCAACAGCAGAAGAAAGGTGTAAAAGTTCTCTTCAATAGTATTTTGAGAGTACCTGAAAAGTAGGCGGGAAAAGGGGTTTTGTTCTCTCCTGAGTTTTCTCTTTTTTGCTTTTTTGAGCCATTTTTGAAACCTATTCGAACTCACGTTTTTTTGCCGCTTTTCGCCGCTTTTAGCTTGGATTTTACCTGTAAATAAAGTAGTTTTTCTTGCATTATTTTCTGCTCATTTCTAACACTTTCCATATCACATAACACATTCGAAATCGAATGACCTTATTGGTTGCCGTATCTCTTAAAACCATTAATTTTACGGGCTTTTTCGGTTATTATGTTTGAAGCAGTACGGTTAGTTCTCTCCGATAGTTCTCTCGCATTTCGAACTGTCGGAAACAGCCGAAGCGGAGAGAAAATCATCTTTTTGCGGACAAGAGCATTTACCCTTAAAACGGGGCATTTTTCCTCAAAATCCGCTAAAGTGTGTTGGGAGTAAAACACTCGAAATCAGGTAATCCCTAACGGGACCGAGGGTTCGAATCCCTCACTCTCCGCCATCAAGAGGCTACAAAAAAGATATAGCCTAAGAAAACCCCGATTTTATCGGGGTTTTCGTCATATATACGGCAAAATTTCACTAAACAATTTCGTAGATATAAAACCGCTGTTTTCCATTTGTGTATGGATTCGAACTCTAACATAACACCTCGTAATTATTACATAAACGCACGGATATTAAATTCCGTGCGTTTTTTCATATCTATTTTAAAAAAGGAGAATATATACTACAGAAAGAATTAGCCAAACGCCTCAAAGCTCGGTACGACACCAAGATGGACGGAAGCGGATGGTTAGAAATGTCCTCGGACGGCATCCCCCTCTGCCGGATAGAATGCAACGGTCAATTTCTAAGCAATATGAATTTGAAAAGAGCTCAACTAAAAAGCTCTCTGAATTATTAAATAATACGGTTAACGAAATACTATTATATATCGATAAAACCATGGCTGTTGTTCTTCGAAACAGGCAGTACATAGGAAGAAAGGAAATATATAATGGAACAGATTATATCTGCAGCTCCGAAAAAAACAGTACGAATAATTGAGCCGACCATACCGATTAACGAAAACATAAAATTAAATTATCACCTTCTTCGAGTTGCCGCTTATTGCCGAGTATCTACCAAGCAGGAAGAACAACTCAACAGTTACGAAAATCAGGTGGAACACTATACGCACCGAATCAATTCCGAAAAAGATTGGCAACTGGAGGGAATATATGCCGATAAAGGCATCTCGGGCACAAGTGTAAAAAAACGTGATGAGTTTAACCGAATGATTCACCGTTGTAAACAAGGCAAAATAGACATGATTATCACAAAATCCATTGCACGATTTGCAAGAAATACTGTTGACTGCTTGAAATATGTACGAACGCTGAAAGATTTGGGCGTTGATGTGTACTTTGAAGAACAGGGAATCCACAGTAATCAACCCGGTGCAGAATTCTATATAACAATATACGGCAGCATTGCCCAAAGCGAGTCGGAAAACATCAGTGCAAATGTTAAATGGGGTAAGGCACAAAGTGCAAAGGAAGGCAAAGTAAACTTTCACTACCAAAATTTTCTCGGATATCGTAAAGGAACAGCCGGAAAACCTGAAATTGTACCCGAGGAAGCAGAAACAATACGCCTCATATATGGTTTATTCCTTGCGGGTTATAGCTTGAACGGTATAGCTCACGAACTTGAAAAACGGGGAATATTAAGTCCGGCAGGAAAAGAGAAGTGGCAGTTTTCAACGGTTCGGTCTATTCTCTCTAACGAAAAATACAAAGGCGATGCAATAATAAACAAAACATATATAACCGATTGTATCAGCAAAAAAGTCAGGGCAAATAACGGAAAACGACCAAAATACTATGTTGAAAACAGCCACCCGGCAATTATTGATTCTGCAACATTCGGCAGAGTTCAGGAAGAACTTGCGAGACGCTCAGGAAAGCATAAAGTAAAACAGGTCGGCACGAAAACCGAGCAGGGAAAATATTCAAGCAAATATGCTTTAACGGAACTGCTTATTTGTGGAGAATGTAAAACGCCGTATCGCAGATGCACCTGGACAGCAAGCGGTAAAAAGAAAACCGTATGGAGGTGCATTAACCGCCTTGATTACGGAAAGAAATACTGTCACAACTCACCTAGTATTGAAGAAAGCGTACTGCAAAAGGCAATTATGGAAGCAATAATGAAAATTGCCATACAAAATACGGATGTTATGAACACGCTAAAACTGCATATAGGCAGGGGGTTTAACGGGTGAAAATGAAGAAGATAACATTCTTGACATACAAGTGAAAATTGCCGAAATCGATGCCGAATTCAAAAGGATGCTTGACTGTGTATCAGCCGAAACTATGGATGCGTTAGATGATGAAAAGGCAACAAGACTTATGAATAAAAAAAGCGAATTGCAACAGCAGCTCGCCCATTATGATAGTTTGCAACAACAAAGAGAAAATACAAAATCAAGGCTTGATGACATATGTACAATACTTGACGGATTAAAAAATCACCCTATGAAATATGATGACCAACTTGTTCGGCAATTGCTTGAATGCGTGGTGGTAGAGTCCAAAGAAAAGATAAAAGTTATTTTCTCCGGCGGAATGGAAGTGGAAGAAGAACTGAATTAGATATATTAACTGATTTTAAGTCTTCTATATATTTTATCAATACGAATAATCATCACTTTAAATGTAATTGGATATATGATATAATGAAAATAATATTATGTTATTTCGAGGTATACAATGAAGATTTTAATGCTTTCTGATTTTCATATAGGAAATGAAAACTTTGATATGCATAAAAGTTTTCATTTCATTGATAGAGCCTATGATGCTATTTCAGGAAAAATAGATTATGGTGAAACTATTGTTGTGCTTATTTGTGGAGATATTATTGACAAAGGTAACTCAGCACTGTTTAGTGAGGCTGAAAAAATATTCGACCATATAAGAAACAAATTCTCAACACTCAATATTAAAATTAGATTTGTTCCCGGAAATCATGATATTTGTAATAACGGTTTTAAGGAATTTGATACTTTTACTCATAAATACAATGACTTAGAATTCAATTATTCTTCGAAATCGGTTTATCAAGAACTAATAGAAGATGTAAATTTTATCTATGCAAGTTCAGTTAGAAACGGAAATTATAACTATGGTCAGCTTGACTATGATCAAATTAGTGCATGTATAGATGAAAATCATTGTAATTATTTTGTATTTCATCATAGTCCTTTTAGCGAAGATAATCAAGGCGAAAAAGATGCTGTAATACGTGAATCCATTAAATTGTTTGATGGTTCTTTCTGCAATGCCCCTTATCCTTATTATATATTGCACGGTCATTATCATGGAGATAGTATTATTCCTCTTTATGGTGACGGATTAATTATTGAAGCGGGCTCAATATTTTACTCAAGGGAAAATGTTAATAATCAGTTTAATTTACTTTACTTACAGGGCGGACAAGTTGAATTGGTATATCGTTTTACTTTTGAGGCAAATCATGATAGCTTCAGAGAAGAAACGGTTTATCCTCAAAAAAACAACAAGCGAATAACTAATATTAAAAAAATACAATACAAAGATGTGCCCAATTATATCAATCGAAAAGTAGCGCTATTTTCACTGGTACAAGAAAGAAGCATTAAGCTCTATTTCGACGACAACTTAAAAAGCACATTATTTGAACTTTGCATGAAAGAAAAACATATCGTTCTTCTGGGCGAAGCCGGATGTGGGAAATCCATAGAGTTATTGCATTTAGCATTTCTACTATCTCAGCCGGATTGTATGTATTATCCCGTATATATTAAGTTAAATACATACACAAACGAGAATATAGATGATTTTATTTCTGAGCAATATTCTCACTTAAATCGTCAAAATTTATTCTTTATTTTTGATGGATTCGATGAAATAGAGTATCTCAACTTGAATAAATTCTCAAGAAAATTAAATGCTTTCACCAATTCACACCCCAACACCCACTTTTTAATTTCGTGCCGTACCAATTTTTATAAATTTGAAGATAAAGAAAGTGAATATAGCACAGGTACTTTTACAGGATTCAAAGAATATGGACTTTGCCCATTATCATCAAGTGATATAAACAAATATATTACAACACAAAATTTATCACAAACTCAATTATGGGATTCAGTAAACAGTAACAATCTTAATGAATTATTACAAAATCCATTTTATCTTGTAGAAATTTTAAGATTATATAAAGCCAATTTTAAATTACCAAATAAGCTTGATTTAATGAGTACATTAGTTAAAAGCAAGTTTTACTGGGATAAAGAAAAATACAAAAACACAAAAGATATAGAAGATGCAGAACTTGAATTGTTAAATCTTCTTCAAAAGATTGCTTTTTCTTTACAGTGTTTACAGAAAGTAGGCATAACAAATACAGAATTTCAGCAATTAACTACTTCTACTGAAAGAGAACTCCTAAAATATTCTGGCGTTTGGTTAAAAGATGAATTAGGTGAATGGTATTTTGAGCACAATAATTTTAGAGAATATCTAACTGCTGAGTACCTTGTTAATATGCCAATTGAAACAATCAAAAATCTAATAACATATCACGACGACAGAACAAAAATCAAAGAGTCTTGGCAAAATGTTTTGTCATTTCTGGCTTTATCATATCAAAATTCAGAATTATTGGACTGGATACAGAAAACAGATCCTTCTTCTGTTGTTAAGTTTGAAACTTCACGAATAAATGAAAAGATTAGGGCACAAATCTTTTGTAATATTTATAACGAATATAAAGATAAAAACAAATGGATATCATGGAATTTAAACAGCGGAAAAGATCTTGCAAACTTTGGACAAACCGCAGAAACCTTAGAGTTTCTATTAGCTGAAATAAAAAATCCTGTTCATTTCCGCGCACAAAGTAATGCTATATATTTATTACAAAATTTTTCAAACCTTTTTGGAAAAGATGAAATTGTCAAAGAGGTTTTATTGTCATGTTGTAAAAATGATACTACCCGCTCTTATGAGAAAAAAGGAGCTATCATTGCACTATCCCAATTAGGATTATCCTCAACTGATATTACCAATGAATTATATTCGCTCTTTGGAGAATCTGCTGAAGATGAAATACGCTATGGATTATACACATATTTTTTAAATACAGAATTACAAGATGAATTCGTAGAGTATTTTATTAAAGGACTTAAATTGGAATTAAAAGAAAAAAATTCTGATTGCTTATTCATTTTGAGAAAAGGTATAAAATCACTCAAAAAATCAAAATCCATTAAATTATTCATTGAATTTTGCTCGGTTAATGATATTACTCATCTTTATCATTCAAAAGAAATTTTCGCAGATGCTTGTAAAAAAATGGAAAAATTTTATGAACAAAATCCTGATGATACATTCAACACAGCTTTTAATTGCATGATTCTTTTAGCTAAACGGTTTGAACGTGATTATATAAAGATATTAAAGCAATTTTTTGAAAACACAAGCACAGTAACACAAGTAATATATAAAATTATTGATTCAAATATAGCTACTCATATACAAGAGTTTATATTGACACAATTTGAAGCACAAGACTATATGGGCATTATTTTAGTCAGGTACAAAGATAATTCCGTACGATATAAAGAATTGTTCAAATTTCTTGTTTCCGAAATGAATGAAAATTCGAACGAGTTTAAAGAATGTCAAAGACTTATTTTTGAAAATGAGGGTATAAAAATTTCAGGACGAACATATTTAGATTACGAGGAATTGCAACAAAATGGTAGACAAAAGTATTTTGATTGTTTGTTTAGCAAAGATAAATTTGAATGTTTGCTGAAGGAATTTATATGTTTAACAGGCAGCAATAATATTACATATGAAGAATTACAAAATCAAGTATTTGAATTTACTCACCAACGGTATGATTTACAAGAACTTATTTGGGGAATCATTAAATGCAAATTTAATGATCAACATGTAAAAAGTTTTTTGGAATATGTTGATTGGGAATCTTTCGTTATTAATGAAATTTACCGCATATTGGATAAAACAGATGATATTTCAATTTACATTAATTCGGAACAAAAAAAGTTTATCTATCAATATTGCAATGAGACAATCAAAAAAATAAATTTGAATACAGTTGTGCATTATAATGACAATGGTGGTTATTCTTGTTCGTGGGATGTAATTTATATTACTTTTTTTTCAGAGTATTTTAACTTTGATTACGATGAAACTGTTTTATTGGATATGCTAATGCTACCTTCCTATTTCTTTAAAGAAGAAAAAACAGATCAATATAATTTTCCAAAATATATAATTAATAAGATTTCTGAAAAATCAATCAATGACCGTGTTAAACATAATATTGATAATTTAACTTTAGTGGATGATGTTTTATGTACTCATATTAAATACTGTATGAAAAAGCAGCTTCCGTACGCAATAAAACTTGCAACAGAAATATGTTTAACTTCAGGCAAAGAATGGGAAAAACGTACGGCTTTTGAATACTTGCTTAATATTAGAGGAGAAGATTTCATCTATCAAATAATACTGCCTAATGCGGATGATATTATGATTGAGATTATAGCTAATGCTTTATATAACAATAAAAATATTGAGTTGGAAAATAAACTAATTCAAAAAAACAAATTATCATTCGAACATACAAAATATCTGGGGATTTTAATAAAGATGAACAGTATGTATGGTCTTCAAACATATTATGATTTGGCTTCAAAGCAAAAATCAATTCCGGATTATAGCGAACACAATAATATTTGTCATATAACAGAAGCTATTGGAGAAATATATGAGCCGAAATTGCTACCGTTGCTTCAAAAATTAGTTGAATTGCGATTTGAAGCTAAATTTAAGGATAAGGATAGTTTTGGACTTTACAATAGCTTATGTAAAGCATTAAGAAATGTTGCTTTAAATGATTATATGAAAGTAAAAGTGCTCCTACAATCATTATTTAAGCAATGTTTACAGGATTCGGAATTACGATGCTTTTGCAGTTACCTTTTAGATGATATAGAATCTCAATATTATAATAATCATGATATTCCCTGGACAATTAAAGATGTTAAATCTTTTCTTGATAATAATTCGATGCAAAATTAATCCGTAAAAACAATGCTATTTATTTGTATTAATTTTTATTAGAACTTTTTTGATATTTAGAACAATATTATCCGCAACATCAGAGATTTACTATTGAAAACAATAATCCTTTAACATTCTATAAGCTCATCTTATTTCTCGGATGATTTTCCTCAAGGATGTGGCGGATTTTGTTTGTGCTGATGTGAGTGTAAATCTGCGTAGTCGTAATCGAGCTGTGCCCAAGCAGCTGCTGAATGTATCTGATGTTGACATTCTCATCCATAAGTGCCGTTGCAAAAGTATGCCGGAACATATGCGGCGTAATGTGCATCCCCGCCCCTGCCGCTTCGGCATAATCGTTTATCACACTTCTTACGGATTGCTCGGAATACCTGTTGCCTAATTTATTGACAAAAACACAGTCATTCTCCGAACCGCAAATTTCAATATATTCTTTTAAAAGTCTTGAAACTTTATCATTGGCAATACACATTATGCGTTCCTTGGAACTCTTCCCGGAAATGTAAATCGTGTTGCTTTGAAGTTCGAGGCTTTTTCTTTTTAGATTGCTCACCTCTGACACTCTCATTCCGGTTGAAAACAATAACTCTATGATAATAACATTCCTAAGTGCGGATTTATACTGATAGCTGCTTTGGGCACTGTCAAGCCGGGAATACGAATATCTTAAAATATCCTTTACGGTCGCAATCGGGATTGTTTTTGGAAGAGTAATCGGCTCCTTGTATTTTAGCGTAATTTTATGAAACGGATTTATTTCGATAATCTCCTCAATCTCCATATACCGATAAAACGCCTTTAAGCAGGCAATTTTGCGCTTGGCGGTTTTCGGTTTGTAATGTTGATGAAGTGAATTTATATATGCACTCAGCTCGTTTTTATCAAAGCAGTCCCTCCTTTTCATATACAGGCAAAACTGTTTCAAATCGATTTTGTATGCTTTTATTGTCAGGGTACTCAGGCCTTTTGAGTCGCTGCAAATCGTAAGATAATTCTGTGCTTCTTTTTCAATATCAATCATAATTAAACCTCCGAAATTTATCTGTTTTAATTATGATTGCTTGGCACTCAAAAGTCGATAACATTCTGCTCTTTTTTACAATATTTATGCACTTTTCCACGTATAATGTGCATTTTTTCGTTTTCTATTGACAAATTGTTAAAAATATGCTATTAGAGTGTAAAGGAAAATATAAGTAAAGGATAACTAATTGTTATCATTGCTATATCAAGTTACATTTTGAGGTTTGTGGAAAATGAACATATATACAGTTAATGATTTTAATGATTTGTGTTCAATAATTGAAAAAATAAATGAGAGTACGATAACTTGTTTATCAAAAAGAATGATTACTAAGCCGACGCTTTGATATCGTGGGCAAGCAAATAGCGAATGGGATATTATTCCATCTGTTCTTCGTAATGATAATAAAAAATCTGAATAGGTACTATGCCATTCTTTTTATCATGGGGCTATACAAATCGCTTCGAACAAAATCTCTAAAACATCTTATAATTATTGGATAACAATGATGCAGCACTATGGACTTCCAACACGTTTACTTGATTGGACTTACTCACCACTTGTTGCATTATTTTTTGCATTAAATGATTACGACAACACTTATAAAGATTTCAATGCAAGTATAACAATAATTATACCAGAATTACTAAATGAAAAACAAAATTTGATCCCTATGTATACCCTATAGACTCGGACAGTGCAATAAAATTACTCGCACCGGCATTCAATAAAAGCATTCCAATTTCAAATCGTGTGCTAGCTTGTTTTTCTACTAGCAATGATTTAAGAATGTATACTCAAAGGGCAGCCTTTACAATTCACGATTCAACCAAACCGCTCTTTGAAATCTATGACGATAACTATGCTTATACAATAATAATCCCTAATAACAGAAAAGATTACTTTAGGAAACAACTATCATTTTTAGGAGTGAAGGAAGAGTTTCTATTCCCGGATCTTACACCTGTAGCAAAGCATGCGATTGATAGACATCTTTAATCTTGAATATTTTTGTTAAAGGAAGGGACCTATTTATGAAAGATGAAATACTCGTGTTTTTGAGCAGAGCCAACCCGTTTGTTGAAGAGCAACAGGTTTTTATTGAAGAATTACAAAGAAAGCTCGAAAGATTTGACATTAGAACCGTTACCTTGCAAGCAGATAATTATGATTTAACTGACTCTCTTAACTATTTGAAAGGAATAATTAAGCAATGTTACGGAATAGTAATCATAGGGTTTAGGCAAATATATATAGAAAAAGGAGCAAAAAAGAAAGGTGGCAAAAATGACCCAAGGTTTTTCTTCCCACATGAAGTTGATGTGTCGGGGCAGGCACTAACAAGTCCGTTCTGCCATATTGAAGGTACTATTGGACTATTAAATGATCTTCCTTTATTAGTAATAAATGAGGAAGGTGTTCGAGAAGAAGGAATAATCAAGGGTGGGAAATTCTGTACAAAAACAAAAAAATTTAATTTACAAAAAATTGAAGAGTTTTTTAATGATAAAACGGTTGACAGACAAATATCAGTTTGGATTGGCAAAGTAACTAACTATTATTTGTTTCTTAACTTGAAGAAGATTTAATCAGCGACTCAATGGTGTACAAGTCGTCTTTTAATTTACTTATTCCATTTGTTATGGTTTCTTTTTGGCGCTTACTTATATCCAAATCATTTTCAAGACGCGTACATACCTTTTCGTAATTTTGATATTCTCCTGAAACTATCGAGCGTAAATCGTTTGCATTATAATAATAGTATATACGATCGTCATAATCACCAGCGTGTTTAGCAGAAACATCCATAGCTAAAAACAACTTCGCATAGTGTTTTGCTGTATAATAGTATTCTTTAATAATATTTACATCATCAGTCACTTCAAAAATTCTAATAAGCATAGAACAGTAGTTTCGTGGACAGTATAAACTATTTTTGCAATAGCACGAACCACGGCGATAGTATTCAAGTGATAGGTAGTAATACTCGTTGTCACCAGTTAGTTGAAAAACCCTTAAGCATATTGCAGCCAACCTACCAAAAAGATATTCCGAAGAGCTATTGTCTATATCTACATTCTCAATAATGAGATTGATACAATCTATTAATCCTTTACAACTCTTTTCAAGCTCTGCTTTTTTATATTTAGCAAGGACTAATAGTAACAGATTTTCTTCTGACTGATCCTTAGAAAAAAGTTTGGCAAGAGTGATTTCTCCGTCTTTAAAATTATTATCATCTAGTTCTTGCTTCCCTTTAAGATAAAGATTGTATATATTGTCGTTTTGAATAGGCGTTATGTTCCTTGAGTATGTAACATTTTCAATAAGCGCTCGTTGTATTGGATTGTCAGGTAGTATACTAGAAGAGTTAATAGCAAAGTCTATCAGCGAATTTAAATTAGCTTTAGTATCTGATATGGACTTAGGAGACAGTACCATTCCATCATGTTCATAAAAGATTATGGGAACATATGTAATATCAAAAAACTTAAATTCATGTTTTTTATCCTTAGCACATAACAGTATAGTGGCTCTGGGCTTAAGAGCATGTCTTGCTCCTAGTTCATATATTGCATTTGCATTCATAGTACTAATGTCAGCAATAACTATGTCAGAACCATTTAAACAAGTAACAAATTTATAATCTATGGATGTTGTTCCACATATTTCATCGCATCTATATGCATTATACCTTGATTCTTCATAAAGCGGGAATGGAACTAAACCATTCTCTACAATGCAAGGCTTTATAATCTCATTATATGTTAAATCAAGATTTATATTATTCTTTATACCAAAACCCATGATAACAAAACATGTTTTACTCATTTGTATTTTCCTTTATGTAATATCTAAAATTCACTATAAAAAATTGTTGTTAATCTAATATAGCAATGATAACAATTAGTTATCCTTTATTGAGCACCAGAGAAAAAACGCCAACCGAGTTATAAATCGATTGGCGTTTGGCATATTTAACACATTATGTACATATTAGAGCTATCTCTTTTAATTACTAGATTTACTAAATTCTCTTGAAAAATCCTTAAAAAAGAATTATAATTTAATAAAAATGGCGATAGCGGCAAAAATATTAAATGAGGCGATAACATGGAAATTAAAAGAGATGTATATTTAAATCGACTGATTGCAAGAGAAGGAAATGGCTTTATAAAGGTTATCACAGGCATCAGAAGATGCGGAAAATCATATTTGATGAACAATATATTCTATAACCATCTGCTTTCAAACGGTATAAACGAAAGCAACATAATAAAGTTTGCCTTTGATTCGGCCGAAGACTTAATGCAGATTGATGAGGATATTATTGAAATCAGCGAGCAAAACCGAAAAGTTGACCCCAAAAAGTTTATGAAATATATTGCCGAAAAAATAGATAACGGTCAAAAATACTATCTCCTTCTCGATGAAGTTCAATTGCTGGGAAGCTTTGAAGCTGTGCTAAACGGTTATCTGAGAAAAGAAAATTTAGATATTTATGTTACCGGCAGTAACTCTAAGTTCCTGTCGAGTGATATTTTAACTGAATTTGAGGGTCGTGGAGACGAAATACATGTTTTGCCTTTATCATTTTCGGAGTTTTATTCTGCGTATGACGGCAGCAAGGACGAAGCTTTTGACGACTATATGGTGTACGGTGGACTGCCTGCGGTCGCTTTAATGAAAACCGACGAACAAAAAAGCAACTACCTTATTACGCAAATGAAAAATGTATATATTAAGGATATTGTCGCTCGAAATAATCTTAATTCCGACCAGGAAATCAGCGAGCTTGTTGACATTTTGGCATCGGGAATATCATCGTTAACAAACCCAAGAAAATTAGAAAATACATTCAAATCCGTTAAAAATTCTGCGCTCTGCGCCTCGACTATCGATAAATATATCGGTTACTTAAAAGACTCCTTCTTGCTCAGCAAAGCAGAAAGGTATGACGTAAAAGGTAAGAAATATATCAGCACGCCTTATAAGTTGTATTTTGAGGACACCGGACTTCGTAACGCAAGGCTTAATTTTAGGCAAATAGAAGAAACTCATTTGATGGAGAATATCATTTATAATGAACTCAGATACAGGGGTTACAGTGTTGATGTAGGCATTGTTGAATTCAGAGAAAAAACAAAAGGCGGCAAAGATATACGCAAACAGGTTGAGATTGATTTTGTGGCGAACCAAGGCAGTAAGCGTTACTATATTCAGTCTGCATACAATATTCCCGATGAAGAAAAATGGGAGCAGGAAACCCGTCCTTTCGAAAAAACTAATGACTCTTTCAAAAAAATTGTTGTGGTGGAAAAAAGTATTAAACCCCGAAGAGATGATAAAGGGTATGTTATGATTGGGATAAAGGAATTTCTGCTTAACAATGATAGTTTGGAAGTGTAATCTTGCGGCATATATATCCAAAAAGCAAAAATGATTTTATGGTTTATTTTCCTATTAAAAATAAACAAAAAATCTATTTTATAGTGATTAGCCACAAAAAAGAGCTGAAAATTCAGCTCTTTTTTCTTTTGCCCTGCCCTGATTTTCAGGGCGTTTTTTTATTTTAGCCTTTTATATTGTTTATCCATCAAAAATGCAAAGACAGCCATCAAAAAATTAAAGCGATCCGTAATGAACAGACCGCTTTTTACTTGCAATTCATATTAGGTCAACTAATATAAATGTTTTAGTTTTTCATATCAAATTACAGTTAATTAGTCTCAAAACAATCATGTGAAATTTATTCTTATTTTAAAGTGAAAGGAGTAAATCAAATGTACAAATACGGAAGCAGTATTTATAAAAGAAAAGACGGCAGATGGGAAGGTCGTTATGTTGTAGATTATAAAAACAAATCGTTTGATTTATAAATCAGTTTATGCAAAAAGCGTAAATGAATTAGAACAAAAAATGCAATGTGTTTTAGTCAATAATATAGACAAAACTATTACATTTATAGAACTGATTTATTCTTGGCTGTGCTATGGTAAAATTAAAAATAAAAAATCGACTCATGATAAATACAATTACATCATTGATAAACATATAAAAAACGAAATCGGCGAAACACGACTAAAAGATTTTACATCTGTTCAAGTCAATCAATTTTTAAATAACAAATTAAAACATTATTCCTCGTCATATGTTAAAACAATGGCAATATTATTAAGTCTGCAATTGATTATGGGCATAAGGAGCAGTTAGCTGAGTTGTCTACTATTCAAGTGAATATGCCATTTTCACCTAATAAAGAAGTCGTTATTTTAGAACTTGATGAGCAACGACAATTAGAAACATACATCAAATATAACCAAAGACTTACGGAATTAGGTGTAATGTTATCTCTTTATGCCGGATTAAGAATCGGTGAAGTTTGTGCTTTGCGATGGAATAATATTGATTTCAAAAATCATATTATCACAGTAGATTCCACTATTATCCGTATTAAAAATGAAAATAATAAATAGATATATAAAATCGGACCACCTAAAACCACGCATTCAAAACGAGATATTCCGATTACAGATAATCTTTATCAGTTGCTAACAGCAGAATTTAGTAATAAAAAGTCACCCTATATTGTTTTGAGTTAAGAAAGTTTTTTAAATATAATAACTTTTGAATATAGGTATCACAAGTTATTGAATAATGCAGATTTGTATCCACATCATTTTCATACATTCAGACATACTTTTGCAACACGATGCATTGAAAGCGGAGTCGATATCAAGACACTTAGTGAAATATTAGGTCACTCAAGCGTTTACTTTACCTTGAACACTTATGTGCATCCGTTTTTTCAGGAAAAATGCATTCAAATGGAAAAATTGAATAATTTGACGGGATAATATTCTCGTCATTATGGTTAAAATAAGTGAGCAATTTGTTTACATAAACAGATTGCTCACTTTTTTCGTAGATGTAATAGTTCTATGAAAATTTCAAATAGTACGCTGATGGCATATAGAATTACGGAAACTGTTAATGTAATATTAATATGATTGGATATTGACATTATGTGAATAAGCAAAACCCAATAAATTCACATTACTATATAGAATATCTATTTTCGTTTGAAAGGAGAAATAATTATGGATGAAAAAGAAGTACACTTAAGATTATAACACATATATTATAACCCAAAAGGCAACAAAAATAAAACCAATGGAGGAAAAAATGAAAAACTCAGTATGGAAAAAGGTTCTTTGTACTGTTTTAGCTGTTGTTATTACTACAGGCGTTTCCGCTGGTACTGCGACAGTTGTAACTAATCAAAGAGAAAAAAGTGTCAGCGGTACACACGCAAAATCCGCTTATGATTTAGCTGTTGATAATGGCTATGACGGCACTATGGAACAATGGCTTGCATCTCTTGTTGGTGAAGCAGGAGAAAACGGCAAATCCGCTTATGATTTGGCTGTTGATAATGGCTACAAGGGTGATACAACCGAATGGTTAAAAACACTTATCGGTGCTAATGGTACAAATGGTACTAATGGCAAATCAGCTTATGAGCTTGCAGTTGCCAATGGTTACAAAGGTACTGAACAAGAATGGATTAACAATCTCATGGATAAATCCGGCGTAACAGTTAAAAACGGCAAAGATGGTAAAGATGGCACTAATGGCAAGGACGGTAAAGACGGTACAAATGGCAAGGATGGTGCTAACGGCTTGAACGGTCAATCTGCATATGAACTTGCTGTTGCCAACGGATATAAAGGTTCTCTTACCGATTGGTTGCTCTCGCTCTCAGGTGCAAAAGGAACAGACGGTAAAGACGGCAAATCCGCTTATCAAATTGCAGTAGACAATGGTTACACAGGCACTGAAGCAGAATGGATTTCATCTATTCTTGATAAAACAGGAAAAGATGGCAAAGATGGTAAAAACGGTGAATCTGCTTATGAAGTTGCTGTTAGAAACGGTTATACCGGAACAGAGGCACAATGGCTCGCATCTCTTGTTGGCGAAGCCGGAGAAGCAGGACAAAATGGTTCTAACGGTAAATCTGCGTATGAGCTCGCTTTAGATAACGGATTCAGTGGTTCGCTTCAAGACTGGTTGCAATCACTTGTCGGAGCTAAGGGCACTGACGGTGTTAATGGCAAAAATGGTAAAGATGGTGTCAATGGTACAAACGGTGTTGACGGTAAAGACGGCAAGTCAGCATATGAAATTGCTGTTGATAATGGATATATCGGAACCATTGAAGAATGGCTTGGTTCTTTAGTTGGTACTAAGGGTGAAACCGGAGCAAAAGGTGACAAGGGCGATAAAGGTTCCGATGGCAAAAACGGTAAGTCTGCTTATGAAATTGCAGTTGATAAAGGTTTTACAGGAACGGAAGCTCAATGGCTTGTCACTCTTGTTGGCAAAAATGGTAAAGACGGTGTAAATGGCACTGATGGTAAAAACGGAACTAACGGTAAATCTGCATATGAACTTGCTGTAGATCACGGATATACCGGTACTGAAGAAGAATGGCTCGAATCTCTTAAAGGTACAGGAACCGGAACGGGAACTAACGGTAAGGACGGTAAAGATGGCAAGTCCGCTTACCAAATTGCTGTTGATAACGGATATCAAGGCACAGCTTCAGAATGGCTTGAATCTTTGAAAGGTATAGCAGGAAGCAATGGTAAATCAGCTTACGAGATTGCTGTTGATAATGGCTTTGAAGGAACAGAAACCGAGTGGCTTGCTTCACTTGCCGGAAAAACCGGTGCTTATGGTAAAGATGGCAAATCCGCCTATGAACTTGCAAAAGATAATGGTTTTACAGGTTCGCTTTCTGAATGGCTTGATTCTTTAATCGGTCAGGACGGTAAAGACGGAGTTGATGGTAAAGACGGTAAGAACGGTCTGTCGGCATATGAACTTGCTGTTCAAAATGGTTATGAAGGTTCATTAACCGAATGGCTTGCTTCTCTTGTTGGTAAAAACGGAGCAGATGGTAAATCTGCATATCAGCTTGCAGTTGATAATGGTTATGTCGGCACACTTCAAGAATGGCTTGCAACATTAGTCGGTGCAGTTGGTGAAGACGGTAAGTCTGCATACGAAATTGCTGTTGAACATGGTTATCAAGGTTCAGAAAGCGCTTGGCTTAACTCTCTTTCCGGCAAAGACGGTAAATCGGCATATGAAATTGCGGTTGAATACGGTTATACTGGTACTAAAGAAGAGTGGCTTGCTTCCCTTAACGGAAAAGACGGTGCTAACGGTATTAACGGTGTAGGCGTTAAGAATGCCTATGTTAATTCAGACAAACATCTCATTCTTGTATTAGATAACGGCAATGAGATTGATGCAGGATATGTTGGCGTTAAAGATACAACAGAGCCTTCAACTACATATACAGTTGTATTCAAAGATTATGACGGATCTGTGCTTAAAACCGAAACAGTTGCTGCCGGTAAATCCGCAACCGCTCCTACTGCTCCTGACAGAGAAGGTTATGTGTTCTCTAAATGGGATAAGACATTCACAAATGTAACAAGCAATATGATTGTTACTGCACAATATACCAAGATTACAAATCCGACATTTGTTGTTGGTAATGTTTCTGCAAGTGCAGGACAGACAGTTACTGTGCCTGTATCTATTGTCAATAATCCGGGATTATTGGGCATTGGATTAAAAGTCACTTATGACGATAGTGCATTAACTCTTAAAAAGGGCGCAACAGGTTCTGCTGTAAGTGAAGTCCTTACATTTACTCCACCAAAAAATCTTGTAAGTGGATGCAAATTCGGCTGGGATGGTCTTGAAATTTCGCAGGACCAAACAAAAGATGGTCAGGTATTGCTCCTTACATTCGAAGTTAAGCCAAATGCTTCTGCAAAAACATATCCTATTTCTATTACATACAATGTAAATGATGTATTTGATAATGATATGAACTCAATTTCAGTTGATGTTAAAAATGGTGGTGTCACCGTTAAATAATATTTATGAAAGGATGAGAAACTATGGCAAAAACCAAAAAGTTGTTGTCGGTATTTTTGGCATTGCTGATGATGTTAACTGTATTTCCTGCATCAATGATTGCAAGTGCCGCAAATGCTGCAACGGTTACAGTTGAAAGTGTTAATGCTGTTCCGGGTTCTAATGTTGAAGTAAACATCAATGTTAAGAACAATCCGGGCATCCTTGCTGCGAACTTTACTGTGACTTATGACAAAGGGTTGACTTTGATCGACTCAAAATCCGGAGATGCATTTAGTGCTCTGTCAATGACTAAACCGGAAAACTACAATTCACCGTGTAAATTTGGATGGGATGCTCTTGAAATTGCCGATGAAGATATCAAAGACGGAACTATTTTGACTTTGACATTTGCAGTAGATAAGAGCGTAAGTGCAAATTCAAAGCTCAATGTAAAACTTTCTTATCAAAACGGAAATATCATTGATTCAGATTTGAATGATATTCCTGTTACAATCAATAACGGCAGTGTTACTATTATCGATTACATTCCCGGCGATATCAACGGTGACGGAACTATTGATCTTAAGGATGTCACTTTAGTAAGAAGATTAGTTACCGGTTATAGTGTTACAGCTAATAAGTTGGCTGCAGATGTAAACGGTGACGGCGAAATTACAATGAAAGATGTCGTTTTAATCAGACGATATGTTGTAGATGCCGAAGGCTATGGTGTTACATTAGTTCCGGGAGGAAGTAATGTTCATACTCACACAATGACTGCAACAGCTGCTAAAGCGGCTACTTGTACTGAAAATGGTAATATTGCATATTGGTACTGTTCATCTTGTGAAAAGTATTTCACCGATAAAGATGGCAATAATGTAGTATCACAGGCGGATACTGTTATAAAAGCAAAAGGACATACTGTTGTAATTGATCCTGCTGTAGAACCTACTGATGAGAAGACCGGCTTGACCGAGGGCTCTCATTGTTCAACTTGCGGAACTGTTCTTAAAAAGCAGGAGATTATTCCAATACCTATTAAGACTAAGTATTCAATCACTTATCACATTAGTAACGGTGATGAATACTTAGCTCAACAGACAATTCAAAATGACAATCCTGCTACATATACAAGTGAACAAGGCGTTTCTAAATTTGCAAATCCGTCTGTGCCGGGCTATCAATTCCTCGGATGGTATGACTTGCCATCAGGTGATGCAGCTGAAAACATTAAGTCAATTCCTGCAGGAACTACAGGCAATATTGATTTGTATGCAAGATGGGAGAAGCTTACTTATAAAGTAAATTTCTCATCTGAATTAATTCCGGTTGCTTCAGAAACCTATACCGTAGATGAAGAACATGTTCTTCCATCTCCAAAACTTGATGGTTATATTTTCTCTGGTTGGTCCGATGATAATGGTAATGTAATCAAGAACATACCTGCCGGTACAGTAGGTGCAAAAACATATACTGCCAATTGGATAAGTGAGAGAAATCAAGCATGGACCTATAAAGACTATGGAACTCCATTAATGTACGAAGACAGCGATACGAATACAATTCTCTTTGTATATAATATCGGTGAAATCAGAAATGTACCACTTTCAGTTGTTCATGATTTTGGTAAAATAAATTCTAATGGCGTTACTAAAACACATACAGAAACATTTAAGAAATCTATAAGTCAAGACTGTATGGATAAATACACCAATACAGTTAAGAAAGCTACTACTGATTCATATTCATGGACACTTGCAAAAGAATGGTCTGACTCAACAACTGTAAATGAAAGTTGGGCAAAGGAAAATTCGGTTACACAAGAACAAATAAATAGTTATTATAAGAATCAAAGCAACAATTGGTATGTAAGTAGCGGATCGAGCGGTTCGGATTCAATTACACAAAGTGATTCAAGTTCTAGTTCGGCTATGCTTTCATCAGTAAGAAATAAGAAAACTGACGACAAGCATTCAACAAGTACAGAAACCAATGTTTCAGCTAATCTTGATATAAAGAACACTACAACTATCGGAGCAAAAGTTCCTGTCGATTTTTTAAGCATATCTGCTGAAAACAAGACAGAAATAGGCCTTGGATTAAGTGCTTCAAGAACAGATAAGGAATCCACTTCTTCTCGTGTTCAAACAGACAATACCGATTCGGCAAGTTATAATTCTTCAAAATCATCATCAACAACTAAAAATTCCACAGCAAGCTGGAATAATGAATCCGGTTATGGTGGTAGTTCTGAAGTAGGACAAAGTTCTACCGCATCAAAAGCTATCTCTGAAAAGATCAGTCAAGAATATAATATCGGTAAGAGTTATATCAATACTGATTCTCAAAGCAGCACTCAGGGCACTCAAGCTTCTGAATCAAAGTCAGATGAGTATTCATCTGCCGTTACCTACTCTACCGCTACCGGTGAAGAAGTAACCGAAACCTATACAACCCAAAACACAATGTCCGGTTATCATCGTTGGATAATGGCTGGTACAGCTCATGTATTTGCAATTGTAGGTTATGATATTGCTTCTAAATCTTATTTCACAAATACATATAGTGTTATGGATGATAAGATGTATGAGTATGAGGATTATTCATACCAAACTGCATCTTATGATGACAACGAAAGCTCGTTGATTCAATTTGATATTCCTATGGACATCACAAAATATGTTGCTAACCGTGTTTGTGAAAGTGATGGACTTGAGGTGTCTAAATCCGGCATTATTACAAATTACACAGGAACAGATGATTATGTTGTTATTCCTGAATACAAAGTAATTGATAATAAAGATGGTACAAATAGTGTTATTAAGGTTACAGGTATCAGTGCTTCAGCTTTTGCCGGTAAAAATATAACCGGTGTTGAACTCTCTGATTATATTACCGAAATTCCTGCTAATGCATTTAAGAATTGTACGGCTCTTAAATTTGTTAATGCTGCCGGTATAAAGAAAATCGGAAGCAATGCTTTCGCAGGTTGTACAAGTATGGAAGAATTAACCATTGGTGCAAATATCACAAGTCTCGGAACCAACATTGTAAGCAACAAGACTTTGTTGACAGTTTCTGCAGCTAATAAGAGTATAGTTGAAGCGGCGGTAAATTCGGGTGCAAAAGAAGTTTATTTAAGAGTTACCGATAAGTGTACTGATCTGAATAATTCAACACTTACAATTCCAAGCTCTATGGAGACATTTACAATCAATGGCTTTGGCAAAACATATAACAATTTAAGGATTGTTTCTAATGCCAAGAAGACAATCATAAACAGAATGAATTTTGTTTGTGATGGTCAAACTCCATTGACGATTTCTTCGCCTAATGTTGAATTGCATGAAACAACAATCAAATCACCGGGCATTTGTCTTGCACTTACTGCAGATAAGACAAATTTAGCTCTTAGAGGCGAATGTGAATTAACCGCTTCTACCGGTAATTCCATGCTTTGCAAACAGATCTCATTGAGTCAAATTGATCCGGCTTTAGCTACTTCTTTGAAGGTTAATGGTAATCTTTTAATTGCTACATCCGAAAAGGATATTCTTTCAGGTAAGAACTTATTGAAAGTTACCGGAAAAATTGTCGGTATTACTGTAGATGAATTCAACAAGTATCTTAAGGGCGTATTTACAGTATCGTTTAATGCTAACGAAGGCGTTGTAAACGAATCAAGCAAGACAGTTGTTTATGGTTCAACCTACGGTTCATTACCAACTCCGACAAGAGATTATTATACCTTCGATGGTTGGTATACTGCAAAGACCGGCGGAAACAAGATTACTGAGTCATCTGTGTTTAATTCAGCAGAAAATGTAACTTTATATGCTCATTGGACGAAAAATCCTACTTCCGATTGGGTACTTGAATCTGCACTTCCTGAAGGTGCAAGTGTTGTAGATCAAAAATGGACATATGATCTCACATCTAAAACTTCTTCAAGTTCATCAAGTATGTCCGGTTGGACTAAGTACGATACTAAGAGAACCGGTTGGGGCGGTACTCAAGGTCCTGTATATTCAAATCCAAGCAATGGTGCAAGAAATGTTTGGAGTGAACAGTATGAGACGGGCAGAACACATCACTATGTATATTATCATTATGCAAACTCAGCTTTCACAAGTTTTAGTTATGCACAGAGCAATACATATTGTAATTATAGAGAGTATGATGTCACATCTGCTTTGCCATACCACAAGGACTACAGCGGGCATGCAGGATATAGATATTATCATAATGGCACAAATTATTATATTGTTTGGCTGTCCAGAGAATATGATGATGTTTCATACGGCACACGCTGGTATTATCAAGAACCGGTATATACTTATTACTACAAGAAAACTGAAGCTAAAGAATCATCAACAGAAGTAAAAGCTTCCGATTCTATCAGTAATGTTAAAAAGTATGTTAAGTATATAAACAAGTAAATCAATAACTTTGGCTGGAGCAGCGATGCTCCAGCCTTTTTTCGTTTGAAAGCTTTTTCTCTGTCAATAGTTCGCTTTTTGGGACATTGCTATTTGTTTGTTGATATTATGCTTTCAAGATATATTTTGCCAAATGCAGAGCAAATCTTTAGAGAAGCACTTACGCAAACTCGTGCCTCATTATCGTCTACGGCGAGAGACCACCTTTATAACGCTACAATGAACAATCTTAAGTTGGTGCTTAATAGCAATGGTACTTTTTCAATAGAGATTGCAAAATAGAAAAATAAAGTAGTAGACTTTGCGTTTCAAACGACACCTCGGTGTAAGGTCCGCAATTCCTCATACGAATTTGCGGTTATAAGCAAAAATAAAATTCTGAGAGATTTTTGAGAGACGCAAAGTCTGAAAAATGGCTTAAATAGGCGGTTTTGAAAAAAGATTGCAAGCCTCTGACTCCGTTATTTAAGGTTCAAATCCTTATACCTCTGCCAAGAAGCAGGCTATAGCAAAAGCTATGTCCTGTTTTTGCATTTTCGTTGTGTGTGAACAAGCCGTAATAAAAGCGGCAGAGTATACCGTGTTTGGTTGTCGGTAAAGTGCATTTAATTTCCTTTATCGTTCTTAAAAGCAGCCGATGTTGACAAAACAAAAAAGCAATATAACATATTGTATACATACAATATGTTGCGGAAGTAACACATATTCTGTTACTTATAAAAAGTAGGGGTTAATATGGATAAAAAGAAATCAATTAAAAATCTCGTCGTCGTTTTAATTGCAGTGGTGTTATTGGGGCTCCTTTGGGCTTTTGTCAAAAGCCAAGTAACAACAACACCGATATATATTGTTGTTGATACCTTTGCTCTGATTATACCGAGCATAATTTTGATACCCGGAATAATTTGCTATATCGCTTACTTTTTTGTCAATGACGCAAAAATAAAATCCGCGCTTAAGATAAGCTCCTTATGTATAGCGGCCTTCTGCGTGGTTTTCTCCGTGTCGTTTTTTGCCGCGGTATTTGTAAATTCTGGCAGCGAAAAGACGAGCAACTATAAAGAAGCCGCCGAGAGTAAATACAGCTTGGGTAATTTTGTCGATTTGTCTGATTACGAGGCTGAGCGTTCGGATAATGAGCTGTATTCAAACGGCTTTTTAAGCGGTTATTATACTGTTGATAATTACTCTAAAAGCGACGGCAGCTATAACTATTATACAGCTACCGTATATGAGTATACCGGCGGAACGGCGGCTTCGCGAAAGCTTATTAAAAAAAGGCTTGAAAAAGAACTGTTAAGGAAGACCTCGGTCGGCGGAAAAAACATTAAATATACAGACGGAACCGAGGGCGATTACCGATATAAATACTGTAATTACACAGACAAATTTGAAATGCAGTCTTCGTCATATTTCAGTATCGTAGCGGAAAGCAGCGATAAGGTAACGGTATATATATTAAATTCGGATTATAAAAACCATTTCGGCGGGCCGTTTGATGCGGAAAAAATTATCAGCTCAATTTGCAGCTGATACTTGCGGCCAAGTGAATTGTTTTTAACCATGTAAAGCACCCTCTGCTTTTTTAATGAAAGCGGAGAGTTCTTTTTTGTGTTTAAGGGCAAATCAAACGTTTTTTTGTCATATATAAGCGGCAAAAGGAAAGCGTGAGTGTTAACGCTGCGGAAAGCATTTTATTATGAGAGGCAGCTGCCATGCTTGACAAAAGTTTAACGATAATTGTGTTGACATCTATAACCAAGTCATATATAATAAAAGCAAATATCTTTGGTAAAGGATTGAGTTAATGGTAAAAAAACTGACGGCAGTATTGCTTACGATGTGCATGGCTGTTTCGTTGCTGCCTATGTTCGCTCAGGCGGCGTCAAAGCCTGATATTAAAGTGGGCGATTATGTCAAAATGGGAACATATAATAATGCCTCGATTCTTTGGCGCTGTGTGAGTATTGATGATAACGGTCCGCTTATGCTTGCAGACAGAATTGTTGACACTCTTGCGTATGATGCCAAGACAAACGACAACAGCAATTCGAAATCGCACAGCAGAAGCTATAAGCGCGCCGATTACGGCTCAAATTATTGGAGAGACAGCAATATGCGTTCCTGGCTCAATTCAACTGCGGCTGCAGGTAAGGTCGATTGGCTTTGCGGTAACCCGCCGAAGGATGGTTATGTCAGCGGAACAGGGGCCTATAATAATAAAGCGGGCTTTTTAAATGAATTTTCAAAGTCGGAAATTGCCGCTATGAAAACCGTTACCCAGCGTTCTCTTGTCTCTCATCCCGAATACAATAAGGGTATTGTTGAGGGCGACGCAAATTCCGATTTGTTATACTACACCGATATTTCGGAGGCTGTGGCTAATTATGATGATTCATATTTTGAAACCACTACCGAAAAGGTGTTCCTTCTCGATGTGAAACAGGCTAACGCCGTGTGGAAAAATCTTAAAGGCTATTATGTCGCATACAACAACGACGGTATGGCTTGGCCTTATTGGCTTCGTACTCCCGTTACCGACTGTAATCATGATATGCGTTATGTCAGCTCGTCGGGCGAGGTGGGCAGATATGCTCCGTGGTATTCCGATTTGGGCGTGAGACCTGCGTTTTATCTCGATACCGAGTATTTTGTCGCAACCTCCGGCAGCGGCACTCAGGGCAATCCTTATGTCGGCTCTGCTCCGAATAAGCAGGAGACGGATTATACAATTTCAGAGCCTGCGGAAGAGGCAAATCCCGATTGGAATGTCAGCACCGAGCAAAGCATTCAGCCCACGCTCGGACCATGGTATTCGGCTGACGGGAAATACTCTAATCCTACCATTCCCGTATACACTATTCAGAAGACTCGCAGCGACACGGAAAATATGGTTGTCGTCATTTGCGGTGAGGGATATACAAAAAGTCAGCAGGGTAAATTTATCAATGATGTAAAACGACTTTGGCAAGAGGCTATGAAATACGAGCCGTATCGCAGCTATGCCGACAGATTTAATGTTTACGCCCTCTGCACAGCCTCAGAGTCTACATTTGATAACGGGGGGAGCACCTTCTTCGATGTTATAGTTGACAGCAACAATTCTCCGGTTATTTCTAACAATCTCCACGGAAGCCAATGGAAGAACCATATTTTGGAAAGATGTATCGGACCTGAGTTTATAGAGAAAATTCACGATGCCCATATCAAAAAAACAACCGACCCGAACACGATTCCGACGAAACCTAACGGCGAGTCGAACGAGTATGAACCGTATTACTATGTTCACGATTATATTGCGCAGTTAGCCGTGGTTGTAAATACAAAATCCGATTTCGGCGGCGCCTATAACAATCGCGAATACGGCTTCCACTATTTTATTACACCGTCAGACAGCTACCGTGCGCCTAAGACCTTTGCACACGAGCTTGGGCATAGCTTGCTCGGCCTCGGCGATGAGTACAGCAACGGATATTTACTTGGGGATAAGGAACTGAAGTCCCTGAATCTCTCCTCGGTTGAAGACCCGGCAAAGATAAAATGGACTCAGCTTTTAGGCTTCAGAAACACCTATACCTGCCGCAATGCTTACGGCTCAAAAATGCTTGTCTCAAGCTACGAGTGTATAATGAGAGATACAAATTATCAGTTTTGCGAGGTTTGCCGCTTGCAGGGCTACAAGAGAATGTCTCAGCTTGTCAAGGATGCAGAGCTCTACGTTGCCACGCCTGAGGTTAAGGAGTACACCGGAGCCTACTCAAGCCCCTCTGATTTTACGGACCTTGAAACAAGCTCGTACTATGCTTATACTTCAAATCGCAGCGGCAGGCTTTTGAGCGGTAACGGTAAAAGCAGATTTAATACCGATATGAACGGTAAAAAAATCGAATTGCGTACTGTCGTTCAAAATGTTTCGGATAAGCAAGCAAGGCAGATAAGGTTCAAAATGTGGATAAGGCATTCCGACGGCAGCGTGGCAACCGATTCATCGGGTAATCCGCTTCAGACTACTCAAACCTTTGACATTCCCGTTTGGAATGATAAGGCGAATTTCTGGCCGATAGGTGCTTTGGACCACATCAAAAGCGATTTTAATTCAGGTCTGAAGAGTTGCTCGCTTATTTATCAAATTCCGTCCGACGCTCAGCTTTTGAACGGTGATACCGTGGCATTTCAGGTGCTTGACGAAAACGGTAACATCTTAGCGGACGATAATACGGAAACACAGCGTTACACAACCGTTTCAATCCAATATAAATTTGAGGACGGCACAGAAATACCGAATACTGCCGGAGGAACATTTACTGTTCCATATGGCACAAAGCTTGGTTTGACGCCGGCAAAATCGCTTTACGGTTATGAATTTGTGAAGGCCGACGGCTTGAATGAGCCGATTGTTTCAGACGGTACGGTTGTTACATATTATTACAAAAACAAAGCTGCTCCGGAAGAAAAGCCCGCACTTGCAATTGACAAGGCTTCAATATCGCTCGAAAGCAGCATAACAATGAATTTCAAAGTACCTAAAAGCAGTCTCTCGTCTTACGATGATTTCTATATGACATTTAAATGTAACGGAAAAGAAGAAAAGGCTACACAATATAAGCAGAACGGGGATTACTACGTATTCTCATACAAGGGCATAAATCCGCAGCTTATGAATGATGAGGTTACTGCGGTGTTGCACGCCAAAAAGGGAAACGAGGAATACACAAGCCCCGAAAAGGCGTTGAGCGTCAAGGAGTACGCCTATACATTGCTCGACAGATACAGCAGCGATGAATACTCAAAGCTTCGCACGCTGCTTGTGGATCTGCTTAATTACGGTGCGATGGCACAGAAATATGTAGGGTATAAGACGGATAATCTTGTTAATTCCGGGCTGACTGCTGTTCAAAAAAGCTGGGGCAGCAATGGGGCAGAGAAGTTTAAGAATATCAGCGACTTAAATTACAAAACGATAAGCAGTCCTACGGCGCAATGGAATACTTGCGGCTTGGTGCTCAACAATTCAATTATGCTCAGGGCTAAGTTTTCCGCTAAGGACGTTGAAAACAAGACCGTTGAAATCGCATTTAGGAACACAAAATTTACCTATGACAAAAATGATTTTGTGAATAACGGTGACGGCACATATTATGTTTATTGTAATGAGCTTTTTGCACACGAGCTGAGCGATAAGCTTTTGCTTACGGTTTATGAAAACGGCGTTCCTTGCAGCAACACAATGCTTTTCAGCGTCGAATCATACGCAAGTGTTATTCAGCAGTCAAGTGCATATAAGGGTACTGCTCTTGATGATTTAACGCAGGCTATGATGCGATACGGAAAATCCGCCGCAGCTTACAGGACTTAAAAAAGGAGAAAAAAGAATGAAAGAAGAGTATTCTGCTCCGTCATTTGAAATAACGGAATTTTGCACGGCTGATATTATTACCATCAGTTCTGAACCGACTACAACCGACGTCTCGGGACCCATTGAACTTCCCGACATCAATATTTAAATACGGACTTTCTGACTGTATTATTTTGTTTTGTTCGGTTATGACAAGAAAGCAGGATTGTTTTAAAACAATCCTGCTTTTTTTTATTGCGAAACAGAGACGGTGAATTTTGCCGCAGTCTCACGGAAAATCGGAAAAAGATAAGTAGCTTTTATAATTTTATCTCCCCTCTAAAGCTTCTTTTTATATCCGCAGTCGCAGTACGGGCCGCCGGAAGCGAGAGTGTACTGCCGCACAAAGTCAGTCGCGCCGCCCGCTTCGCTCATGGTGTAGTCGAGATGGCACAGGGCAGGGGTGAGGTCATAAAGACCGAGCTTTTTCATCAGCACACAGATACCGCATTTGGTGAAGCGTCCCTCGTAGCCGCTGTCGTCGGGGTATTCGTAAAGCTCCATATTCCACGAGTAGGGGTTGCGGTCAGCGGCTCTCAGCGCGGCGGTGGCTTTCATACCTGCAATGTCCTTTTCGGTGAATTTGCTCTTTCCGCTCATTCGGCAAAACCATTTCATGGGCTTTGTCATCATGGATTTTGCGTAGTAATCTGTCAGTCTGTCCACATTTGGGCGCTCCGGCATGGATAGAATAAATGCACCGAGCATTGCACAGTTGACAATGTTCATCTTGAACCGGTCGCCTTTTTCAAATTCGGGCAGCTCGGAGATGATCTCCCTGTATTTCGGTTTTGCCTTTTTCGTGATCGCTTTTGCCGTATCGGTATCGTAGCCGAGCACCGCTGTCAGCTGTTTTCGGAATGACGGTGCAAACAGAGCCCACATGCCGAAAGGCATTCCAAAATAGGTCATTTTTTGTCCCTCCAATCGCATATAACTCGTGTCATGCGGCGGTCAATGTCAATGCGCGCCGCTTTGCACTCCCTGGGATATTTCTTCGCAGCGCTGAACGCCAGCTTGACAAACAGTGCCGAGCCGACGGGAAGCATGGTCTTGAGCATGCCGTCGGGGAAAACAAAATGCGTGCCGTGCTCATATACGACCGCCTCGACTTCGCAGGAGTGCGGTTTCTCCGCAAGGCGTTTTTCCATGCGGCGGATATATTTTGCGGTGTCCCAAAGTGCGTCGTCCTCTGCGCCGACAAGAAACAGCTTGCCGCGGATATTCTCGACCTTTATGAATTCCTCCTCGGTAATCGGGTGCGCCGCTTCAGAGTCGTCAAACAGCTTGCGGGAGGCAATCATATTTCCGGTGCGTTTGGACTCCTCCGAGATTATGCGCCAATAGTCAGGGTGCTGATAGCAAAACGGCATGTATGGCAAGGGCTTCCCCTTGTAAGAAAAGAGTGATTCTCCCACGATTGGCCATTCCTTGCAGCCATCCTTTTTGCCCTGCATGAACCCCTGCCACACAAAGTCGCTGGGTGTCATTGCAATGGTTAGAGAAATGTCGCTGAATATCGATGCCGCCGTCAGGGCGAGGGTACCTGTCGTTGAGGCTCCTGCAATGCCTATTTTTTCGTTTCCGTGTAATTTGAGCCATGCAACCGCTTTTTCGATGCATTCAAGGGGATAGTTGTGATGACCGTAGTCCTTTTTCCCGGGCGACATAGTCAATACGTTCACACCGAGGCGAATCAGCCACTTCACCGCAGAGCGCGCCATATAATCCTCGGGGTCGTCGCCGAGCATGGCGATGACGGCGCAGTCCGAGCCGTCATTGCACGCCCAATACGCGCCGTAAAAGCCATCGCTTTCAACATCAAAGTGGATGTGTTTCATTCAAAATGCCTCTTTCAAAAGTTAACCTTCACAATCTGCATTTTCATCATTTCGTCGCCGACCTTTGCGAGAAAACGGAAAAAGCCGCTGACGGATGGGTCGCGCAGATCGTTGTAGCCCAACATATAGCCGCGGCTTGTGACCTGCAATCGGCTGTCCCACGGAGAAAGCTCGCTTTTCGCGTCCGAAACAGCAAAATATGCGCCTACGTCCTTGATTTTCGCGCTCTTGAGCCAGGTTTTGGCGATCATTTTCACTGCCGTCCGGTTCGCCGCATCAAATACCAGCACGCCGCCCGGGAAAGCGTCCGCCATTTTTTGCACCAATGCTTTGACCTGCTCGGTTAAAAAGTAGTAAAACACGCCGGAAGCGAAAAATACTGCGCCGCCGGAGGCGTCGATTTTTGAAAACCATTCGGTATTGTTCAAATCGCATGGAATATTTTCTTCACGCTCCCCGGCGGGCAGAAGCTCATTGCGCACGGCGATGACATCGGGAAAGTCCAGATTGTAAATTTTACAGCTGCCGTTGTCGCAGCTTC
>OHER01000029.1_pt1 | contig 77284 bp, 58 predicted proteins | sample 1567381 | NCBI WGS metagenome assembly OHER01 (sample SAMEA3879600, study PRJEB24766) | human gut metagenome | biome: human-associated habitat; feature: feces | place: USA | collected 1985/1987 | reverse complement strand
AATCGCGCACGGGGGCAGTCTGGCGTTGCTCAGAGGCCCTTGTCTACCGTTTCATAGGCGTCTGCAAGATGCTTTCTTGCGGCCTTGAGCCAGGCTTCATTTTGTATTCTGACGGCCCGCCCGTCATCGAGAAGCTTCTGCGTGTCCGCAGGCTTCGGCGTCCCGCCGGTGACGGCTGCGTTGAGGCTTGCCAGCGGGTCGAGCATGTTGTTGATCTGCTCCTGCGTCCGATCGACCTCAATGCCGAGCATCTTGACAGAAGACTGCTTCATCAGTTCCGGCGTCATGTTTTCCACGCGCAGACGGTCTTCGTCCATCAGCGTATGGATCATATTGCCCACAATATGGTGCGTTTTGACAAACGGTTCCCCGACCTCCATGGTCAGCTGCTCGGCCATATGGGTTGCGGCGGTGAAGCCGTCTCTTGCGCGCAGGTAGGCGACATCTTTGCGGATCTTCGTGTGATCCAGGGCCATGCGCAGGATCTTCATGCTGCCGACGACATTCTCCAGATTCTTGCTGAATGCGGGGTAATAGTCAAATATCGTATGATCCGGGAACATGGTGACGGAGCCTGCGCTGGTCATGGCATCACTCAGGTAGGAATAGAAGTGCGAGGCGCGTGAACGCAGCGTGCTGCCGGGATCGTAGTTCTTCTTCTGCGGCATGATCGAGGAACCGGAGCAGACGGCGGCGTCGCCGTCGAGAATGTTGCACTCGGCGCTGGAGAAGAAGGCAAGGTCGCTGCCGACACGGCCGAGCGTTGTGTTGAGAATGGCCATGTCGGAGATGAGCTCCAGAAAATAGTCTGCCGCGGCATTGGCGACCGTGGTGTTCTCCAGCGTTCCGTCGAAGCCGAGCAGCTCTGCCACGCGGTATTTGTTGAGATGGAATGCCGTGCCGATACCGGCGGCCGCACCCATCGGGCATTTGTTGATGGTCGCGTAAGCGTGGCGCAGACGTTCCAGATCGCTTTCCAGATAAGCGTGGATGGTCATCAGATAGTGCGCCCATGTACCCGGCTGCGCGGGCTGGCCATAGGTGTAGAAGGGGATGATGGTATCCAGATTCTCGGATGCGTGCTTTTCAATGGCCTTCTGCGTTTCAACAGCCTCTTCCATCAAATGCAGCGCAGCTTCACGCAGGCTCATGCGCCAGAGCGTGAAGTAAATGTCGTTCCGGCTGCGGCCGACGTGAAGCTTGCAGGCTGTATCCATTCCGATCTCTTCATAGAGCGCGTTTTCGTAGTAAAAATAGATGTCCATACCCGGCGCGGCGTTTTTGAACCGCTCCATGGTCTCTCTGGCCTGTACGCTGACAAGACCGCGGTCAATTTTCTGATAGTCTTCCTTGCTCAGAAGATTCTGTTCGACCAGCATCATACCGAACGCACGGTTGAGCCACGTCTGGTACCAGGCGCGCTGTTCAAAATCGGCAAGACCTTCCTCGCGATTGGCCTGCATGAAATAATTCAATAATTCGTCCAATGTTATTTCTCCATTCTGTATGTGTTAAGCTGTCAAACGCTTCTTTTGCAGCTTGTCCAGGCATTTTATAAAAAACTGCAGCAGCCCGCCGCTGAGCGCCAGACTGGCCAGCGTTCCCCAGCCCCAGGTCCCGCCGAGCGTCCAGCCGATTCCAAACCACAGCGCGTCAGAAATCATCCGCGCCGCACCGATTGGAATACCGGTTCTGCGGCAGAGGCACAGCATCACAATTTCCACACAGCTCCCGCCGCGCCCGGGCCGGAGATAAATGGCTGCACCCAGACTGGAAAACACAATACCTGCCAGCATGAAAATCACACGCACGGAAAGATCTTCCGGTGCAGCCGGAATGACCAGCGCCCAGAGGTCAATGAACACACCGCTGACCAGAGAGGTCACGACTGTGGCCAAACCGATGGAACGCCTGTCCAGCAAGAGCCCGAGCAGCAGAAAAAAGGCGCAGACGCTCCAGATTGCTGTCCCGAGACTCACATGAAAAATTTTACAGATGCCTTCGTCTACCATAAAGATGGGGGCGACCCCCATCGCACTGCTGAACAGCAGCTTTGAACCAAGTGCGCCGACTATTGAGCCGCCCAGAATGACCGCCAGGTCCTTCAAAAGCTGTCTGGTATTCAGCTGTTTCTTTTCCACGGATTACAAGACTCCTTGCTGCGTTGGTGTCCCCCGCAGGGGAGCCGCCAGCGCGGCCCCCCTGCGGATAGAAAGGAAGGATATATGTACGGGAAATGGAATCAGGCGGCGGCCTTCTTCTGCTTGGCGTTGAAGTAGATCGAGCCGAAGACGTTGATGACCAGGCTGAGAGCCGCGGCATACATGTTGCCGATGGCGCCGACGCCGACGACATAGACAAAGTAAATGTCGAGGCAGACGCTCACGATCACGGACAGAACCATTGCGATGGAAGTAGCCTTGTCATTGACGCCCTTCCAGAAGAAGCTCAGCAGAACCGGAATCGCTACAACGGGGCCAAAGGCGTTGGCGCCGATCTTGAAGGCCGTTGCGATGTCGGGAACGACAATTGCGATCAGGGCGATCAGCGTTGCACCGCCGGCAATGACGATACGGCTGATACGGAGCAGGGATTTGTCGCTCAGGCTGGGCTTCATGGGGCGGATAACGTCATCGGTGATGGAGGAGGTGAGCAGCAGGAGGAAGGAGTTGCCGGTGGTGATGAGCAGGGAGAGAACGACCGCGATGACCATGCCGCGCAGGCCGACGGGCATATAGGTGGCGACCAAGCGGGTAACGAACAGGGAGCCGTCGGTCATATCGGGGAAGATCTGGTTGATCCACAGGGGCGGAATGACGGAGATGAGCCATACGCAGGTACACACGGCCCATGCGATCAGCTGGCCGCGGACCGCGGATTTTGCATCCTTTGCCGCCAGGGAGTACTTGGAATAGGAGGGCTCACAGGCGACGTTCAGGCTGCTGCTGACAAGGTAGGAGAAGAACAGGCTCATGCTCATCGAGGAGTTGCTGAAGCTGAGCTTTTCGGGGTCAATGTTTGCCATGGCGGTGGAGAGCCCCCCGGCTGCACGGGAAGCAGTGAGTGGGATAACCAGAACGACAACCGCCAGAATGAACAGGGACTGGATCGTGTTGGTGATAGCGGAGCCCCACATGCCGGAGAAAAACGTGAACAGGACGATGACGGTGGCGCCGAGGATGATGCCGGTCGTCGGATCGCAGATGTTCAGAGCCTCGGCCATTGCGCCGATGGACTTGAACTGCGCTGCGCAGGTGGACAGGCCGACCAGAACGATTGCCCAGGCGGAGATCTTCTGTGCCCGGGGGCTGAAGCGTTTGGAAATGTAATCAGGGATGGAGGAAGCCCCGGTCTTGCGGACACGACCGACAAGCAGAACCAGAATCAGCCATGCACCATACCAGAATGCGCTCGTGATAGCCGCGCGTATACCGCCGGCATGGATGAGCTGATAGTTGGAGAACAGAATGGATGCACCCATGCAGGTGGAAATGATGGAACCGGCTACCGTGAAGGTGCCAAGGCTCTGGCTGGCGGTGGTGAAGTCAGATGCCTTCTTGATCTTTTTCTTGGCCAGGTACATGCCGACTGCGATCAGAATGACGTTATAGAGAATGATAACGCCAAAGTCAATACCGTTGAGTAATTTCATCAGAATTGCTCCTTTTTAATGATTTATACTGAACTCCAATTAAAATCTTTAAAAAAGATTTTAATTGCCTGAAGGGCATGGAGTTCATATGAGACTTGTTTTGTGATTTCTTTCCTTATAAATCACAAAACAGGCAGCGCCTTCAGGCGATGCCTTCCTGATTAAAATTAAGATTTTAATCAGGAAATAGTATTAGAATCCGAGACGTGTTCTGGAATACATGTGGAAACTTTCGCGAATCTGTTCCGGAGTACACTCGCTCATCAGAAGCAGAATCAGCAGCATCCTTGCCTTCAGACAGTCGAGCTGACCGGTTTTCAGATAGCCTGCTTTGTCAAAATAGCTGGGAGAACCTTTGTAATCGCCATAGGTGACCATAAACGGCTCCCCCTTGCCGATGCGCGTACCGACAACAATCGGCAGCTTGTCGCCGTATTTTTCATGCAGCGCGTCCAGCTTTTCAAAAACGGGCTTTGCAATGTCGCATCCGCCTGTGCCGCCAACAACGATACCGGCGTAGCCGTCTTCTTCAATATGATCGAAGACCTTGGCGTCCATGCCGAGATAGCAGGTCTGGAGCAGGACGTCCTTGATACCGGTTTTTATATTGATCCACGGCATCTTCCGGCGGATCGGCCTGGTGCGGATGCTGACGTCTCCCTCGGCGACCATACCGATCGGAAATTCAGAGCCGAAGGCGGCGCAGTTGGACGGGTGCAGCTTCTGCACATAAAGGGCCGAGTGAATCCACTCGTTCAGGATGACGACAACGCCAAGACCGGAAAGCGCATCCGAAGCGGCGGCACGGATGGCGTTGAGCAGATTGGCAGAGCCTTCCGCACCGCGGGCGGTTGCCACGCGCATGGCGCCCGTCACGACAACGGGAACATCGGTCTGCAAGAGGGTTTCAAATGCGAAGGCTGCCTCCTCCATGCAGTCGGTCCCCATGACGATCACAACGCCGTCGGCCTGATCTTCGTCAATTGCTTTGCGAACCTCCCGGACGATTTCCAGAACATCCGGAATCTGCATATCATAGCCTGCGGCGATATCTTCACGGGCTACAATGGAAATTTCAATGTTTCCGTCGAACTCGTGCATCGAGCGGATATACTCCGCAAGGTCAGTGCGGCGGCGCTTGCCTGAGGCGTCTACCTGGTCAGCAATCGTGGAGCCGCCCAGCAGGAGCGCTCTGACGTGTTTCATAACAACACTCCGTTCTCTTTCTGTTTGTTCCGAAGACCTATGTGCCCTGCCTGCAGTACAGAGCGAGGAGATCATCAGAAATTGTTAAACTCGATTCACTAAATAGTATTTAGTGAATACAATTTAATATTAATACTTTATTTACAAAAGTCAAGCAGAATATGACGACCCTAGTGCAAATCGTGGTTTTCGTCAAAAATTCGACTTGGTTTTCTGGCAAATCGACGAACGGCCAGAAGATGCATACCATTTTTATATGGATCGGTGGGGCTCTTTGATCTGGTTGACTTGACATTTCGTTGAATGATGGTTAAAATTAAACACAATATGAGTGTTGAGAGGTAGCATATGGCCACTAGAAAAGAACAGTCGGACGCCACAAGGGCTGCAATTCTGGAAGCGGGGCGCAAGCTTCTGGCGGAACGCGACGTCAAACATATTTCGATTTCTGACATTATGAAGCAATGCGGCCTTTCCAACGGCCTGTTTTATCACTATTTTGCGTCCAAGGATGCATTTATTACAGCGCTGATTTCGGACGAGTGGTCCGAGAAGGCGCAGTCCCTGTATGATACGTCACTGCCGCCATTGGAACGGCTGCGCAAATACTGTACGCTCAGCCTCCCCGACATGAGCCCGGAGAGTTTTCAGTTCCACCGGAACACGATGGCGTTCAAGCTGACGGATGAATATATCCGCGAGCGCGAGAGCCGGTACGCGGACGACTATGTGTTCAAGCATGTGATGCTGTATTTTGAGAGCTGCATCTCAGACGGCGTTTTTTCTGCTGATGTTCCGGCGGAATTTGTGGCCCGGCTGCTGGTCTATGTCAACCACGGCGTGAGCTTCCATGTGGCGCTCTATAAGCGCCAGCCGGATGAGACGCGGATTATCAGCTGGTTCAATCAGTTCTTTGATTCCCTGGAGGAAACAAAACTCAAGCCGTACCTTCTTTAGGCCTGTGCATAGGGAATCCCCGGGGCGCCCGTGAAACGGACGCCCCGGGGTTTGCGCTTGCACACGGCTGCGCCAGCTTAGCGCCTCCCGCATTGCACAGATCAGAGAAGCAGGTGGGCGAATTGTATCCGTCTTTGGTCTGCGTGTTTTTGTATGGCTTCAAGCGCAGATAGCCGGTTCCGCAGCGGCCTCCTTGAACTACGCGGCTAAAGCGTGGTTTTCCTGATACGAGAAGATGATCATTTTTGGCAGGCAGCACAAAACGTAACTGCGCAAATTATCGCTGGGTTGGGATGAATATACCTTTGGCTTCTTCTGTCAACAGGGTGCTGCCATCGCCTTTTTGGATTACATGGGAGCTGTACCGTTGAAAACGAAAGCCGCCCTAGATATTCACACCGGAAATCTGGGACAGCCTTCTTATGTAGAAAAAAGTCAAGGAAAGGGAATATCCCCGTTACAGACTATATCAATAACAACGAGGAAAAATGGTGTCCGATATGATGGAGCTGATTAGTGGACTGGCGTGAATTGCATTTTCAGGTGCCATACTGCATAATGCCCGCTGTATCTGCCACCGTTCTCCCGGACATTGACATCACCTTCGATTGTGAATCCCGTTTTACACATTCATTTTGTCAACTCGATTGTCTCCCCATATTGGCCATCCTTCTTTCCTGATGATTTCTTATCCTCCATTATATTGCGGGAGCCGGTATGAATCAAGATAATTGTGACCGTTTTGCAACGAAAATGGCATGGAGAGCATTGTTGAAAATGCCAGTACAATGGCGATTATCCTTTCCATCTTTTCACCCTTCCCGAATACGCACGGTTTTCTCTATCGCAGTCGTCACTATGTACGACTACCACTCCCGCCTTTTGGCCAAATCCAACATAGAAAACAGTATTTCTCCCACCGTGTCAATGATGTATGCAACGGGCTTACCTTGCGGATACGCAGGGTTCTTCGGATCTCTTTCGGGTAGACGATTCTACCTAAATCGTCTACCCGCCGCATACTGCCTGCCGCAGGGCAAGCCTGAAATGGACGATCATGCCGCTTGATCCCATTTTATACTGAACTCCAATTAAAATCTTTAGAAAAGATTTTAATCAGGAAATAGTATTACATCCCCGCGTTCACGGTTTTGGATTCGCGGCCGATATGAGCCAGCCCCGCGCCTGCATCGGCAGCAGACAAGTTGGGAAATGTATCCTGCTTGCCAGCTTCTCGGGAGCCGAGAACATCCGGATGGCAATGCCCAATGTCCACCGTCCCGGAAAACAGCACTGTCATTTTAAAATACGTGCTATCCGCAGAATTTCCGAATCAATAAAACCGGTGCCGGGTCACTTCGGTTTCGATCCTGTTATGGCTGGCTTCACCGTACATTTGTATACGATATAATATATTGACATGCAATTATGCAGGGATTACAATGATTCTGACGCATTTAATGATGCATTGTCAGCGGAATGGGTAAAGATGCGTTTCATTACCTTTATGCCGATTGTTCGGCGGGAAGGGGATTCAATTATGATTTTTCTGCATACTTCCGATTGGCACTTGGGCGCTGCCGCCGGGGAAAAGGATTTGATTGAAGACCAGCGCTTTTTTATTGATGAAATTTGCAGAATCGTCCGGGAGAAAAACGTAGATGCCGTGTTGATTGCGGGAGATGTCTACGATCGATCTGTCCCGTCCGGCGCAGCCATAGGACTGTATGATTACGCTATGGATCGGCTTTGCCGGGAGCTGGGTGTGAAGGTTTTTACCATTGCGGGAAACCACGACAGTGCCGAACGGCTGGCAAGCTGCGGCAGTCTGCTGAACAAAGCAGGACTCTATGTGCTGGGCGCTGCCCGGCGGGAACCAACCTCTGTGATGCTTGGAAATGCGCAGGTGTTCCTGCTGCCATGGATTACGGAGGAAAAGATCAAGAGCCTGTACCCCGAGGAACAGAGCCAGATCCAAAGCCTGACGGATGCGTATCGCGCGGCGGCAGACCATATGCGGGAAGTCTTTGCCCCGGGCAAACGCCACATTGTATTGACCCATGCATTTCTGACGAATGCCGAAACCTCTACCAGTGACCGGGCGGCGGAAATTGGCTTTGCTGCCCAAGTGCCTGCCAGCGTGTTTGATGGATTTGATTATGTGGCGCTCGGCCATATCCACAAGCCCCAGAGCGTCAACGCTGCCATTCGTTATTCCGGTTCACCCATGCCCTATTCCTTCGGGAAAGAGGAACGCCAGACCAAGGGCGTGGTGCTACTCGATACCGAGACCATGTCCCAGGAGCTGGTTCCCCTGAGACAGCTGCACTGCTGGTCAACACTGACGGGTACCTGTGAGGAACTGTTGGCGGGAGATTTCCCGGAGGAAGTGAAAAAAGGCTATGTGCGGCTGAATGTGACGGACACAGCTGTGGGGCTGGAGACGCTTTCCCGTCTGCGGGAGGTTTATCCTCAGGCGCTGATCGTCTCAGGAAAGACCTATGAGGGGGATGACACCACCATTACGCTGACCATGGAGGAGCTGGAGCGGATGGAGGAAAACCCGGAGGAGATTTTCCGATCCTTCTGTCGGGAAGAGCTGGGACAGGAAGCCACAGACCATTTTCTGGAATTGTTCCGGGATGCGGTACGTTTTGCTGAGGAGGAAGCGGTATGAAGCCTCTGCAATTAAAAATTCAGGCATTTGGCCCCTATGTGGAGATGCAGACCATCGACTTTGAGAAGCTCTCCGAAAACGGAATATTCCTCATCAAAGGACCCACTGGCAGCGGCAAGACTACCATTTTCGATGCCATGACCTTCGCCCTTTACGGCGGCAGCAGCGGAGACGACAGTAAAAGCAAGGTGGGAAGAAACGACTTGGAGGAATGGCGCTGTAATCAGGCAGAGCGTTCTCTGACTACGGTTGTAAGCTTTCGCTTCAGCGCCCGTGGAAAGAAATATGAATTTACCAGAAAGCTGGTACCCAAGCGGGTCTCTCTTTCGGAGCAGTATTCAGCAGGAGAAATCGATGAGCATGGTGTGCTGATGCCTTTTTTTGAAAACCCGAAAAAGGATGCTCTGACAAGGAAGGCTGAGGAGCTGATCGGCCTGACAAAAGAACAGTTCCGTCAGGTGGTTCTGCTTCCCCAAGGGCAATTTGAACGGTTTTTAACTGCCAACTCTGAGGAAAAAGGTGTCATCCTGGAGAAAATTTTCGATGCCAGACGGTGGGGCGCCTATGCAAATCAGGTATGCAAAGCTGCGGTGGAGTGGGAAGCTTCTCTGAAAAAAGAAAAATTGGAGATCCAGCAGTCGCTGGGTGAGGAGCAACTGACGACGCTTGGAGATCTGGAAGCATTGATTTCCGAATTGTCCGGTCAGCGGGAAGAAAATGCCCGGGAAGCAGCTGCCTTCTGCGCGGAGAAAAAGCAGGCAGATTTGAATGCGGACATTGCGCTTGCGGAGAAATTCAGCCCGCTTCTGGAACTGTCGGGCAAGCTGGACGAGCTGCTGGGACAGGCAGAAAAAATCGCTGTGGATCGTGATGTTCTGGATAAGGCGAAAAAGGCTGAGGGGCTGCGGCAGCTGATTGCGGATGCTGACAGGTGTCGGACAGAATGGGAAAAGCAGCAGAGAAAAGTAACGGAATTGGAGAACAAACTGCCGGATGCTGAGAAAACGGCCGACAGTTTGGCACAGACTCTGGAAAACCGTTTAAAAGAATCTCCCGTTGCAGAGTGGCAAAAGACATCCGGAGAATATGGCTCCAAACGAGAGTTTTATAAGAAGCTGGATGCGCTCCAGTCCGCTGCTCAGAGTGCCGCAGGGAAACTGAAGAAAGAAGAAGCTGCTTTCCGGGCGGCGGCAGCCAATCTGGGAGCGGAGACGCGGGAGGCAGGAAAAGCCTTTGACATTTATCAAAAGCAGGAAAAACAGGCACAGGAGTTCCGAACCCGTTATTACGCGGGGATCTATGGGGAAATTGCCGCTTCTCTGGAAAAGGGGATGCCCTGCCCGGTTTGCGGAAGTCTGGATCACCCGGCGCCTGCCAAACGGTCTGCCGACAGCGTTTCAAAGGAAACGGTAGATGATGCAGAGAGCGTCTGCGAAAAGGCAAAAAAAGACTGGAAAGCCGTGGAAGACAAGCGCGCCGAAGCCCAGAAATCGAAGGATAAGCATGACGATGCTCTGGCAAAATGCAGGCAGGCTGATGCTTCTGCCAGAGCGGCGCTGGAAAGTACCCGAAGCGGTCTGGTGCCAGGCATTTCGACCTTGGAGGCTCTGGAGGGAAAAATTCAGGAATTGGAGAAGGCAATTGCGGACTACGAAAAAGAGACGCAGGCCCTTCGGGAAGGAGCTGAACGCGCACGGAGCGAACGTGATGAGCTTCGCGCAAAAAATAAAGAAGCAAAAGGAAATTGCGAGACTGCACAGAAAACCTGTGATCGTGCCGGGGAAGCACTGGACGCTGCTCTGCGGGAGAAGGGCTATTCTGACGTAATGGACGTAAAGGCAGACCTTCGCACAGATGAAGAACGGGATACGCTGACAAAAAAGATTCACGGATATGATACATCCCTGAATGGAACCCGGGAAGAACTGGAGGCCAAACAGCGGGAACTGGAAGGACTTGAGATGCCGGACAGGACCCGGTTTGAAGAGCGTCAGAAAGAGATTCGGGATTCCGGCAGAGCCTTTTCGGACAAGGAGACAGAACTGAGGGGAAAGGTAAAGCGCCTGTCCCGGAAGCTGGAAGTATTGGAAAAAAAGCAGCGGCATTATGATGCCAATATCCAGCAGGCTGAAGACGATCTGGAATTCGGAAAGCGGCTGCGCGGAGATACCGGCGTGGGGCTGCAGCGCTACGTACTGGCAATTCTTTTCAATCAGGTAATCAGCGAAGCCAACCGAATGCTTGGGAAGGTTCACGAGGGCAGATACCATCTGTACCGTTCCGATGACAAGGGCAGGGGCAACAAGCGTGGACTGGAGCTGAAGGTTCACGACAACCGCAGCCCGGACGCGGAGGGCCGCAGCGTAGCGATGCTCTCCGGCGGAGAAAAGTTTCTGGTATCTCTGGCACTGTCCATCGGCCTTTCCACCGTGGCACAAAAGGGCGGCGTGCAGATCGAGGCCCTATTCATCGACGAGGGCTTTGGCACTCTGGACGACAATTCCATCCACGACGCTATGGATGTGTTGGAGAGCGTTCGCCGCTCGTGCGGCATGATTGGAATTATCAGCCATGTGCAGCTGCTGGAAAGCAACATTCCAACCCATCTGGAGGTAATCAAATCCGGGGCGGGAAGTCAGATCAAACTGGTGTGAGTTCCCCTGAAAATATGCCCCCAAAGCACATGCCGGACACGGCGGATGCTTTGGGGGCTGTTTATAAAGCTATCCTTTGGAGCAGCGGCGGCATGATCTGGCCGCCATGGACTGTAATCCGGGATCGCGGCGGTTTCTGGCAATGCCTTGAAGACGGGCAGAACCATGCAAAAGGAAACTGTGTGTTATTTCAAGGAGGCGGACATGGCGGAGACTTTTGTGCCGCCCATGCCGATACTGGTTTTGATGCCAATGCCGGCATCGTTTGAAAATTCTGCCAGCGTGTTCCATAGCGCCAGCAGCGGCGGGGCCAATTTTGCTTCAACAATGCAGCTGCCTGTAAAGCCCGGAATGCGGATACCTTTAAGCGAAAACCGGGTGGTTTTCAGATGGTAGTCCACAATATGAAGCCCCGTAAGCAGAGCTTCAAATGCGTCCGGGTCTTCCAGTGGACACTCCGGGAAAACTTCGTTCCAACGAGAGATCAGACTTTGCAGAATCAACCGCTCCTGTGGAAAAATGGTGTAGCGTCCGGACTGCCTGAATGCAGTTGGCGTTAAAAAAGCGATATTTGTACGGGTTGTATCGGTGCTTTGGCGCAGCAGGAATTCTAAGGATACCTGCTGTGCTTCTTTTTGAACGATTGGAAAGCTCTGATGCTCGATTTGAACATCGTGCAAGCCGTCCAGTACAGGCATCAGCATTTCGGCGCCTGCATCTGTCAGAATGCTGAGATGCCAGCGGTATTCGCTCGTGTCTTTGTCATACTTCAGAAACTGCCGAATCCACCGGCCGCCGGAAGCGTGAAGCACTTGGGAATATTCCGGGGGAAGCTGTTCCAGAAGGCAGGCATATAGCCGATAGGCGGAATCTGGATACAGCCGGTGCCCGGGGACGTCCGGAATGGCCATAATATACCGGGTAATCATTGGATGGATACCTCACAAACCCCATAAGCGTAGGGGGCGTTGTTAAAATCGGTTTGTTTCAGTGCTCTGGGGGATATGCCTTCCTGCCAATCCTGCAGATGGTGGTGCTTCCGGAATGCGGCATCAAGTACGCGCATGGTAACATCCATAGCCTGATTTCCGTAATAGGCGTTTGTAACCGTTTTGGACTGATATCCTACGCCGCCGCCCAGAAGGATGGTCTTGGGGTTCATATCATTGCAAGCCTGCGGGTAGTGGGCGATTACGCTGCGCTGATAAAAGGCGGAAGCCTCCGCAATGCTCCGGACAATGGTTTGTTCGGTGATTTCTCCGCGGAGAATAGACTGATCCAGAGTAAGGACGCATCGTATCTGGGTGCCGGGTTTGATGCATTCCCGGCAAATATTGATGGCGTTATAAGTTCTGTCCGGAAATCCGTCGATTTTTCTGGTCAGACACAGCCTGCTGTCCGGAACAGGAAGACTGTCACTGATCCGGACGCCCTGCATGATGCTGTTCAGGGGATTGCCGGTTTGCACCATCTGATTTCGATCCCGCTTCAGGGACAACGTATGAAAGTAGGCGTCCTCAAAGGAAGCGTATCGGTCAAATGGAAGATCTGGATTCGGTTCCTGAGGCGGCGATTTCAGAAGCGCTGCCGTTAGTAGTGTGGTGCGCAGCGCACCCTTGACGCTGCTGCCGGGAATATAGATCTGGTCATATCCGTTTCGCATAAAACGCTGGATTTCCTTCAGCGTATGGTTATCATCTAGCGCGTCTCCGGCGTTTACCCGGCACTTGATCCATTGCTGGAGCTGCGAACGGCTGATTTTGCAGATGTTCAGCAGGAAGTCCTGAAGATCCCGCCCCATATGATCCAGCATATACTGCTCATAGGCATCGGCCAGATGATGCTCGGCCAAATATGTAAACATTGTGTGTTCATCCAGAAAGGAGACAGTGCTGCTCTGAGGGTCAAACAGGTATTCTTTTTTGGTATAGCTCTTTCCGCAGCCGATAAAAATCGGCGTTTTGGTTACCAGCGTCAGGTCAAAGGTTTTCAGATGTCCATCCTGCGTCATAGGGGCACCCCCAGAAAAAGCGGTTTGGAATAGCGGTATACAGGGTGATCCGGCGCATCGCCAACATGGTACAGTTCCCCGCCAAACCGTTTTTTCAGCACGGCTCCAGCGCTGAGATAATACTGGGTCTGCTTTTTGCGGGGAGACTTGGAATTGGCGGCGATAAACCCGGCGCGGCGGCACAGTTGGAAGCTGGCCCCATCCAATGCGTCGTCCAGTTCTTTGTTTCCGGGCAGACTGGTTGTCAGCAGCAGGTAGGCGGGAGCTGTCTCATTGGCGGCCAGAGGCCGGAACGCTCCGGCAGGGCGCATAACCACGGAGAATTTCCCGTAACCGGCGGTGACTTTCCCGCCGATGCCGGTAATTCCCAGAGCTTCCACCAGAGAGGTCAGCCAGAGTACGTCCCGGCTATTTTCCAGTGCCGCGAAGAAATAAAGACCGCAGTTTTCGTGAAAGCGGTAAGTTCCGACCGGGTAGGGTAGCGTGTCGCCCTTTTCCGGAATTGCGGCCTTGGCCTGTTCATCCATCCGGCCAAAGACCGGCTGCTGGCAGTCAAACAGGCTGCCGGTATTCAGGGCAGCGCAGTATTCCGTCAGGCGGTTTCCCGGTATCCAGAGAAGCTTTTTCATGGCCTTCCGCTTCTCCGGGGGAAGTTCCGGTGCTTTCCCTGCGGCATAGCAGGGCTTGGGGATATAGAACGTTTCTCCGCTCCATGGCATGGCATCGGACAGTAGCAGTGCGCCCCGCCGGACAAGGCCGATCAGCTTTTCGACGCCGTCAGGCCCGGATACCTGTAGTGCAGTGTGGCACAGGGCGGAAAAAAGTGTATCTGCACGAAAATTGGCTTCGGAGGAATACAGGGAGAGGGCGGAGTCGGAGCCGCCGAAGTGTACTGCGGTATTAAACCGAAGCTGATACAGGCAACAATTCATACTCAGCCACCTCGTTGAACAGTTCCTGCAGGGCTGTGCAATCCAATGCTTCGCCGTAGCAGCTGACCCGGAAATTTTTCAGGCTGACCCGCCCACTGCCCCGGGAGCCATGGCCGCCCAGATAGTCCATTTGCAGCAGCTTCATGGCTTTTGCCAACAGACGAAAATCTTCCCACAGCTGAGTCTCGTCCGACGCATCATAGACTATGGAATCAGCAAATACAGTGCCTGCGTTTACCCGCTCGATCTGCCGGGGCATGGCCTCACCGCTGAGGCGCTTGATGACGTTTTCGGATTTCACCTCCGTCAGACCAACGGCTTTCATATGTTCGGCGTTGCTTACGAAGGCATCCGCAAACTGAAAGCGGGCACGGCGTTCCGTGCTCCCGAACATGCGCTGAACAATGGGATCGTCATTTTTGAAATCCGGCATTTTTTCAATGTCTCCGGCGAAGCTGCGAGCCAGCAGGGTACGTAGCTTTCCTTTCAGGCTGCTGCCGGGAATAATGGGACGACCGGTCAGAGGGTCGCGGATTACCGGGCTGTCCACAGCGCCAATGGCGGAAAAGCTGCTGGAACCGCCGATGTGCATACCGGTTCGGACTTCCAGATCAAACTGAATCACCACTTTTGTGTACATAGCTTAATTCTCCCTCCCGCCGAAGAAGCGATGGTAAGCAACGATCGCTTCCAGATAGTGCGTATATTCTATGGCCTTTTTTCTGGAGCTGCCCACGGCTTTCAGCCAAGGCAGAAGATTGGCGGCTTCCACAAATTCCTTTGTATTGCGGTCGCGGCCACACTCGTAGGCAATGCGGATTCTGGCCAGCTGGAGCGCGGTAATGCTCTCCGGGCAAAGGGTTTCCTCGGTGCGGAGGGTTTCGGTATTATAAACATCCATCAGCAGGCTCAGGATATTGCGCAGCTTGCTGGTGGTTATTTTTTTGCACTGTATGCCCATGAGTTTTTCCGCGAAATCCACGTAATCCGCCGGAAAAGGTGGAACGGGGCGATTGGGTTCTGGGCGGGAAGCGCTGAAAGAGCTGCCCCGGCTGTAGTTCTGATTGGGATAGGCCATAGGTCAGTTCGCCGTCCTTTCTGTGTAAACATAAAGATAAATGGCAGTAATCAACTGCTGCCGGTCTTTTGGAGAAAGCGCCCAGCGGTACATGGCGGCGGAGAAGCGGCGGTAGGTTTCCTGCCGCTCTTTTTCTCGCGGCTCCATACGGGCCAGCAGGTAGGCGTACCGGGCCAGCTGGATGCGGTTCGCTTCTGCGCCGCGCAGCAATTCCAGCAGATGGTACAGGAAGGCGTTGCCCCGCTCCTGCTCGTCTGCCCGGAAAAAGTCACGGAGCAGCTGTAACTTTTCATTCAACACCTTTTCCCGGAATTCTTTCCATGGATAGGTGTGCTCTTCCTCCGGGGTGAACAACGCCAGAGCATTTTTCCCCGGCATCTGTTTTGCCCGATCCTCCAGTTCCGCACTTTGGGCGGCAGCCTGACGGATGGGGAAATGGTCATCATGGAGGGAAATCCCGGCGCTGATGGTCAAAGCCCCTCCGCAGAAGACACGAAAGGCGTTCTCGATCCGCAGGGCGGCGTCAATCACATCGTTCCAAGCGCCAACAAGGAAAACATCGTCGCCGCCGGAATAGACAATGGCGACACTGAGGCGGCTCCCGTCCGGCTTGGGAGTACGAAGAATGCCGCTGATCCGCTCCTTGAAGAACAGGGACATCTGCCGGGAGAAAGCGGAGGTTCTGGCGATGCTCAGGTATTCGTCCGGCTTCTGCGTCCTGACCCCCGGCGGTGTGCGGAAACCGGCCACAAAAGCGTGCCCCAGATTGTCCACATCCATCCGGCAGACAGCAAGGCGGGTGATGCCCGTAGAGTTTCGCGCCAACTCCGCCATCTGCCGGGAGAAGGCGTAGTCTCCCACGGAGAGCCTTACCGCGTTGGGAAGCCAGAGGAAGCTCTGATTTTTCGTATAGGCTCTGATCAAAGCCCCGCCGTCCTGTATCTGAGCCCGGGCTGTTTTCTCGTCGGCAAGGCAAATATAGCGGGTATCGTCAAAGCCGGGCAGAGCAAAATCTGCACCGGATTTCCTGCCGCTTACCAGATAAACCGGACAGTCCAGCACTTTGGCGGACAGTTCCACAAACAGGTTGCACCAGAAGCACCGTCCGCCCTCGACCAGATGGTCGGAACGGCCGCAGACGGGGCACTCCCGACCCTGCGCATCGGGCTGCCCGGCGTTCAGCTGCCGCAGCTGATTTGGCGTATAGCGGCAGAGCTTCCGGCGGGCAATGGCGGCGCTGACCCGGCGGAACATGGCGGTGTAGGGCATCTGTTCCGCCGGGATATTCATCAGCTCGTTGCCGCTGCACCCCGTCCAGCCGTCCGCGAGGAACAGGGAAATGCCGAACTGCCCGGCCAGCCAATCGTTGAAGCGGGTGTTCCATGCGGTAATGGACAGGAGCACCTGAGGCGTGTTGGGCAGCAGAATGTAGCAGTGGCCGCCGCCGGCGTACAGCAGGTTCACCCGGCTGGCGCCGCAGGCGGAAAGCAGCTCGTCGATGTAATGCTCCATCAGCAGCTCCAGAAAGAAGGAGCGGCTGCGCAGAGAGGGCAGCGCCCCCTTTGTCGCCACGGTAAAAAGGAACTTCTGAATGCCGGAAAAATCGGCGGAATAAAGCAGACAGGCTTTTTTATCCCGGAATTTCGGCTCCAGACAGCTGCCCGGGGAACCGGCGCCCGCCAGATAGCCTGCCGCGCAGGAGGCGAGGGCAGCTGTGATCTTCTGGTAGTCGTAAAGGGAGATGTCCGCCGCGTCATGGCAGGGGAGACCTCCCACAGTCTGCTCCAGCAGACGCAGGAGCCGGGGAATCTCGGACGATGTCCAAGGCTCCGTATGCTGACGCAGCTGCCGGCGCAGGGACTCCATCCGCTCCTGAGGGGATGACCCGGCATCCTCCGGCGGGATGGCGTGGGTGCCGTTCAAGTGGGTAAATGCGGACTGGAGCGGCGGAGAGCCGGGGCTGGAAGATTTCCAACTGTTTCCGGAAAGCAGCTGTCTGGCGAACTGCACCGCCGGTTCGGCCGCTCCACTGCCGGGCGCAAGACCGTACAGCAGCGCGGAAACAGCTGCGGAATTGACCGCATTTTCCAAGGAAAATCCCTTCTTTCTGTAGTCCCCTTACGGGGATGGATTGTTTTGGCTTAGTGGACTTAGTCGTAGGGCTGATTCGGTGATCGTCCCCTCGCGGGGGTGAATTGCTTCATTTATGGCGAAATACAAAGTGGGGGATAAGGCGTTACCGTCCCCTTACGGGGGAGTTGTTTCCTATTAGTCAAATCTTCTATTATGGCCTTGGTGGTTACCGTCCCCTTGCGGGGATGAATTGTTTCATGCTGTGGTGCTCCGATTCCCAGCCAGAAACGTTACCGTCCCCTTGCGGGGATGAATTGTTTCGGCGCTTGGTGAAAGAATCGACGAGGGATACCAAAGTTACCGTCCCCTCGCGGGGATGAATTGTTTCGTGAGGTGACTCTTATGGCTTGTTTCCATCCTAACCAGTTACCGTCCCCTCGCGGGGATGAATTGTTTCAGGAAGAGTTGGAATACAACCACGCAACCGGTAAGTTACCGTCCCCTCGCGGAGATGAATTGTTTCAAGCGCAAGGAGGACAAGCCAAAGGAGAGCAAGGTTACCGTCCCCTCGCGGGGATGAATTGTTTCCTTATCAATGTTAGGCGTTTTCCCACGAAAAGGAAGTTACCGTCCCCTCGCGGGGATGAATTGTTTCTTTTTAGGAAGTGTTTTTTATGAAAAACGTTAAAATCGTTACCGTCCCCTCGCGGGGATGAATTGTTTTGAAAGGATAAAAAATTTTTCACTCGTACTGCTGCGTTACCGTCCCCTCGCGGGGATGAATTGTTTCTACCATTTACAGTATATCAAATGGAGAAAGGAAGTTAGCGTCCCCTCGCTGGGATGAATTGTTTCCAGCTGCCCTTCTGATCCATCCTAAAGTCATGAAGTTACCGTCCCCTCGCGGGGATGAATTGTTTCTAGTCGATATCAGGATAAAGCTTGAATCGCCAATGGGTTACCGTCCCCTCGCGGGGATGAATTGTTTCCGGACAAAAAGAAACCTTGAGCGGCGGTATTCCTAGTTACCGTCCCCTCGCGGGGATGAATTGTTTCAGCAAATATTAACAAAAATGGGAATTGCAGCAAGTGAGAAAATGAACAAAATATACATACTCGAGAGACCCGCCGCCGGCTTCTGACCGTGGAAGGCGGATCATCGGCCTCAAAAGGGTGCGCGAACCCCGGAAAAACAGGGGTGCGCAGCCCCCGGAAAAATGGGGGTTCGCGCTTACAGGCAGTCCCGGATCAGACGGTCACAGAAATCGTAGATGTTGATCCGCCGCTTCCGGTTCGGATCCGGGTAGTCGGACAGGGCACCCTCCAGAACCTTCTCCAGCCGCTGCACCAGTATTTCGGCACTGATTCCGCATTCCCGGCGGATATCTTCGGCGGTGATGGCGAACAGCGTATGGGCCGCCCGGTTGCGCAGAACCTGATTGCCCCGCTCACAGCCGTCCAGCAGCTCCAGCGTTTCGGCATCTGCCCGGAAAAAGCGCAGCATCACATTCAGCCCCCGGATGCTGATGTCTCTGGCCTCCAGCGGCGCGCCGAAGGCGTCCAGCATGAAGGCGTACAAATCCGGACAGATGCTTCGGATGTGCTCCGGAATGACCCGCTCCCGCCCGTCCGCCGTGGTAATCAGATCCTTTGCAGAGAGGCCGGAGGGCTTTGCCGCCGCGTCCAGCAGTATGCGCTGGAGACGCACCAGAAACGGATTCAGCCGCAGCATGAAGTCGGTATACCGCTTCAGGTACACGAGGTTTTTCAGCACGGCAAAATATTCCAGCAGCTCATAAACCGGGTAAGGGTAGCTGCCCCGCCCGGCCTGAAGCTTCAGCCCTGTCAGCCCGGCGGCCTCCTGCTCGGCCTGCTTCAGCTGGAAATGGCTGCGGTAGTCCAGATGCCGGGCCAGCTTCGGGATGGGGGCGGGCAGTTCCCCGCCCATCTGGGCAATGGCGGCGTAGTTCCGCTGAGCCAGCAGTCCATTCAGCCGGCTGCGGACGGCCTCCCGCCGCACCGCCAGCAACCGCGGCTCACAGCAGCGGTTGGGAGCGTCCGGCTCCTCGTCGTCGTTCAGTCCCAGCGCTTCATCCACCGGGTAGCGGCCGCTGTTCGTCCGCTCGGCCCGGCCGGAGGCACGCTCCGGGTTTTTCACCTGAATGCCCCGGCAGTGGTACCGGGAATCCAGCGCCAGCTGCGCCAGAATGACCTGCATCTGGGGCGTCCCGGAGCTGAGGTTGATGAGGATTTCCGCTTCCGGATGCTCCGTGGCGGCACGCTGAAACAGCGCCTGCATCGGCTCCAGCAGAATATCCATATCGGACGGATCGGAGATATCCGTTTCCTGCCGGATTACCTCCGGACAATAGCCATCCCAGTTTTCCTGAAGATAGGCAAAGGTCTTTTCAATTCGCTGATCCGCCCTGTCCAGCTCCGCGATTTCCCGGGAAAGAAAGAGATAGACGGCCTCAGGCCGGTAGAACCGCAGAATATGCAGCATCCCGCCATCCCGCATTCCCCGCACAGGATCCGTCGTCCCGAAACAGGAGAAGAAAATTTTCTGCATGACAGACTCCTTATATGAGTTTTGCTTTCATTAATTATATGTGACTGCCCGGGGAATGTCAAGCGCGGCAGTGAAATTGCCTGCGTGGGAATGGGACGTTTTCAACATTTCATGGCCGGTATATTGACATCATTTTGAATATTTGTTATAATAATAAATATTATAAAACGTCTGCTATAGTGAGGTGACACAATGGGCGTTGGCAATGATTTTACGGACTATATGGGCTATCGCTACTGCGAGCTGGAGAGCCGCATCGACGACTGCCTGACTGCAATTGCCGCCGGGGAGACATCGCTGGAAGTGGATTGCACAGATTTAACGGCGGAGGAACAGTATTTCTTTCAGAAGGAACTACAGCGGAGGATTGACAAAATAGAAAAAGGAGGTTAATACAATGGCAAACTATTGCGACTACAAGGGGATTATCAAGGGGCCCAAAAACGCCTGCTATGGAGCCTTCGGCTGCCTTGAAGCTTATGATGATAAGCAAATCGTTCAGGGGGTCGGTACGCCGGAGAATTATACGCTTCGATTCGAGGGAAACTGCAAATGGTCTATGCAGCATTATGCCAAGCCGTGGACGGGCTCATGGCAGTATCAGATTCCGGAAGATCCGATGGATGCGCTGATGTATGCCGAAGAGAATCACGATCTGAGGCTGGCAGACATCAGCCGGCTGTATCAGGTGGAGCTGCTGTGCAACTGGGGCGCCTTTGAGACAGACAATCGGACAACATTTGAACACTATGTGCTGGGGAAAAAGGTGATTTCCTATTGCCCGGACGACCTGCGGTTCCCGGAGGAGGCGCGTTGGGTATCTGCCGCGCTGATTCGCGGAATGGACGACCCGGATCACCTTGCGCATCTGTCGTACATGAATGTACGGGGAAAGATTTTCGCGGAAACGGGCTTCAGCAAAACGGAACGGGAGCCGTTTCGCAAGGCAATCGAGGAACGGGGCGGCACGCTGGCCAACGGAATGCCGCTGGATACCTACTGCCTGATCGTAAATCCGGCCTATCCCGAGAAAACAGAGAAATATGAAAACGCGGTGGGCTACGGCTATTACATCCTCACGCCGGAAATGTTCTGGAAGCTTTTGGAGCAGCCCCAGAAGTCCATAGAACATCCTACCGAAAATGATGTGCAAATCACATTATGTACGCACTATGCCGAGCCACAGCGGATTCTCATGGATGTTCCGGCGGACACGGTTTCTTTTGATTTGTCCAAATTTCCAATCGATTCTGTCAACGACCATGCGTTTTCTTCGTGTACTAAATTAAAGGAGATTACGTTGGCAGACTTCCGGATTAACTGCGATTTCCAGAACTGCCCTCTGGAGCGCATCATTTCTGCCAAGCCGGCTACGCTGCGCCGGAAGATGTTCCGGAACGGTATTTTTCCGGAGCTTCAAATGCCGCTGGGAACCCCGGATGATTATGCCTATGTAGATTCCGGATTTATTGCCTGCGCCAGATTTATTCAGGAGTACCATGCAAAGAGCGAAGAGGCTATGCAAGTAAAGCCTGCATATGACGCTTATCTGAAAAAGGATAAAAAGAGAGCTTTGGTTTCGGACGACTGTCTGGTGATCGGACGCTACATGCTGGAGGATATGGACGAAAATATCCTGTCGGACGGAGATCTGTCCATTTTGCGAATGCGTGCTTTGAAAAGCGGGGACGAGGCTTTTGCGGCGCAGTTGGCCGATACCATGGGCAATCCGGCGCTCAAAGACCCGGAATGGCTGATTAAGGCAGAAAAGGGTAAGGTCAGGATACGCAAATACAAGGGGCATGAAGCTGAAATTGCCGTCCCGAATACTATGAAGGGCCTGCCGGTGACCGAAATCGAGGCGGACGCATTCTCTCCGGAGGCACCCGGGCTGACAGATAAGATGCGCGCCTCCAGAAGGGGACTGAAGCTGGTGGTTCTTCCCAAATATCTGGAGCGGCTGGATAAGGACGCGTTCCGCGGCTGTATGAATTTGAAACAGATCGTATATCCGGAGGACTTCCCGGAGACGGATAAGGTGTGAAAGAGAAGTGCTTCCTGACGCAGCGGAAACGCAATTTTTAATGCCGACGGGGTAACGGCACGGCTGGCGTTATTTATCTGATAATGATGGGCCTGATACTATTTCCTGATTAAAATCTTAATTTTAATCAGGAAGGCATCGCCTGACGGCGCTGCCTGTTTTGTGATTTATAAGGAAAGAAATCACAAAACAAGTCTCATATGAACTCCATGCCCTTCGGGCAATTAAAATCTTTTTTAAAGATTTTAATTGGAGTTCAGTATGATACCTTATCGCACAGGAACGATATCTTTCCAATATTACAGCCCACCGGCCATTTGACCGGTGGGCTGTACCACTTTATTTCGTTAATTCTCCGGCCGGTGTTCTGCCGCCCCTTCGGGGTGCTCCTCAATACTACACCGGTACCGGCTGCGCGTTTTCCATTGCATCTGCATCAACGGAAGGGGTATCCGCCCACATGAACCGATCTACATGATCTCGCTACGTCGGACTTCTCTGCCGAGCTCGCTGGAGCGATAGAACATTTCCAGTGTGGCCGCGGTATTTATGACCTGTTGGGGGGTAATCATCAGGGATTCTGTGCCGTTCAGGACCCCAATCACATGACGGATCAGGTAATAATGCCCGGCAAACGGCCTGTCATCGTACTCGCCCAGACCGAACAGCCGGGGGCTGAAATCCGTCTGATTCTCGCCGAGCGTCCCGTAGAGCTTCAGCTCCGGCAGGGTGAGACCGGATTTGTCACCGAGGATCATCATGTTGTTTCGGTCGGAAAGATTGGCTGCCCACGCCACCTTGAAATTCAGGCTGATGCCCGCATCCGTGCGGAGACTTCCAGAAGCAAACTCCTCGACGTCGCATTCCGCCGGATCGAATCTGCGCGCGGTATGTACGCCGCTGAATGCGCCGCTTTCTTTCAGGTCGTAGATAACGCCCCGCTCGGAATGGATGATCCGGTCGCTGGTAAAGCCGCTGACCGCTGAGACCTGCGGAGATCCCAGCATCCAGAGCATCGCGTCCAGCGCATGGATGCCGATGTCGGCCAACGCGCCGCCGCCGCTGGCGGCTTTCCGGTGGAAGGTGCCCCATGAGGGGACCCCTCTGCGCCGGATTCGGTCAATTTCCGCGTAGTAAATATTTCCAAGAACCCCGTCCGCAATGTAATCCCGCGCAGCAAAGTAGGCACGCTGGAAGCGGGACGTCTGGCACACCACCAGCTGCTTGCCCAGCTTTTCGGCCAGTGCGTAAAGCTCGACCGTATCGGCGTAATGCAGGGTCAGCGGTTTTTCGCAGATCACATTCGCGCCGGCCTTCAACGCCTGCGCAACCAGTCCCTTGTGCGTGGAATTGGGGGTGCAGACGGAAACCAGATCGGGATGGACTTCCTCCAGCATAGCCGCCACATCAGAGTACCAGCGGGGAATATCATGACGCAGGGCAGTGTCCCTTGCGGCCGACGCGTTCAGGTCGCACACGGCCTCCAGACTGACGTCCTGCGAAAACGCCTTGTACGCGGGAATATGCCCGGAATTTGCGATCATTCCGGCGCTGATAACAGCGGCTTTCAGTTTCTGTGTTCCCATAAATATCCTCCCTGTGTGCGCCTTTTCATGTTTGTCAAGGCTATCTTTTGCTTTTTTCCGGTCTCTTTTCCGGAATTTTATAATCTTGCATTCTATTTGAGAATTTGGTATACTTTTGCAATACCAGTCAGAAGGACGGTGATCACCATATGTCTGTGCCTGAGCCTGTCATCCTCTGCGACCCCTTTTACCATTCATCCAACTGGTTTCAGGAGATCATTGCCGGATTCCGGGACGCCGCGGCAAAAGACCGGAACAATTCTCCAATCCATATCCACAGCATGGGCACCATCGGCCAGCTGCGGCTGGAGCCGGGCATTCCGGTCATCGTGACGAACAGCTCCCTGAAAAATCTTACTTCCGCGGTTCAGCAGCTGCGGCAGGCGGGAATCCCGGTTATTCTTTCCGGCGTGGACGGCGCCCACTTTGGCTCCGACATCTACTCCGTGGCGTCGGATTCGGCGCTGGCCATGACCCAGATGGTAAGGTATCTGCTGTCCTATGACCGGAAGCGGATCGCTCTGGCAGGGTTCTGGTCCTCGTCCAGAAACGATATGGCGTTTCTGGATGCGGCCGTCGCCGCCGCGGACCGCTTTGGGTATCCGATTTCCCCGCAGAGTATTTTCCTCTGGGAAAACCAGCTGGATGAAAGCCTGAACGCGTTCTTTCAGAAGTACGAAGACTATAACGCGGTGATCTGCCCCAACGACACCATCGCCATCTGCCTGACGCGGGCGTGCCGGGAGCGGGACATCCGGATACCGGAGACGCTCTTTGTTACCGGCGCAAGCAATATGCGGATCAGTCAGAAGTTTGAACCGTCCATCACGACCATCAGCATGGACTTCCGGGAGATCGGAAAGGAAACCTACTACGTCAGGGAGCATCTTATCCGGAGGGAGAGCAAGTGCAGCCGTATCAGCGTGTCGATCCCGGCCTGTATCATTCCAAGGGAAAGCACGGGAAACCTTTCGCTGAAGGAGGCGCTTCCTCAGGCCGGAAGCCAGTGCGTCTCCACCTTCGAGAGCGGAAACAATTTCTTCACGAACCCTACCATCAATTCCCTGATCCGCTTTGAAAACTGCCTGTCTAACCGGGACGAGATCGATCAGAAGATCGTCATGGCAATTCTGCAGGGAAAGAGCTATGAGCAGATGGAGGAAATGCTCTTTATGAGCGGCAGCGCGATCCGCTACCGCCGGAGCAGGATCTTCCGGGACGCAGGGGTCTCCAACCGGGCGGAATTCGAGCAGCTGCTGACATCCCTGTATTCTATCTGACAGTATATATCATTCTTCATTTCCCCGGGATTCACAAGGTCACAATTTGTAATTGGCCAATTCTGAAAAATAACATTGACACGAGAAGCTGACAGGGGATATAATAAAAAAATGCCTTTAGAATTCGGAGTATGTACCAACTTCCTTGAGACGCCGGACACCGACCCGGTGGGTATGTGTCGGATCCCGGTGATCGCGGAAGCGGGCTTTCAGTACGTCGAGCTGCCCTTGTGCCATGTGGCGGCCCTTTCCGACAGGGAATTTGAACGGCTCGCGGATGTTATTCATAGCAGCGGGCTTCGCAGTCCGGCCGCCTGCAACCTGTTCCCGGATCAGATGCCCCTGCTGGGCGGGCAAGCAAACCCGGGGGAAATTTCCGCCTATCTGGAACACGCCTTATGCCGTGCTTCCCGGCTGGGAATACGGAAAGTTGTGTTTGCCAGCGTTTCCGCATGGACTGCCTACGGCAGCTGTCAGGACAGGTGGGCGGAAATTGTGGAGCTGGTTCGCGGGACAGTGGCTCCCGCCTTTCAAAAATACCAGATCCGGCTGCTGCTGGAGGGACTCCGCAGGCAGGTCTGCAATGCGGTGAATACCCTGCCGGAAGCGGCAGAGATCTGCCGGCAGGCGGCGCATCCTTATGTAGGGGTGATGGCAGACCTGTATCACATGATCTGTAATGGAGAGTCTCCAGACGAGCTTGCCGTATACGGAAACGAGATAGAGCACGTCCACATTGCGGAGAGGGACCGGCTCCTGCCGTTTGCCGGTGTGTCGGCGGAGCTGGCCGCCCTGACAAAACAGCTGGCGGACGGTGCCTACGAAGGGCATATCAGTTTCGAGGCCCGTGCCCCGTTTACGGTACCGGCAATGCGGGCAGCCCGGGAAAACATCTGCCGGATTCTTACGTCCGGAATCAGGAACTAAAGAAGCCCTGATAAAATCGCTGTTCGGTCGAAACGATTTTATCAGGGCTTTTCTGTTTGGCAGGTAAGTGCTGTTTTCCGGATGGCTTGCCGATCGTTTGAGAAAAAACGACAACTTCTACACCAATCTTAAATTATATCATATATCTTCCTGCTTTACAACACTGACTTTTTCCCGTTTTGCCTCGCTTTTTCCACATTGAATAGAAATTCACTCCACATTATACTAAAATTGAGTTTAGGGTGCGGCGATAATTGGCACAAATGCTCATATCAGAAAACAGGAGGAAACAAAAATGAAGAAAATGCTCGCTCTGCTGCTCGTTGTCATGATGATTCTGTCCATGGCGGCCTGCGGCTCGAAGAACGCTGCGGGAAATACGGAGACAAAAGCGCCTGCCGGAAACGCCCCCGCCGCTTCCGGAGAAAAGGTTACCATTAATTTTGACAGCTGGTCCAACGTGGACTCCGGCTGGACGGACTGCTATACCGCGATTTATGAAGAATTCCACAAGCAGTATGGCGACACCATCACAATCAACCCTGTAGGCAATTCCTATGCCGATACGCTGAGCACCCTGTTGCTTCAGGCTTCCGCCGGGAACACCCCCGACGTGGCCATGGTCAAGGCTGAGTGGCTGCCCCAGCTGATGGAGCTGGATTGTCTGGCGGACATCAAGCCCTACATCAGCGAAGAGGCTCTGGCCGACTACGGCGAGGCTTCCCTGAGCAGCTATACCACCGCTGACGGCTCTCTGGTCGCGCTGCCTTACTTCGGCCAGCCCTACGCCATGTTCTATAACAAGACCCTGCTCGAGAAGGCCGGTGTGAGTGTCCCCACCACCTTTGATGAGCTGCTGGAGGCTTCCGCCAAGGTCGCCGCGCTGGGCAATGACGAGAACGGCAACAAGATCTACGGTCTCGGTCTGGTCAACTCCGGTCTGGAAGTTGCCGAAGGCTACAACATCTTCCCGTGGCTGTGGGCCCGGGGCGGTGAATTCATCGATGCGGACGGCAAGATCGTCCTGAACAGCGACGCCAACCTGAAGGCTTTCACCGAAATTCAGGAGCTGTACACCTCCGGTCAGTCTCCTGTCGGCCTGAGCTTCAAGGAAATGCGCAATCTGTTTGCTTCCGGGAACCTCGCGTTCTTCTGGGATCTGGAATCTCAGACCGCTTCCTTCGTGCAGGCCAGCTCCAAGGGCGAAGCCTTCCTGGATGAGATCGGCGCGTTCCCCATCCCCGGTGCCACTGCCGGTCAGTCCGTTGGCTATGTTTCCGACGTTGTTCTGGTCGTGTTCAAGTCCTGCAAGAACATGGAGGCCGCCGGCGTCGTTGCTGAGTTCCTTGGCGGCGAGGATACCATTCAGATCATGTTCGACTACGGCAAGGGCAAGATGAGCTCCCGTACCTCCGTTATGGATCACATTTTTGCCAACGTGGAAAGCGAATTCACCGCAGCTTACGTTGAGGCCATGAAGCAGTGCCGCTCCCTGCCCGCTATGGATATGGGCTTTGCGGATGCTGACGAAGCCATCACCGACGCCGTCGCCCGACTCGCGACCGGCGCGGATGCCGCCACTGTCCTTGCGGATCTGGATGCCGAGGTCAGAGAGCTGTACGGCCAGTAATACCCGCCGTTCCATTGCAGTAGTAATGGATGCTTGGACATAACTTGGGTTGTCCGGTAGGAACCCTGCCGGACAACCTTTTATGCGGGGACCCTTCTCAAACGGGAAAAGGCGTTTTCAGGGTGCCCGCAAGAAAGGAGCTGCATATGGGACGTAACAATTCCATGCAAAAACCATCCATCGTGACCCGGCTGAAATCAGATCAGGCTGTGGCCGTGGGCTTTATCTCCCCGGCACTGGTCGTTCTGTCCTGCGTCATTGCCATCCCCATCCTCCGGGGCATCTGGACAAGCTTCTGCGACTGCAGCCTGCGCAACCTGATGTCTCCGACCTGGGCGGGGCTTAAAAACTATATTGCCCTGTTCAAAAAAGGTGAATTTTTCACCTATTTTTTCCATACTCTGGTGTTTGTTTTCTTTACGGTCAGCATCCAGCTGATTCTGGGAATGGGCGTTGCCCTTCTGCTGAACAGCAAGATTCGCGGCAGGGCTGTTTTCCGGGGCATGATGCTGATCCCGTGGACGATCCCCTCCGTCGTCGTCGCGCTGGTCTGGAGATGGATCTTACAGCAGCAGTACGGCGTCATCAACTATCTGCTGATGAAGGTGGGGATCATAGATGGCATGAACCTTTCCTGGACCATGGACGCCACGCTGGCGATGATCTCCATAGTGGCGGCCTGCGTATGGAAGCAGCTGCCGTATATGACCGTGATGATTCTGGCCGGTCTTCAGTCTGTGGACAGTTCCCTGCTGGAAGCAGCCTGTATCGACGGCGGCAACCCGTTCCAGCGGTTCTGGCACATTGTGCTGCCCTCCATCCGTCCCGTTCTGTTCACATCTGTCTGGCTGGCGATCACGCAGAATTTTCAGCAGTTTACCATCATCAACAATATGACCGGCGGCGGCCCCGTGGACGCGACCACGACGCTTTCCATCGCTGCCTATAAGGCGGCGTTCCAGTCCTATAACTTCGGCGAGAGCGCAGCCATCGGCGTAATCTGGATGGTATTCCTGTTTGTGCTGACGTTCATCAGCAACAAGGCAAACGAGAACCACGCAGATACCCTGTAAGGAGGTGCCGCAAGATATGAAGATCCGCAAAAAACTCCCGAGTGTGCTGAAATACGGGGCGCTGCTGCTGACGATCATCCTTTTGCTGTTCCCGATCTACTGGATGGTGATCTGCTCCCTGATGCCGACCCACTACCTGACCGTTCTGCCCCCTCACTTTGTTCCCGTGGATATCACGCTGGATAACTACATCCAGATTGCCGAGACGCCAAAGTACGTGGCCTATTTCCGCAACAGTGTCATCGTTGCGGTCGGAACCGTGCTGACGACGCTGGTGCTGTCGGTTCCCGCGGGATACGTTTTTTCCCGCTACCGGTTCCGGGGAAAGTCCGCGCTGCTCAGCGCGGTCATGTCGGTTCAGATGTTCCCCATCGTGGTGATTCTGGCGTCGCTGTACATTTTTTATACAAAGCTGGGGCTGCTGAGCAGCTACCCCGGCCTGATCCTTTCCGACACGACCTTTGCTCTGCCGCTGGCGGTCACACTGGTAAAGTCCTTCTTCGACACCGTGCCCAAAAGTCTGGACGAATCCGCCCGCATCGACGGAGCCGGGAAAATGCGCACGCTGGTGGAGATCCTGTTCCCGCTGGTGAAGCCCGGCATTGTCGCTGTATGCATCTATACGTTCCTGAACGCATGGGATGACTATATGATGTCCCTCATTATCATGCAGGATGCCTCGATGAAAACGCTGCCTGTTGGCATTGCGGAAACGTTTCTGGGGGAGTACTGCTATAATTACGGCGGCATGATGGCGTTTGCCGTGATCGGTTCGCTGCCCATCGTCCTGCTGTTCATCTTCCTCCAGAAACACATGATCGCCGGCCTGACCGCCGGAGCCGTAAAGGGATAAGCATATGTCGCTGTATGACAGACTATGGAACGGAAACGGAAAACGCCGCGAAGAAGCGCCGGAAGCACCCGGCGCCCCTGCGCGTTTTGAGCGGCTGGTGGTAAGCAGAGCCATTCAGCTGCTGGAGCTGAATGTCGTCACAGTCCTGCTGTGTATTCCCGTCGTTACCATCCCCGCGGCCTTTTCCGGCATGGCGAGGGTGCTGATGCTCTACTGGCGGGACATGCCGGTGCTCCATATGTGGGGCGAGTATTTTGCCGGATTCCGGGAGAACTTCTTTGAAAAGCTGCTGATTTGGCTGGTTCTGACGCTGGCGCCTGTTTCTATCCCCCTGTTTTTCCTGTTTCTGGGGCTTCGGGAGGCCGCGATCGCCGCGCTTGTCTGCCTTGGCGTCCTGTCTTTCCTGCTGAAAAGCTACTGGTTTCCGCTGTGCGCCCTCGTCAGGCTCACCCCGTGGCAGAATGCCGTCAACGCGCTCATCCTGATGGGCAAGGAGTGGAAGTACAGTCTGTGGATGCTGGTTCTGGTAGCGATTCCCTATGTCGTGTGCGCGTGCTTCCTTCGCTATACGTTCCAGTTCTGGTGCCTGTGCATATTTGCGCTGGGGCAGCTGATCCAGTGCGCCTTTGCCGGCAGCGCCATTGACCGGAATCATCTTCTGAAGTAGATATTATGAAAATGCAGCTGCCCCGGTCTGTACAGGCCGGGGCAGAAATTATTCGGTTTGCGTTGGCGGCGGAACTGGGAGAAAACGGTAGAATTGTACTATTTTTACCTGTATCCCTTGCAATTTGCGCGGTTAAGTGGTGTGCTGATAGCAGCATTGTGGGACTGAGTACGGCGGCCTGTTTTTGGGACGCTGTACCGGCCGAAAATAAAGGAAGAAGGTTGCATCATGAAGAAATTGCTGGCTTTGCTGATGGCGGTCGCCGTGACATTCCAGCTGGTGACGCCGGTTTTCGCGGACACCGAAGGAACGGAGGAAACCACCGCCCCAACCGAGGACGTCGTGGAGACGGAGACCCCCACCGAAGCGCCTGCCGAGGAGACGACTGCGCCCACGGAGGAAACGGCCGCGCCTACCGAGGAAACCTCTGCGCCCACGGAAGCCACAGAGGAGACTGAGGAAGCCACCGAGGAAACCGTGGAGGACATTGCCCTGTTCGCGGATGACGGGGACGTGATCGCTTCCGGCGAGTGCGGTAAAAATGGGGATAATTTGACATGGGTACTTACGGGGGATGGTACGCTGACCATTTCCGGCAGCGGGGATATTGCAGATTTTTCAAAAGAAAAGGAATCCAATGATGGAACTGACCACACGACGGCTCCTTGGAGTAGATATTGGGGAGAAATAACCGCGGTTGTGATAGAATCCGGAGTGACAGAAATTGGCGTTTCAGCTTTCTACGGCTGCATCGGCTTGGCCAGCGTAACAATTCCGGATGGCGTAACAGAAATTGGCACCTCAGCTTTCTATGGTTGCTGTCGCTTGACCGGCGTGGTGATTCCGGAAAGTGTGACCAGTATCGGGAAATCTGCCTTCGAGGCCTGCAGCGGTTTGACTAGCATAACGATTCCGGATGGCGTAGCCGTCATCGACGACAGTGCCTTCTACGACTGTCTCGGTTTGACCAGTGTGACAATACCAGGGAGCGTAACGAGCATTGGCAAGGAAGTGAGATCGTCTATACGCCCAGGCTGACCAACGCGCAGGGCACCGTTACGGACATCCGGCTGGAAGGCGCGGACGCGGAGCTGTTCGCGGCTGAGGTGGTTGACGGCGTTGTACACCTGACCATGGCAAAGGGCTGCACGTATTCCACCAGAACGACCTACAAGGTGATCCCGGTTCTGACCTTCTGCGGTCAGGAGGTCACAGGCAGCACCCTGAGCATCCGGGTCACCCAGAGCGTCCTGAGACTGGCGAAGCTCTCGAACCGGACGGTGTATCAGTCCCAGACCGCGCCGCTGGTGCAGGTGCTGAGCATCACCAGCCCGGCGACGGCAGAATTCGGAGAGATCACCCTGAATTCCAGAAGCACCGCCGCTCTCCGGAACGCGGTGGAAGCCGCCGGAGGGATAGAAGTCAGCGGGGGAGTTGTCAGAATCCCGGCGAAGGCGTTCGCTTCCCTGAAACCCGGCAGGTACACGGTGATTCTGGACGTTACTCCGGAAAATGCCGCCGCAGACGCAAAACCCATTCAGGCCAGATTCACGCTGACCGTTCAGAAATAACGAAAACCTCCCGGGGCAGTTTTGAAACTGCCCCGGGAGAGATTTTTGCCCCCCAAAAAACACCAGCACGATACATCTGCCTGCTTTCCCTTGACGGATGCACCGTGCCGGTGGCTTTGATTCATACTAATACTAAAGCCTAATTAAACGCTTTAATACTATTTCCTGATTAAAATCTTTGATTTTAATCAGGAAATAGTATCAGGCACTTCCAGTGTTCCCGATTTGTGCCATGCAGCTCCATCGCACCATAGGCATACCGGTATTCCCGAATATGGTGACATGGAACGCATGGTCGGATGCCTTTTTCGCACCAGCAGTACTTGGGATGGTTGATGCGGCCGAAGCCTGCCTCATCCTGGAACATAAGGCGCACTTTTCCACAGCCCCTGTGGAGATTTTAGTATCAACGCCTTTTGTGTCCATGAATAGGATTCAGAAAATACCCAAAATGGTTTTTTGCAATTTCCCCTGATTGCCTTTACTTTTCTCCCTTTTTACAGTATAATTAAGACAACACCGCACAAATGCGTCTGCGGGTCACAGCGAGTCTTTTGCACCAGCTCCGCAGTTACAAAGCTGGGAAATACATACAGTATTCCTCCGGCTTTGTAACTTTGATCTGGCACAAAATCTTCTGCTATGCCTCCTTGCCGATTTATGCGGTGTTGCCCTAATTGCTTGATCAAACTTAACCACCGGCTGTGCCGGCGGCAAAAATTAGCATCCGGCGAGGAGTAAAGCAGGCAAGAAAAAATTCGTTAATGGGCAGGCTTTTCCACTTCCGCCGCAAAGACCATATGGAATGACTTTGGAGGTACTCATGAAAGAATTCGTCCGTGTCCTGAAATTCACCTTTTTCTCCATCAGCGCCGGTCTCATCGAAATGGGAAGCTTCGCCCTGCTGAATGAATTTACCCATTTCCCATACTGGCCCTGCTACCTGATTGCCCTGTGCCTGAGCGTACTCTGGAACTTTACCCTGAACCGGAAATTTACCTTCCAATCCGCCGCCAACGTGCCCGTAGCCATGGCAAAGGTTGCCGCCTATTATGCGGTCTTCACGCCTCTGTCCACCCTTCTGGGCAATTATCTGGCCGGCAGTCTGGCGTGGAACGAATACCTGGTAACAATTGTGAATATGCTGCTGAATTTCTCCACGGAGTTTCTCTATCAGCGGTTTTTCGTCTTCGGCAAGTCCCTGGACAGTGCAAAGCAGGCGTAAATGCAAAAGCGAAAAAGCAATGTCACGCAGACTGATACTATTTCCTGATTAAAATCTTTGATTTTAATCAGGAAGGCATCGCCAAATGGCGCTGCCGGTTTTGTGATTTATAAGGAAAGAAATCACAAAACAAGTCTCATATGAACTTCATGCCCTTCGGGCAATTAAAATCTTTTTTAGAGATTTTAATTGAAGTTCAGTATAAATACTTGGGGAGCGGCACTGAGCCGCTCCCCTTTCTGCGTCGTATGATTTTGGCCGGACGGCGCACACTTACACTATAAACTACGAAAGAGGGAAATTTCCCATGAGGAATGAAAAGCTTTACGATGTGATCGTTATCGGCGGCGGCCCGGCGGGGCTGACGGCAGCGCTGTACCTCGCCCGGGCGGGCTGTCGGACGCTTGTACTGGAAAGACGCGGATACGGCGGGCAGATTGCCCTTACCAACGAAGTGGTAAACTACCCCGGCGTGCCGAAGACCAGCGGCATGGAGCTTACCGATACCATGCGCCGTCAGGCAGAGTCTTTCGGCGCGGAATTCCTGATTGCGGAGGCGCGGGAGCTGTCCCTTTTCGATGCCGAGAAAACCGTGAAAACCTCTGCGGGGGATTTTCGCTGCATAGGCGTACTTCTGGCCACCGGGGCGCAGCCGAAAATGGCGGGTTTCCGGGGCGAGGAGGAATTCAGGGGACGCGGCGTTTCCTACTGCGCCACCTGCGACGGCGCGTTTTTCCGGAATAAGGACGTTTTCGTGATCGGCGGAGGCTTTACGGCGGCGGAGGAAAGTGTTTTTCTGACGAAATTTGCCCGACATGTGACCATGCTGATACGGAAAAATGACTTTGCCTGCCCCGCCTCTGTGGCAGACAAGGCCAGAAACCACGAGAAAATCACCGTTCTTTTCAACACCGTCGTGCAGGAGGTTTCCGGCGATGACGGCCTGCGGCGTATCCAATACCAGAATACCGCCACCGGCGAGATCATCGACTACCAGAGTCCGGACGGCGAGACCATCGGCGTGTTTGTCTTTGCCGGGTATGCCCCGGACACGGCACTGGTTTCCGGCATTGCCGAGCGGGACGCGCGGGGATATATTATCACCGACGAAAATCAGAAAACCTCTGTTGAGGGACTTTACGCGGCGGGCGACATCTGCGTCAAGCCCCTGCGGCAGGTCATAACCGCTGCGTCGGACGGCGCGGTCGCGGCAGCCGCGCTGGAAAAGTATTGCGGGGCGCTGCGGGGGGAATCTTGTATTTGAATCCCCCCTGTGGTACAATATCAAAAAGACGGCAGAAAATTCTTATGATTAATTTGCAACCAAACGCAAAGTTCTGCGTATAGAAAGGTGAAACGCTCAGAAAAAGGAGGGCTGCAAATGAATGACGATCAGATCATTCAGCTATATTTTGACCGCTCAGAGCAGGCAATCAAAGAAACGGACACCAAGTACGGTGGCTACTGCTACAGCATTGCCTACAACATTCTGACCAATCCGGAGGACGCGGAGGAAAGCGTCAGCGATACCTACCTGTCCGCATGGAACGCCATGCCGCCCCGGCGTCCTCCGGCGCTGGCGGCATTTCTGGGGAAAATCACCCGGAATCTTTCCATAGACCGATGGAGAAAGTACCGCGCCTTCAAGCGGGGCGAGGGGCAGATCGAGCTTGCACTGGAGGAACTGCGGGAATGCGTCAGCGGGACGGAAAGCGCCGAGGAAGCGGCCATCCGGAAGGAAATTCTGGCAAGCCTGAACCGTTTCCTCGGCACGCTGAAAGAGACGGAGCGGAGCGTGTTCCTCTGCCGCTACTGGTATCTGGATTCCACTGAGGAAATTGCGGAAAAGTCCGGCTTTACGGTCAGCAAGGTCAAATCCATGCTGTTCCGTATCCGCAAGCGACTGTATGCGCAGTTGACGGAGGAGGGACTGGTATGACGGATATGGAACTGCTGGACATTCTGGGCGGCGTGAAGGGAAAATACATATTGGAAGCTCAGAAAATGCGCGAAGGCCGCAAAAAAGCGCCCCGCTTCCGCTATGTGCGGCAGCTGGCGGCGGTGATCGCCCTGATTCTGATATTGGCGATTTTCCTGAACACCGCACCCGGCGCGGCGGCCGTTGAATACGTGAAGGAAAAGGTCGCCAGTCTGATCGAAACCCTTTTCCCGCCGAAAAAGATGTCCATGGATATTGAGGGGTTGCCGTATGAGGGCGATTACGCGGCAGACGGCGTGGAACCGCAGGCCACCGCCGAAACGCCCCAGCCGGGATTTGCGATTTACTATGATGTTGACAACTACACAATGGTGAAGGATGGCGACGTCACCTACATTCGCCCGTATCAGAAGCCCATGACCCGCGAAGAGGTGCTGGAAGCCTACGGAGATTATCTTTCCCAGTTGCCGGAAGAAGAGCGGGAACGACAGATCGACGCCCTTATGAATCCCCAGCCGGATACCTCTTTACCCACCTGCGAAATCGAGATCGTTCATCTGGATATGCCCTATAAAGATGCCGCTTCTCAGGAACGCGCAGAGCTGGAAACGCGGTGGGAAATTCAGGAACACACGGAAACCAACCGAATCACGTTCTCCATGTACAGCGGCAGCGAATGGAATTCTCCTTTAGAAGTGCGGGACTATGTATCCGATGAACAGAGCGGCTGCTTCCGCATTATCCGCCGATTCTTCATGGAAGCGGCGGAGGGGCATGGCGTGCGATTCGCGGCAATGGTGGATACATTCGCCGTAATCCCGCATCAGGGAGATGCCAACGCAATACAGAATGATAAGGAGAATCAGAAATGAGAAAAATAAGATATCTTTTTGCTTGCAGTGTGATTTGTGCGCTGCTGTGTTCCTGTGCAGTACAAAGCCGCGTTCCCTCAACAGATTCACAGGTATCAGAAACACAATCATACAGTGAAAATCATTGGGAGACAATTCAGGCAAAGCTTTCAGATGTCATTTCAGGTGCGGATACATTTTTTAGCCGCGATTTTGAGAAAACATTGACCATTGACGATTACTGCTCGACTTATGGTATGGACGATACAGTAAAAATTACAAAATATGCTGTTATTGATCTGGATCAGGACGATGCGCCTGAGATCGTGCTTGGGATAACGGAAAACGACCAGTCTGACTGTGGTTTCTTAGTTCTGCAGTATGAAAATGGCGGCGTGGTTGGCTATGACTTTACCTATCGTCAGATGATCGACTTGAAGAAAGACGGCACATTTGGTTACCTGTACGGCGTGGCCGACACGGGATACGCCCGCCTGAACTTCACTGATGACAGCTGGGAATACATAAAAATCTGCAATGTGACCGAGACTTCCGATACAGTCACGTTCTTCTGCAACGGGCAGGAAGTTTCTAAGGAAGCCTATTGGGAGGCCGTGGCAGAGCAGGATAGCAAAGAAGAAGTCGAGTGGCTGGCGTACTGACCAACATCTCCCCTGCATACGCAGGGAAGATCGAAATGATTTATCAGGATCGTATTCAAAAATACTGGGTTCGCGCGGCCGAAGGCGAGAATCCCCAGTCGAGCAACTGCTCCGAAGAAACCGCCCGGTCTTACATCGCTCAATATCACCCCATCGAACTGAATATGAAGCCGTTTTCCGAGTATCCCTTCAGTTGAAAAAATCCCCTCTGCCCACAATAAACGGGCAGAGGGGATTCGCTAATTTTCCAGCGCCGCTTGCTGACTGCGGTAAAAATATGTTTCTCCGGAACCGTCTTTCGACCCGCACAGGCGGTCGCCGTCGGTGCCGTGTATGAGGTACAGCTGCCGGGGATTTTCCAGCCCGGCTACCCCCAGAGAGAAAACCGTCACGGAATCCCGGTCAAAGCAGTACGCGCCGCACATGGCATCAACGGTGCCGGTGAGCAGATTATGCTGCTCGCAGCTGACCAGCCCGTCCTGAAACCGGAACAGCTCCCCGGTTTCTGCGCAGTACCAGTCCCCTGCGAATTGCCCCGGATTCCATGCCGTGGCGCACAGACCAAAAGCCAGAATCACCAGCACCAAAACCACCCCAATGGGTATCCACCGTTTCATGCGTTCCCTCCGTCCTTCTTATAGGGAACCTCTGACGAAATCGTCTGCGACTGTAAGCGGATCTTTTTCGCCCACTCTTCGGTATCGAAAACGGGAAATACATAAAGTATTCCTCCGTTTCCGGTACCTCGATTGGACAAAAAATCTCTCGCTCACAGCTCTTGCCGATTTAATCATACTATTTCTCGATAAAATGGTTAACACCATTTTATCCTGCGAATTCTTCGCAGGCCGCCGGTAGCGGCGAGAAATGTATGGACTTACGTTTTTTTGCGGCTACGCCGCAGGCTGCTGAAACAGCAGCCGCATAAAACGGTTTTTAACCGTTTTATTGAAAACTAGTATCAGAGCTTCCCTAGTGTCGCTATTATACCCTACCCCGCCGCCTGCCGCAATTTGGAAAAATGGACAAGAATTATGTAAACTTTTGTGAAATATTTTCCTTGACATTTTTCGCATACAAAAGGAGCCGCCCGACAAGGGCGGCTCCAAATGGAAAAGAATCAGGCGTCAATGGTGGAAATGCCGAGGGTGATCTCCTCCAGCACGTCCAGCAGCACCCGCACCGTGTCCAGCGCCGTCAGCATGGTGACGCCGTTTTCCACCGCGCAGCGGCGGATCTGGCTGGAGCCGGAATGCACATCCTCACAGCGGACGTCCATGGTGTTGATGACGTAGGTGACGTAGCCCTGACGAATGGAATTGAGAATTTCGTCGGAGCCGTCGTCCACCTTCGCCCGGACGCGGGTCTTGATGCCGTGCTGGCGCAGGAAAACCGCGGTGCCCACGGTGGCCTCAATATTGAAGCCCAGCTGGTAAAACCGGCGGATCAGGGGCAGCGCTTCCTCCTTGTCCTCGTCGGAGATGGTCACGAATACAGTGCCGTAATTTTCCAGCTTCATGCCCGACGCCTGCATCGCCTTGTAAAGAGCGTGGGTCAGGTTGTTGTCGTAGCCGATGGCCTCGCCGGTGGACTTCATCTCCGGAGACAGGTAGGCATCCAGCCCCCGCAGCTTGGAGAAGGAGAAGGCCGGAGCTTTGGCATAGTACCGCTTCTGCTCGTCGGGGTACAGCATGTCGATGCCCTGCTCCTTCAGGCTCTGCCCCAGCGCCACCAGCGTGGCGATGTCTGCCAGAGGATAGCCCGTGGCCTTACTCAGGAACGGCACGGTGCGGGAGGAACGGGGGTTGACCTCGATGATATACACATGATCCTCCGGATCGACGATGAACTGGATATTGTACAGTCCCCTGATGCCGATGGCAGGCCCCAGCTTCTTCGCGTACTGCAAAATAATGCCCTTGACCTTATTGGAAATGGAGAAGGACGGGTACACGGAGATGGAGTCGCCGGAGTGAACGCCGGTGCGCTCCACCAGCTCCATGATGCCGGGGACGAACACGTCCGTCCCGTCGCAGATGGCGTCGATCTCCACCTCTTTGCCACGAATATACTTATCCACCAGCACAGGCTTGTCCGCGTCGATCTCCACGGCGGTGTGGAGGTAATGCCGCAGCTGCTCCTCGTTGGCGACGATCTGCATTGCCCGTCCGCCCAGCACGAAGCTGGGACGCACCAGAACGGGATAGCCGATCTCCCGGGCGGCGGCGACACCGTCCTCAATGCGGGTGACGGCCTTCCCCTTCGGCTGGGGGATGTTCAGCGAGATGAGAAGCTTTTCAAAGGCATCCCGATTTTCCGCCTTTTCAATGGCGGCGCAGTCGGTGCCGATGATGTTCACGCCCAAATCCGTCAGGGGCTGCGCCAGATTGATAGCCGTCTGGCCGCCCAGAGAGGCAATGACGCCCTCGGGCTTCTCCTGCTCCACCACGTTCATTACGTCTTCCACCGTCAGCGGCTCGAAGTACAGCTTGTCGGAGGTGGTGTAATCCGTGGAAACGGTTTCGGGGTTATTGTTGATGATGATGGCCTCGTAGCCCGCGTTTTTGATGGTCTGAATGGCGTGGACAGTGGAATAGTCGAATTCCACGCCCTGACCAATACGGATGGGGCCGGAGCCGAGGACGATGACCTTCTTCTTGTCGGAAACGACGGACTCGTTTTCCGTCTCGTAGGTGGAGTAAAAATATGGGATATAGCTGTCAAATTCCCCGGCGCAGGAGTCGATCATCTTGTACACCGGGCGGATATTGCTGCTCTGGCGCAGGGCAAACACCTTCCGCTCCGGGACGTTCCAGAGCTGCGCCACCGCCCGGTCGGAGAAGCCCATCTTCTTTGCCTGATAATACACGCTGCTGTCCATGACCGCGCCGGAAAGCTCCCGCTCCATGGAGATGATGTTCCGAAGCTTGCGGATGAAAAAGGCGTCGATGGTGCTTTTCTCTACGATTTCCTCCACGCTTACGCCCATGCGAAGCAGCTGGGCGATGGCGTAAATGCGGTCGTCGGTGCCGATTTTGATATAGTCCAGCAGGTCTTCCCTGCCCCAGCTGTCGAATTTTGCCATGTGCAGGTGGTACACGCCAATCTCCAGAGAGCGGATGCCCTTGAGCAGGCTTTCCTCAAAGGTGCGGCCGACGCTCATGGTTTCGCCCGTGGCCTTCATCTGAGTGCCGAGACGGTTGTTGGCATCGGAGAACTTGTCAAAGGGAAACCGGGGCATTTTGGTGACCACATAGTCCAGCGCCGGCTCGAAGGCCGCGCAGGTGTTGGCAAGACGAATTTCATCCAGCGTCATGCCCACGCAGATCTTCGCGGAGACCCGGGCAATCGGGTAGCCGGAAGCCTTGGAGGCAAGTGCGGAGGAACGGGACACTCTGGGGTTGACCTCGATGAGGTAATACTGGAAGGATTTGGGGTCCAGCGCGAACTGGACGTTGCAGCCGCCCTGAATTTTCAGCGCGCGGATCAGGCGCAGGGCGGAATCCCGGAGCATATGATACTCTTTGTTGGTCAGCGTTTGCGACGGGCAGACCACGATGGAGTCGCCGGTGTGGATGCCCACGGGGTCAAGGTTCTCCATGTTGCAGATGGCAATGGCGGTGTCGTTGGCGTCCCGCATGACCTCGTATTCGATTTCCTTGAAGCCCTTGATGCTCTTCTCCACCAGAACCTGATGGACGGGCGACAGCACCAGGGCGTTTTTCATGATCTCCCGGAATTCTTCCTCGTTATCGGCAAATCCGCCGCCGGTGCCGCCCAGAGTAAAGGCAGGGCGAAGCACCACGGGATAGCCGATGGTTTCCGCCGCGGCAAGACCTTCCTCCATGGTATTGGCGATCAGAGAAGGAAGTACCGGCTCGCCAAGGCGCTGGCAAAGCTCCTTGAACAGTTCCCGATCCTCCGCCTGCTCAATAGATTCGCTGGGCGTTCCCAGCAGCTGCACGTGGCATTCCTTCAGAATGCCCTTCTTTTCCAGCTGCATGGCAAGATTCAGTCCCGTCTGGCCGCCGATGCCGGGGATGATGGCGTCCGGCCGCTCAAAGCGGACGATACGGGCGATATATTCCAGCGTCAGCGGCTCCATGTAAACCTTGTCCGCGATGGCGGGGTCGGTCATGATGGTCGCGGGGTTGCTGTTGCACAGAATGACCTCATAGCCCTCTTCTTTCAGGGCGAGGCAGGCCTGCGTGCCGGCATAGTCAAATTCCGCCGCCTGACCGATGACGATGGGACCGGAGCCAATGACCAGAATTTTCTTCAGATCGGTACGTTTCGGCATGTTACTTTTCCTCCATCATGGCGATGAATTCATCGAACAGGTAGGCGCTGTCCTGGGGGCCGGGGGCGCTTTCCGGATGGTACTGGACGCTGAATATCCGGTCGGCGGCGCACTTCTGCCCCTCCACCGTACCGTCCAGCAGGTTGACATGGGTCACGGTCAGGCCGGTTCCCGCCAGAGAATCCGCCTTTACCGCGTAGGAATGGTTCTGGGAGGTGATCTCCACCTTCCCCGTCTGGAGATTTTTGACAGGGTGATTTCCGCCCCGGTGGCCGAATTTCAGCTTGTAAGTGGACGCACCGTAGGCAAGGGCGATGATCTGATGTCCAAGACAGATGCCGAAAATCGGCAGCTTGCCTCGGAGGGCGCGGACAAGGTCGATCACCGGCTTTGCGTCCTCCGGGTTGCCGGGGCCGTTGGAGATGAACAGGCCATCCGGGTGCATGGCCATCACTTCCTCGACGGTAACCGTCCACGGAACGATGGTCACTTCACACCCCCGGGCGTTCAGACTGCGGATGATGTTGTGCTTGATGCCGCAGTCAACGGCCACAACGCGGTGCTTTGGATTTGCACAGGCGGATATCCACGGGGATTTTGTACTCACCACGGAAACCTGATTGGTGGGCAGAGCGGTGGAGCGCATTTTCGCAAGGCAGGCGATGCTGGGGGTCTGCGCGTCCACGATCAGCGCCTTGCAAGTGCCCTCATCCCGGATGTGGCGGGCAAGGCGGCGGGTGTCCACCCCGGCGATGCCCACAATGTCATACTGGATCATCACGTCTTCCAGTGTCCGCGCGGCGCGGAAATTGGAAGGCTCGCTGTTGAATTCCCGGACGACCAGACCGCTGATGGTGGGTATGTCCGTCTCGTAGTCTTCATTGCACATGCCGTAATTGCCGATCAGGGGGTAGGTCATGACCACAGCCTGCGCGGTGTAGGAAGGGTCCGAGAGAATTTCCTGATAGCCCACCATGGAGGTGTTGAACACCAGCTCCACCAGCGCGTCCCGTTTGGCGCCGAAGCCGTAGCCGTAAAACTCGGTGCCATCCTCCAGAATGATTTTTCTGTCAAAAATCCGATTCATGGCTTTTCACCGGCCTTTCTCTGGGAAAGCTTCTGCTCAAACTGGTCTTTCCGGGTGTCCTCGGGAATCGCCGTGGGATAGTCGCCGTCAAAGCAGGCGCTGCAATATTCTTCGCTGCCGCACAGGTCACGCAGATTCCCCAGAGGCAGATAGCCCAGACTGTCCACACCGATGATCTCTGCGATTTCCTCCACAGTATGGTGACAGGCGATCAGGTGCTCCCGGGAGTCGATGTCCGTGCCATAGTAGCAGGGGTGCAGAAACGGCGGCGCGGAGATGCGCATGTGAATTTCCTTCGCCCCCGCGTCCCGCAGAAGCTGTACGATCCGCCCGGAGGTCGTGCCGCGGACGATGGAATCATCCACCATCACCACCCGTTTGCCCCGGACTTCGCTTTCCACGGGGCTGAGCTTGATCTTGACCTGATCTACCCGGTGATCCTGCCCGGGGGCGATGAAGGTCCTGCCGATATATTTGTTTTTGATCAGGCCGATGCCGTAGGGAATCCCCGATTCCCGGGCATAGCCCATGGCGGCGTCCAGACCGGAATCCGGCACGCCGATGACAATGTCCGCGTCCACCGGATGGGTCTTCGCGAGGATCTCCCCTGCCCTGACCCGGGCATCATGAACGCTGACACCGTCGATGACGGAATCCGGCCGGGCAAAGTAGATATATTCAAAAATGCACATCTTTTTGGGCGCGGTGCCGCAGTGGCTGGTGTCGGAGTGGATGCCGTCGCAGTCAAAGGTCAGGATTTCTCCCGGCAGAATGTCCCGCTGGAATTCCGCGCCGACAGCGTGAAGGGCGCAGCTCTCCGATGCGACGATATACGTCCCGTCCTTCATTTTTCCATAGCACAGCGGGCGGAATCCGTGGGGGTCGCGCACCGCAATGAGCTTGGTAGAGGACATCATGACCAGAGAAAAAGCGCCCTCCAGCCTGTCCACCGCGCGGCTGACCGCCGCCTGAATGGAGGGAGCGGTGATCCGCTCCCGTGTGATCACATAGGCGATGGTCTCCGTGTCGGAGGTAGTATGGAAAATGGCGCCGGAAAGCTCCAGCTCCCGGCGGAGCTGAAGCGCGTTGCTCAAATTGCCGTTATGGGCAAGCGCCAGCTTGCCTTTTAAATGATTGACCTGAATAGGCTGGCAGTTTGCCAGATTGGAGCCGCCGGTGGTGCCGTAGCGGGCGTGGGCAACCGCCATTTTCCCCGTGGGGAACTGCTTCATGACGCTGCCCGTGAACACCTCACTGACCAGCCCCAGACCCTTGTGGCCGTCAAAAACACCGTCATCATTGACGACAATGCCGCAGCCCTCCTGCCCACGGTGCTGTAAGGAATACAGACCGTAGTAGGCAAGGCTCGCTACATCCTCCTGACGCTGGCTGTAAACGCCGAACACGCCGCATTCTTCGTGGATACTCATGGTTATTCTCCCAGACTGGCCTTGACAAAGCCCAGGAACAGCGGATGGGGCTTGTTGGGACGGCTCTTGAATTCCGGATGGTACTGCACGCCCACATGGAAGGGACGGTCGGTCAGCTCCACGGTCTCCACCAGACGACCATCCGGGGAGGTGCCGCTTAAGGTAAGTCCGGCATTTTGCAGGACGTCCCGGAAATCGTTGTTGAATTCGTAGCGGTGGCGGTGACGCTCGTGGATGAGACCTGCGCCGTAGCACCGCGCCATGGTCGTATCCGGGGTGATGACGCAGGGGTAAGCGCCAAGGCGCAGCGTGCCGCCCTTGTCCACCTCGTCGCTCTGTCCGGGCATGAAGTCGATGACCTTATGCTCGCTAACCGGGTCAAATTCGCCGGAATTGGCGTCCGTCAGACCGGCAACATTCCGGGCGTACTCAATGACGGCGATCTGCATACCAAGGCAGATGCCGAAATAAGGCACCTTCTTTTCCCGGGCGTACTTCGCCGCAAGGATCATGCCCTCGATGCCCCGGCCGCCAAAGCCGCCGGGAACGATGATGCCGTCCAGATGGGACAGCTTTTCGCCCACGGTTTCCTCCGTCAGCGTCTCCGAATCGATCCACTGGATGTCCACCACGGCGTCCAGTGCGTAGCCCGCATGGCGCAGAGCTTCCGCCACGGAGAGATAGGCGTCGTGAAGCTGGACGTACTTGCCCACGAGGCCGATGGTGACGTGCTTGCTGCTGTTTCTGATTTTCTCCACCATCTGAATCCATTCCGTCAGCTCAGGCTTGGGGGTCTCCAGACCCAGTTCCCGGCAGACAATGCCGGACAGATTGGACTTTTCCAGCATCAGCGGGGCTTCGTACAGCACGGGCAGGGTGATATTTTCAATGACGCAGTCCGGCTTGACGTTGCAGAACATACTGATCTTCTGGAAAATGGAGGATTCCAGCGGCTCATCGCAGCGCAGAACGATGATATCCGGCTTGACACCCATGCCCTGCAATTCCTTGACAGAGTGCTGGGTGGGCTTGGACTTATGCTCGTCGGAGCCACGGAGGAACGGCACCAGCGTCACGTGGATGAACAGGCTGTTCTCCTTCCCTACCTCCAGCGCGATCTGGCGCACCGCCTCCAGGAAGGGCTGGGACTCGATATCGCCGATGGTGCCGCCGATTTCGGTGATGACCACATCCGCGTCGGTCTTCCGGCCGACGCTGTAGACGAACTCTTTGATCTCGTTTGTCACGTGGGGAATGACCTGAACCGTGGAACCCAGATACTCGCCCCGGCGTTCCTTGTTCAGCACGTTCCAGTACACCTTTCCGGTGGTCAGGTTGGAGAACTTGTTCAGGTCTTCGTCGATGAAGCGCTCGTAGTGACCCAAGTCCAGATCGGTCTCCGCGCCGTCCTCGGTGACGTAGACCTCGCCGTGCTGGTAGGGGCTCATGGTGCCGGGGTCAACGTTGATGTAGGGGTCCAACTTCTGGGCGGCGACCTTCAGTCCCCGCGCCTTGAGAAGACGGCCAAGAGACGCCGCGGTGATGCCCTTGCCCAGACCGGAAACCACGCCGCCGGTCACAAAGATGTATTTCGTCATTGGTGATCTCTCCTTTACTCTACTGTAACGGATTTTGCCAGATTTTTCGGTTTGTCGATATCACAGCCGTTTTCCTTGGCCACGTAATAGGCCAGCAGCTGTAACGGGACGATTTCGGCCACCGCGCACAGCAGCGGGTCGATTTTCGGCACAAAGATCATGTCGTCGGCCAGAGAAACGATCTTCCCGTTTCCCTTGAAGGCCACCGCGAGCACCTCCGCGCCCCGCGCCTTGACTTCCACGATGTTGCTCATGGTCTTCTCCATGACCGCGTCGTTGCAGCACAGGGCGATCACCGGCTGCCCCTCGTAAATCAGGGCGATGGTGCCGTGTTTCAACTCGCCCGCCGCGTAGGATTCCGCGTGGATGTAGGAGATCTCCTTCATCTTCAACGCCCCTTCCAGAGCGACGGCGTAGTCTGTGTTTCTTCCGATGAAGAACATGGAGGGGCTGCCGTGGTATTTCTTTGCCAGAGCAGGAATGGCAGGGTTCATGTCCAGCGCCGCCTGCATCTGCTTGGGCAGGCAGCGCAGCGCCGTGAGCAGCCGCTTGTACTCCTTCCCCTCGACAGTCCCCAGAGATTTGGCCGCGTACAGGGCAAACAGATACAGCACCGTCAGCTGGGTGGTGTAGCCCTTGGTGGTGGCCACGGCAATCTCCGGGCCTGCCCATGTGTACAGGGTGTAGTCGGCGATTTTCGCAATGGTACTGCCCACCACGTTCACGATGGCAAGCGCCTTCGCACCCCGGCGCTGGCATTCCTTCATGGCGGCAATGGTATCCGCCGTCTCGCCGGACTGGGACAGGACGATGAGCAGCGTATGCCCGTCAATCAGGGGGTCTGCATAGCGAAGCTCACTTGCCAGCTCCGTGGTCACGGGGATACGGCACAGCTTCTCGATGGTATATTTCCCCGCGCACCCGGCATAATAGGCCGAGCCGCAGGCCGTAATGACGATTTTATGGATTTGGGAAAGATCGATGTTCAGGTCGTCCAGAACGATCTCCCCATTCCGGATTCTGGGGGTGATGGTCGCTTCCACCGCCCGGGGCTGCTCCATGATCTCCTTGAGCATGAAGTGGTCGTAGCCGCCCTTTTCCGCCGCTTGGATGTCCCATGTGATGCGGCTGGCCTTCTTGGTGATGGGGTGGCCTGAGCAATCGTAGACCTGAATGGAGTCGGGCGTCAGCTCCGCAAGCTCGCCGTCCTCCAGATAGATGACGTTCCGGGTGTGCGCCACCAGCGCGGTGACGTCGGAGGCAAAGAAATTCTCTCCGATGCCCACGCCGAGAATCAGGGGGCTTGCCTCCCGGACGGCCAGAACGGTGTCCGGCGCGTCCGTGCAGACGATCCCCAGAGCGTAGGAGCCAACCAGCCGGGAAGAAGCTTTCATGACGGCTTTCCGGAAATCGCCGGCATAGTACATTTCAATCAGATGGACGATGACCTCGGTGTCCGTCTCGCTCTCGAAACGATAGCCCTTCCGGAGCAGTTCTTCCCGAAGCTCCATGTAGTTTTCGATAATGCCGTTGTGAACGACGGCGAATTTTCCGTCATTGCTGGCATGGGGATGGGCGTTTATATCGTTGGGCGCGCCGTGAGTCGCCCAGCGGGTGTGGCCGATCCCGGTGGTACCGGGAACCAGCCGTCCGTCGTCCGTCTTTTCCCGGAGGTTCTGAATGCGTCCCGTGACCTTGCTGATGGCGATTTGGTTCCCCTGCACCACAGCAATTCCGGCGGAATCATAGCCCCGGTATTCCAGCTTTGAAAGTCCGTCAAGCAGTACCGGCGCGGCGTTCTGCGTGCCTGTAAATCCTACGATCCCACACATAAGAAACCTCCTTTGTTAGTGCTGTTGCAGCTTAGCCTAATACGTACTCAGAAATCATGCGGCCGATTTTTCCGATATCCACGCCGCCCTTGAACTCAAACTTTGCGGTAAAGGTATTGGAGAACATGATAAACAGCTCGGAATCCGGAATCAGCTCCGCAAAGCCGGGGGTCTGGATGGAAAAATACTGAATTTTGGAATAGGGCATGGTGCTGAAGGATTTCCGCTTTCCGGTAATTCCCTGCACGTCCACCGCAATGATGCGCTTGTTTGTGAAAATCAGCTGGTCGCGGACGGTCTGAAATGCCATGACCACTTCCTCGCCGCCGATGAGAAGGCCGTTTACCTCGCCTTTGACGGCGTCAACGCTGATGGGTTTCAGATTCCATACGGAATCCTGATTGAAATTAACTGCCATAGTCGTTTTCTCCTTCCTGAATTGGGGAGGGGTTACTCCCATTCCACCGTCGCCGGGGGCTTGCTTGTAATGTCGTAGACAATGCGGTTGATGTGGGGCACCTCGTTGACGATCCGCACCGAGGCGCGATCCAGCACCTCGTAGGGGATACGCGTCCACTCCGCCGTCATGAAATCGCTGGTCGTGACGCTGCGAAGGGCAAGAACGTTTTCATAGGTGCGGCCGTCGCCCATGACGCCGACGCTTCTGGCGTTGGTGAGAACCGCAAAATACTGGCTGCAAATGTCTCCCAGGTCGGCCTTGGCAATTTCCTCCCGGAAGATGAAGTCCGCCTCCCGGAGAATGTCCAGCTTTTCTTTCGTCACGTCGCCGAGGATACGAATGGCAAGGCCGGGGCCCGGGAAGGGCTGACGGTGGACAAGATAATCAGGAAGCCCCAATTCTTTGCCCAGCAGCCGAATTTCGTCCTTGAAAAGATGATCCAGCGGCTCCAGAACGGCCTTGAACTGCTCAATGACCTCTCTGGGCAGGAGCTTGTTGTGGTGGCTCTTGATGACGTCGGCATCCCCCGCGCCGGACTCGATGACATCGGGATAGATGGTGCCCTGAGCGAAAAAGTCCTCTTTGGTGATGCCGAATTTCACGGCTTCATCCAGAAATACATACCCGAACTCCGCGCCAATGATCTGACGCTTGTGCTGGGGGTCTTCCACGCCCTTGAGCTTGTCCAGGAAGCGCTTCTCCGCGTCCACCCGGACAAAGTGGATGTTCCACTTGGCGAAGGCGGATTCTACCTCGTCGCCCTCATTTTTGCGCATACAGCCGTGATCGACAAAGACGGCGGTCAGACGATCCCCTACCGCTTCGGCCAGCAGCGCCGCCAGAACGGAGGAATCCACGCCGCCGGACAGCGCCAGCAGCACGCGGCCCTTGGGGCCGATGGTGTCCCGGAGCTGTGCCACGGTATTTTTGCAGAAATCCCCCATCGTCCAAGTACCCTTGGCGCCGCAGATTTCGTAAAGGAAGTTGCGCAGCATCTGGCTGCCGAATTGGGTGTGGTTCACCTCCGGGTGGAACTGAACACCGTAGAAGCCCCGGCTCTCGTCGGCAATGGCGGCATTGGGGCAGGCGTCGGTATGGGCGACCAGCGCAAAGCCCTCCGGAACCTTCGCCATGTAATCGCCGTGGCTCATCCACGAAATGGACTGCTCCGGGATGCCCTTGAACAGCTTGCAGCCGGTATCGTAATAGGTGACGGTCTTGCCGTACTCCCGGGCGGTATCCTCCTGCGCGGCAGTGACCTGACCGCCCAGCGTATGCGCCATCAGCTGGCAGCCGTAGCAAATACCGAGGATGGGAACCCCCAGCCGGAACACTTCCGGGTCAACGTGGGGAGATTCCTCCAGATACACGCTGTTGGGGCCGCCGGTGAAAATGATGCCCATGGGCGCAAAGGCGCGAATCTCGTCCAAGGTTGTGGTGTAGGGCTTGATCTCGCAGTAGACGTTCTGCTCCCGCACCCGCCGGGCGATCAGCTGATTGTACTGTCCGCCAAAGTCCAGAATCAGGATTTTTTCTTGCATACAGTGCTCTCTCCTTCCCTGCCCGCCGGTTAAATATTGATCTCCGCCTGTTCGCGGTCAATACCGGCGATCAGAGGGGCTACCTTTTTCACATAGCTTTCCACTTGCTCCGCACACCGGCCGGTGTACAGCATGGGGTCGAGAACGGCCTCCATCTCCTGCTTCGTCATGCCGAATTCCGGATGGTCGGCCAGATCGGCCAGAAGATCCCAGCGTTCGCCGTTTTTCATCTTGGCCGTGGCGTCCATGGAGCAGGTGCGGATGATCTCATGCAGCTGCTGACGGTCGCCGCCGTTCTTGACGCCCTCCATCATCAGATTTTCCGTGGCAATGAAGGGTAGATACTCCCGCACGGTCTTCTCTACGATCTTTTCGTTCACGTGCAGGCCGTCGGTGACGTTCTGTGCCAGCCTGAGAATGGCGTCGGCGCAGAGGAAGCCCTCGGGCATGGAGATACGCCGGTTGGCGGAATCGTCCAGCGTGCGTTCCAGCCACTGGGTGGAAGCGGTCATGGGAGCGTTCAGCGCGTCCGCCATCAGGTAGCGGGACAGGGAGCAGATGCGCTCGGAGCGCATGGGGTTGCGCTTATAGGCCATAGCGGAGGAACCAATCTGGTTCTTTTCAAAGGGTTCTTCCACCTGACGGTCGTGCTGCAAAAGTCGAATGTCGTTTGCCATGCGGTAGCAGCTCTGGGCAATGGAAGACAGGCAGTTCAGGATGCGGCTGTCCAGTTTTCTGGGGTAGGTCTGGCCGCAGACGTCGAAGCACTGACTAAAGCCAAAGTCCGCGCTGATGCGGCGGTTCATCTCGTCAATTTTCGCCGTGTCCCCGTCAAACAGCTCGAGGAAGCTGGCTTCCGTGCCGGTGGTTCCCCGGCAGCCCAGAAACTTCATGGTTTCCACGACAAAATCCAGCTCGACCAGATCGCTGACCAGATCCTGCATCCACAGCGTCGCCCGCTTGCCAACTGTGACCAGCTGGGCAGGCTGATAATGGGTGTAGCCCAGCGTGGGGGTCGCCTTATACGTTTCCGCAAAACGGGAAAGGTTGGCGATGACCTTCAGCAGCTCTCCCCGGAGGTATTTCAGGCCGTCCCGGTAGAGAACGATGTCGGCGTTATCGGTGATATAGCAGCTGGTGGCGCCCAGATGGATGATACCGGCGGCGGAGGGCGCGGCCTTGCCGTAGGTATACACGTGGGCCATCACGTCGTGGCGAACTTCCTTTTCCCGGGCAGCGGCACAGGCAAAGTCGATGTCCGTGATGTGGGCTTCCAGCTCCTCGATCTGTTTCTCGGTGATAGGCAGCCCCAGAGAATGCTCGGCCTTGGCAAGAGAAATCCAGAGCTTCCGCCAGGTCTCAATCCGCTTCTGCTGGGAAAACAGGTGCAGCATATAGTCGGAGGCATACCGGGAGCTTAAGGGGGATTCGTATTGATCCGTCATAGTCTGCCCCCCCTGCTCAGCGAATGATGATGCTGTCCCGCTCCGGGCCTACGGAAACGTAGCCGATGCGGCAGCCGATCTTTTCTTCCACGTACTGCACGTAGTTCCGCGCCGCTTCCGGGAGATCTTCCCACTTGCGCACGCCGGAAATGTCACACTTCCAGCCCTCCATGTATTCCATCACGGGCTTGGCGCTGCTTTGCAGCGTGGGGAACGGGAATTCGTCGATCACTTCCCCGTTCAGCTCGTAGTGGGCGCAGACGGGGATCTTGTCCAGATAGCTCAGCACGTCCAGCTTGGTCAGGGCGATGTTGGTCGCGGCCTGCACCTGAACGCCGTAGCGGGTGGCAACAAGGTCGATGGGGCCGACCCGGCGGGGACGGCCGGTCTTCGCGCCGTACTCGAAGCCCGCCTTCCGGAGGGCGTCCGCTTCGGCACCGAACATCTCACAGACGAAGGGGCCTTCGCCCACGCAGGTGGAGTAGGCTTTCACAACGCCGATGACCTCGTCGATCTTGGCGGTGGGCAGACCGGAACCCACAGGGGCGTAGGCGGCAATGGCATTGGAAGAGGTGGTGTAGGGGTAAATGCCGTAGTCCAGATCCCGCAGAGCACCCAGCTGGGCTTCAAACAGGATCTTCTTCCCTTCCGCCTGCGCCTTGCGCAGATACACGCCGGTGTCGCAGATGAAGGGCTTGATCTTCTCGCAGTAATTGTCCATCCACGCTTTCAGCTCGTCCATGGTGACAGGCTCAGCGCCGTAAACGCCGGTAAGCGTCAGGTTCTTCCACTCCAGCAAATCCTGTAAATGCTCATAAAGATGCTCGGAATGCAGGAGTTCTCCCGCCATAATGGTCTTTTTCTGGTATTTATCGGAGTAAAAAGGCGCAATGCCCTGCTTGGTGGAGCCGTACTTTTTATCCTTCAGCCGGGCTTCCTCCAGACCGTCCTGAAGACGGTGCCAGGGCAGCAGCAGAGACGCCCGGTCGCTGATTTTCAGGTTGTCCGGGGTGATGGGTACACCTTTTTGGGCAACATCCTGCATTTCCTGCCACAGGTTTTCCGGGTCAACGGCGACGCCGTTTCCCAGGATATTCACCACACCCTCCCGGAAAATGCCGGAGGGCAGCAGGTGCAGGGCAAATTTGCCGTGCTCATTGATAACGGTATGGCCGGCATTGCCGCCGCCCTGATAGCGGATAACGATGTCATAGTTTTCGGTCAGCAGATCGACCATGCGCCCCTTGCCCTCGTCACCCCAGTTGATGCCGACGATTACAGTATTAGCCATTTGGATTTCCTCCGATTCTAAAGTTGTAAGGATCGATGACAGCACGTTTACAGGGCGGAGGAATCCCTCCGTCCTGTAAAACTGCACTTATTTCAGATGTTCTTCCAGACGCTTCATGATCTCGGCGTAGGCCTCTTCCACGCCGCCCATGTCGCGGCGGAAACGATCCTTATCCAGCTTCTCGTGGGTCTTGCTGTCCCACAGGCGGCTGGTGTCGGGGCTGATCTCGTCAGCCAGAACGATGGTGCCGTCGGACAGGCGGCCGAATTCCAGCTTAAAATCCACCAGAGTCACGCCGCAGGTCAGCCAGAAGGCTTTCAGCGCGTCGTTGATCCGGAAGGAGTAGTCTTCAATGGTCTTGATCTCTTCGGGAGTCGCCAGCTTCAGAGCGAGGGCGTGATAGGTGTTGAGCAGCGGGTCGCCCAGCTCGTCGTTTTTATAGGAGAATTCAATGGTGGGCTGCTCGAACACAACGCCTTCCTCCACGCCGTAGTGCTTGGAGAAGGAACCGGCAGCGATGTTGCGGACGATGACTTCCAGCGGAACGATGGAGACCTTCTTCACCAGCGTTTCCCGCTCGGACAGCTCCTTGACAAAGTGGGTGGGAATGCCCTGCTTTTCAAGATAAGCCATCAGGCGGTTGCTCATCTGGTTGTTGATGACGCCCTTGCCTGCGATGGTGCCCTTTTTCAGCCCGTTGAAGGCGGTGGCGTCGTCCTTGTAATCCACGATCAGGAGTTCGGGATCGTCGGTGGCGAAAACCTTTTTGGCCTTGCCCTCATACAGCTGCTGCAATTTTTCCATTTGTGTTTACCTCCATATGTGTATTCATTGTCGGTTTCAGGAAACGGCGGCAGCCCACTGCGGCCCCCATCTCACACTCTTTAGAATACCACAATATGTGGCGGAACGCAATCATCATTTCCACGATATGTGCCGCTTTTGCGGGGCAAAAATTGGAACTTTTGTCTGCCCGTGCAGCCGCGGAAACCCGGTTATTTCCCGCTGTCGCCGTAGTTGGCGAGGACGCGGGCGGAGGGGTCGTTCACATTGCAACCCTCCCAGGATTTGTTGGGCATCCAGAAGTCCACGATCATCTGGCTCTGTCCGGGATAGTATTTCTCGAAAATCTCCCGGTAAAGCAGGGACTCTTTGGTAAACGGCTGGGCATGGGTATACTTTGCCCGTTTTTCCTCAAATTCTTCCTGCGTATAGACGGTTTCGGCATATTCCTTGAGATAGTCCACCATGGAGTGACCCACGGCGTCGGAAAAAGCCGCCTTTTCCCGCCAGAGAATGTCGTGAGGCAGGTAATCGCCCTTTTCAAAGGCGTGACGCAGCAGATACTTGCCCTTTCCGTATTTGTTCAGCTTCATCTCCGGGTCAATGGCCATGACGTATTTGACAAAGTCCAGATCACCGAAGGGCACCCGCGCTTCCAGAGAGTTGACGCTGATGCACCGGTCTGCCCGGAGCACGTCGTACATGTGCAGCTCCCGGATGCGCTTCTGGGCTTCCTCCTGAAACGCCTTGGCGGATGGGGCAAAGTCGGTATACTTGTAGCCGAACAGCTCGTCGGAGATCTCGCCGGTGAGCAGGACCCGGATGTCAGTCGTCTCATGGATGGCCTTGCACACCAGATACATGCCGATGCTGGCACGAATGGTGGTGATGTCGAAGGTTCCCAGCAGCGCCACCACCGGCTCCAGCGCGGCAAGAACGTCCTCCCTGGAGATGATGACCTCGGTATGGTCGCTGTGGATGTAATCCGCGACCTGTTTCGCGTATTTCAGGTCAATGGCATCCTCACTCATGCCGATGGCAAAGGTGCGGATGGGCTTTTCGCTTTCCCGGGCGGCAATGGCGCACACCAGAGAAGAATCCAGTCCGCCGCTGAGCAGGAAGCCGACCTTGGCGTCGGCTACCAGACGCTTCTTCACACCGGCGACCAGCTTGTCGTGGATGTTGGCGCAGACCGTTTCCAGATCATCGGGAAGCACATGGTCTACCGCTGCGATGTCGCAGTAGCAGACGAATTTCCCGTCGCAGTAATAATGTCCCGGAGGAAACGGCAGGATTTTGTCGGTCAGCCCCACCAGATTTTTCGGTTCGCTGGCAAACAGGATCGTACCGTTTCTGTCATAGCCGTAATACAGCGGGCGAATGCCGATGGGGTCACGGGCGGCGATGAATATTTTCTGCTTTCCGTCATAGAGAATGCAGGCAAACTCCGCATCCAGCTTGGCAAACATGCCGACGCCATACTTTTCGTACATGGGCAGCAGCACTTCGCAGTCGGACTCGCTGGTAAAGGTGTAGTCCTTGGACAATTCCTTTTTAAGCTTTTCAAAGCCGTAAATCTCGCCGTTGCAGACCACCCAGCTGCCGTTCAGGCCGAAGGGCTGCATTCCTTCCGGGTGAAGCCCCATGATGGCAAGTCTGTGAAAGCCGAGTATCCCCTGCCCCACGTCGATGACGCGGGAATCGTCAGGGCCTCGGGAAACCGTTCTGGCGAAGCCTGCCTGAAATGCGGTCAGATCGGCGGGCCTGCCGCAATACCCAATGATGGAACACATAGGGATTCCTCCTCAAATAGCCCGCGGGAGAGCCTTGCGGCTCTCCCATGGGCTCTCTTTTTATTCAACGTCCTGAAGCGCGTCGTAGCCTTCCTCCCCGGTGCGAACCTTGACGACATTTTCAACATCGTAGACGAAGATCTTGCCGTCGCCGATATGTCCGGTATAAAGCACCTTCTTGGCGGTCTCGATCACGGTGCGGACAGGCACCTTGCTGACCACAATTTCCACCTGCACCTTGGGCAGCAGATTCGTCTCTACCGGCACGCCGCGGTAATACTCAGGCTTTCCCTTCTGGATGCCGCAGCCCAGAACATGGGATACAGTCATGCCGGTGATGCCAATGGAGATCATGGCGTTCTTCAGGTTTTCAAGGCGGGATTCCTTGCAGATGATCTCCACCTTGGTAAACTTGGGCGCGCCCTCCTCCCGGAAGTCAGGAACCTTCTTCACGGGAACCGCCTCGGCAGCGGGAACATCGCCGGAAACGACCACGGGAGCCTCATCCGCCGTAGCGGTGTCAGGCAGCATGGCGAAACCAGCATAAGCGGTGGGAAGGCCATGCTCGCAGACATCCAGACCGGCGATCTCCTCGTCGGCGCTGACCCGCAGCCCGATGGTCTTTTTGATAATTGTGAAAACAACGGTAATGATCACTGCCACATAGGCCATTACGGAGACGACACCAAGGCACTGAATCCCCAGGAAATGGAATCCGCCGCCGTAGAAAAGACCCTTCTCCGTGGAAACACCCGTGGCAAACAGGCCGGTAAGGATGGTGCCCAGCGCACCGCACACACCGTGTACGGAGACGGCGCCAACCGGATCGTCGATCTTGGCAACCTTGTCAAAGAATTCGACGGAAAGGACAATAACGATACCGAACACCGCACCCATGATGGCAGCGCCAAGGGGAGAAACGGCGTCGCATCCGGCGGTAATGCCCACAAGGCCGGCCAGAGCCGCGTTATAGGTCATGGACACATCGGGTTTCCCGTAGCGAATCCAGGTGAACACAAGGGTCACGCAGCAGGCAACCGCCGCAGCCAGATTGGTATTGAAGAAAATCATACCGGCGCTGATCAGCGCGTCGTCGGAATCCATGGCCACGGTAGAGCAGCCGTTGAAGCCGAACCAGCAGAACCAGAGGATGAACACGCCCAGCGCAGCTGCCGTAATATTATGTCCCAGAATGGCTTTCGGCTTGCCTTCCTTGTCGTACTTACCGATACGGGGGCCGAGCATGGACGCGCCGATGCAGGCGCAGATGCCGCCGACCATATGTACTGCCGTGGAACCGGCAAAATCATGGAATCCCAGCTGACTCAGCCAGCCGCCGCCCCAGATCCAGTGTCCGGAGATGGGGTAGATAAACAGGGAAATACAGGCAGAGTAAATGCAGTAAGCGCTGAATTTGGTGCGCTCTGCCATGGAGCCGGAAACGATGGTGGCAGAGGTCGCGCAGAATACGGTCTGGAAAATGGCAAACGCCCACAGAGGAACGCCGGCCGGGGTAATAAAGCTGTAATCCTTGGTGATGCCGGGATCCAGCCAGCCCACGACCGCGCTTCCCGCGCCGAACATAATGCCGAAGCCGAACAGCCAGAAGCATGGCGTGCCAATGCAGAAGTCCATCAGATTCTTCATCAGGATGTTGCCGGTGTTCTTCGCCCGCGTGAAGCCGGCCTCGCACAGGGAAAAGCCCGCCTGCATGAAGAAGACCATTGCAGCGCCCAACAGTACCCAAATGGTGTTTACAGAACTCAGTGTCATAGTGGTTACCTCCTCATTCTCTCTATTCAGTTAACGTTTCATCTCCTGTTCCCCGCTGCCCGCCCGGAGGGGGTGGTCAGTCCCCTCCTCTGCCGCCGTGATCGGCATGGGCAGCCGTGAAAAGAAGATTTACTTCACGCCAAACAGCAGTTCGCCGTAGGTGGGGAACGGCCAGTAATCGGAAGAAGTCTGGGTCTCCGCCTCGTCCGCGACAGCCCGGAGGGCTGCCATCTTGCCGAGAATGGTGTCCCGGATGGCGAAGGACTCTTCCTTGACACTCTCCGCATTCTTCAGCTCCAGAACGGCGGATTCCAGCTCGTCGGTCTTCTCGGCGATCTGGTCGGTCAGGCCGGACAGCTTGGTGACAAGGCCGGTCTCATAAGCACAGGCCAGATTGGGCGCGACGGCTTTCTTCGCAGCCACGGAAGCGGCCAGCTCGGCGGCATAGCCTTCCACTGCGGGGAGGATCTGCTTTCTCGCCATGTCCACCATGGTGTTGGCCTCAATGATGACGGCCTTGCAGTAGTTCTCCAGCATGATGTCGCACCGCGCCTGAATCTCGGATACGGAGTAGATCTTGTGGGCGGTGAGCATATCCACGTTCTTCTTGTCCAGCAGATGGGGCATGCAGTCGGGGGTCGTGGGATAGTTGCACAGGCCGCGAACCTCGGTGGCTTCCTTGATCCATGTGGCATCGTAGCCGTTGCCGTTGAAGATGATGCGCTTGTGATCCTTGATGGTCTTCTTGATCATGTCATGCAGGGCGGTCTCAAAGTCCTCCGCGCCTTCCAGACGGTCGGCGTAAATTTTCAGGGACTCGGCCACGGCGGCGTTGAGCATGATGTTGGCGCAGGCGATGGAATTGGAGGAACCCAGCATACGGAACTCAAACTTGTTGCCGGTAAAGGCGAAGGGCGAAGTACGGTTCCGGTCGGTGGTGTCTCTGGGGAAGCGGGGCAGAACGTCTACGCCAAGCTTCATGGTGGTCTTCTTTGTGCCGCTGTAAGGGGCGTCGTTCTCGATGGCGTCCAGAATGCCCATCAGCTCGTCGCCAAGGAAGATGGAGACCACGGCGGGAGGCGCTTCGTTGGCGCCCAGACGGTGGTCGTTGCCTGCGGTAGCCACGCTCAGGCGGAGCAGATCCTGATAATCGTCCACGGCCTTGATGACCGCACACAGGAACAGAAGGAACTGGGCGTTTTCATAGGGGGTTTCGCCGGGAGACAGCAGGTTCACGCCGGTATCGGTGGCCATGGACCAGTTGTTGTGCTTGCCGGAGCCGTTGACGCCGGCAAAGGGCTTCTCATGCAGCAGGCACACCAGACCGTGCTTTGCCGCGACCTTCTGCATGATCTCCATGGTCAGCTGGTTGTGGTCGGTGGCGATGTTGGTGGTGGTGTAAATGGGCGCCAGCTCGTGCTGAGCGGGGGCGACCTCGTTGTGTTCGGTCTTGGCAAGGATACCCAGCTTCCACAGTTCCTCGTTCAGGTCTTCCATGTAGGCCGCGACGCGGGGCTTGATGACGCCGAAGTAGTGGTCATCCATCTCCTGCCCCTTGGGGGATTTGGCACCGAACAGGGTTCTGCCGGTGAAGATCAGGTCTTTGCGCTGCTCGTACATTTCCTTATCCACAAGGAAATATTCCTGCTCGGGGCCGACGTTGGTGCGGACACACTTGACGTCGGTATTGCCGAAGAGCTTCAGGATACGCATGGCCTGACGGTTCAGGGCTTCCATGGAGCGCAGCAGCGGGGTCTTCTTATCCAGCGCCTCGCCGCCGTAGGAGCAGAACGCCGTGGGGATGCAAAGGGTCTTGCCCTTGATGAATGCGTAGGAGGTGGGGTCCCATGCGGTGTAGCCCCGGGCCTCAAAGGTGGCGCGCAGGCCGCCGGAGGGGAAAGAGCTGGCGTCAGGCTCGCCCTTGATCAGCTCTTTGCCGGAGAAATCCATGATGACGCCGCCGTCGGGAGCGGGAGAAATGAAGCTGTCGTGCTTTTCGGCGGTGATGCCGGTCAGCGGCTGGAACCAGTGGGTATAGTGGGTCGCGCCATGGGCGACAGCCCAGTCCTTCATGGCAGCGGCCACCGCGTTGGCGACGGAAGCGTCCAGCTTCGCACCCTCGTCGATGGTTCTGCGCAGCGACGCATACACGTCGGCGGAAAGATTGGCTTTCATCACCCGGTCATCAAATACCATACAGCCGAAATAGTCAGAAACAGTACTCATAGCAAACGCTCCTTTTCAAATTTAGGAACCTCTGAATAAATCGTCTGCGGCTGTTGGCGGATCTTTTCCACCCACAGTCCTTGCCGATTTAATCAGAGCTTCCTTATTGGCGTTCCGGGAATGCCCCGCCCGAACCGCCGAAAATAAAAAAAGACGGCAAGGACGCGATGAGCATACACTCGGAGACGTCCTTGCCTTCACAGTGGGCATTCTACACCATCTTTTCCCATTTGTCAACACCCTGCACAAAAAAAGTTTTTTGTCTTTGGACAGATTGACAAGGCCCGATAAATTGAATATAATAATTTCGGAAGCATAGGCTTTCCGGGAAGTTTTGGCTTTTCCGGGAGAATTCCGTTGCTTTTCCTTTTAATCTGACTTCATTTGTTTGAATTTTACCGCGTATCGGGCAGGAAGGTTGGTTGCTGTATGAAATATACGCCTCAGGAGGTCATACAATTCATTCAGGAGGAGGACGTGAAGTTCATCCGCCTTGCGTTCTGCGACTGCTTCGGCAGACCGAAGAATATCTCCATCATGCCCCACGAGCTGGAACGTGCCTTCAAGTACGGCATTGCCATCGACGCTTCCGCCATCGCGGGCTTCGGCGACGAGGTGAATTCCGACCTGTTTCTCCATCCCGACGCTTCCACCATTGCCCTGCTGCCATGGCGGCCGGAGCACGGGAGCGTGGTGCGGATGTTCTGCTCCATCACCCATCCGGACGGCACGCCCTTTGCCCACGATACCCGGGGCATTCTCAAGCAGGCCGTTGCCGACGCCGCGAAGGCGGGCTACGCCTTTTCCTTCGGCTCCGAGCTGGAATTCTACCTGTTCCGGCTGGACGAAAACGGCGAGGTCACGGACGTTCCCTACGATCAGGCCACCTATATGGATGTCGCGCCGGAGGACAGATGTGAAAATGTCCGCCGGGAGATCTGCCTGACGCTGGAGCGGATGGGCATTCAGCCGGAATCCTCCCACCACGAGGAAGGCCCCGGCCAGAACGAGGTGGATTTCCGCTATTCCGATCCCCTGTCCGCCGCGGACAACGCCGTTACCTTCCTCACCGTCGTCAAAACCATCGCCGCCCGGAACGGGCTGTACGCGGACTTTTCCCCCAGACCTCTGGAGGGACGCCCCGGCAGCGGATTTCACATCAATATGTCCGTTCAGGGCGGTGCAGAAGCGCTCATGCACCGGGCGATGGGCGGGATTCTGGACAAGATCACGGACATGACCCTATTCCTCAACCCCACCGAGCAGTCCTACAGCCGCCTGGGCGCACACAAAGCGCCGAAGTACATTTCGTGGTCGAGCAACAACCGCTCCCAGCTCATTCGCGTTCCTGCCGCCTCCGGCGAGTACCGGCGCTTCGAGCTGCGCAGCCCCGACTGCACCGCCAACCCATATCTTGCCTTTGCGCTGCTCATCTGGGCGGGACTTTCCGGAATCGAGAACGACATTGCTCTCCCGGAAGCCTGCAACGTCAATCTCCACACGGCTGATTCCCGAAATGTGACCCTTGCAACCCTTCCCAAGTCGCTGTCCGACGCAGAAAAGTGCGCCGCCGACAGCAATTTCATTGCCCAGCACTTTCCCCAGTCCCTGATTGAGTTCTTTACCAAGTGATAAACTCCGCAAAACTCTGAAAGGAGGGAGCATTACCATGGTTTTCAGCGACCAGACGTACAGCGTTCTGGTGGTGTCCGCCGCGCAGAAATTCAACGAAGCCTTCGCCGCGATGCTCCCCGGTTCGGAGTATTATCCGGTTCGTTTCGTGGGCAACATTGCGGCGGCGCGGCGGGAGATGGTGAACAAGACCTACGATCTTGTCATCATCAACGCCCCCCTGCCCGACGACTTCGGCACCCGCTTCGCCATCGACGTCTGCAGCCAGTCCGGCACCGTGGCGCTGCTGCTGGCAAAGTCGGATGTTTACGATGAGATGGAAGCCAAACTCACCTGTCAGGGCGTGTTCACGCTGGCAAAGCCCACATCCGCTCTGCTGCTGAACCAAAGCCTGAAATGGCTCGTTTCCGCCCGGGAACGGTTACGGCGCATGGAGGAAAAGGCCACCTCCGTGGAAGAAAAAATGGAAGAAATCCGTCTGGTGAACCGGGCAAAGTGGCTGCTCATCGAGCAGCTGAAAATGACCGAGGCCGAAGCCCACCGCCACATCGAAAAGCAGGCCATGGATCGCTGCACGACCAGACGGGAGATCGCGCTGGGGATCATCAAGACCTACGCATGATTGTCAAACGACTACATACGAAAAACGCTGCAAGGGATAAATCCTTTGCAGCGTTTCTGTTATTGCATCATTTCCAGGAATTCGTCTTCTGTGAGGATGGGAATTCCCAGCTCTCTTGCCTTGCGCTCCTTGGAACCGGCGTTTTCGCCTACCACCACGAAACTGGTCTTTTTCGACACGGAGCCGGATGCCTTGCCGCCCAGCAGCTCGATTTTCTCCGTGGCTTCTTCCCGGGTGAATTTGCTCAGCGCACCGGTAAGCACGAAGGTTTTCCCGGCAAAACGGGCGTCGGTTATCACCCGCTTGCTTTCAAAATTGACTCCTGCCTGCCGCAAACGCTCTACCATATGCGCGGACTGCTCCTGTCGGAACCACTGATAGATATTCTCGGCGGTGACAGCGCCCACGTCGGGAACCTCCGTCAGCTCCTCCACCGACGCGGCCATCAGGCCGTCCAGATTCCCGAAAGCGGAAGCTAGCACCTTTCCGGTTTTCGCGCCCACCTGACGGATGCCCAAAGCGTAGATCAGGCGGCTGACGTCCTGCTCTTTGCTGGCTTCAATGGCGGCAAGCAGCTTTTTCGCCGCCGTGGAGCCGGCTTTCCACAGACTCTTTACGTCGTCAAGGGTCAGATAGTAAATATCCGCCGGGGACTTGATCAGCCCCTTTTCGATCAGCGCGTCCACAATGGCCGCGCCAAGGCCGTCGATATCCATGGCGTCCCGGCTGACGAAGTGGGCAATGTTCCGGCTGAGCTGGGCGGGACACTCCGCCCCGGTGCAGCGCAGGAACGCACCGTCCTCGTCTTGCTCCACAGGTGCGCCGCAGACCGGGCAGCGGTCGGGGAGATGATAGGCCGCAGTTCCCTCGGGGCGCTTGGAAAGATCGACCTCCAGAATTTCCGGAATGATCTCCCCTGCCTTGCGGATGAGAACGGTATCGCCGATGCGGATGTCCCGCTCCCGGATGAAATCCTGATTGTGCAGCGTGGCGTTTGTCACCGTCGTGCCCGCCAGACGGACAGGCTGCACAACGGCCTTGGGGGTCAGCACGCCGGTCCTTCCCACCTGCACCACGATGTCCTCCACCACGGTGGGCTTGATCTCCGGGGGATACTTGTAGGCCGCAGCCCACTTGGGGAACTTAGCGGTATTGCCCAGCCGTTCCCGCTGAGAAAGATCGTCTACCTTGATGACCGCACCGTCGATATCGCAGATCAGCTTTTCCCGGTTCTCGTTGATGGACAGCACTTCTGCATCAATTTCCGAAACTTTGGACAGCTTTTTGTGTGGAATCACCTTGAATTTCAAGTTTTTCAGGTATTCCAGAGACTGGGTATGTCCGGTAAACTCCACGCCATCCGCAAGCTGGACGTTGAAAACATAAATGTCCAGTCCCCGCTTCGCCGCGATTTTCGGGTCGAGCTGCCGCAGCGACCCGGCGGCGGCGTTCCGGGGATTGGCGAACTGGGGCTTTCCCAGTTCCTCCTGACGCAGATTCAGCTTTTCAAAGCTCTTTTTCGGCATGAAGACCTCGCCCCGGACGATAAGCCGGGAGGGTGCGCCGGTCAGGGTCATGGGGATGGAGCGGATGGTTTTCAGGTTTTCCGTCACGTCCTCCCCTACCGTACCGTCGCCCCGGGTCGCGCCCCGGACGAATTTCCCGTCCACATATTCCAGCGCCACGGAAAGACCGTCGATCTTCGGCTCTACGGAAAATTCCGCATTGCCCTCTGCCTCGATGGTTTTTTCCAGAAAATCGTTCAGTTCTTCCATGCTGAACACATCCTGTAAGCTCATCAGCGGCACGGGGTGGGACACCTTTTCAAACTGGCTCAACACTTCCCCGCCCACCCGTTTCGTGGGAGAATCCGCCCTTGCCAGCTCCGGGTGGGCGCTTTCCAGCTCCTCCAGCTCCCGGTAGAGCCGGTCGTATTCGTAGTCCTCCATGGTCGGGTCGTCCAGAACGTAATAGCGGTAGCCCGCTTCCTTCAGCTGATTGGTCAGCTGGTCAATTCTCTCTTTGGAATCCATAGTATCCTCCGGTCTGTAAATAAGTGCTGGGTACGTCGCCGATGATCACCGTCTCCGCCACCACGACCTCCGAATGGATGGTAAAGCTGTCCGTCTCCCCCATGACCAGAACCGACACGTCCACGCTGACGATCATGTTCAGCTGGTGAAGCGTCTGGTTAATGCCGGCCTGAGAAAAATTGCTTTCAAACGTGGCGTCGCTGTTGCGGATGGACAGGATGTGTACCGGGATCGCCGGGCCTTTTCCGGAGAAAAACTCCGGCAGAAACAGGCTCCCCAGCGGTATACCGATGTCCGCGGTGTCAAGGGCTAAAATTTCGTCGTTGATAATGTTCAGGATATCCGTTTTCAGGTGGTTGATCTCGCTCATATTGGTTTTCAGAGCGGTGATGCGGCCGTCCAGATTCTTTTCAAAATAGACGATGCGGTCGTATTGAATGGTGCCGTTGGCAATCTGCTTGGCAATGGCGTCATTGGTCAAGTCCGACGTGGCGTTTTTCACCTGCGTTTCCGCCAGCTCCGTGACGATCTCCCGGTAGCGGCTGCGAAGCATCAGAAACGCCACCAGAACGATCACTGCCAGAACCAGCAGCGTGTAAAAAAATCTCCGAAGCCGCCAGCGCATACCCATCCCCCCTGTAGAGGATATGCGGGAAAACGAAAAGCATTACAGCTTTTTCATGTGCGCCGAGGCCGTTTTTGCCATGAGCTTCTTTGTGCCGATGTCGTCAAAGGCGATCTCCAGCAGCGCGTCGCCGCCCATCTTCCGCACGGACAGCACCAGTCCCCGGCCAAAGGCCGCGTGCATGACCATGTCTCCCTGATTCAGCTCCAGACAGGGCGCGGGAGCGGCCGGGGCGGCGGAAAGAATGCTGCTTCTGGGCTTTCTGGACTGAGAAGTATGGGAACCATAGGGCGAATAACTGCTGTGTTCGCTCGTTGAAGTGCGATGATAGCCGCCCTTTTTCACGATGCACTCCTCCGGAATTTCCCGAAGGAACCGGGAGGGCAGTGCCGATGATGTGCGTCCGTAGATCATACGCTGACGGGCATGGGTGATGGTCAGGCTCTGCTTGGCTCTTGTGATGGCCACGTAGCACAGCCGCCGCTCCTCCTCCATTTCCTCCGCGTCGCCGATGGCGCGCATTCCGGGGAACAGCCCGTCCTCAAAGCCAACGAGGAACACATGGAGGAATTCCAGTCCCTTGGCCGAGTGCATGGTCATCATCACCACGGCGTCATCGTTTTCGTTGTACTGCTCCAGATCGGTATACAGGGCGATTTCTTCCAGAAATCCCGCCAGAGTGGGCGTTTCCGCATTCTCCACATAGGAATTGATGCTGGATTTTAGTTCTCGCACGTTTTCCAGCCGGGTCTTGTTTTCCTCGGTGTCCTTGCTTTCCAGCATATCCACATACCCGGTTCGGATGAGCAGCTCGTCGTAGAAGTCCGGCAGGCTCATGCCGTCCTCCAGAAGCTGCGCCATGCCCTCGATGATGGCGGAAAACTGCATCATTTTAATAGCGGACTTTTCCAGCGGGGCGTAGGAATACGGGTCGGAAATGACGCTGTACAGCGGCTTTTCCTCGGCCTCCGCCAGTCGCCGGGCAGTCTCGATGGTCTTCGCGCCCAGCCCACGGGGAGGATTGTTGATGATGCGTCCCAGACGCAGGTCGTCTGCCCGGTTGTTGATGACGCACAGATACGACAGCATATCCTTGACTTCCGCCCGGTCAAAGAACCGTGTGCCGCCGATGACCCGGTACGGAATGCCGTTTCGTTTCAGGGCAAATTCCATTGCGTTGGACTGGGCGTTGGTGCGGTACAGGATGGCATAGTCCTTGAAATTTTTCCCACGGGAACCGGCCAGAATCTGCCCCGCCACGAAATTGCCCTCGCTGCCCTCGTCGGAGGCTTCGTATACCAGAACGGGGTCGCCCTGCGCATTGGCTGTCCAGAGCTTCTTCCCCTTGCGCCCGAGGTTGTGGGCGATCACCGCGTTTGCGGCGGTGAGGATGGCCTGGGTGGAGCGGTAGTTCTGTTCCAGACGAATGACCCGCGCGCCCCGGTACTGCTTTTCAAAGTTCAGAATGTTCTCGATGGTCGCACCCCGGAAGCGGTAGATGCTCTGGTCGTCGTCGCCCACCACACAGATGTTCTCGTGGCCGCCTGCAAGCAGGGACGTCAGGAGGTACTGCATATGGTTGGTGTCCTGGTACTCGTCCACCAGCACGTACCGGAATTTGCGCTGATAATACTGCAAAACATCCTCGTTCTGCTGCAAAAGCTGAACGGTGATGTAGATGATGTCGTCAAAATCCAGGGCGTTGTTGTCCTTCAGGCGGGTCTGGTATTTCCCGTAGGCCCGGGCGATGTGCTGCGCCCGGATGTCGCCGGTGCGCTCCGCCCTGTCCAGCATCTCCCCGGGAGACACCATTTTGTCCTTCTCCCGGCTGATGGCGCCAAGGACATATTTCGCCGGAAACGTCTTGTCGTCCAGCTCCATGTCCTTGATGATCTCTTTCATGATGCGCTCGGAGTCCGAGGAATCGTAAATGGTAAAGCTCCGGGTGAAGCCCATCCGCTCGATGTCCCGCCGCAGGATACGGCAGCAGGCGGAATGAAACGTCATCGCCCAGATGTCCTGCGCCTGAGAGCCGAGAAGATTGGAAAGCCGCTCCTTCATTTCATTTGCGGCCTTGTTGGTAAAGGTGATGGCAATGATGCTCCATGGCGCGGCAGGCTCCACGGCGCAGAGGGCGTCCGCCCGGCGGGTATCATCGGGACTGGGGTCGTCCCCCAGATTTTCCAGAAAGGCCACGTCGTCCTCCGTGACGGCGTGGGAAATCTCGCAGCAGTCGCTGCCCCGGCCGAAGCGCATGAGGTTGGCAATCCTGTTAATGAGGACGGTGGTCTTGCCGCTGCCTGCACCGGCAAGCAGCAGCAGCGGCCCCTCCGTGGTCAGCACGGCCTGACGCTGCATATCGTTCAGCTGAGAAAACTGCCGCTCGATGTAATTTTTCCGGGCGGTCAGAAATCGGGAGTCCATTTGTTCTGTCATAATTGCACCTGTCTTCAACATGATGCCATTATTTTAGCGCATTTTCGGCAAAACGTAAAGAGGGAAAATGCCGTTTTAAGCCATCAGCTCCCGAAGCATGGCGACGGCCTTCTTCTCAATTCTCGACACCTGCACCTGACTGACATTCATCACCGCCGCGACCCGCTGCTGGGTCAGGCCGTGGAAATACCGCAGCTGAATGACCATCCGTTCCCGTTCCGGCAGTCCGGAAATCGCCTGCCGCAGAGCGATTTTCTCTACCATCCGTTCTTCCGATTCCGTGTCCGTCAGAACGTTTTCCAGCGTGAAGCCTTCGTCCCCCGTTTCTCGCTGAATAGACTCCGTGGCGGCGGTGGCCGTTTCCGCCAGAGCGATTTCTTCCGGGGTAAGCCCGGTCTGACGGGAAATTTCCTGAATCGTCGGTTCCCTGCCCAGCGCCCCGGTCAGGCGGCTGCGGGCGGCTTTGATTGTCGCGGCCTGCTCTTTTAAGCTCCGGGACACCTTTACCGCCCCGTCGTCCCGGAGGAACCGCCGAATCTCCCCGGCGATTTTCGGCACGGCGTAGGTGGAAAACTGGGTTCCGTAGGCAAGGTCGAACCCCTCCACGGCCTTGAGAAAGCCAAGGCACCCCAGCTGGTACAGATCGTCGGCTTCCGTTCCCCGGCCTAAGAACCGCCTTGCCACCGACCAGATCAGGCCGGAGTTTTCCTCCACCAGAGCTTCGGACGCTTCCCGGTCGCCCTGCTGCGCCTTGGCGATCAGTTCCTCCGTCCTGCTCATTGCCGCCGCTGCAGCTTCCGGCGCATATGCACCGTGGTTCCTTTTCCGGGTTTGGATGTAATTTCCAGATCGGTCATAAAACTTTCCATGATGGTAAAGCCCATTCCGCTGCGTTCCGCGCCGCCGGTGGTGTACGCGGGACGTCTGGCCTGCTCTATGTCCGGGATGCCGACGCCCTTGTCCTTGATGACGATGTCCAGCACATTGTCCTTCAGGATACGGCAGCGCAGGGTGATGTTCCCCAGCTTTTCCGGGTAAGCGTGGACGATGCAGTTGGTCACCGCTTCGCTCACCGCCGTGCGGATGTCCCCAAGCTCCTCCAGCGTCGGGTCCATCTGGGCGGCGAAGCAGGCCACCGCCGACCGGGCAAAGGCTTCGTTGGCGGATTTGCTGGGGAAATCCAGAATCATATAGTTGTCGAATTTCATGATACAGCCTCCTTGATCTCCACAAGCTTATCGATTCCCGACGCCCGGAACACCCGCATGGGCTGGGGCGCAATGCCTGTCAGAAGCAGCCGCCCCTCGATCTGGGTCATGCTCCTTAAGGCGTTGATGACCACGGCAATGCCGGAAGAATCCACAAAGGAAACCTCCTGAAAATCCAGCACGCAGACCTCCGGGGTGTAAGCCTCAATTTTCGCGGCGATGGCCTGAATATAGGCTTTTGCGCAGTGGTGGTCAATTTCCCCGGTGAGCGCCACCGTCAGCCGTCCTTCCTCCAAAAAACTGGTAAAGTGCATATTGCTTCCCTCCTAGGTAAATTTGCTGATTAACAGTATAAAATCCCGTTTCCGATTTTTCAGTCGGAAACGGGATTCTTTGAAAATAAAGGTTTTGGACAAACGGCAAAATTGATCTCTTGATTGCAGCCCCTTTGGTAAAGGAAACCCGCAGGGGTTTCCTGCGGGTTTTGTTCATTTACAGGCTCTTCAGCGCCGCCTCGCTCTGCTCGAGACTTGCGATCAGGTCGCGGGCCTTCTGCGCCTTTTCCTTCTCCGCGTTCACAACGGCCTCGGGGGCGCGGGAGACGAACTTCTCGTTGCCGAGCTTCGCTTCCAGAGAGCTTAAGAACTTGCGGTTCTTTTCCAGTTCCTTGGAGATGCGGTCAAGCTCCTTGGCAACGTCCACCAGCTGACCCATGGGGATATACAGCTTGGCGTCGGCGGTGGGAATGGTCACCATGCCGCTTAAGTTTTCCGGCTCCTTGTCCAGCATGGTCACGGTGTCGGCGTAGGCCAGACGCTGGATGAAGCCCTCGCCCTCGGCGTAGACCTGAGGCTTGGAGGTCAGCACGTACAGCGCCGCCTTCCGGGAGGGCGGAACGTTCATTTCCGCACGGCGGTTGCGGATGGCGCGGATGGCGTCCATGACGGACTCCATGTGGCTTTCCTCGGCCTTGAAGGCAAGGTCTTCCCGATATTCCGGCCACTTCGCGGCGATCAGCGCGTCGCCCTCGTGGGGGATGCTCTGCCAGATCTCCTCGGTGATGAAGGGCATGAAGGGATGCAGCAGCCGCAGAATCTGGTCAAGCACGTACACCAGCACCTGAATCGCGGTCTGCTTGCGGATCGCATCCTCGGAGTACAGCCGCGCCTTGGTCAGCTCGATATACCAGTCGCAGTAGGTGTCCCAGATGAAGTCGTACACCTTCTGGACGGCCACGCCCAGCTCGTACTTTTCCAGATTCTCCGTGACCTCGGCGATCAGCGTGTTCAGCTTGGACAGCACCCACTTGTCGGCAATTTCCAGCTTGTCAAGGGCAGGCAGCTCGTTCCTGGCGTCCTCGCCCAGATTCATCAGCACATAGCGGGAAGCGTTCCACAGCTTATTGGCAAAGTTGCGCATGGCCTCGCACTTCTCGGTGTAGAAACGGGTGTCGTTTCCGGGAGAGTTGCCAGTGATCAGGTTCATCCGCAGAGCGTCGCAGCCATATTTGTCGATCATTTCCAGCGGGTCAATGCCGTTGCCAAGGGACTTGGACATCTTGCGTCCCTGATTGTCCCGCACCAGACCGTGGATAAGCACGGTGTGGAAGGGCGTCTTGCCGGTGTGCTCGCAGCCGGAGAAGATCATTCTCGCGACCCAGAAGAAAATGATGTCGTAGCCCGTGACCAGCACGTCCGTCGGGTAGAAATAGTCAAGGTCTTCCGTCTTTTCCGGCCAGCCCAGCGTTTCAAAGGGCCACAGAGCGGAGGAGAACCAGGTATCCAGCACGTCGGGGTCACGCTCAACGTTGGTGCTGCCGCACTTTTCGCACTTGCAGACATCCTCCCGGGACACGGTGATGTGGCCGCAGTCGGCACACGTCCATGCGGGAATCTGATGACCCCACCACAGCTGACGGGAAATGCACCAGTCGCGGACATTTTCCATCCAGTTGAGATAGGTCTTGCTGAACCGCTCGGGGACGAACTTGGTCTCCCCGTCCTTGACGACCCGGATGGCTTCCTCGGCCAGAGGCTTCATCTTCACGAACCACTGGGCGGAGATGATCGGCTCCACGTCCTGATGGCAGCGGTAGCAGGTGCCCACGTTGTGGCTGTAAGGCTCCACCTTCACCAGATATCCGCCCGCTTCCAGATCGGCGACGATCTGCTTTCTGGCCTCGTAGCGGTCGAGACCCTCATACTTTCCGCCGTTTTCGTTGACCTTGCCGTTGTCGTCCAGAACCCGGATGACTTCCAGATTGTGGCGCAGTCCCACTTCAAAGTCATTGGGGTCGTGGGCAGGGGTCATCTTAACGCAGCCGGTGCCAAAGTCCATCTCGGCGTAATCGTCAGCGACGACGGGGATTTCCTTATTCACAAGGGGAAGAATGACCATCTTGCCCACGATGTCCTTGTAGCGCTCGTCGTTGGGATTGACGCACACGCCGGAGTCGCCCAGCATGGTTTCGGGTCGGGTGGTCGCCACGATCACCTCACCGGAGCCGTCGGCCAAGGGGTAACGGATGTGCCACAGGTGACCGGGCTTGTCCACATACTCCACCTCGGCGTCAGACAGGGCGGTGACGCAGTGGGGACACCAGTTGATGATGCGGCTGCCCTTGTAGATCAGACCCTTTTCGTACAGGGAGACGAAGACCTCCCGCACGGCCTTGGAGCAGCCCTCGTCCATGGTGAACCGGGCGCGCTCCCAGTCGCAGCTGGCGCCCAGCTTCTTCTGCTGCTCCACGATGCGGTTGCCGTATTTGTGCTTCCAGTCCCAGACGCGCTCCAGAAACTTTTCACGACCAAGATCGTAGCGGGTCAGACCCTCCTTGCGAAGCTCCTCCTCCACCTTGATCTGGGTGGCGATGCCGGCGTGATCGACGCCGGGAATCCACAGGGCGTTATAGCCCTGCATCCGCTTGAACCGGATCAGGGTATCCTGCAATGTCGCGTCCATGGCGTGACCCATGTGCAGCTGACCGGTGACGTTGGGTGGGGGCATGACGATGGTGAAGGGCTTCTTGCTTTCATCCACCTCGGCGTGGAAGTAGCCGCCCTGCTGCCACATGTCGTAGATTTTGGATTCCACCTGCTGCGGCTCGTAGACCTTTGGTAATTCTCTTGCCATTTTCTTTCGCTCCTTTTGTTAAATAAGAAACGCCCTGAGCCGGGGAAGCTCTGAATCGGCTGACTCAAAGCTTCCCCAAAAGCTCAGGGCGAAAATTTTCCGCGGTACCACCTGAATTCCCTTTCGGGCACTTAAAAACTGCTGTAACGGGCAGCCCCGTTCTTTCCTACTTTATTCAGAAAGACCGCTCCCGGGCGACCATCCGAACCGGCCAATATGCGCTCGCACCAGAATGCGCACTCTCTTCCTTGAGCCGGAAAACGGAACCTCCCGTTCACCGCGTTATCAATTTCATTTCATTGTATTGCAAAGGCAGTATTTTGTCAAGAAAAATGTTGGTGCTCTTCTGCCATCCATTGACATTTCCTGCCGGTCATGCTATGCTTTGGACGAAAAATCCTGTGGAGGATATTTTTTCATGAAACAGCATTCTGTACCCAAATTCCTTGACAACTTTCTCACACGTACCCTGTCCGGTACGGTGTTTTCGTGGCGGGAAATTCTCCATCTGACCTTTCCCAACGTTCTGGACTGTCTGTCCATCATGTTCATCAGTATGCTCATCACCGCCCTCATCAGCAGCAACGGCGAAGCCAGCGTCGCGGCGGTGTCTCTGGTGACGCCGCTGGCGTGGATGATCACCTGCATTTTCAACGGTATCAGCGCCGGCGGCACGGTGGTGGTCGCCCAGAGCTGCGGCATGAAAGACCCTGTTCGTATCCGCAAGGCCGCGGGCATGACGCTGTGGCTGACGGTGGCAGTCGGCACCGTGGTGTGCCTGCCCCTGCTGATGTTTCCCCGTCAGGTGCTGACCCTGCTTTACCCGGAGGCAGAAGCCGTCGTTCTGGAAAAAGCCCGGATTTATCTTTCCGGCAGAGCTTGGTCAATTCTGGTGTTTACCATATATACCGCAAACTTCGGCATTCTCCGTGGGCTGGGAGAATCCGGCCGGTGCCTTGCCCTGAGCGTCATCATCAACGCCGCCTATCTGGTGTTCAGCATTCTGTTTCTGAATGTGCTTCGGATGGATATTCTCGGCAGCGTTTTTGCCCTGCTGCTGGCGCGGTTCATTGGCTCCGCCGCGTCCGTGATCCTGCTGTTTTTCTGGAAAGCGCCGGTAAAAATGACCTTCGGGCAGATATTCACCTGCGATAAAGGGATTCTCCGCTCCACCTTGCAGGTCAGCATTCCTCTGGGGCTGGAACAGGTGTGCTCGTCCCTCGGAAATGTGGTGGCCGAAATGTACATGATCTCTCTCGGCACCACAGCACTGGCGACCCACGCCATTGCCAATTCCGTGATCGGTGTGTGGTACTCCCCTGCTATGGCCGCGGCGAACCTGTCCGTGACGGTGGTCGGCCGGTGCTTTGGCGCGGAAAAGTACGACGAAGCCAAACGCTACGGCGTCCGGTGCGACCAGATCGCCCTGATTCTGGTGCTGCTGACCTCCGCCCTGTTCATTCCCCTGCTTCCCGCGCTTCTGGGGCAGTACCACCCCACGCCGGAGGTTCTCGCCATGGCGAAAAAGCTGCTGTACTGGTCGATTCCCAGCCTGCTGCTGTTCTGGCCGCGGTCGAACACCCTGCCCAGCACCCTCCGGGCGGCCAACGATACCCTGTACCCATCCGTGGTGTCACTGGCTGTGCTGTGGGTCGTGACCATCGGCCTTGGCTATGTGCTGGCGATTCCCTGCAAGCTCGGCCTGCTGGGCGTGTGGATCGCCATGTGGGCGTCGTGGGCAATCCGGTGCGTCGTCTTCTCCGTCCGCTTCGGCAGCGGAAAATGGCTGCACAAGGCGTTGACGAGCCGGTAAAAATCGCATATAATGTATGCAGTTTATTGGAAGCGGGAGTGTTTGCTCATGAAATTATCCCTGGTAGTTCCCTGCTATAACGAAGCGGATAACGTCGCCCTGTTTCAGCAGGCGGTCATCTCCGCCTTTGACGGCTGCGGTTATGATTACGAGATCGTCTTCATTGACGATGGCAGCCGGGACGCCACGCTGCACAATCTGAAAAAGCTCTACGCCGCGCAGGAATGCCCCGTGAAGGTGGTGTCCTTCTCCCGGAATTTTGGCAAGGAGGCCGGAATTTACGCGGGCTTGCAGCACGCGGCAGGAGACTATATCTGCCTCATTGACGCCGACCTCCAGCAGCGTCCGGAAATCGTCCGTAACATGGTGAAAATTCTGGACGAGGAACCGGAATTCGACGTGGTCGCGGCCTTCCAGGATCGCCGGGGCGAAGGAAAGGTGCTGTCCTTCTTCAAAAAGTGCTTTTACAGCATCATCAACAAGCTGTCCAAGGTGACATTGCAGCCCGACGCCAGCGACTTCCGTACCTTCCGCCGCAGCGTCCGGGACAGCATTCTGGAGCTTGCGGAATACCACCGCTTCTCCAAGGGCATTTTCGCATGGGTGGGCTACAGCACCAAGTTCATCCCCTACACCGCCTGCGAGCGGGCGACCGGCACCACGAAATGGAGCTTCTGGAAGCTGGTGAATTACGCCATCGAGGGTATCATCGGTTTCTCCACCGCCCCCCTGCGGCTGGCGACGTGGCTCGGCGGCGTGACGGGCGTTGCGGCTGTCATTTACCTGATCGTGGTGGTGCTGCAAAAGCTGATTCAGGGCATCGACGTTCCCGGCTATGCCACCATCATCGTGCTGATTTTGCTGCTGGGCAGCGTGCAGCTGTTCTGCATCGGCATCATCGGCGAATACGTAGGCAGAACCTTTGAACAGAGCAAGGACCGCCCGATTTATATTGCCAAGGAAGTTCTGGATTACGAGCAGAACTGACATAATAACACAAAAAAGGAGCATTTTTATGACAATCACAAAGGACATCCGGTACATCGGCGTCAACGACCATGCGGTCGACCTGTTCGAGGGACAGTACGTTGTCCCGGGCGGCATGTGCTACAATTCCTACGCCATCGTGGACGAAAAGGTCGCCATTATGGACACCGTAGACCGGGGCTTTACCCATCAGTGGCTGGACAACATTCAGAACACCCTGGGCGGCCGCAAGCCGGACTACCTGGTGGTGCAGCACATGGAGCCTGACCACTCCGCCAACATCGCCAATTTCCTGAAGGTCTACCCCGAGGCGACCGTGGTTTCCTCCGCCAAGGCCTTTGCCATGATGAAAAACTTCTTCGGCGACGACTACGCCGATCGCCGCATTGTCGTCGGCGAGGGCGATACCCTGTGCCTGGGCAAGCACACCCTGACCTTTGTGGGTGCGCCCATGGTTCACTGGCCGGAGGTCATCGTGACCTATGATTCCTATGACAAGGTTCTCTTCTCCGCTGACGGCTTCGGCAAGTTCGGTGCTCTGGACGTGGAGGAAGACTGGGCGGACGAAGCCCGCCGGTACTACATCGGCATCGTGGGCAAGTACGGCGCGCAGGTGCAGGCGCTGCTGAAAAAGGCCGCCGGGCTGGACATTTCCATCATCTGCCCCCTCCATGGCCCCGTGCTGACGGAGAATCTGGGATATTATCTGAATCTGTACGACATCTGGTCTTCCTACCGGGTGGAGAGCGACGGCATTGTGGTCGCTTACACCTCCGTCTATGGCCACACGAAGGCGGCGGCGGAGCTGCTGGCGCAGAAGCTGGCGGACAAGGGCTGCCCCAAGGTCATCGTGCACGACCTCGCCCGGTGCGACATGGCCAAGGCCGTGGAGGATGCCTTCCGCTACGGCAAGCTGGTGCTGGCCACCACCACCTACAATGCCGACGTCTTCCCCTTCATGAAGGAATTCATTCATCATCTGACCGAGCGGAACTTCCAGAACCGCACCATCGGCCTGATGGAGAACGGCTCCTGGGCGCCCCTCGCCGCCAAGACCATGCGCAAGATGCTGGAGGGCAGCAAGAACCTGACCTTCACCGACACCACCGTGAAGATTCTCTCTGCCCTGAATGACGACAGCAAAGCCCAGATCGAGTCCATGGCAAACGAGCTGTGCAAGGACTACCTCGCCCGGCAGGACGAGACGGCGAACAAGAACAATCTGGACGCGCTGTTCAACATCGGCTACGGCCTGTACGTGGTCACATCCAGCGACGGCAGCAAGGACAACGGCCTGATCGTCAACACCGTCTCTCAGGTCACCAACACCCCCAACCGCATCGCCGTCACCATCAACAAGCAGAACTACTCCCACCACGTCATCAAGCAGACCGGCGTGATGAATGTGTGCTGTCTGGATACCTCTGCCCCCTTCTCCGTCTTCCAGACCTTCGGCTTCCAGAGCGGCCGCACGGCGGACAAGTTCGCCGGTGTCGAGGAGCTGCGCTCCGATAACGGCCTGCGGTTCCTGCCCCGGTATATCAACTCCTTCATGAGCCTGAAGGTGGAAAGCTATGTGGATCTGGACACCCACGGCATGTTCATCTGCTCCGTCACTGAGGCGCGGGTGATCTCCGACCGGGAGACCATGACCTACACCTACTATCAGAACAATGTCAAGCCCAAGCCGGAAACCGAGGGCAAGCACGGCTTTGTCTGCAAGGTCTGCGGCTGGATCTACGAGGGCGACACCCTGCCCGACGACATCGTATGCCCCCTGTGCAAGCACGGCGCTGCGGATTTTGAACCCATCGGGTAATTCAGGTTTGGAGGTAATCGGGCTATGAACAAATTCAGAACGGTTGTATCCGTGATCGTCATGGTCATTGCCGCGATCGTCGGGTTCTTCATCGGCGCAAGCCTTGGCGACGCGCTGGGCGGAGCCATTCTGTTTGCCCTGATTGCCGGATTTGCCTGCGTGATCTATACGCTGGACAACCGGGAGCGATAAGCCAATTAGCACAATATAGTGTAATCCTCCGCATGGACAAAATCATGCGGAGGATTTTGCTATTACAAAAGCATAGAAAAAAGAGTCGTATTATGCGTTCTCGTCCAAGTACGACTGAATGCACTTGAGGAACGCCGTGCCGTACCAGGCGGCCTTGATCTCGCCCACACCGGAGACCTTCTTGAATTCGCTCATGGTGGCGGGCTTCTTTTTCGCCATGTCCGCCAGCGTGGCGTTGGAAAATACCACGAACGCCGGAATTTCCGCCTTTTTCGCCAGTTCCAGCCGCAGCTCTTTCAATGCGTCAAACAGCTGGGCGTCGTCCGCGGTGAGCTTTGCTGTCTCCGTGACCGGCGTTTCCGGTTCATGGGTCTGCTCCACCAACATGGTGACCGTTTTGCCCCGGTAGAGAACCTCCCCCGCTGCCGGGGTCAGGAACACGGATTGATGCTCCTGCTCCGTCCGGAGATACCCTTCCGCCTCCAGATGGTCGATCATGGCGTGAATGTCGCTCCGTGTCCTGTCCTTCAGCAGACCGTAGGTGCTGATTTTGTCCAGCCCCAGCTCCTGCACCCGCTTGTTCCGGCTGCCCCGCAGAATGTTCCCCAGCAGATTCGCGCCCACATTGTAGCCAAGGGCGTCGTGTACCCGCTTCACGCAGGAGAGAATGATCTGCGCTTCCCGGGTAATCTCCACCGACTGGAAATTCCCCTTGCAGCTGCCGCAGTTGCCGCACATCGCCGGGTGCTTTTGCCCGAAGTAATCCAGAATGTAGCCCCGCAGGCAGCTTTTCGTCTTGCAGTAGCCGATCATGGCGTCCAGCCGTTCCAGATCCTGCCGCCGCACCTCCTCCCGCTGCACGGCGTCCATTTCCTCGTTGTCGGAGCCGTTGTTGATAAGGAACCGGGCAGTCTGCACGTCTCCGGGGCTGAACAGCAGAATGCAGTCCGCCTCTGCCCCGTCCCGTCCGGCGCGCCCGGCCTCCTGATAGTAGGCTTCGATGCTTTTCGGCATATTGTAGTGAATGACAAAGCTGACGTTGGATTTGTCGATGCCCATGCCGAAAGCGTTTGTCGCAACCATCACGGTCTTGCGGTCGTACAGGAAATCCTCCTGATTTTTGCTTCGCTCGGCTTCGGAAAGCCCCGCGTGATACCGGGTGGCGGCGTAGCCGTGGTCACACAGCAGCTCGCAGACGCTCTCCACCTTTTTCCGGGTGGCGCAGTAGATGATGCCGCTTTTCCGCTTCTGCCCGGCAAGCAATCGGAGAAGCGTCTTGTCCTTGGACTCCGGCTGGATGACTTCAAAATACAGGTTCGGACGGTCAAAGCCCGTGACCTCCCGCACCGGACTGCGCAACTCCAGAATCCGCTCCACGTCCTCCTGCACGCTTCGGGTAGCGGTGGCGGTGAACGCGCCCACCACCGGACGCTCTGGCAGACTGTCTATAAACTGCACGACTCGTAAATAGCTGGGGCGGAAATCCTGTCCCCACTGGGAGATGCAGTGGGCTTCGTCCACCGCGATAAAGGATATGTTCAGCTTCTCCACCACGCCGCCGAAGCCCGGATAGTCCAGCCGTTCCGGGGCGACATAGACGATCTTGTACCGCCCGGCCAGCAGATTGCGGTATGCCGCCTGCATCTGCGGCCCCGTGAGGGTGCTGTTCAGGAACGCGGCGGGAACGCCCGCCCCCTTCAGCGCCATCACCTGATCCCGCATCAGAGAGATCAGGGGCGAAATTACCAGAGTAATTCCCGGCAGCATCAGCGCCGGGAGCTGGTAGCATATGCTTTTTCCGCCACCGGTGGGCATGATGCCGAATACGTCCTGCCCGGAAAGCACGCCGTCAATGAGCTTCTCCTGCCCCGGCCGGAAGCTGGAATAGCCAAAGACCCGCTGCAATAGTTCTTCTTTCTCCATACCATCACCGTTTTCGCTCGTATGTTTGGCGCTATTGTCGCACATTTTGCTGAAAAAAGCAAGAGGAAAATAGCAAAACAGCGCCGTGCGGTTACACAGCGCTGTCTGAACTTTAGTCGTTGCTCTTGAACATATCGGCCACATCGCTGATGGTCACGAACGCTTTCGGGTCGATGGAGCGGATGATCGCCCGCATTCTGGAGATCTGGAAGCGGTTCACTACGAAGTAGATGATCGTTTTGTCCGCGTCGGAGTAGCCGCCTCGGGCGGCGATTTTCGTTGTGCCGCACTCGAATGCCTCCATCAGCGCGGCGCTGATCTCCTCGGCTTTGTCCGTGACGATCATGACCTCCTTGGAGCGGTCGATGCCTTCCACCACGAAGTCAACGGTTTTCAGCCCCGCCCCGTAGGCCACGATGGAGTAAAGGGGCAGAATCCAGCTGTGCATCACGCTGCCGCAGAGAATGTACAAAATGACGTTGTAGATCATGACAAAGGTGCCGACGGTCAGGCTCAGCTTCTTTGCGAAAATGACCGCCATGACCTCCACGCCGTCGATCGCGCCGCCGTAGCGAATGGTCAGGCCGCTGCCCACGCCGGAGATCACGCCGCCGAACAGGGCGCACAGGAGCAGGTCTTCCCCCGCCAGCGGAGACGCAAAGCTCACGTCCACGGGAAGCACGTCCACGATGATCCACGACGCAGTCGAATACACGGCGACGGCAAACAGCGAATATACGGTGAAGGCCGTCCCCTGCTTTTTCAGTCCGAACAGGAAAAGCGGAACGTTCAGAATCAGAAGGAAGACGGACAGGGACAGATAATCCGGCGTGATCTGGGAAAGGAGTATGGACGTACCGGAAATGCCGCTGTCGTACAGCCCCACCGGGGCTAAGAAAATGTTGACGCCAAAGGCGTTGATGCAGCCCGCGACAAACAGGAAAATAAAGTTCTGCCACCGCAGGGATTTGGAAAGTCCGTGGATAAGCTGTTTCGTTTTGACCATTCTGCCGCTCCTTCGTGATTTGATTCAACACTTTATGAATAGAATACCATAATCTTATGAACAAATCTACCGATATCGGAAAGCAATTTGATCATTTTTCTCTCCGGGGCAAATCTTTACCGAATCTGATACTAGTTTTCAATAAAACGGTTAAAAACCGTTTTATTCGGCTGCTGTTTC
>OHER01000021.1_pt1 | contig 90274 bp, 84 predicted proteins | sample 1567381 | NCBI WGS metagenome assembly OHER01 (sample SAMEA3879600, study PRJEB24766) | human gut metagenome | biome: human-associated habitat; feature: feces | place: USA | collected 1985/1987 | reverse complement strand
CCTCGACACCTACGAAAGCACCCACGACTACGATGAGTACCACTTTGATCTGGACACCATCGAGCATGACCCCTATGTACTCATTTCCATGATTACGGCGCTGCATCAAGGGGAATGGACGCTGGATGAGGTGCAGGGTACGCTCCAAATGCTCTTTGACCGCCAGTACATTTTGACCGAGGATGTGGTGGTGGAAACCCGGTATCGCACGGAAACCGACACATGGACGGACGAGGACGGCAACTCCCATACAGACACCTATCAGGTGCCTTACGATTATTACATCTGTACGGTCACGCTGGAAAATTTTAATTTGTCCCATGTGCCCGTGTACGTTATGGGCGAGGAGCAGCTTTCCCGGTATGCCATCTATATGGCAACGCTGGGAAACCGCCCTGACCTGTTCCCGGATTCTCCCTATGTGAACAAGTACATTACCGGGAAACCCGGTGATTACGAAGTGCCCGGAGAATATCTGGACGATGAAACCTTTGCCGCGATGCTTGCCGAGGCGCAGAAATACATCGGCTATCCCTATGTGTGGGGCGGCAGTTCTCCGGCTACTTCCTTTGATTGCTCGGGCTATGTTTCATGGGTCATCAATCACTCCGGCTGGAATGTTGGCAGGCTGGGAGCCCATGGGCTCTATAACATCTGTACGCCGACCAGCTCTCCCAAACCCGGTGATCTGGTGTTCTTCAAAGGCACCTATGACACGCCGGGCGTGAGCCATTGCGGGATTTATGTCGGTGACGGGAAAATGCTGCATTGCGGAGATCCCATCGGCTACGCAAATTTGAATACAAGCTACTGGCAATCTCATTTTTACGCCTACGGGCGTTTACCGTGACAGGAGGTTTTGAAATGGCAACTACCAAAAGCATGAAAATTCAGGCCGAGATTGATAAGGTCAAGGCCAAAATCAGTGAACAGCAGGCCCGGCTCAAGGAGCTGGAGCAGAAAAAGCTGGAGGCGGAAAACAGCGAGATCGTGGACATTGTGCGCGGTATGAGCATTTCCCTTACGGAGCTCCCGCTGCTGTTTGAAAAGCTGAAGGACGGAGGTACTTTGGGACAAAGTGTCCCGAAGTCCGAAGAAGAAAAGAAGGAGGAAAACTGAATATGAAACACTTTCGTATGTTGGCGGCGGGGCTTTGCTCCGCCGTTCTTTTATGCGGCTTTGCAATCCCGGCCTATGCCTATTCGGACGGCGGGAATGAGGAACCGCCTGTTGTGGAAGAAACTCCGGCCCCGGAGCCAGCGCCTACCATTACCCCGGGCGAGGGCTTTTCGGAGGATGGAAACCTTGTGACCCGCGATCTGCTCTACGATGCCGCAACCAACAAACAGTTCATCACGGTGGAAACCAGCGGCGGCAACACCTTTTACATTGTCATTGACTATGACAAGCCTGTGGACGAGGACGGCGAACAGTATCACACCTACTTTTTGAACATGGTGGATGAAGCCGATCTGCTGGCGGCACTGGAGGCCGCTGGCGGAGAACTTCCGGCCTGCTCCTGCACAGAAAAATGTGCGCCCGGAGCCATCCATACGGATTGCGAGGTCTGCGCGGTCAATATGACCGAGTGTGCTGGCACAGCTCCCGAACCCGCTCCGGTGACGGAACCTGCGGAGGAGCCGGAACCCGAGCCCCAGCAGAAAAGTAATACCGGGACGCTTCTGCTGATTTTGGCTGTGGCTGTTCTGGGCAGCGGTGCAGGCTGGTACTTCAAAATTTACCGCCCGAAGCATGAAAAAGCTGCTGTACCCGAAGAGGATTACAGCGAGGAACTGGCTGATTATGACGATCCCGAGGACGATGGGCCGCCTTGGGACGAGGACGATACCGAAAGCGAGGATAATGAATGAGATTTACCAACAACCCCTATGAGGGATTTATGAAAGAAAAAAGCTACTTTAAGGGTGTGCCGCCCAGCCTGCCGCCGAAGGGCTCCCGTTGTGACGGCTGCCCTTACTGGCGCGGGATCGGCTGCGTGTTCTGCTACCGGGAGCAACTCAAACCACCGGGCAACGGGAGGTGATGCTGTGGGCCGAGAACTGACCCGGACAGAAAAAACGGCAATCCGCAGGCTGGTATCAAAATGGTGTGCCAACTATGACCGGGACTGCGGCTGCCTGCCGCTGGATTGCGAGTGCTATATGTTTGGGAAATGCTGGACGGGGGCTTATTGCCGCTACTTCCGCGAGGCAGTTCTGCCCCTTGATCCGGCGCTGGAGGCTGCGCTGCTGGCAGAAGGGCCAAGGCCGGATTTCAAGGCTTGCCCGGTATGCGGCAGAGCCGTGGCTCCTGATAGACGGCAAACCTATTGTTCGGCGGCCTGTGCAAAGGCGGCACACCGCAGACAGCAGCGGGAATATATGCGAAAAAAGCGGGGCTGATGTGTTGACAATTAGGACACCCCAAACCCGCCTGTGACAAGGCTTTTTAAGGCCCTTTTCTGCGGGAGGTGTATGTTTCTATGTCCGGCCCTGTTTCCGTGAGATGCTGTCAACATTTTAGCTGCCGGGGCTTTGGGACAATTTGTCCCAAAGTTCCGGCTTTTGTGGAAGGAGGTACTATGCCGAAATATTATCCGATCAATGAAGAAACCGCAAAGCGGGCAAAGGATATGAACAGCTTTTCCGACTATCAGCCGGGCTCCGCTACGGCGAGCTACCGGGCAATGGTCGATGAAGCGTATGCAGCGGCGGAACGCCAGAAAGCGCGTGTCGATCCCATGTACCACGATAAGATTGACGCTCTGGTGGATCGCTATGCCCGGAAACTTGCGGAAAATCTGAATGAACGCAATGTGATTGATGCCCGGGTGCCCTCTATTCTGATCTCCGGGGGCGGCAATTTTCCTGTGGCAAAAAAGCACAAGCAGAACGCCGCCCGGGATCGCAACTATGGAGAGTATGCGGAGATTTCAAAGCTGCTTGATAAAATCCGCTCTGTTGGTATGGGTGGGATCAGCGCAGACGATGATATGGCTGTGGAAAAACTGACAAAAAAGCTGGAGGGGCTGGAGTCCCTGCAGGCCACCATGAAGGCGGTCAATGCGTATTTTCGGAAACACAAAACGCTGGACGGCTGCCCGGAGCTTACGCCGGAGCAGGCAGAAAAGCTCAAAGCAGATATGGCGCAGTCATGGCACTTGGATAAAAGCAAGCCGTATCCCACCTATCTGCTTTCCAACAACAACGCCAACATCCGCCGTGTGCGCCAACGCATTGAGGAACTGAGCAGCCGCTCCGAGTTTGCTGGCTGGACATTCCCCGGAGGTGAGGCCAAAATCAACGAGGCTGAAAACCGTTTGCAGCTTATTTTTGAGGAAAAGCCCGATGCCAATCAGCGGCAGGAACTGAAAAGCAACGGCTTTAAGTGGGCTCCCAGCCAAGGGGCATGGCAGCGGCAGCTTAACCAGAACGCCATCCGTGCTGCGGCCCGGATAGACTTTTTGCGGCCCGAGGACGGTACAAGCCCCTATCAGCTCCAGCCATTTGTGAAAAGAGAAAACAAAGAAATGTCTCGATGATGGGAGGTGTACTATGGACAAAAATCAAGGCTATTCGATTTTGAAGGCTGTTATGCTGGAAAATGGACGTGGATTTGCATTGGGCGAACATCCCACCGCGCCATCCCGCTATGTCACATGGGCCTGCTATGATGACAAGGACGGCCAGCGGCAGTATGAATGGGGTCACTATGGAAATGACCGCACCGCGATGGAACAGGATTTCACAAACCGGGTGCAGGACTATCAGCGTATTTATAACGTCGGGATCAGGCAGACCGAGGCTCTCGGCCTTTACAAGTATTATTCGACCCAGCGGCCTGTGGACATCGGGACATTCCCGAAGCCGCCTTATAACAAGCCGGATGAAATCTTCAATTACGATCAGCGCATCCCGGTGGAAAATGGCTCGTTCTTGGCTTGGGGCTATCTTACCTATACCCGCCCGCTAACGGAAAAACAGGCATCCGACTATGAGCTGCGTCCTGCGCCTGATAATCCCGACAGGCCCCGTCCGATTGCCGAGCAGATGAAAAATGCGGCAAAGTTGGCGGAGGCAGATCGCGGCTCGGAGGCTCCGGCTCCCCAGCGGAGGCAGCCTGACCGTGGCGATAGATAAGGAGGTGCGTATATGGAAAAGAAACGTGAACAGGAATTGTCTGTACTGGAGGTGCTGCGCCTGCACCGTGAATTTCATTTGCCGCACCCTGTTCCAGCAGACGAACAGGAAAAGCCGCTGGATAAGGTAAAGGAGCCGCCCCGCGCCTGCCGCAGCCGGGAGCGTGAGGAGCGATGACAAAGAAACGCCGCCGTCCGATCCATCTTCATGTGATGGTGTCGGAGGCGGAGCAGGCCCTGATTCAAGAACGTATGGCGGAGGCTGGCATCCGTAATATGGGAGCCTATATGCGGAAAATGGCCCTGAGTGGGTATGTGCTTCATGTTGACCTTTCGCCGGTTCGTGAGCTGGTTTCGCTCCAGCGGCGCTGCTCCAACAATCTGAACCAAGTGGCAATTCAAGCCAACACCTACGGCGCGATTTATCCCGAAGAACTCGCGGCCTTGCAGCGGGACTATGCCGCTTTGTGGGGGCCGCTGTCTGATCTCTTGAAACAGCTCTCCGCGCTGGTAGAGCTCTGACCCATCCGGGGAGTGGTTGATACCGCTCCCCGGCTTTTTCTACTTCGGGACAAAGTGTCCCAAAGTAAAAATACTATTTGCCGGAAGGAGGGATTTCTACGGCGACCACCTACATCCGCCCTTATAAAACAGCGGCGGGAAAAAGTGCAATTCAAACGATGGAGGATCGTTTCACCTATGGCCTGAACCCGGAAAAGCTGGGAGCCGTATCTTCCTATCTCTGCGATCAGAACACGGCTCCCGCCGAGTTTCTTCTGGTAAAAAGTCAATACCATGCAGAGACAGGCCGGGCCGTATCCCGCGGGGCACTGTTCTTTCAGATCCGACAGGCGTTCCTGCCCGGGGAGGTTACGGCGGAAGAAGCAAATCGTATCGGTTATGAAACGGCGATGCGCTGGACAAAGGGAAAGTATCAGTTCTTCGTCTGTACGCATACCGACAAGGCCCATATTCACAATCACATTTATTTCAATGCAACGGCCTTTGACCGCTCCCGGAAATTTCATAATTTCATTGGTTCGTCCTTTGCCCTGCGGAGGCTCTCTGACCGCGTGTGCATCGAACATGAGCTGTCGGTTATCCAAAACCCGCGCCAGCACAGCAAGGGCCGCTTTCTTCACTATGGCCAGTGGATCGGGGAAAAGCCGCCCTCTGCCAAGCAGCGGGTGCGGCTGGCTGTTCTCGCCGCTTTGGAGAAAAAGCCCACGGACTTTGCCGACTTTCTTCGTCTCATGGAGGAGTCCGGCTTTGCGGTAAAACAGGGGCGCGGCGGTGTCATCTCATTCCTTGCGCCCGGGCAAGAAAAATCAACCCGGCTCCGAGCTTCTACACTTGGAGCCGGATTTGACCCGGAGGACATCAAGGCAGCAATTGCCGGGGAACGTCCACTCCCCGAGTTGTCCGAGGAGCCCACGGTTCCGCCACGGCGAGTTAATCTCATCATCGACATTCAAGAGCGTATGGCCCAGGGCAAAGGCCCGGCCTATGAACGATGGGCCAAGGTCTACAACTTAAAGCAGATGGCGGCTGCGCTCCAGTATTTGCAGGAGCATCATCTGACAGACTATGCGGCGCTGACGGCCCGCACCGAGGCTGCTGTGGATCACTTTCACAAGCTGTCTGACGAGCTCCGCACAACGGAGGAGGCCCTTTCCAAAACCTCGGAGCTGATGGCTGCCACGGTGGACTATGCCAAGACCCGCCCGGTGTTCGATGGGTACAAGGCTGCGCGGTACAGCAAAAAGTATCTGGCCCAGCATGAAGTGGAGCTTGCCACTTACCGGGCGGCAAAGGATACCATGAACACCATACTGAACGGCGCAAAGCTCCCTAAGATTGAAGCACTAAAAAAATCCCGCCGTGAGCTGGCGGGACAAAAGAAAGAGCTTTATGCAGAATACCGGGATGCCCAGCGGCAAATGCGGGAGGCCGTGGCAATAAAAGCGAACATTGATCATCTGCTCGGCATAACGGACGAGCGTGAGAATAAGGCACAGGAACGATAGTGACGGGCCGCAGACTACGGTGCAGCGCACCGGGACTTTGGGACAATTTGTCCCGAAGTCCAGCGGGTTTGGGGAGCTCCCCAACAAGCATTTTTGCGGGCCTGCGGCCAGCAAAAATTTCGGAGTGTGGCCACACCCGAATTGCTTGCCAAAATGCGAAACCCGCAACATGGCGCAAAAAACGGAGGTTACGCTTTCTTTTACGTTTCCTCCGTTTCTTTCGATGCTTTCATCGCTTGGATTGTAGCTTCAACGATTTTCAATTCTCTTTCGTCCAAGGCGTTCAACATGGCATCAATCCGCTTTCTGCACTCGCTCCCGCTATTCTGGGACGGGTAAAAGTATTGATCCACCGATATATCAAACATTGTGACCATCTGATAAAAGGTGTTGAGGCTTGGATGCTGGCCGTCATTTTCGTTATACATAATAGTACGCGGAGCGCGGTCAACAATATAGGCCAGTTGCTCCTGTGTCATGCCGCTGGCTTCTCTTGCCCGCTTGATGGCGAGCCCTATATCGTGAAAATCAAAGCGTCTTTCATCTCGTTCTATCTTCATAACATCACCCAATGTAATTTTACATTTCATGTGATATTATTTGAACGACTGTATATTTCATACTACTGACTAATTATTTTCATGTGAATGAATGTTATTCATTGACATTTCAAAAAAGAGTGCTATACTAATTGGTGGAAAGGAGATCAAACCATGAACACCGTAAAAGAAAACTCGAAAGCTGCATTTAATCAGCAGGCCGCTACTTATGATAAAGATATTAAGGGCCAGCACGCCCGCTCTCTTTATCCCGTCCTGCTGGAAAAGCTGTCTCACATTCCGTTTCAATCTGCCCTCGATTTGGGATGCGGGACTGGTGAAATGCTAAAACTCATTTTGCAGAAAGATCCCCATAAAGAATTGTGCGGCATCGATCTATCAGAGGAAATGCTTGCTGTTGCGAAATCGAAACTCTCGGAACAAGTCAAGCTACTGTTGGGGGACAGCGAGGCACTCCCTTTCCCGGACAACGCCTTTGATGTTGTGTACTGCAACGACTCTTTTCATCATTATCCTGCACCGCAAAATGTGTTAAGAGAAGTAAACCGAGTATTGAAGCCGGGCGGCACTTTCCTGATGGGAGATTGCTGGCAACCCTTTGTAGGTCGCGTGATAATGAATTTTTATATGCGTCATAGCAAAGAGGGGGATGTGAAGATTTACTCCGAAGCAGAACTCGTTTCCATGCTTTCAGCATATTTTCATAATGTATCATGGGAGCAGGTTGGTAACACGGCTTGTATTGCTATGTGCAAAAAATGATTGATATTCACTCATTGATTTTTTAGAGTGGGCGTGCTATTATAAAAAGAAAGGAGGCTCAGACTATGCGGGTTACAAAGGAGCCGGAAGTACGCAAGCAAGAAATTTTAGATACTGCACTCAAATTGTTCGGGGAAAATGGATATGAAAAGACCTCGATTACAGATATAGCAAAAGCAATCGGTGTGGCACAGGGTCTATGCTATCGCTATTTCCCGTCTAAAGAGGCGCTGTTTGACAGCGCGATTGAACAATATGCGGATGTCCTGGTGGAGCAGTTTGTCGGTGCTGAAAAGGACAATCACAAGACTTTGCGGCAGATCATAGAAGATATGCCTGCCACTATGGAAGAACGGGACACAAAATATTATTCAGTCTTTCACGGCGCAGAAAACAAGAAATTCCACGATCAGCTTTCTCTCAAAGTTTGCGAGAAGCTGGTTCCACTTGTAGAAAAATTATTGCTACGAGCTCGGCAAAAAGACGAAATCCAGTTTGACGATATTCAAGCCGCTGCGATGTTCTGCGTATATGGACAGCTTGGTATCCTGCTGGCAGACGATCTGACACAAGAAGATAAGTCGAAAAGGATTCGTGAATTTCTTATATTTGCACTTCATCTTTGAAACAGTCCCCCGCTTTGGGGCGGGGGATTTTCAAGAAGCAAGCAATGAATAGTTTTCATTCAACAATGGAGGCGTACAATGGATGACCCATCACGCTTTACAAGCATAAATGAGTATTACACTTTCATTTATGCCATAAGCTACATGATGTTAGTAGAGCTTGGTATATGGATTTACAATTTCAAAGGTTGGCTGAAAAGGCCGGACAAGAAAAACAATGATTATGGAACAATTCTGATTGTAATGCTGGGGTGTTGGGGGAGTTTTTATTTCAGCACCTATTTCAGAAACCACCAGTTTATACAGATAGCCGGAGAAATACTTTTACCCCACATTTTTTACTATGTGGGTATAGCTTTTATTCTTGTAGGTACAACTCTGCGCGCTGTTGCTGTCTGGAGCCTAAGATATTCTTTCACACTTTCCGTCAAAACGGGCGGCAATCAACGGTTAGTCACAACTGGCGTTTACCGGTATATTAGAAATCCTGCTTATGCCGGAACAATGTTAAGTATGCTCGGAAATGCCTTTTGCTTTCGCTCTGTTTTTTCTCCGCTATTGGTCTTGCTCATTTTGGCGATCTGTTATGGAATAAGAATTAAGGTGGAAGAAAAAGCATTATATGAACGCTTTGGAGAAGAATTTAAGAATTATTGTTTCCGTTCGTGGAGATTGTTCCCACTAATATGGTAATTGGCTACCGCTCTGGTAGCCCTACATTATAGTTTATTTATGAATGTTATTCATTCAATAAAGAAAGGAAGTTTTTATCATGCCAACAACAATTGATTTTATAGGCGGGAATACGAAGCGTTGCCTTATGGCGATGGCGCTTCCGATGATTGCCGCCATGTTCCTCAATATGATGTATAACCTTGTAGACAGCCTGTGGATCGGAAATTTGCTCGGAGAAACGGCTTATGCCGCCTTGACAAATTCCACTCCTATCATTCTGATCTTAACCTCTGTTGCGATGGGGGCAACTAATGGTGTATCAATTTTGCTCTCTCAGGCGATTGGCGCAAAGAACAAGGAAAAAACAGAGAGTTTGATTTCCACATCGTTCTGCGTGGCAGTAGTTTTCTCCCTCCTTGTAACTATTCTGCTTGAGGCTTTTCTTCCGGGAATTTTGAAAGCTCTGAACACCCCGGCTGAAACCTATGATATGGCATACAGCTACTTGGCGATCTATATCCTCGGATATTTGGCGGTCTACCTCTATCTTTATTTCACCGCTGTTTTGAGGGGCTTTGGCAATTCTATGTTTCAAGCCGTAGCCATGCTGGTGTCAACAATTTTGAACGTGATCCTCGATCCTATTTTTATCCACTTCATCGGATTTCACGGTGCGGCGATTGCTACCTTGCTTTCTCAAGTGATCTGTCTGGCGTTCATGTTGATTTATCTGAAAAAGAAGAAATTGTTTGAATTCAAAATCTCTGCGTTTGATAAAAATGATGTATTGCCACTCATTCAAAAAGCAATTCCATCGGTTATTCAGCAGAGTATTCCGGCCATCAGCACGACTTTCCTTACTGCACTTGTTAGTACATATAGCGTCACTGCAATAGCGGCTTATGGGGTAACAGGGAAACTGGAAACCATCCTGTTTTATCCGGCGATGGCATTGAACATGGTCTTAACTACCATTATCGGACAATGTGTCGGCGGCGCACGTTATGACCGGGCCAAAGATTATTTGAAGTGTGCATTGGGGTACGGCTGTGGTCTGCTTGTAATTCTTTCTGTTTTGGTGGTCGGGTTTTCAAAGCAGCTTTCCGGCCTATTCGTCAAGAGCGATGCTGTGGCGGCTATTGTCGGAACTTATTTTCTGATTGTCAGTGTCGGGTACATTCTGAATACGGTTACAAACTGCTATCTTGGTGCCCTTAACGGTATGGGAAAACCTTCAAAGAGTATGTTCCTGATGATTTTTTATTACATTGTGGTTCGGATGCCCCTGGCCTACTTACTTTCCTATCTTGGCTTTGGACTAAATGGAATTTGGGTTGCGGTTCTGGTCAGTCATGTAGTGGCCAGTGTTGCCGCTGGCATCTCTGGAACTATTGCTATCAAAAAGCGGACAAGTACAACCTAAGTCAATTTTATTAGGCAAATGCAACTGTCCGGCGGCGGTAAATAAAAAAAACCGCCATTGAGACAGTTGGTTTTGTGCGCTCAAATTCATTTCAACGGCGGTTCATAACGAACCGCCGTTTCTTATCATAGCGACGGCGGTTACCAGGAGGTATCGCCATGTCCTTACTCTTCTTCCATTCCCCTAACCTGTCAAAAAAAGCCCACCCGCCCAGCAGGATCAGTCCGGCGGTGGATGCGAAATTTGGCAGTACATAAATGAATTTGTCATTTCATGCGCTTGCGTGGCTTTGTGTCGCGCAGGCGCTTTTTGTTATCTGCACTTCGAGACAAAGTGTCCCGAGGTACGGAGCAGCTCCCCAGGGTGCCGCTCCCCGCCGAGCCCCGTTTCGGTCACTCGTTCACCCAACACCGAAACGGAGGTTTATAATGACTACCATCAATCTGAAAGATTTTTATTATTGGTACACCCAGGATCAGTTTATTGAGGTTTCTGACGAAGTAGCGGAGGTATTTCTTGCGGATACCCGCTATGAAATGGCCTACCAGCGGCGGCTCTCCCGGCACAAGGCGCAGTATTCTCTTGACTGTGAGGACGGGATCGAATACTCGGCCTGCCTGCATGAGCCCACGCCCCAGGAGCTCTTGGAACGGATGGAACTCTTTATCCGTCTGTGGAACGCTCTCAATTCTCTGCCGGAGATTCAGGGCCGCAGAATTGACGCACATATCATTCTTGGCAAGTCGATTAAGGAAATTGCCGAGGCCGAGGGCGTACATGAGGAGTCTGTCCGCCAGTCGATCAAGCGTGGCCTTGAACGCATGAAAAAAACTTTTTGATTTTTTCATCTTAACCCACTTGGAATTGATGAAAAAATGTCTCGGTTTATGAGAGGAGGTTTTCTTCCTAACGCAAGGGAATAATGGCAACCCTGAGTAAGTACGGGGAGCCAGACGGTGGGTGCGCGGTGACATCTCCCAAAAGAGATTGAGCGAACAACACCAACACTGTAAATGGGCCCGGCCATCCCAGGGCCACGATCCGGCGCTGAACAGGTTGGCTGCCTATTCCTCCGGGCTTGTCGCTTTGCTTGCGTCGAGAGCGCCGCACAGAAAATAAAAATTGTCTTTGGACAGGCCAAGTAAATATGTGCGGCGCTCTCTAATATTCAAAAACTATAATAAACCTCGAGACAAAGTGTCCCAAGGTAGAGTAAGGCAACAGGCCAGCATCCCAGTGGTGCTGGCCTGTTGCGTTTCCCCACCAAACAGCGGGAGGCGTTCTATCAATCTGCGAAGGAGGTTTACCGTGAAATTAACTACACAGGAACTTGAACAAATGAGAAGCGTTGACATTGGCGCGGTGGCTGCCGAGTCCCTGCCTGATGTGAGCGGTATGACCTTTGACAATGCGCTTTCCCGAAAGGAGCGCATCACTCGATTTTTGCAGACTGTCAAAAATCCATACTGCTTTTGCATCGGTGGCGTTGGTGTGAAAATTGAATTTGCTGAAAGCGGGCCATCTCTCCAAGATAAGTTGACGGATTTCCTGCTGCGGCAAAGAAGCGGGCTGTAACTTCGGTTACAGCTCGTTTTGCTTCTTCGAGACAAAGTGTCCCGAAGCGGAGGCATCCTTGTTGTCCTCCCCGGACAGAGTTATAATATAAGTGTAATGTGATAGGGAAGGAGGAACAATGGCACGAGCAAAAAACAGAGGGTATCAGCAGAGTTTCTCTCCCTCTTACACAATCCGCCGCTGGCGGCTGGGCATCTATATCCGGCTTTCAAAGGAAGATTTGAAAAAAGGAAAAGACGATAGCAACAGCGTAAAAAACCAGCGTGACCTACTGAACGATTTTTACCGACGCAACATTGACGAGTTTGAAAGCATCACAGAATATGTAGATGACGGACATACTGGAACGGACGCTAATCGTGAAGATTTTCAACGGCTCTTGGCGGATGTCATGAGTGGTAAAATCAACTGCGTTATAGTAAAAGACCTGTCCCGCTTCGCACGAAATTATAGCGATGCCGGAAGTTTGATCGACAACCTGTTTGTTCAAATGGGTGTTCGCTTTATCAGCCTTGCTGAGAATGTGGACAGCTACAAGAACCCCGACAGCGTTTCAAATATCATCGTTCCCATTACAAACGTGATGAACGATAATTACTGCTATCAGACTTCCAAAAAGATCCGGCAGGTGTTTGATTACAAACGGCGCAACGGCCAGTATATCGGAGCATTTGCTCCTTACGGCTATGTAAAGCACCCAAAGGACAAGCACAGGCTGATTGTTGATCCCGATGCTGCTGAAAATGTCAAACTCATTTTCACAATGCTTATTCAAGGATCATCAAAACGTGCTATCGCGTTGTACCTGAACGAACACGGCGTACCGAGCCCCTCGGCTTACAAGGTACAAAAGGGCTTGCCTGTTTCGACAAGAGGGTATGACGATCCTATGTGGGGAGCCCGCATGATCCACTCCATTCTTACCAATCCGACCTACACCGGGGATTTAGCCCAAGGCCGAAGCCGGGTGAAAAGCTACAAGGTACACCAGATTGAAGCTGTTCCACGCGAGGAATGGGTGGAAGTGGCTGGAACGCATGAGGCCATTATCGACTATGAAACTTTCGATAAGGTGCAGGCTCTCTTACAGCGTGATACCCGTACTTCCCCGAAAGGCCGTGAGGTACATTTATTCAGCGGCTTTCTGAAATGTGCCGATTGCGGGCGGGCCATTACTCGATGCGTTGGCAAGAACAACAATGTATATTATTCTTGCTCAACCTATAAGAACCGTTCCCGGACAGCCTGCACCATGCACTCAATCAAGCATGAACGGCTGGAGGCTGCTGTTTTGTTCGCTGTACAGCATCAGGTACATTTGGCTGTTTCCTACTCGGAAATCGTCACGCAGATCAATTCCGCTCCAATCAAAAAAAGCCAGTCTTACCGACTGGACGATCTGATAGCTGCAAAAGAGCGGGAACTGACAAAGATAACACGCTACAAGCAATCTCTTTATCAGGACTGGAAAGACGGTGAAATCACCCAGCAGGAATACCGGGATATGAAGGCTGACTATGAACGGCAGACTTCTGATATTTCCGCGGTGCTTACCCGGCTGAACGCTGAACGCGCAGAACTGGCAAACGGTGTGGACAACGAGCATCCTGCACTGGTAGCCTTTATGAAGTATCAAAACATTGAAGCCCTCAATCGGGAAATCTTGGTTGAGCTTGTGGACTATATCAAGGTCTATGAAAACGGCAATATCAGCGTGAAATTCAAATTTGCTGACGAGCTCCACAAGATTGCAGAGTACATTGAAATTAACACTACGGAAGATACCGCAGTAGCGGGCTAACCCCCGCTACAAACCCCTTTGACAGTGTGTTTTCCTAATAGGCGCTAATCATATATTTTTTGCCGAAAAAGGATGATAAAATGATTGTGCAAAATCGTTGAGATCCCAAAAATCTCAGGAAAAATTTTGTACAAAATATCGAGGAGGAAAAGTATGAAGAAATTGCTGGCACTGCTGCTTGTGGTCGTCATGGCAGGCTCCCTGTTTGCGGGCTGCGGCAGCAAAGAGACCGCTTCCAGCGAGCCTGCCGCCCAGGCGGAAACCCAGGGCGCCGCATCCGGCGGAGAGCTTGGCCTGGTAGGCTTCTCTTCCGTCAGCCTGAGCGAAAGTATCTACGTCATGGAAGAAACCGCCCTGAAGGATATTTTCGCAGGCAAGGCTGAGGTCCAGACCGTCAGCTGCGACAACGATGCCGCGACCCAGATCCAGCATATCAAGAACTTCGCCCTGATGGGCGCGGATCTGATCATCATCAACCCCACGGATGTGGACGCTCTTGCGGACGCCATCAAGGAAGCCCATGACGCGGGCTGCAAGATCTACATCAACGGCGCCACCACTGATACCCTGAGCGAAGAATACTATGAGTGCTGCACCGTCTCCGACGAATATCTGTGCGGCGCGTATGTGGCCATGATCGCCAAGAACTGGATCGAAGCCCACGAGGACCAGCTCAATGCGGCAAATCCCGACTGGGAAATCGCGTTCCTGGAGTCCAGCCTCTCGGACGAGACTCTGAAGCGTACCTATGGTATTGAATCCATCCTGGATCCTTATCTGAAGGACTGGGAGGGTAACTTTGTGGATGCCGCCGGCAATATCGTTGACGAGGCGGGCAAGGTTGAGAACCCTGCCTACTGCCAGCTGGCTGCGGATCACTTTGCCGGTGTCAAGGTGGAAATGGATCAGACCAACAGCAGCCTGAACATTGCCAATATCCTGACCAGCAACCCCAATACCCGTGTATTCATGGCCTTCAACTCTCTGGCCTCTACCCAGGGCGGCCAGTATGTGGTGGACAACTACGCGGATAACTGATGATGGCCTTGTTTCAGCGTCGCCCAGGGCGCGGTGTCTGCTATTATGGATGCCTCCAGCCTCACAGCCATGTCTGGCACGGCACTGCCGGACGAGATGGTGACCATCATCGAGGATGTGGGCTTTCCAGAGAGTATCCCGCTGTGGGCGGTGACGCTTCTGAGGTTCCTGCTTATCTGGGTCCTCTCGCTGGTGATGATACTCACCGTGTATTCCCACTTTTTCAAACTCTACATGGCAACGGCCATTGCACCCATTCCTCTGGCCAGTTTCGCAGGACAGCCCTCCGGCAGCATCGGCGTGGCTTTTATCAAGAGTTACGCCGCTATCTGCCTGGAGGGCTGTGTGATCGTTTTGGCCTGTATTATCTTTTCCCAATTTGCCGCGGCACCGCCGGCCATCGTGGATGACACAATGGCTGCCACTACGATTGTCTGAAACTACATCGGGGAGCTGATTTTCAACATGCTGGTCCTGGTGGGCGCTATCAAGATGAGCGACCGGCTGATGTGGGAGTTGATGGGCCTTGGTTAGTCCAGAAAATCGTCAAGATGGACGGTGCCGCCGCCGTTGCGGCCGGCCTCCCGCACCCGCTGGATAAGGATCTCCTCTTTTGCTTTCTCATGTCGGCGCCGCTCCATGATGGCGGAGATTTTCCGCACCAGGGAGTACACCCAGGACAGGACCGTGACCGCCAGCAGAATGTACCAGATCACATTGGCCAGCGTGTAGTGGGCGTAGTACCAATCGCTCAGCAGCGTCGGCGCCACCAGCGCATACAGCAGCGGAATGGTCAGACGGAACACCGCAGCCAGGTGGAACAGGATGGACAAGATCAGGATCCCGGCTCCCAGAAAAATATATGCATAGAACATGGGTACACCTCTCTCGTTTTTTCACTTTGATGTTAGCATATCCCGGCAGACACAGCAACTCTTGTCTGCCAAAAGTTCAGAAATGGAAACGGAGGTGAAATCCAATCGAGGTACGCATCAACAAAGAAGTCCGAAATTATCAGGGGAGCCGGGCTGTCGCTCCGCCAGTTCATCTTTGCGCTGCTGGCCGTCGCCGTTGCCGTAGGCGTATATTTCGGCCTGCGCTCCGTGTTGGCTACCGCCGAGATCGGATAGGTCTGCGTCCTGTACGCTTTCCCCTTCGCCCTCGGCGGATTTTTCCAGTATAACGGCATGACGCTGGAGCAGTTTCTATTTGCCTATATCCGCACGGAATTTTTATATCCTCACCGGCTCGTCTTCCAATTGGACAACCTATATGCACGGCTCATGGAGCGTTCGAGTATGAAAGAGGCCCTGAAGATTGATTAAAACACTGCAGAATACGATCAAGCAGGACAAAGAACAATTTACCGCGCCAAGATCTGTACAGGACACCATCCCCATCCGCTGCATCTGGCCGGATGGTTCTTTCAGTTTGGGAGCAAGTTCTCCAAGTGCATCCGCTTTTCGGATATCAACTACGCCATCGCTTCCAAAGAGGACAAGACGGCGATATTCCTGAACCACTCCGAACTGCTCAATGCGCTGGACACCGGCTCCACCACGAAGATCACCATCAACAACAAGCGGCTCAACCGCCAGAACTTTGAGGATACCATCCTTCTCTCGCCCCGAGGGGATTTCCTGGACGGCTACCGGGCTGAGTACAGCACCATGCTCACGGGCAAGGTCGCCGACTCGTCCAACAGCGTGGTGCAGGAGCGGTACATCACCGCCTCTACCCATAAGAAAAATGCAGATGAGGCCAGAACCTTTTTTGACCGTGTCACCAATGATATTACTGCTTTTATTTTAGTCAGTACAATCTGTAAGCGTCCTTACCCTCCTTTTCTATTGTTTTAAATACATCCCGTTTTCTTGACCGTCCGTGTGGTTGTGAGCCAGAGTACAACACTACCCACCACGGCAAATCCGACAATCATCCCCAGCAATTGGTGGACCGAACCACGCTGCAGGATCATACCGCCCATCAGGCTTCCCGCCACATTGGCCACGGTATTGGTGCTGACCAGAAGAATCTGACCCGTGACTGCATATTGCGGCGCCAGAATGGTGTTAACATAATAGGACGACACAGGCAGTAGCATGGCATAGGAAAACGGCTGCATCAGCTGGGCTAGATACATGCCGGCAGTATTTTGCAGGCAAAAGATGAATCCGTACTTGACAATAAACATTGCCGAGCAGAACCGCATCAGCTGCCCATCGGAAAAGTGGCGTTTCAGCGCCGTAATTGTAAGAATCGCAGGTACCTCCAGGATTGCCGCCAGGGCCGCAAATCTGCCCATGTCGGCTTCATTTTTGCCGATGGATACTGTAATCTGAAGCAGAAAGTTTGTGAATGTATTGCTGCTGACCAAAAGAAGCGTGCAGGCGATCAGCAGGAACAAAAATGCCGGGCTCCACACGGTTTTCTTCCGGTTTTCCGGGGAAAGGTCCTGTTTGGACACCGTTTCTTTTTGATGCGCTGTCTGGGGAAACAGGAACAGCAGGGTCAGCATCAAACCTGCCGTCACTGCCGACAACAGCATGACTCGCCGCGTCTCCATATGGAGCAGTAGTCTTCCTGTGCAAAGTGCCGTCAGGGCATATCCCAGCGACCCCATTCCTCTGCCTGCGGCAAAGTTCAGCCGGATTCCCATGGGCTCATACAGCATGCCCAGGGCGTTGATCAAACCATTGATATGGACCATAAAGATCATAACCAGCGAAAACGCTACGGTAACATAGAGCATTCCCTGCCCAAAGGCAGTGTACATAATCAGCAGCGAGACAATGAGGCTAACGCCGCTCAGGCCAATCAAACGCTTCACCGACCCATGTGCCATGCGTCCATAGAGTTTATTGACCGCTATGGAGGCCGGGAGCACTACGCTGTTGACAATGGCCAGGATCACGCCGATTTGTCCATCCGTCAGGCCCATATCGCACAGGAATGGTATGGCATACGTCTGTCCCATGCAGAGGGCCGACCAGAACAGCATCTGCATCACAGCGTAGGGCGCTGTTATGCTTTTGGGATACTTTTTCATCATTACAAACCAAGAAAGTATTCTATGGCATCGGCCGCGCCTTCATTGGATACAGACGGACAGATATAGTCGGCACACGCCTGCAGTTCCTGCAGTCCATTTTCCATGGCAATGCCACAACCACATCGTCTAATCATTTCCATATCGTTTTCACCATCGCCAATGGAGATCACTTCTGACAGGCTGATGCCTACATAGCGGGCCATTTCTTCCACGGCATCCGCCTTGTCTACGAAAGGCGGGATCACTTCAATATTCTGAGCGCCGGAGCTGGTGCAGGAGAGCCCCTGCACGGATTGCAGGGCACTGCGAATTTCTGCAGCCTGCTGCGGACTTCCGGCCATTACATACAGCTTGGAAACCGCCAGCGTTTCCTGGGGGATATAGTCTTTAAAATTGTCCACCGACTGTACGCAGTCACCGCCGCCTTGCAGATAGTCGGCATAGACGTCGGCGTCTGCTTTCAAGATCTCAATCAGGTTCTTTTCGGTGACAGCCTGCCCCTGAATGAAACATTCAAAATACACTCGGTATTGTTTCAAAAGTGCAATTACCTGCTCCACTGTCTCCTGCGACAACGTCTTGCAGTCGATTGTCACATTCTTTTTCAAATCTCGTAAATCACATCCATTGGATGTAATGATATAGTCAAAACAATTGCAGTTTTGGATCAAATGCATGGCGTCGTTAAAGGAGCGTCCGGTGTTGACGCAGAGCGATACCCCTGCCTCTTCGGCTCGCTTCAACATCTGTGCTGTGTGCTCCGAGATCCGGTGGGCACTGTTGAGAATCGTACCATCAAAATCCATTGCGACCATCCGGTACGGAGGCGTCATCGGCTGTTCTCTCTGCTCCAGAAACGCCGCCAGTGTCTCCCGTGTGGAACTGCTCCCCTGGGCCATATAGCACTGTGCAACTGCAGCGCCCAACTGCAGGCAGCGTGTTTTCGGCAGATTCATGGCACTGCCCATGCAATATCCCGCGCAGAAATGGTCGCCGCATCCTGTGCGTACAGTAACGTGCGACAGTTTCGGATGCAATACAACGGTGGTCTGACCGCCAATGCAAACCGCACTTTCCGTGGCTGTATGTACGGCCACACCGCAGGGCGCAATATACTTCTGCGCCTGTTCCGCCAGATACCGGGTCGAAAGCCGCTGCTCTTCTGATGAAAGCAGCGCTTCACATTCATTGCGGTTGAGCAGCACTTCCGTGTCTGCGATCCGGCCAAATTGGCGGAGCAGTTTTGCCAGCTGTTCCAGCTGTTTCCTGCTTTTCGATGAGATATCGGCCAGGTCCAGAAATACCTTGGGCCGTCTCTTCAGCTTGGGCAAAATCTCCGTGCAAATTGCCTGATAGAGCGCATGCCCATGCTGTAAAATTGCGTAGCCGGTCAGGATCAGAACGTCACTTTCTTCTATCCGCCGGCTGAATTCCTCCAAATCCGTTCTCTTCTTGAAAACTTCCCAGTCCAGCCGGTCCAGCGAGCTGCGATCGGCCATCATCACTTTGCCGGTATCAAATTCCAGCGCCCAGGTCAGTGGGGGCTGCCCAATATCATGCAGGACCGCCTTCTGACGCAGATGATCAAAATCCGGCTCCTGTCCAATGGCCACCCAGGCCTCTACGTCGGTACCCATCTCTGCCAGAGCGCTGCTAACCAGGACACCGCTTCCGCCGATCTTTCGGCAAACGGTCTCCAGCTGCAGATCCTTGTTATGCCAGTCGTTTTGAATGGAATTCAAAAACTCGCTCTTGCTGGCGTAATACACCGGCATCCCCTGTGGGTCCAGATGTTTGATGACCCGCTTGATTTCGTCCACAAACCCGTCGAAAGCAACGACGGCCCGCAGACGTTCCTTGCGCTGAGATGACGCAGAGATCTCGTTTAACACTCCAAGCAACTGTTGATCTCCAAAACTCATGGCGCGCTACCTCTTTACCTTGGCCAATGAGGTGACGGAAGAGGTATCGCACACCTCATTGGCCGTATATTCTTCTATCTGTTCTCTTACTTTGTGACCGTAACCTTGGTCAGGCCATAGGGAGTATCGGGACTGCTGCCGCGGGTGACAGACAGCTCACATGCCAGCAGCTGGATTGCCGTAGCAATGGCAAACACCGCTGTAACGCCTTCGAACTCCTTGGGCAGCAGGATGGCGTCATGGGCCATAGCTGCAATTTCCGGCTTGTTGGTGATAACAACCGTTTCCGCGCCTTCGTTATTGACACGCTGCAGCATGGCCGCAACATTATCATCGGTAGCCGCGTCGCAGGCCATCAGCAGGATCGGCGCTCTGCGGGACACCATGGCAACGGGGCCATGGGTGAAATTGGTAACAGAAAACGCCTGCGAGTGAATAGAGGACGTCTCCTGGATCTTGATCTCACACTCCAGTGCCACAGGGTAAGCGAGACCCCTGGCCAGGATGAAGCACTCCTGGATAAAGCGCCAGCGGTTGGCAATCTCCTTCAGCTGCGGTGCCATTTTCAGAACCGTTTCAGCAACCCGCGGAAGATCTTCCATGCGCTTGAGCAGTTCCGCATCGTCTGCCCACAGTCCCACCATCATAGTCAGTAGCTGCATCTGGGTGACAAAGGTCTTTGTAGCAGCCAGGCTTTCTTCCTTCTCTGCAGAGCAGTTGAAGTGATACTTGGCATGCGTCGCCATCAGAGAGTCTTCCGTGTTCGTAATGGAAATGGTCAGTGCGCCATTCTCATTACCGCGATCCAGCAAACTGCACACGTCCTCCGCCGCGCCGGACTGGGAAATGCCGATGACAAGCGCATTGCTGAGATTCAGCTTTCCGTTATACTTGGTCAGCACCGACGGGGCCGCAATACACACGGGGATGCCCAGCGTAGTTTCGATCAGGTACTTGGCGTACTTTCCGGCATTGCAGCTGGTACCTCTGGCCGCGATCACGACACAGGCGGGGGTTCTCTCTTTTACCTCAGCCATGCACTGACGCATGGATTCCACATTGTTGGAGAAGCAGGCAGCAAGTTTTTCCGGCTCCTGGAAAATTTCGCGGTACATCTTCGTCTGGTTCATGGTGATTCACATTCCTTTTCTTGATTCAAATTACAGGAACTCATCTCCACGCTTGGGCGACAGAGCGCCTCTACGCAGTGTATGGCGGCGACCCTTGATGGCGTTGGCGAACGCCATGACGTTCTCAGGCACGCACAGGCCACCATATACGCTGTCACCGATCTGGAAAAGGTCAGCGCCGGTCATCTTGCTGTCAATGGCAAATCTGCGGATCACGTCGGGATCAGCGCCCTCCTGGGAAGTGCCAATGGTGGTTTCAGCCAGCAGGCCACAGTCATGCACCACGCGGACCCATTTGGCCACCAGCTCAATGGTCAGACCGGGAACGGTACCGGGAGACGGCAAAATAATCACATCAGCACCGGCCTCTGCCAGCTGGCGGATCTCCTCCTCTGTCACAAACTGATCTGCCTGGACCAGGAACGATGCACCACCCCAAGGCATTTTGCCGGCCTTGACTAGGCCGCGGTCCTGTACGCCGGAACGAACTTCCGCAACGCACCGGGCGAATGCGTCTGCAGACATGGTTGGGGTGCGGATGACCGTGATGTAGCTGGCGCCCTGATCCATACCGCGGCGTGCATTTTCCGCCGTGGCAATTCTGGCCGAAGGATAGTCGGAATCCACATCCACGGGCTCCAGGGTCATGCCCACCGGAATACCTGCCAGCCGCTTGACCGTGCCAATCGTGACACCAAATCCAAACTGCCAGAAAGTATTCTGGAAAGATGACTCGATGACTTTCGTATCCGGCTTGCACCCGGGAGCACCTGCTTCATTGAATACCTTGCCAAACTGCCGAATGCCTTCCGGGGTAGAATTGACGCCGGGCACCATGGGGAAATCCACGTTGTAGTGGTTGATGGTCACCATGTCGCAGCCCCAGCTCTTCAACAGTTCGGCATTTGAAACGCCGTCGATCATGGACTGCTTGAAGGTGACGGTCTCGCCGATGATCACGCGGCCACTGGCTGCACGAATGGCGTCCACCATTTCCTGCCGGCTGGCATCGGTCAGTTTCTTGCCTACATCCTCCAAAAATTTTACTGCCATGCTATTCTCCTTCAAGATTGTACGATTGACTTACTGCAGATCGATGTATTCAGCGTGCTCGCGGATGATGTCATCCAGGATCTTCTCTGCATCGTTGGCAGAGCGCATGAAGGGATGGCTGATCAGGGCCAGCAGAGCCAGATCCTTGGACTTCTCAGCAGCAGCCTTCACGGTCAGGGACTCATAGGCCTTGACGTGCTTGACCAGGCCGTCGATGGCCTCAGGCAGCTTGCCCACGTGCAGGGTGCGCAGCATATCGCCGGAAACCACAGCAGGAACTTCCACCACTGCCTCGTCTGCCAGGCCGGTGATGCAGCCATTGTTGGGAACGCAGACAATGTGCTGAGCACCATCGCCGGTCTCCATGGAGTTGATCAGGGCCACGGCAGCCTCGGAATACCAAGCGCCGCCGCGGAGTTCCAGACCAGCAGGCTTGGTGGTCAGGTTCACGTCGCTGTAATCCTTCAGCAGGTCCTTATCCACATCGATCAGCAGCTGGCCGCGGGTCTTCTCAGCAGAGGAGATTTTCTGGTACAACTCGTTCTGATGGAAGTAGTACTGCAGGTAGCCGACAGGCAGGACGCGCATGGCCAGAGCCTGGCGTTTGTTAAAGGGATAGCCCAGCATTTCGCCGCAGTTGGGATGATCGAGGATCTGGGGGAAAATCTCATCGGTGATATCCTTGCCGTTGCGGTAAATGCCCTTGATGAAGCCCAGGTGGTTCAGGCCGAAATAGTCGAAAAAGATATCGTCATTCTCCCAACCGAAGGTCTTGATGGTGCGCTTGAAGGTAGTCAGAGGACCATTGCACAGGCCCACAACAGGAACCTTGCTGTAGCGGCTGACAGCCTCGGTGATGATACCGGAGGGATTGGTGAAGTTGACCAGCTTGGCATTGGGTGCATACTTCTCCATAGTCTTAGCAATATTCAGGATGACCGGGATGGTACGCAAAGCCTTGGCGAAGCCGCCCGGGCCGGTGGTCTCCTGGCCGATATAGCCGTACCGCAGTCCAATAGCCTCATCCTTGGCGCGGGCGGGCAGCAGGCCGACACGGAACTGGGTAACCACATAGTCGGCACCGGTAATGGCCTCCACCAGATCGTTGGTCTTGGTAACCTTGGGAGGATTGTCGTAATGCTGGCACATGCGTTCAATCAAGCCGCCAACAATCTCCAGACGATCCATGTTGATATCCATCAGGGCAAATTCCTTGACTTTCATCTGACCCTGGCGGGTGTAAAAGCCGTCAATCAACTCGGGGCTATAGGTACTGCCAGCACCAATAACACAAATCTTCAGTTCTCTCATGATTTTGCCATCTCCCTATAGATTTTTTGTTAAAAGAAAAGCTTCCGCCTCAGCTGCTGACGGAAAGTGCTTTCTTTCAGCATACTCTTGAATACTCAGGGCTGTACAAGCCGCTGCAAAGCGAGCACAGTATCGTGTCTCGCCGCCGTTGCATCTGGCCCAGCAGTAAGCAGCGCCAAAAACATCTCCGGAGCCCACTGTGTCGTAGGCCTTGACCGGAAACGCTGGTTCCTGAATCTCACCGGTTAGATCTTTGACCTGGCAGCCTTCGCTACCGCTTTTCAGAACCAGCTGCCCCCGGAAGCCCATGGCCTCCATACGTGCGTAGCACTCTTTTAAATCCCGTGTGCCGTACAAACGGTCTGCCTCTTTTTTGGCAGTGAAGAAAATATCCACGTAGGGGAGAATCTGGTCCAGTTTGCTGATCTGTGCCAAGTTATCGCCTACGATCGGCAACAGCTGGCTATCCATCGCAATACATACGCCGTGTCGTTTGGCTTTGCAGCAGAGGTTTACCATTTCCTCTTCCCATAGCTCAGGATACAGGGTATAGCCAGCAATGTAGAATAGATCCGAGCCTTTCAGTGCAAGCCATTCCGGAATTTTTAACGGCAGCATGGGTGTGCATCCAATGAACTGTTTATCTCCACCATCGCACACCATCATGCTTTTGGTGGTTTTCCGCCCAGGCAGCCGTTCCGTATGGCAGATATTCAGGCCGTCGAGCATCATCTGATTGTATACACGATCCCCAGCCTCATCAGTGCCTAAAACCGAGCTAATTTTTACGTCAGCACCCAGATGGAGCAACGCGGCTCCTGTATAATAGGTAGAACCTCCCGCCGAAAGAACAATATCTTTCGCCCAGGTCTTCTGCCCCATGACTTCCACTCCGGCAGGATTGTGTAGCAGAATGTCCTCACACAGTTCCCCCAACACCAAGGCTTTTATCATCGGTAGGCGCCCCTTTCTGTCCAGAATACTTTGTAAAGCTGGGAAGGTTTCCTTTCCCTTTGGCTCAACCTTCTCCTGCAACCGGTGTGCGCCATTATCTTACACGAACAATCTGCTAATGTCAATACATTTTTGAAATTTTATTTTATATTAAAAAATATTAGTACGCAATTTAAAAAGAATATTTCGTAAACGACGCATGGCCGCGTCTTCTCTTACCCTCAATATAGTGTTGCTTCTCGTGCGTTATATCAAGATAATTTTAGAATTATTACAACTTTTTTCGTGAATAAAAGGCGTGCCGCTTGCTGTACGCGCTCCGTGAAGTTCCGCATCCTAATCGTGCCGCTTTTGCAAAATTGTGAAATTGCACAACGCTGATGCCGTCAATTTGTGAAATTAAATTTCCTATTTGCCTTGACATTTCTTTTTCGTCTGATATAATAAAAGCACAAGAAATCGTTGTTTCTCTCTTTCTTTTTATGCATTTTTTAATTGGGGCACTTCATTTGCTGCCCAGCAAATGTCGAAATACCGTCTCGCGCAGACCATCTTGTCAATCAACTAACTAAACACAAAAGGAGAAATGGAAATGAAACGTCGCAAATTGTCACTGGTAACCACTTTGCTAGCCCTTGCATGTCTGACAACGGCATGTGGTACTCCAAGTGGTGAGTCATCATCCCCCGCCAAAGACACAGAGGAAATCGTGGTTTCCACTTGGGCAGGTGATCCGTTCGAATCCGCCTGGAAAGAAAAAGCTAAGGAATTTGAAGAACAAACAGGCATTTCCGTCGTAATCGACGCCGTTCCCTGGGAAAACTTGAGGGAAAAAACTGTTTTGGAGTTAGCCTCCGGCACCGGTGCATATGACGTATTGTATGTCCATCCTTCCTGGTTCGACGAATTTGTTAATGCCGGTTATTTAATGCCGGCTTCAGAGTACGCCTCAGAGGAGGAGTTGGATGCATTTGTTCCTAACCTGCTGGCAGACTATTCCCGTGACGGAGAAGTCTACGGCCTTCCGGATTTTGTTGGTTCCCAGGTATTGGCTTATCGCACCGACATTTTTGAAGAATATCAGTTGGATGTACCCGACAGCTGGAGCGACATATTGACAGCTTGTGAGGCACTGGCCGGTAACCCCGAATTCGCCCCCATCACCTTCCCCGGCAAAAAGGGCGGCACCTTGGCTAGTCTTTACGGCGCTTTCCTCGTAAGCAACGGCGGCTGGTATCTGAACGACCAGGGAGAGCCCGCCATGGATACTCCGGAAGCTTTGGAAGCCATTGTCATGCTGCAAAAGTTGGCACAATATCAGCTCCCCGGTTACCTCAATGTTCATTGGGATGAAAACGGCCAGATTGCAGCCAATGGAAAAGCTGCCATGGCCATTATCATGTCCGTCAACGCCGCCTGGCTGGAAGATGCCGAGAGCAGCGCAACGGCCGGTAAGTGGGCATACATTCCCTTGTATTCCGATAAGGGAACGCCCGGCGGCATCGTCGACAACTACTGCTGGTCTGTGGTTGAAGGCAGCGAGCACGCTCAGGCCGCAGGCGATTTTGTCAAATTCATCACCGGCACCGAGTGCCAGACCTACTTTACTGAAACTTCCAGCACCTGCGGCGCTACACAGGCCTATTACGAAAACAAAGCACTGATAGATGCGCAGCCAGTCCTTGGTGCACTGCAGAAAACACTGACAAACACCAAGCCCGCCCCCACCTGGTCCAGTTGGAACGCAGACAAGGAAGTTCTGGAGGTGCAGCTACAGGGAGTAATGTCCGGTTCCCTGGCACCGGAAGAAGCTGCGGAAGCAATTCAGGCACAGATGCTGACAAGTTTTTCGAAGTAATGAAAAAGGGCGGTACATACGCCCCGAAGTATGTACCGCCCATTGAGCTTCTGCTGGAGAGGAGGCCTCTATGAGAACAGGCAGACGCCTAAGCACCAGAACATCCGATCGCGCTGTTGGGTATTCCTTCGCGCTGCCAGCTGTTTTTTTCCTAATCTTTTTTGTTGTCATTTCGATTGGTTATTGTTTGTACATGAGTTTTTTTGACTGGAAACTCATAGATCTCGGTGCCAGTAAGCTGTTTGTAGGTCTGAAAAACTATCTTTATATGTTTAAGGACAAGGTGTTTCGAGCTGTATTGGGCAACACCCTGCTGATCGTTTTATGCTGCCTGGTGATCGAGACTGTACTTGGTTTCGGCATCGCTCTTACCCTTTGGGTCTATCGCAAGCCCACCAAATGGATTCAAACCGTATTTCTGCTGCCCATGATCACATCCCCTGTCATTGTCGGCTTAATCTGGCGATATATCTATGATCCGCAATTTGGCATTTTAAATTATGCCCTGGGAAAAGTTGCCGGGATCGGGCATGTTCCTTGGCTCGGTGATGAGCGATTCGCGCTGTTCAGTGTGATTCTTGTGGACATCTGGCAAATGACGCCTTTCACGATCCTCATTCTGTACGCCGCCATGCTGGGAATCAATGATGATTGGCTGGAAGCCGCTCAGGTGGACGGCGCCAGTTTTGGAACTGTTGTCCGGAAGATCATCATCCCATCCATATTACCCATGAGTTCCTTCATTCTACTCATGCGCTCCATGGATTTGATGAAGATTTTTGATACCATCTACGTTCTGACCCGTGGTGGCCCCGGCTACGCGACAGAAACCTTGGCGATGTATACATACCGTGTCGGCTTTTCTGAATACAACATGGGATATGCCATGGCATTATCCATCGTCACACTGATTCTTGTGCTGGCCGTCAGCAGCTTCTATATCCGAAAAAGCACACACCGTTAGGCAGGTGAAATCATGAAGCATCTCATTCGACGTCGCAATCTGGTCTGTATCATTATTATCACGTTGTTCACACTCTGGACTGTAATTCCCATTTTTATGATGGTTTCACAGGCGCTGAAACCCGAGCGGCTGATGTTTACCGATCCACCAACCATTTTCTTCACTCCCATCCTTACGCATTTTTTCTCCATCTTTTCAAGAAATAATATCTTTCTAAATATTGTCAATTCCGGCATTGTCGGAGCCGCCACAATGGTACTGTGTGTTACGCTTGGTGTTTTATGTGCCTATGCACTCTCACGCATCCGCATCCCCGGCGCCCATGGTATCGCACTGCTGATTTTAATCACCAGAATGATTCCGGTTAGTTCGCTGATGATGCCCATTTATGTAATGATGCGAAAACTCGGTATTTCTGGCACTCATCTTGCCGTGATCTTGGCGCACACTACATTGAACCTGCCCTTTGCCATTTTGATGATGAAGGGTTTCTTCCAGGATATTCCCATGGAACTGGAAGAAGCAGCACAGGTAGACGGATGTTCCCGCCTGCATACATTCCTGCGAATTTGCCTGCCGTTGGTGGCGCCCGGCCTAGCGACAACCAGTATTATGGTGCTGCTCAACTCCTGGAATGAGTTCATGTTTGCGCTCATTCTCTCCGGTCGGGCCACCCGCACGCTGCCTGTCGGCATTTCCGCGTTCCTAGGTTCCGTCTCCATTGATTGGGGCTCCAGTTCCGCGGCTGCCACATTGGCAACTCTCCCCATTTTTATTGCGGGCATCTTCATCCAGAAGTACTTTGTTCGCGGTCTTACTGGAGGCGCCGTTAAAGGATAAGCTGACTGCCATTACAATTTCAAATAGTCTTTGAATACAGAAACGTAGGTTACCTTTATGCAATACTGCAACATACCCAGACTTGGCCGCAACGCCTCTATCATTGGTTTTGGCGGCGAACACATGCTTGGACGCACAGAGCAGGAAGTCGACCGCACGATCAAGTATGCCATCGGCAAAGAAATCAATATCTATGATCTTTTTTGGCCGCAGCCAGAATTCCGGGGCGCTGTCTCCAAGGCCATTTCCGGTCATCGAGACGAGTTGATCCTGCAGGAACATGTCGGTACCGTTATGATTGGTGATCAGTACTCCCGCTACCGCAATGTTGAACTGTCCAGAAAATATTTTGAGGATTTCCTGCGTCGTTTCCATACCGATTATGTGGACATCGGTATGATGCATTTTGTGGACACCGCAAAAGACTATGAAGACGCCTTTGAAACGGAATTCATTCACCATGTGGAAAGCCTCAAGCACGATGGGTAGGTCCACTGCACCGGTGTCAGCTGCCATACTGCCTCCACTGCCATGCGCATGATTGATACCGGTCTGATTGATGTCTTGATGTTCAGTATCAATGCCGCCTTCGATGTGTTCCCCAAGGACCTAACTCTGGAGAATGCCATAGACAATCTCGCATTTCGGGAGGTGGAAGAATACTGCGCTGTCGACGAAGACCGGATGTGTCTCTATCGTCTCTGTGAAGAAAAAGGCATCGCCATCACCGTCATGAAAACGTATGGCGGCAAGCTGCTTCTGTTTGATGAAACCTCTCCCTTTAGAGCCAAATTGACTCCTTCCCAGTGTATCTCCTATGCGCTGTTCCACCCCGGTGTCGTAAGCACATTGATCGGCTGCAAAACACCGGAGGAAGTCGATTCTGCGCTTGCTTATTTGGACGCCACGCCCGAAGAACGTGACTACAGCCAGATTACCCGCTCATCCAGGTATAAAATCCACCAAAAGTGCGTTTACTGTGGTCATTGCTCTCCTTGCCCCAAGGGAATCACCGTGGCGGATGTGACAAAATATCTGGACATGGTCCGGGATTTCGGAGAAATTCCCGCAACCATCGCTGGTCACTAGTGGGGTTTGCCACATCACGCGGACGAATGCATCGCCTGCGGACAGTGTGAAAAGCGCTGCCCCTTCGGCGCCAAAATCATCGATAATATGAAACAGGCAGCTGATACTGAACTCCAATTAAAATCTTTAAAAAAGATTTTATACTATTTCTTAATAAAACGCTTCAAATAATTGCAGTGATATGATATACTATATCTGGGTGATAAATATGGCTTCCAGATATCAATTCAGCGGTGAAGAAATAAAAGCGATTGAGCAGGCACGCAGGGAAAAAAAGATAAAAGAGCCGAGGCCAGATTGAAAGCACTGGAACTGCGGGCCAAAGGTGCCAATTCCAAGGATGTGGCTGAGGCAACGGGTTTCTGTTCAGCCTATGTGAGCCAGTTGGTGGCAAAATATTGGCGCAACGGGCTTGAAGCAATTTCGGGGAATCATTACGGTGGAAATCATCGCAATATGAGCGTGGAAGAAGAAGCAGCTATTCTGGCTCCTTTCAAAGCGCGTGCGGAAAAGGGCGAGCTGGTAGAAATCAGCGAAATCGCGAAAGCATATCAAAGTGCAGTAGACCATCCAGTCAGCAATGGTCAAATATACTTTGTTCTGCATCGTCATGGATGGCGTAAGATCATGCCCCGCAGCAGACACCCCCAAAAGGCCGGCGAAGAAGAAATCGCGGCCTCAAAAAAATTAACGACACCGTAAAAGAACTGGGAAGTTATCCACAGCGGGAAGAAAATCCGCCTGATGTTCCAGGATGAAGCTGGATTTGGTCGAATTAACAAGCCCAAATACTGCTGGTGTCAGGAAGGGATACGTCCCAGTGTACCCTGTCACCACATCCGGGAGTATCGCTATGCCTATGGAGCGGTAGAGCCGTTGACCGGTGACGGATACTTTCTTGTCATGCCCTATTGCAATACAGTGTGCATGAACATTTTTCTCAAGAAATTATCTGAACGATTTTCCGACGACATAATTTTGCTCTGCTGTGATGGTGCTGCGTGGCACAAATCCGGTGGACTGGAATTACCAGAGAATATCATTCTTTTCCACATCCCTCCGTATACGCCCGAGATGAATCCCATTGAACAAATATGGAAAGAGATCCGAAAGCGCGGATTCCGTAACGAGGTTTTCGCCACATTGGAAAAAGTTGTTGACCGCCTGTGTGATACCATCTGCTCCTTGTCTAACAATGCCATTTCTAGCATTACCGGCAGAGATTGGATAATTAAAGTCTTTAATTAAGAATTAGTATTAATTGCCTGAAGGGCATGGAGTTCATATGAGACTTGTTTTGTGATTTCTTTCCTTATAAATCACAAAACAGGCAGCGCCGTCAGGCGATGCCTTCCTGATTAAAATTAAGATTTTAATCAGGAAATAGTATGAGTTGTCTGCACCCTACAAATCAATCCCCTGATCTCTGCTCAGGAAACCCAAGCTCCCCTTTCTAAAATGATGGCCAATTGCAAGAAAATGGTAGATACTCACAACGCTTACCATCTTCTTGCAGCATTTGAAGAAATACCGTGGCGGACAGCGGACATTTCCGTCACCTGTTCAAAACCGGGAGCTGTTCTCCTTGAAAAACAGAGATAAATTAGGTATAATACATAAAATTCGATTTATTCTCATGCCCGTCAATGTGTGAATTTGGGGGCACAGAAGCCTTTTGGTAAAACATTGATCGACTCAGATTTCTCTCAGCTGACTTTCCTGAATAAGGAGGCACACCTCAATATGAATACTGCATCACTTCCTACCGGAAAAGATACCCCTTGTCTGAAACGGATTGAATATTATTATGACATGCTGTCCAAAGTGTCAAAAAAAGTTGCAGACTATATTCTAAGTAATCCGGAGGCCGCCATTTATATGACGGTACTTCAATTGGCCGAAACCTGCGGTGTCAGTGAAGCCAGCGTTGTTCGTTTCTGCAAGAGTATCGGGTATACGGGATTTAACGAAATGAAGATTAGCCTGGCTTCCGAAAGCGATCTTGGAACTCGGGTCATTATGGAGGATATGTCGCCTTCCGATACAGAGGCTATGATCCTCGAAAAGGTCTTTTCCCACGAAATTCTCGCACTGCAAACAACTCTCAAGCAAATCGGCAGTGAAAATTTCGCTCAAGCCGTCAACCGCATTACCTTTGCCAAGCGTATTGAATTCTTTGCCTGTGGCAATACACGAGCCATTGCACAAGATGCCAGTTACCGTTTCCTACGCATCGGAATGGATGTACGGGTCGGATTGGATAAAATGGATTCGCTGATTCATTCGGCCATGTTGGGGGTTGGCGATGTCGCCATTGCCATTTCACACTCTGGCAGCACAAAGGCCACCATTCAAATGCTGGAGCGAGCTCGCGAGAAAGGGGCTGTTACAATCTGCATCACCGGTATGCAGAGAACTCCAATCACCCGCGTAGCAGACATTTGCTTGATTACCTACGCCAAAGAAACCGAGTGCTCCGGTGTGGCTATGACTTCCCGCATCGCCCAGTTGGCTCTCATCGACGCCCTTGTCGTGGCGGTTGCCTTGAAAAGGTTTGAATACGCGAAACAATGTATTCAAAAGGCAGACAAACTCTCCACCGAGGATAAAGTATAAAGGTTTTACCCTGAATCTGACGACGAGCTACACCCGATGCACTCAGAGTCATATTGTTTGGACTGTCCGCAAGTCGCAAAACAACCCGAATCCGCAAGCAGCGATGTTTCCAGCATCAAGCTCCAGATATCCATCCATTGCCGCAAAAAGGTTGCAGATAGTACTCCGTTGGATGAAATATCAGCATCCGTTTGCGCCTTATTACGCCTCGGATTGTTTAACCACAACTGTGCCGTCATTGATGCACTCAATAATACCGTCACGCCCTCATGGCCTTTTTCTAATGACCAGGAGGGCTTTTTCTTTACAAAGAAGTGTTGACTGTCTAGAGGGAAAAGGATTTGAGCCTATCGGTCGCTATGAGCAAAAACTGTACAGGAAATCATGGGTTCTGCCAGTACGGGGATTTCCACCTCGTCCACGAAGTTGAAGATGATCTCCACCTTCTGTCTGCGCTTGCCGCCAGACTTGTCCGGTGCGTGGATGATGATCTTCTTGATATACTCGTTGACGATTGTCTGCGTCAGCTCCGTGACATCCACATACTTTTTCGTCAGCGCAATGAAAGCGTCCAGATCGTCGCCCATTGTCTGCCGCTGCTCGACCCATTCTTCCGTTGTTTCAATTTCGAGCTTTAACCGTTCCTGCTCCGCTTCATAATCAGCAGTCATCTTCTTGTACTTTTCCTTGCTGATTTCACCGAGGGCGTAGTCCTCATAGAGCCGGGACATGACCACATCAAGGTTTGCAAGGCGCTTTCTTGCCTGCTCCACGCGCTTCTGATCTTCCCGGATGTCCCGTTCCTGATCGGCGCGGCGGTAATGCAGCCATTCCTCCTGAAAGCCCTCCACGTCGTCGCGGATATACTCGTTGACCGCCTGAATCCGTTCCAGCACCAGCTCCCGCAGCACATCCTCACGGATATAATGCGCCGAGCAATCGCCGCGCCCACTCTTGTATTTGGAGCAGACGTAGTGATCCTGTTTGCCCTCAAAGCTCTTGCAGGTGGCAAAATGGAGCTTGCCGCCGCAGTCTGCGCAATACAGCAGCCCGGAGAACAATCCCTGCCGTTCCGCTTTTGCGGGGCGGCGCTTGTTTTTGCGCAGCTCCTGCACTCTGTCCCATTGTGCCTGAGACACGATTGCCTCCTGTGTATCCGGTACGATGAACATATCCTCCGGATTGTTGGGAATCCGCTTTTTCAGCTTGTAGGACTTGGAGTAGGCCTTGAAGTTACAGGTGCAGCCGGTGTATTCCTGCCGTTCCAGAATCCCGACAATGGATTGATCCTTCCATCCATACGGATTCTTGGGCAGCGGCTTTCCCTTGCGGCTGGCATACAAAGCCTTGGTCGTAAGAACCTGATCGCGCTCAAGAATCCGGGAAATCTGCTCCGGACCTTTGCCGTCGATGCAGAGGTCAAAGATGCGCTTGACAACCGGCGCGGCTTCAGTATACAAAGAAAACCGGCATTTACCTTGGCCCTACCAAAACCGGCAAGGTTCGCGCGTTGAAACTCGCTCCTCAGTGCGTGGAACTTCTAAAAGAGTGGAAGCTGGAGCAGATGCGGATGCGTCTCAAGCAGGGGTCGGACTGGAAAGAAACCGGAATGGTATTCACCAAAGATAACGGGGAATGGCTTCATCCTGACAGCATTACCAGATGGCTGAATAACTTCAGCCGGGACAATGGACTGCCCCATATCCACCCCCACGCATTTCGGCACACCGCTGCTTCCACAATGATTGCCAATGGTGTTGATCTGGTCACCACAGCAAATGAACTTGGACACGCAAACGCAACGACCACAGCAATGATTTACGCACATCAGATTGCCATTGCAAAGGCCAGGGCCGCTGATGTTCGTGCCGGTGTGTTTGCAGGAAGAGACAGCAAGCCCAAAGGAAGTAAACTCAGGAGTAAATTCCGTGGAGCTTAAAATACATAGGACACAAGCAGTTTTTGAGGCCGCTTGGGTCCTATTTTTCTATTTTAAGGCAGAGAAACTTCTCTCTAGGCAGGCACTTTGCCCGGCCTCTTATCCTTCAGGTTAGGTTGCCAAACTCAGCGAAGTCTCTGGTAAGAGGACAAATTTGAGGGGACTTGCGTAATCTCATTGCGGTCAAGGTTCGAGATTCCATCACTCAAGGATATCAAAAAGTCGAGAATATTCAGAGTATTCCACAGAATTGTATAATGAAAATGGTGTTTTACCATTTTGAATGAAACTTTCCGGAACTTTCTCCCCAAAGTGTTGTTTTACCCCAAAAATCATTTTCGGCCAAAAAGTTAGAAAAACGCTGTCCACCACTGGCGTAAACCCCAAATAAACCCCAAGTCGTAGGGTCTGTAACTTTTGTAACCACCAAAAAGTTAGAAAAGCAGCCGTTTTCTAGTGAAAACGGCTGCTTTTATGGTTGCGGAGGCAGGACTCGAACCTACGACCTCCGGGTTATGAGCCCGACGAGCTTCCAACTGCTCTACTCCGCGATATTCTGTTGCACTCCTTAGGTGCTTACATATTATAGCATGGGCAGGATGCTTTGTCAACCCCTATTTTTGTGCGGAGGGGTAGTTGGCTGCAGACACCGAGATATGACAAAAGAAAGAAGTGCAGAAAGAATCGCGGATAGATGAGGAAGGCGCTTTTTCAGTATTGCGGCTTTCGGGTTATTTGCACCGCACACCATGGGGCGGGACTGATCGGTCAGCCCCTTGGATAACGCTCGTAAGGCGCTTTTCTCTGACGGAAATCTTCGCTTTCCTTCCGATACCGCGCAAGCAGCGATTCCGCATCCCAGTCGAGGCACTCAAAATCGCGGTGCCCGGCAAGCAGGGAGAGGAAAGGCTTGCCATCCTCGCGAACGGGGGGCAGGAAGTGAAAATCCTCCGGGTACATTTTCCGCAGCAGATCCAGAAGCTTTACGCCCAGGGCCACGGGCTGCAGAAGCGTTTCGTCTGTGATGTGCAGGTGAATGCCGCCGCACAGGGTGCCCTCGTGCTTGGAGGTCGTGGGGCTGAAATACACCGGTGTGGATTCCACGCCCGGACAGCCCAGAGCGTTGAAGGCTCTCGAAAAAGCCTCTGCCTTGATGAAAGGCGCGCCGATGATGGCGAAGGGGTCGGCGGTTCCGCGGCCTTCGGAGCAGTTGGTTCCCTCGATCAGGCAGGTGCCGGGGTACAGCAGCGCCGTTTCGTAGCGGGGGATGTTCGGGCTGGGCATCACCCAATAATGCTCCCAGTCCCGGAAGGTCATATTCCGGGTCAGACCGGCGCAGGGAACGATGTGCAGGTCACATTTGCAGCCCAGCTCCTCGTTCATCATCACCGCCAGCTCGCCGCAGGTCAGGCCGTAGCATACCGGGATCGGGTAGCCGCCCACAAAGCTGGCAGCTTCCTCCCGCAGAAGACCGCCCTCCACCCGGTCGCCCAGAGGATTGGGACGATCCAGCACCACCAGCCGCTTCCCGGCGGCAGCGCAGTCCTCCATGCAGTAGCGCAGGGAGGTGAGGAAGGTGTAATACCGGCAGCCTACGTCGGCAACGTCGTAGACCAGTGTATCGAACAGCGCCAAGGTATCGGCGGACAGACGTTTGGACTCCTTTGTATACAGACTGCGGACAGTCAGGCCGGTGTCTTCGTCCACCTCGTCGGCGAACACCGCCCCGGCGGGCTTGTCGCCGCGAACACCGTGTTCCGGCGCCAGCAGAAGCCGCAGGTCACAGCAGCGTTTCAGCGCGTCAAAAGTGGGTTCATTGCTGCTGGTACGCCCGGAAGGGCCGGTGAGCAGTGCCGTGCGCCCAATAAAGAGATGGGCATATTCCGCCACGCGGTCAGCACCAAACAAAACCATGTTTTTTCCTCCTTGATGCCCGGTAACATGCCGGGGAATAATGCTACGCCATATTGTAAATCGGAATGTGTTTCGTGTCAAGGAGATTAGGGAAGCTCTGAATAAAGCGGCAAGAGCTGTGAGCGAGAGGTTTTTCGGCCAATCGAGGCATCGAAAGCGGCGGAATACTTTGTGTACCCGCAAGGGGTATGCCGCATCCGTAAGCCGACTTACGTCGGCAACGGCTGCGCTATATTTCCCGTTTTCGATACCGAAGAGTGGGCGGAAAAGATCCGCTCACGGCCGCAGACGATTTGTTCAGAGGTTCCCTGGAAGGCAAACGAAAGCGGTGAGCTTCCACAGGGGAAACTCACCGCGTATATGGCGGAACTCAGGATTTCAGATCGACAGCGCGGTCGAAGAGGTCTTCCACATCCTTGCCGGGGCCTTTCGAGAGAAGAGAAACCACCACGGCGGCCAGCAGACCGGCGGCGAAGCCGGGAACGATCTCGTAGATATCGGTGGAGGACAGGAAAACCAGCCAGAGGATATCCACCGCAGCGCCGACGGCGATGCCTGCCACCGTTCCGCCGAAGGTGAGCCGCTTCCAGAACAGGCTCAGCAGAATGACGGGGCCGAAGGCCGCGCCGAAGACGCCCCATGCGTTTTCTACCAGACCCATGATGGAACCGGAGTTGGGGTCGGAGGCAATAAACAGGGCAACGATAGCGATGACGATGACCACGATGCGTCCAGCCCAGAGCATTTCAGAGTCGGAAGCCTTCTTGCGGATGACGGGCTTATAGACATCGCTGGCAAAGGCGGAGGACGCCGCCAGAAGCTGGGAGTCGGCCGTAGACATGGCGGCGGACAGGATCGCGGACAGCAGCAGACCGGATACCAGCGCGGGGAAGATGCGGCGAACCATGGTGATGAACACGGTGGAGGAATCCTCAATTTCGCCCAGATACAGGCGGCCGGCGATGGCGGTCAGGGCGGACATGATCAGGATGATGGTCGTCCAGGAAATGCCGATCACGCTGGACTTGCGAAGTTCCTTCTCGGATTTCAGGGACATAAACCGGATGATGATGTGGGGCATACCGAAGTAGCCAAGGCCCCAGCCAAGGCCGGAAATGATGTCCTGAGGGGTGGTGAAGAAGTTGAAGAAGCCGTCGGGCAGGGCCGCGCCGGTCGCGGCACCGTCGCCCGCTTTGGCCAGCGCCAGAGCGAACAGGGGGGCGATCAGCAGCGCGGCCAGCATGATCATGCCCTGGAAGAAATCCGTCCAGCACACCGCGCTGAAGCCGCCAAGGAAGGTGTAGGCCACGATGATGAAGGCGGCGATGTACATGGCAACGGTGGGATCAATGTCCATGACCGTGTTGAACAGGGTGCCGCAGGCCTTGATGGAGGAGGCGGCGTAGATGGTGTAGGCCACAAGGAAAATGATGGCGCTGAGGATTTGCAGGGACTTATTCTTGCTCAGGAACCGGTTGGTCAGGTACTGGGGGATGGTGATGGAATCATTGGCAGCGATGGAGAACCGGCGCAGCCGGGGCGCCATGAAGATCCAGCTCACGGCGTAGCCGATGCCAAGGCCAATGGCGATCCATGTCTGCCCCATGCCGCTTAAATAGATGGAGGCGGGAAGACCCATGAGCACCCAGGCGCTCATATCGGAAGCACCGGCGGACAGAGCGGACACCCACGCACCCATGTTGCGGCCGCCGAGGAAGTAATCCTTTTCACCGGCGCCCTTGGACTTGCTGAAGAAGTACAGGCCGATGGCTACCATGAATACGAAATAGGCTATGAATACGGAAAGCTCAATATAATTCACAAAAATCCCTCTCTCTTCCTATGCATGAAATTAAATCATGTATCCATGCTTAATAGTGATGCATTCATTATACAAGGGTTTTCGGAATTTTGCAACGAAAACTTTCTTCCTGAGTTGTACAAAAAAACGTTGCCAAAGAAAGGAATTGGTGCTATTATACACAAGATATGATGAAATTTCCGCATGAAGAAGGGAAAAGCGGCATGAGCCTGAAAAAATATGAAGCATTTGTGCGGACGGTGGAGCTTGGCAGCCTGACCAAAGCGGCGGAAGCCATGGGCTCGACCCAGTCCCGCATCAGTCATGTTTTAAGCGCGCTGGAAGAGGAATACGGCTTCGTCCTTCTGCGCCGGAACCGGAGCGGCGTTCGGCTGACGGAGGCGGGGGAGATGGTGCTGCCCAAGATGCAGGAGATTCTCCAAAAGGACCGGGAGCTGACGGAGCTGATCGGGGACATCCGCAGCGCCGACGCCGGAACCGTCCGGCTGGGGGCGTTTACCAGCGTGGCCGTCCACTGGCTGCCTGGGATGATCCGGACGTTCCAGAGCGCCCACCCCAAGGCCGAGCTGAAAATGTTCAACGGCGACTACCACGACATGGAGCAGTGGCTCCGGGAGGGGGAGGTCGATCTGGGCTTTGTGACCCTGCCTGCCCCCGAAGGGATGCGAACCATCCCGCTGACGCAGGACCCGCTGGTGGCGATCATGCCGAAGAACCACCGGCTGGCACAGCTGGACGAGATCCCCATTCAGGAACTGGGAGAGGACCCCTTTATCAGTCTGCTGCAAAGCTCAGCCCACGATATCCACCGGGCGCTGGACAATGCGGGGGTGCGCCCGAACATCAAATTTACCACCAAGGACGACTATGCCATTCTGGCCATGGTGGAGCAGGGGCTGGGCATTTCCATCGTTCCCCAGCTGCTCATTCAGGGACGGACACAGAATCTAGCGGTTCGTCCGCTGAAGCCCCGGGCAAGCCGAACGATCGCATTGGCCATCCCGGAGGGGAAGCCTCTGCCTGTGGTCGAAGCGTTTGCCCGGACGGCGGTGGCATGGGTAAACGAACAGAGCGGGAAATAACAACGTTTGTATTGGAGGATACTGAAAATGAACACGATTTCTGCACCCGAAGGGGATTCCGTTATTTCACAGATTCTGGCGGCCTACGAGCTGCCGGGTACGATTCTGGACATTGCCCGCCACGGCAAGGGGCACATCAACGATACCTTCTGCGTATCGTGCCGTACCCCAGAGGGCGGCACTGTCCAATTGATATTGCAGGGGCTGTCCCAGGCCGCGTTTCCCCATCCTGAGGAAGTGATGGAGAATTTTGTGGGCATTACGTCCTATCTGCGCAGAGAGATTCTTGCCGAGGGCGGCGACCCCTCCCGGGAGACGCTGAGCCTGGTGAAAACCAGAGACGGCGCGGATTTTGTGACCGACAACCGGGGCAGGGTGTGGCGGCTGATGCCCTTCATCGAAAATGCCGACTGCTATCAGTCGGCCACGCCGGAGCTGTTTGCGGCGTCAGGGCGGGCGTTCGGACGGTTTCAGTACATGCTCCGGGATTATCCCGCCCAGACACTTCACGAGACCATTCCCCATTTCCACGACACCGAAGACCGCTTCAACCAGTTTCTCGCTGCCCTGGAAGCCGACAAGCTGAACCGGGCAGAAGGGGTGTCCCCGGAAATCCAGTTCATTTTGCAGCGGAAAGCGGACTGCGGCGTTGCCCTGCGGGCGCTGCGGGAGGGGAAGCTTCCTCTCCGCGTCACCCACAACGATACAAAGCTGAACAACATCCTGATCGACCGGGACACCCGCGAGGGCATCTGTGTCATCGATCTGGACACCACCATGCCGGGCCTCTCCATCAACGATTTCGGCGATTCCATCCGCTTCGGCGCGAACCACTGTCTGGAGGATGAACAGGACTTGTCCAAAGTCAATTTTGACATTCAGCTATACGAGGTGTTCACCCGGAGCTTCCTGGAGGGGGCGCGGGGCAGTCTGACGCCCGCGGAGCTGGAATATCTGCCCTGGGGCGCCCGGCTGATGACGCTGGAATGCGGCATCCGCTTCCTGACGGATTACTTAGATGGCGACCATTACTTCCATGATATCAGCCGTCCCCGGCAGAACTTAGACCGTGCCCGTACCCAGCTGAAGCTGGTGAAGGACATGGAGGAGCAGTTCGATGCCATGGTGGCAGTGGTCGCAAAATATGGAAAATAAGAGTTGTTTTTTAGGATTGCATTTTTGACAGAGCACGCTATAATGTGTCCTGAAACCAGCCGTTCCCCCAATCGGTAACGGCGTCAGATGCAGATAACGCGCTTTTGCGCAGTATAAAGGAGGATACCACAATGAACATTCTGGTCACCGGCGGCGCCGGATACATCGGCTCCCATACCTGCGTTGAACTTCTCAACAGCGGATACGATGTGACGGTCATCGACAACCTGTGCAACGCCAACCCCAAGAGCCTGAATCGGGTGGAGGCCATTACCGGCAGGAAAGTCAAATTCTACGAGGGAGACGTACGGGACGAGGCGCTCCTGCGGAAAATTTTCGCGGAAAATGAAATTTCCGCTGTCATCCACTTCGCGGGCCTGAAGGCCGTGGGAGAATCCGTCGCCCAGCCTTGGCGTTACTACGACAATAACCTCAATACCACGCTGGTTCTGACCAAGGTCATGACGGACGTGGGCTGCAAGAAGATCATTTTCTCATCCTCCGCCACCGTCTATTCCGGCGACAACGAGATGCCCCTGCGGGAAACCAGCCGCACCGGCAGCTGCACCAACCCCTACGGCTGGACGAAGTACATGACCGAGCAGATCCTCTCCGGCATTGCCCACGCCGACAAGGAGTGGAGCGTTGTGCTTCTGCGCTACTTCAACCCCATCGGCGCTCACGAAAGCGGCATGATCGGAGAAGACCCCCGGGGCATTCCCAACAACCTGATGCCTTACATCACTCAGGTGGCCATCGGCCGCCGGGAAAAGCTCAGCGTCTACGGAAACGATTATCCTACCCCCGACGGCACCGGCGTCCGGGACTACATCCATGTGGTTGATCTTGCCAAGGGACACGTGGCGGCGGTGAAATACGTCGTTTCCGGTCTGGGCTGCGAGGTGTTCAATCTGGGCACCGGAATCGGCTACAGCGTGCTGGACATGGTTCACGCCTTTGAGAAGGCCAATGGTGTCAAAGTTCCGTACCAGATCGTCGGCCGCCGTCCCGGCGACCTGCCCACCTGCTACGCAGACCCGGCCAAGAGCGAGCGCGTCCTTGGCTGGAAGGCAGAAAAGAATCTGGGAGACATGTGCCGTGACTCCTGGAACTGGCAGTCAAAGAATCCCATGGGGTACGGGGAATAAAGAACAGCAAAAAAACACATCGGCCGTCCATTTGGATGGCCGATGCGCTTTTATAGTTTCATACTGAACTCCAATTAAAATCTTTAAAAAAGATTTTAATTGCCTGAAGGGCATGGAGTTCATATGAGACTTGTTTTGTGATTTCTTTCCTTATAAATCACAAAACAGGCAGCGCCATCAGGCGATGCCTTCCTGATTAAAATCAAGATTTTAATCAGGAAATAGTATTAGATTTCCCGTTTCTCATAAAACCGGATGGACAGCAGCCATGAGACGGCGAAGATGACCATTGCCAGAATCGGAAGCAGTGCAATGGGGAGGGAGACACCGGATAAGTCCGGTGTGTCCAGAATGGCGGTGAGACCGCAGAAAATACCAACCACGCCGATGAAGACAATGCGGCCCTTCTGCGCGCCGAATTTGAACAGCGGCGGCATGGTCAGCGCGGAGGACAGCAGGGAGATCATGGCAAGCACTGCCAGCTGGTCAGTCAGGTCGGCCGGATTGAACGCGCCGCTCCGGCAGAGCCGGACGACGGCGGCAACTGCGGACAGCAGGAAAATGGTACCTGCGCAGATCAGGCTCATGATGTACTTTCCGGAGACGTATTGCCGCCGGGTCACCGGGAGGGTGTCGCAGTAGGTGAGCCAGTGCTCCGCATCGTCATAGGCCAGCAGGTTCACCGGCAGGACGCTGCTGAGAATGCAGGGATAGTAGATGAAAAAGGGCGACTGCCCGTCCGAAGAAAAGGCGGAAAAGATAATAAACGCCAGCAAAAACAGGGGCATCAGCCGGCAGTAACTCCAAAGCAGGTAAAAATCCTTCCGAATCAGACCCTTCATATCAGTGTTCCTCCTTTGCCATGAAAATGAACAGCTGCTCAATATCCACCGGGCTGAACGTGGGATTTCCGGGGACGCCCGACCGCTTCACCAGAAGCTCGCAGCCGAGTGGTGACACCCGCTTGCCGACGATGGCGGAAGCGGGAATGGCCGCCGCGTCCTGAGCGGTGCAGTGGAGAACCCCGTATTCCTCCTTCAGCCGGTCTTTTTCCTCGCAGAGAATCAGTTTGCCCTTGTGCAGGAAAGCAATGTAGTCGCAGATCTTTTCCAGGTCGCTGACAATGTGGGAGGAGATCAGAATGGCGTGGTTTTCGTCCCGTGTAAATTCGTTAAAAATGTCCATGACCTCGTCCCGGACGACCGGGTCAAGGCCGCTGGTGGCCTCGTCCAGAATCAGAAGCCGGGGGTGGTGGGACAGGGCGACGGCAATGCCAAGCTTCATTTTCATGCCCCGGGAAAAATCTTTGAATTTCTTATCCGCGGGAACGGCCAGCCGGGTCAGATAGTCGGAAAAGACCGCTTCGTCCCAGCTGCGGTAAATGCCCTGCATGATCTTGCCTACCTGCCGGGCGGTGAGACAGGCGGAGATGCCCACCTCGTCCAGCACCACGCCAATCTCTTCCTTGGACAGACACAGGTTTTCCCGGTTATCCCGGCCCAAAATGGTGACGGTGCCGCCGTCACGGGAAATGGTGTTGAGAATCAGCTTGATGGTGGTGCTTTTTCCCGCACCGTTTTCGCCCACAAGCCCCATAATGCAGCCCCAGGGCAGGGCCAGGTTCAGATGATTCAGGGAAAAACCGGTGTAGTGCTTGGTTAAATCCCGTATTTCCAATGCGTTCATGTTCAATCCTCCATGGCAAATTTGACCATATCCAGAACTTCCTGCTCACTCAGGCCGACGGACTGGGAAAGGCGGACGATCTGGTCAATGTGGTTTTCGATGTTTTTCAGGGTCTCTTCCCGGAGCAGCTCCACATTTTTGGGAGCCACGAAGCAGCCCTTGGCGGCGATGGTGTAGATGAAGCCCTCTTTTTCCAGCTCGTCGTAGGCACGCTTGGTGGTGATCACGCTGATGCGCAGATCCTTGGCGAGATTCCGGATGGAGGGCAGGGCTTCGTGCTCCTGAAGCTCGCCGCTGATGATCTGTGCTTTGATCTGGGAGTAGATCTGGTCGTAAATGGGAAGACTGCTTTTGTTGTCGATCAATACGGTCACTTTGGCACCTCACTTCTGTTACAACTGTATATGTGCAGTATATACAGATATAACAGATTTGTCAAGTACTTGGGCCAAAAAACTTCATGCATAAGCATCGCACCATGAAAAAGTGCAGATGCCGGTGCATGAAGTTTTTGCGCATCATTTCCGGTTGCCCTGAAGGGGCGAGGAAATGGCGCATTTCTTATTTTGCTATGCTTTTGCATAGCAAAATATCCCAGCCCGAAAGGCTGGGATATCAGAATATTTACAGAACTTTCGAGAGGAAATCCTGCAAGCGGGGATTCTGGGGATTGCCGAAAAGCTGGGCAGGGGAGCCCTGTTCCAGAACCTTTCCGTCGTCCATGAACAGCACCCGGTTGCCGACCTCACGGGCAAAGCCCATCTCGTGGGTGACGACCACCATGGTCATGCCGGTCTCTGCCAGCTCCTTCATGACGGCCAGAACCTCGCCGACCATTTCCGGGTCGAGAGCGGAGGTGGGTTCGTCAAAAAGCATGACCTTGGGGTTCATGGCCAATGCACGGACGATGGCAATACGCTGCTTCTGGCCGCCGGAGAGCTGGTTGGGATAGGCGTCCGCCTTTTCTTCCAGACTGACCCGGCGCAGCAGCTGGGTGGCCTTGTCGTCCGCTTCCGCCTGCGTCATCAGACCGGTGCGCACGGGGGCGAGGGTGATGTTCTTGCGGATGGTCATGTTGGGGAAGAGGTTGAAGTGCTGGAACACCATGCCCATTTTCCGACGGACCACGTCGATGTCCGTCTTTGGGTCGGTGATGACCTCGCCGTCAAAGGTGATGGTGCCGGAGGTGGGTTCTTCCAGCAGGTTCAGACTGCGCAGGAACGTGGACTTGCCGGAACCGGAGGGGCCGATGATGACCATTTTGTCCCCGGGGTAAATATGTTCGGAAATGTCCTTGAGAACCAGATGGTCGCCGAAGGATTTGCTCAGATGCTTAACGTCTATCACTTTGACGCAGCCTCCTTTCCAGTAAACTTTGCAGCCAGCTGAATACCATGACCAGCAGCAGATAGATACAGGCGATGCCGATGAGGGGGAACATCTGCTCGTAGGTTCGGCCGTAGATGGCCTGAGCGGCGTAGACCATTTCCTTGCCGCCGATGACGGTGATGAGGGAGGTGTCCTTCAGCAGCATGATGAACTCGTTGCCGAGGGCGGGGAGAATGGCCTTGAATGCCTGCGGAATGACGATCAGACGCATGGTGTCGATGTAGCCGAGGCCAAGGCTCCGCCCGGCTTCGGACTGACCGGGGTCAAGGGACATGAGACCGCCCCGGATGATCTCGGAGACGTAAGCGCCGGAATTGATGCCCAGCGTCAGCGCGCCCACCATGGTGTAGTTCCGGGAGAAGGAGAAGATAACGAAGCCCATGATCAGCAGCTGCACCATCATGGGCGTGCCGCGGATGACGGTGACGTATACCTTGCAGATGCCGTTGAACAGGCCGAGAATGGGGTTCTTGTGCCCTGTCCGCTGCTGGTCGTGGGCGGTCCGGATCACGGCTACCACAATGCCGAGGAGAATGCCCAGTGTCAGCGCCATGGCTGTGACCAGCAGGGTGGTGCCGACGCCGTTCAGGTACTGCTTCCAGCGGCTTCCTTCGATAAATGCCTGATAGAATTTGACGTAGAATTCCTGCCAGAAGGATGCGGTGCCGTCCCGCATCAGGGGTTTCCAAAGTTCGTAAAGTTCCACAGCTTCACCTTCTCATTTAATATTGCGCGGTATCGTGTTATACGCAGAAAATCGGCCTTCCCAGCGCGAAGGTCGGTTTTCCGGGTACAACCGTGCCAAGGGCGGCTTGAGCCGCCCCTGGCTAAGCGATTGGATTATTCAGCGGAGATGTACTTGTCAACGATGGACTGAACGGTGCCGTCAGCGATCAGCTCGGCCAGCGCCTGATTGATGGCATCCAGCAGGGCGGTGTTGTCTTTGTTCACGCCGATGGCGTAGTTCTCGGTGACGTACTCAGTATCCAGAATGGTCAGACCGGCGTTGGCGGCAACAAAAGCCTCAGCAGGAGCGGAGTCGATGACCACGCAGTCAACCTGACCGTTGATCAGAGCCTGCACGGCGGAGGCGCCGTTGTCATAGGCGGTGACATGATCGTCGCCGTAATCATCGGAGGTGTAAATGTAACCGGTGGTACCACGCTGGGTGCCGATCATCTTCTCGCCCAGATTGTCCAGAGTCACATCGGAGCCTTCCTTGACGATGACCACCTGCACGCCGGTGGCGTAGCTGTCGGAGAAGTTCATGACCAGCTGCCGGTCTTCGGTGACGGTGACACCGGCCATGACGATGTCGGACTTGTTCTGCTGAACGGCCAGCAGAGCAGCGTCGAAGTCCATATCGTCCACGACCAGCTCCAGACCCAGCTTCTCGGCGATCGCGCCGGCGACCTCAACATCGATGCCCTCGAAGCTGCCGTCATCGGCGACCATCTCATAGGGAGGGAAGGCGGCGTTGGTGGACATGATCAGCTTGCCGGACTCGACGGTCTTCAGTTCGGCAGCGGCGGTCTCGGCAGCTGTGGTCGCAGCGGCCGTGGTCTCAGCGGCGGTGGCGGCGGGAGCCTCGGTGGTGGTCTTGGTGGTGTTGCTGCTGCCGCAGCCGGCGAACATGGACATGACCATCAGAACGGTCAGCGCAAGTGCAAATACCTTTTTCATAATTTTACTCTCCTTTTCATTTTTGACCTCCCGTAGCTGGGAGGTGATTGATGAGTGCATTATAGCGCGTATTTTATTCATCGTCAATAGGATGAATATACAACAATGAAGAGAAAATAAGGCCGTATGTAATATAAATACTACAAAAACCCGCAAGTTTAACATGTATATGTGAATATTCAGGGAATTCATCCTAAATTATTCCAGCAACTGAGTGCATATTATTCATCATAGATGAATATACAGCCATGCAAAGCCGCTGGTTGACGGAGAGGACAGCATCTGGTATAATTTCATGGAAAACATAATCGGGAGGACGCCCTATGAAAACCACCGTGAAGGAACTGGACTACGAAAAAGTCATGGCGCTGCCCCAGTATCCCCATCTGCATCCTGTAAGACCCGGCATTTTCTGGCGCACCCTTGTGCGGGGGCTGTCCATTCTGGGACTGGCCGGAACCCACTTCCATTACACCAGCGAGGGAATGGAGAAGGTCGGTAAAAACGAGCCGTGCCTGATCCTCATGAACCATTCCTGCTTTCTGGATTTGCAGATCGCAAGCACCATTTTGTACCCCCGACCCTACAATATTATCTGTACATCCGACGGCTTTGTGGGCATGGGCGGCCTGATGGCATGGGCGATGCGCACCATCGGCTGCGTACCCACCCGGAAATTCGTCACCGACCTGACGCTGGTGCAGGATATGGTCTACTGCCTGAAAGACCTGAAAAGCAGCGTTCTCATGTACCCGGAGGCCAGCTATTCCTTCGATGGCACCTGCACGGCGCTGCCCCGGAAAATGGGCGTGCTGCTGAAAAAGCTGGACGTGCCTGTGGTGATGATCGAGACTTTCGGCGCCTTCAGCCGCAACCCGTTGTACAATGAATTGCAGGTGCGCAAGAGCGTCCCCGTTTCGGCGAAGGTGCGCCTGCTGTACAGCCGGGAGGATCTGAAGGAGAAATCCGTCAAGGAGCTGTCCGACGGGCTGGACAAAGCCTTCTCTTTCGACCAGTTCCGCTGGCAGAGGGAAAACGGCATTCAGATCACCGACGGTTTCCGGGCGGACGGTCTGGAGCGTATTCTGTATAAATGTCCCCATTGCGGCACGGAGGGGGAGCTGACGGGCAAAGGCACCGGCCTGACCTGCCGCCATTGCGGCAAGCACTGGGAGCTGACCCCCATCGGCGATCTTGCGGCGTCGGAGGGAAAGACGGAGTTCGCCCACGTCCCTGACTGGTATCGCTGGGAGCGGGAGCAGGTACGCCGGGAGCTTGAGGACGGGACATACAAGCTGGACATCGATGTGGATATCGCCATGATGGTGGATTTCAAGGCCATTTATAAGGTGGGGCAGGGGCATCTGACCCACGACCGGGAGGGCTTCACTCTCACCGGATGTGACGGCCGTCTCCACTACACCCAGAAGCCCACGGCATCCTATGGCCTGTACGCCGACTACTACTGGTACGAGATCGCGGACACCATCTGCATCGGCGACAACCGGTGCCTGTATTACTGCTTCCCGAAGAAAGGCTACCCGGTGGCGAAGGCCCGCCTGGCGGCGGAGGAGCTGTACAAGCTCTGCAAGACCCGGGCGCTGGCAAAATAAGCATGAAAAATCCCCGACTTTGGTTGACCAGACCAAGTCGGGGATTTTCAGAGAAAAAGAGAGGTAAGAAAATGAAAAAGAAAATTATCATTGAGTACATTTTCATTATATCCGGGGGCTATTAAAAAAATAAGTGCGCAAATATTAAATAAGTATTAAGCGCGTAAAATTGAGACGGTGAAATTTGTGCAGAATGCTAAATGTGAATTTTTTGTAGCATTGCTGTCACGACCCTTGACATTTTTTCAAATTGGGGTATAGTAAGGACAAATGAATTAGCACTCAAACAATGAGAGTGCTAAAGCGAAAGGAAGGTAGAGTAGATGAACTTCAATAACTATACCCAGAAATCGATTGAGGCTGTCCAGAGCGCGCAGCAGCTGGCGGTTCAGAATTCCCATCAGCAGATGGAGCAGGTGCATCTGCTTCTGGCATTGCTGCGGCAGGAGGGCGGTCTGACCCCTCAGCTGCTGAAAAAGATGGACGTTACGGTGGAAAGTCTGGAAGCGGCGGCGGAGGCCGAGCTGCGAAAGATCCCCGGCGTGAGGACAAGTCAGGCCATGGACAGCTTTTATGTCAGCGCCGACGTACAGGCCGCGTTCAATGCGGCGGAGCAGCAGGCGCAGACCATGAAGGACGAATATGTGTCTGTGGAGCATCTGTTCCTTGGACTTCTGGAAACTGCCCGGGGCGGCGTGAAGGAGCTGTTCAAGACCTATCAGATTACAAAGGAGCGTGTTCTGAAGGCTTTGCAGGAAGTCCGGGGCAATCAGCGTGTCACCACCGATAACCCGGAGGGAACCTACGACGCGCTGGAAAAGTACGGCACTGACCTGGTCAAGCGGGCAAGAGAGCAGAAGATGGATCCGGTGATCGGCCGGGATGAGGAAATCCGGAACGTTATCCGCATTCTGTCCCGGAAGACGAAGAACAACCCCGTTCTCATCGGTGAACCCGGCGTGGGCAAAACCGCCATTGCCGAGGGACTTGCCCAGCGGATTGTGAAGAAGGACGTCCCCAAGCAGTTGCAGGACAAGACCATTTTCTCTCTGGACATGGGCGCGCTGATCGCGGGCGCCAAGTACCGGGGCGAATTTGAGGAACGGCTGAAAGCCGTGCTGAACGAGGTGAAGAAGTCCGAGGGCAAGATCATCCTGTTCATCGATGAGCTGCACACCATTGTGGGCGCGGGCAAAACCGAGGGCAGCATGGACGCGGGCAACCTGCTGAAGCCCATGCTGGCGCGCGGCGAGCTGCACTGCATCGGCGCGACGACGCTGGACGAGTACCGCCAGTATATTGAAAAGGACGCCGCTCTGGAGCGCCGGTTCCAGCCGGTGCAGGTGGATGAACCCACGGTGGAGGATACCATCGCAATTCTGCGTGGCTTGAAGGAACGTTACGAGGTGTTCCACGGCGTGAAGATCGCGGACTCCGCTATCATCGCCGCCGCGACCCTGTCCCATCGGTATATCACTGACCGGTTCCTGCCCGACAAGGCCATCGACCTGATCGACGAGGCCTGCGCCCAGATCCGGACGGAGAATGATACCAAACCGGCAGAGCTGGACGCGCTGGATCGGAAGATCATCCAGATGGAGGTCGAGGAAGCAGCGCTGAAGAAAGAAGAGGATGAGCTTTCCAAGGCGCGACTTGCCGAGCTGCAAAAGGAGCTGGCCGAGAAGCGGGACGCCCGCAATGCCATGAACGCGCAACTGGAGAACGAAAAGACCGCCATTGATCGGGTAAATCAGCTGCGGGAAAAGATCGTGGATTTGAGCCGTCAGAGGGATGACGCTTGGCAACGCGGTGATTATAACAAGTGGGGAGAGCTGGAACATGGGCGTCTGGAAGAAGTCCGAAATCAGCTGGAGGAAGAAGAACGCCGCATCCAGACCACGAAGGAGAAAAACATCCTTTCGGACAGAGTTACCGACAGGGAAATTGCCAAGATCGTGGAGCGCTGGACGGGCATTCCTGTTTCCCGGCTGGTGCAGGGAGAGCGGGAGAAGCTGCTGACCCTGGACGAGACCCTGCATAAGCGGGTGGTCGGTCAGGACGAAGCGGTTCAGGCCGTCACGGAAGCCATTCAGCGCAGCCGCGCGGGCATTCAGGACCCCAACCGCCCCATCGGCTCGTTCCTGTTCCTCGGCCCCACGGGCGTGGGCAAGACCGAGCTTGCTAAGGCACTGGCTCAGGCGCTGTTTGACGATGAGAACAACATGGTGCGTATCGATATGTCCGAATACATGGAGAAATACTCCGTGTCCCGTCTCATTGGCGCGCCTCCCGGATACGTGGGCTATGAGGAAGGCGGCCAGCTGACCGAAGCGGTACGCCGGAAGCCCTACTCCGTCGTCCTGTTCGACGAGGTGGAGAAGGCGCATCCCGACGTGTTCAACGTCCTGCTGCAGGTGCTGGATGATGGCCGGATCACCGATTCTCAGGGCAGAACCGTGGACTTCAAGAACACCATTCTGATCCTGACCTCCAACCTCGGCTCTGAGTATATCCTGAACGGCATCAATGCCGACGGCACCATCGAGGAAAGCGCCAAGGAACAGGTTCGCGCGCTGCTGCGCCGCACCTTCCGGCCGGAGTTCCTCAACCGTCTGGACGAGATCGTGTTCTACAAGCCCCTGACCAAGGAGAATGTGACCAAGATCATCGACCTGCAGATCGCCAAGCTCAACGACCGTCTGGCCGACCAGCAGATCCGCTGCGAGCTGACGCCCGCGGCCAAGGCCGCCATTGTGGATGCGGCCTATGACCCGCAATACGGTGCCCGTCCCCTGCGCCGGTATGTCCAGCATACGGTGGAGACGATGCTCAGCAAGCGTCTGCTTCGGGGCGACGTTACCCCGGGTCAGACCGTCACCGTGGACGCCGAAAACGGCGAACTGGTGATGAAATAATTCCCCAAAAACAAATGCCCTGTCCGCTGAAAAGCGGACAGGGCGTTTTGCGTTTATTCCAGTTCCGTGCGGAGGGTGAGGGCTTCCGGCAGGTGGAAAATTTCCTTTTTCAGGAACAGGGGATAGAAATATTCCCGTTCCAGCCGTTCAAAGGGCAGCCATTCAAATTTGTGGGTGTGGTGCCGTTCCAACAGGGTAAACTTTTCGCCTTTGGACAGCAAGTCCGTGTGGGAAATGTCCATCAGGAAGTACAGGCACAGCTCGTGGTAGTGCAGGCCGTCCACATCCTCCGTGAAAAATGCCTGATTCAGCCACAGGGGACGGATGATTTCCGGGGTGACCGCCAGTTCCTCCTGAACCTCCCGCACCACGGCGGCTTCCGCCGTTTCCCCCATCTGCACCCTCCCGCCGGGGAGGTAATAGTAGGGGGAGCGCTCGTCGTGCATGGCAAGAAGTTTGCCCTCCGAAAGGATGACGGCGCAGACACGGTAATTGAACTTTTCCTTGCCGGAGACAAAAGAAAGGTCTATGCCGCTCATACGTACTGCTGGGTGTTCACATCCACCACGCCCCGGGTCGTCAGGCGCAGGGTGGGGATAACGGGCAGGCTCATGAAGGACAGCGTCATGAACGGGTCGATGTCCGTGCCGACGCCCAGAGCGTGGGCGGCCTTCTTGGCGTCTTCCAGAAGGGCGTTGACCTCCCGCAGGGGCTTGCCGCTGATGATGCCGGCAATTTCCAGAGGAAGCTCGGCCAGCACCTGCCCGTTCTCCACGACCACGATGCCACCTCGGTTCCGGGCAATGCGGTTGACGGCGAAGGCCATGTCCTCGTCGCTGGTGCCGACGCAGATGATGTTGTGGCTGTCATGGGCGACGGAGGTGGCCACCGCGCCGGATTTCAGACCGTAGCCCTTGAGGTAGCCAATGCCGATGTGGCGGGTATTTTTATGCCGCTCTACAACGGCCATTTTCAGAATGTCCTTGGATACGTCCACTCCAGCGGCGTAGCCTGCGTCCTCGGTGATGATCTGCCCCGGCACCATGCCGATGACGCCCCGCAGACGGGTGTTGGCAAAGTCCGCGGGAGAAAGCACCGGCAGGTGGAAGGTGTCGTGGGCGCGCTTGTTCAGGTGTTCCGGGATCTCGGGCAGGGGGAAGTCCTCCACAATGCCGTCGTGGTAGACCCGCTTGCCCCGCTTGTACACCGTCACCACGTGGAAATCCTTCAGATCCTCCACAATGGCGAAGTCAGCCAGATATCCGGGGGCGATGGCGCCCCGGTTATTCAGCAGGAAGTACCGGGCGGCGTGGAGACAGGCCACCTGCACGGTCATGATGGGGTCGGCACCCATGGCGACAGCTTCCCGGCAGATGTAATCGATGTGACCCTTTTCCAGCAGATCGCTGGGGTGTTTGTCGTCGGTGCAGAACATGCAGCGGCTGAAATATTTCTGGGACTTGATCAGGGGCATCAGAGCCTCCAGATTCCGGGCGGCGGTGCCCTCCCGGATCATGATGAACTGACCCAGTTTCAATTTTTTCATGGCGTCGTCAATGTCCGCGCACTCGTGGTCGGAGTAGACACCGGCGGCAATGTAGGCGTTCAGGTCGGTGCCGGAAAGACCGGGGGCGTGGCCGTCGATCTTCTTGTGGTGCGCCTGAGACGCAATGATCTTGGCAACGGTGGGGGAGTCGGCGGAGATCACGCCGGGGAAATTCATCATTTCCGCAAGACCCAGCACCCGGGGGTGGTCGAAAAAGCTGTCGATATCCCGGTAGTCCAGATTTGCGCCGCTTTCGTCCAGCGCCGACGCCGGGACGCAGGAGGGGATCATAAACTGGGTGTCCACCGGCAGCCCTTCCGTGGCGCAGAGCATATAGTCGATGCCGTCGGTGCCCATGACGTTGGTGATCTCGTGGGGGTCGGTGATGACGGTGGTGGTGCCGTGGGGGATGACTGCCCGGGCAAACTCCGCGGGGGAAACCAGACTGGATTCCAGATGGATGTGGGCGTCGATGAAGCCGGGGCAGACGATCTTGCCGGTCATGTCCACTTCGTCCCGGCCTTCGTAGCTGCCGAGGCCCACGATCAGACCCTCCGCCACGGCAATGTCGCCGGTGTCCAGCTCCCCGGAAAACACGTTGACATAGGTGGCGTTTTTCAGAACCAGATCAGCTTTCTCCCGCCCGGCGGCGACATCAATGATGTGCAGCTTTTTTAGAAGCTTGCGGTTGATCTTTCCTGACCAGCTTTCTGTATAACTCATAAAATCTGCCCCTTTCCAAGTTTTTGACCAGTATAGCACACCCGGGAGAAAATGTAAATTGCCTATTTTGCGGCGGCTGGGATGAATTGAGACTTGCAAAAGAATGTAAAGTTGCTATAATAGAGAAAACGTATGATGGCGGGGTGTGCCTGCCGGAAAGGAGCGCAAATATGTCTCTGCGGGGAAAGCTGGTGGTCTTCTGGATGAAGCACCGACCCAGGCACATTGCTACCACGCAGATGGTTGCACTGATGTTTGCCGCGATCATTCTCCTGGGGGCGCTGCTGCTGACTCTGCCCGCCGCGTCCCGGGACGGGGTGTCCTGCGGGCTGCGACCGGCGCTGTTTACGGCCACCTCCGCCACCTGCGTGACGGGACTGGTGCTGTACGATACCTGGAGCCAGTGGAGCGGCTTTGGCCAGATTGTGATTCTGTGTCTGATTCAAATTGGCGGATTGGGCTTCATGTCCGTGGCGACACTGCTGATTTTTCTGCTGCGCAGGAAGATCGGCCTCCAGCAGCGGCTGATGATCGCCCAGTCCCTGAGCGTGAACGATATCAAGGGCGTGGTGCGGCTGCAAAAGCTGGTGCTTACCGGAAGCTTTTCCGTGGAAGCCGTGGGGGCGATCATTCTGACCCTTCGGTTCTGGCCGGAGTATGGGTTTACAAGAGCGCTGCGCTGGGGCATTTTTCACTCTGTTTCCGCGTTCTGCAATGCGGGCTTTGACATTTTCGGCGCCATTGCCCCGGGGCAGAGCCTGATAGAATTTAACGCAGACCCCGTTGTGCTTCTGACGCTGTCGGCGCTGATCATCATCGGCGGCCTGGGCTTTCTGGTGTGGGAGAACATTGCCCGGAAGCGCTCCTTGCGCAAGTTCAGCGTGTACACCAAGCTGGTACTGCTGATCACGGCGGCGCTGCTTGCCGTCGGCTGGGCGGGAACCTGTCTGCTGGAATGGAACAACCCGGAGACGCTGGGCGGCATGACTGTGGGCGAAAAGCTGCTCAACGGCTTTTTCCAGTCCGCGACACTGCGCACCGCGGGGTTTGCGGCGATTGATCAGGCAAAGCTTACGGAAAGCGGCAAGGCCTTTTCCAGCGTGCTGATGTTCATCGGCGGCTCCTCCGGCTCAACCGCCGGCGGCATCAAGACCGTGACGTTTCTGGTGCTGGTGCTGACCATCTGGGCGAGAGCCAGAGGGAAAAGCACGGTCTGCGCCTTCAAGCGGACGATCCCCGACGAGCAGACCCAGAACGCCATGATCATTGCCTTTATCGTGCTGGCACTGGCCGTTTTCGGCGGCATTTTCATCAGCGCCACGTCGCCCATGGGCTTTACGGACGCCGTGTATGAGGCGGTTTCGGCGTTGGCGACCGTGGGATTAAGCGCGGGCGGTACGGCTTCCTTAAGTATCCCGGCGCAGATTCTGATCATTATTTATATGTATTTCGGACGGGTCGGCGTACTGACCATCAGCCTGGGCTTCCTGGCGGGAAACCGGGCGGAGGAGCGGTTCCGCTATGCGGAAACCAATTTGCTGATCGGATAAGGAGAGAATTATGAAGTCTTACATTGTCATCGGTCTCGGCCGTTTCGGCGGCTCTCTGGCGCGGCAGCTGTGCACGCTGGGGGCGGAGGTGCTGGCTATGGACGTGCACAACGACCTTGTGCAGCAGCTTGCCAACGACGTCACCCACGCGGTGGTGGGCGACGCCCGGGACAAGGAAGTCCTGCGGGCGCTGGGCGTGCGGAATTTTGACTGCGCGGTCATTGCCATTGGCGACGATCTTGCGGCCTCCGTGCTGATCACCATGAACTTAAAGGAACTGGGCGCGCCCTACATCGTGTGCAAAGCCCACGACGAGACCCACCGCCTGGTGCTGGAAAAGCTGGGGGCTGACCGGGTGGTCATTCCGGAGCAGGAGCACGCCCAGCGGCTGGCAAGAAGCATGTACTCCCACAATGTGCTGGATTACATCGAGCTTTCCGAGGACTACGGAATTCTGGAAGTTCCCGCCCCCAAGAGCTGGATCGGCAAGTGCATCAATGAGCTGAATGTCCGGGCAAAGCTGGGCGTGAACATCATCGCCGTGGAAAACGGGGACAAGACCAACGTTTCCCCCGCCGCGGATTACCGGATTCAGGAGGGGGACGTGATGGTGGTTCTGGGGGACAATTACGCCCTCAGCAGGGTGCAGAAGCTGTGACGGAGCAGAGAATCACCTCCCGGAAAAATCCCCTGTTGCAGCAGGTGAAAAAGCTACTTTCTTCCCGGAAGGCCAGGGAGGAAGCGGGGCTGTTCGCTGCCGACGGGGTCAAGCTTCTGGCGGAGGCCGTCCGCTGGTATCCGGGACTGGACACGGTGATCTTATCCGACGGCGTTCACGCAGACGTGCCGGAATCGGTGCGGCTTTTCCGTGTGCCGGAGGACGTGATGGCATCCATTTCCCCCATGGAAAGTCCTCAGGGGGCGTTGTTCCTGTGCCGCCTGCCGGAAAGAAAAGCGTATGTGCCCCAGCCCGGCTGCCTGCTGCTGGACGGCATTCAGGACCCGGGAAACCTTGGAACCATTCTGCGCACGGCGGACGCGCTGGACATTCCTGTGACGCTGCTGGAAGGCTGCGCCGACCCCTACAGCCCCAAGACGGTACGCGCGAGCATGGGCGCGGTGTTCCGCACCCAGCCGGTGAAAGCGGACTGGGCGGAGGTAAAGGCCGCCTGCGGGGTTGCCGGAATTCCTGTGGCTGTGACGGCACTGAGTCAGCGGGCGAAGGATTTGCGCAATGCTGACCTTCGCGGCATGGCGGTGGTCATTGGCAGCGAAGGGCAGGGCGTGCGCCGGGAAATTCTGGAAAGCGCCGACGGGGAGCTTATCATCCCCATGAATAAGCGCTGTGAGTCCCTGAACGCGGCGGTGGCGGCGGCCATCGTCATGTGGCAGATGAAACAGTAGATATAGTGTATAGAGAGAAACAGGTGAGAAAATGCTGGTACACTGGATATGGTTCGCCCATCGCCCCGGGCTGAACGACCGGGACAAAATGGCACTGTTGCAGCATTTTCGGGATCCTGAGGACATTTACTTCGCCGACGACGGGGCGTTTGACGCCATCGGTCTCAGCGAGGAGGCAAAGACTGCCCTTCGGGAGAAAAATCTGACCTCCGCGGAGGAAATTCTGGAAGCCTGTGACCGGGAAAAGCTCCACATCCTGACCTGTCAGGATGCGGCTTATCCCGCACGGCTCAAAAACATTGCCGACCCGCCCAATGTTCTCTATTACAAGGGGCGGCTGCCGGATTTTGACGGAAGCCCGGTGATCGGCGTGGTCGGCACCCGGAAGGCGTCGGCCTACGGCCTGACCACCGCCAAGCGCATGGGCTATCAGATTGCCCGCTGCGGCGGCATTGTGGTCTCCGGGATGGCCTACGGCATCGACGGCATGGCGATGTCCGGGGCGCTGACCGCAGGCGCGCCTGCGGTGGGCGTGCTGGGGTGCGGCGCGGATATCGTCTATCCCGTTTCCAACCGGGCGCTGTTCCGGGACACGGAGGAATACGGCTGCATTCTCAGCGAGTTCGCGCCGGGGACGCCGCCGGCAAAATGGACGTTTCCCAAGCGGAACCGGATTATCAGCGGCCTGAGCTGCGGTGTGCTGGTGGTGGAAGCGCCGGAGAAAAGCGGCGCGCTGATCACCGCCCGCTTAGCCGCCGAGCAGGGGCGGGACGTGTTCGCGGTGCCGGGAAACATCGACCAGCCGTCCTTTGTGGGGAGCAACCGGCTTCTGCGGGACGGGGCGATCATGGTTTCCTCCGGCTGGGACATTCTGAGCGAATATGAAGCCCTCTTTCCGGATAAGATTCGGAAGGAAGATGCGCCCGCCCACCAGACGGCCTATCCGGACGAGGTGCGCAAGGCCGCGGAAGCGGAAAAACCGCTGCTGAAAGTGGCGCAGAAACTGCGTCTTCCCCGGAAAAATGAGAATCTTAAAAAAGATTTAGCCCATCAGGGCATTGACAAGACGCCTTGCGCGCCTTATAGTGACGTAGGCTCGGTCAGGCCGAAGCTGTCGCCGGAGGAGCAGACCATTGTGGACGCCTTAAGCGGCGGGCAGCGGCTGGTGGACGATGTGATCGCCGAAACCGGCCTGTCCACCGGAAAGCTGCTGTCCAGCCTGACCATGCTGGAACTGAAGGGCATAATCAGGCGCCTGCCGGGCAAGCGCATTGTTCTGAGCGGGAAATAGAGAGACGTAACCGCTGAATCTGAAGTAACGAAACGGAGAATTTTCATTCATGGGCAAACCTGAAAATCTGGTGATTGTGGAGTCCCCCTCCAAGGCAAAGACCATTGGCAAATATTTAGGAGACGATTACGTTGTCAAGGCCAGCATGGGGCATCTCCGGGATCTGCCGAAAAGCACCATGGGCGTGGACTTGGAGCATGATTTCACGCCCCATTATATCCCCGTCCGGGGCAAGGAATCCCTGATCAAGGAACTGAAAACCGATGCGGAAAAGGCGAAAACCGTGTACCTTGCAACCGACCCTGACCGGGAGGGCGAGGCCATTTCGTGGCATTTGAAAGAGCTGCTGAACCTCCCCGACGGGAAGGCGCAGCGTGTGACCTTTAATGAGATCACCCAGAAGGTGGTCAAGGAGTCCATCCGCCACCCCCGGGATATCGACTATGATCTGGTTGACGCCCAGCAGGCGCGGCGTATTCTGGACAGGATCGTGGGCTATGAGCTTTCCCCGCTGCTGTGGAAGAAGATACGGCGGGGTCTGTCCGCAGGCCGCGTTCAGTCCGTCGCCACCCGGCTGGTGGTTGACCGGGAAAACGAAATTCGCGCGTTCCAGCCCAAGGAATACTGGACGCTGGACGTGACATTGAACCGTATGGGCAAGCCCGGCGCCTTTGTCGCCCACTACTGGGGCGAGGAAAAGAAGCGGGAGCTGGAGAATGAGGCTGATACCCTTGCCGTGATCGGCGACATCGACGGGAAGGAATTCGACGTTACCAACGTCAAAAAAGCGGAGAAAAAGCGCTATTCCGCCCCGCCCTTCACCACCTCCACCCTGCAGCAGGAGGCGTCCCGGAAGCTGGGCTTCACGCCGAAAAAAACCATGATGGTCGCCCAGCAGCTGTATGAAGGCGTGGACGTGGCAGGGGAAGGTACCACCGGTTTAATTACCTACATGCGTACCGACTCTCTGCGGCTTTCCGACGAGGCCATGGACGCTGCCGCCGGGTTTATCCGCAGCCGCTACGGAAATGAGTATTATTACGGCCAGCACCATGTGTTCAAGACCAAGGCAGGGGCGCAGGACGCCCACGAAGCCATCCGGCCGTCCCATGTGGAACTGGAGCCGGAACGGGTGCGTACCAGTCTGACCCCCGATCAGTATAAGCTCTACAAGCTGATCTGGAGCCGTTTCCTCGCGACGCAGATGGCCTGCGCCGTTTATGACACCGTGTCCATCGACACGATGTGCGCCGGGCATGTGTTCCGCGCCAGTCACCAGAGCCTGCGCTTCGCCGGCTTTATCGCCGTTTACGAAGAAGGACGGGACGATGAGCAGGAGGCCGTCGGCTCTCCGCTGCCGGATCTGGCGGTGGGGGAGAAGACGCTCCCCTCCAACATCCAGAAGGAGCAGCATTTCACCCAGCCCCCCGCCCGGTATACCGAGGCGACGCTGGTCAAGGCCATGGAGGAAAAGGGCGTCGGACGTCCTTCCACCTACGCTGCCACCGTGTCCACCATTGAAGACCGGGAGTATGTGGTCAAGCAGGACAAGCGCCTTGCCCCCACGCCTCTGGGCGAGATCGTCACCGGGCTGATGGTGGAGCGCTTCACCGATATCATCGATGTGGAGTTTACCGCCAATATGGAGTCCCGTCTGGACGATGTGGAGACGGGCAAGCAGAACTGGAAGGACTTGCTGGCGGATTTCTACAAGGATTTCAGTAAGGAGCTGTCTGACGCGGAGACGGCGCTGGAGGGCGTTCATCTGAAGGTGCCGGAGGAGGAGACCGACGAGGTCTGCGAGCTGTGCGGACGGAAAATGGTGGTGAAAACCGGCCGGTTCGGAAAATTTCTGGCTTGCCCGGGCTACCCGGAGTGTAAGAATACCAAGCCTTTGGTGGAGCGGATGCCCGGTCGCTGCCCCAAGTGCGGCAGCGGCTTGCTCAAGCGCAAGTCTAAGAAGGGCTACGCCTACTACGCCTGCGAGCGGGGTGCGGAGTGCGGCTTCATGACATGGGACGTTCCCACCGCTGAGGATTGCCCGGAGTGCGGTCAGACCCTGTTCAAGAAATCCGGCAAGGGGCGCATGAAGCCCTTCTGCATCAACGAGAAATGCTCCCGCTTCCTCCCGGAGGACCAGCGGGGCTACTATAAAAAGAAGACTGCCGAGGACGGGGAGGCCACCCCGGAGGAAAAGTCTGCCGAGAAGAAGACGGCGGCAAAGAAAACGACGGCAAAAGCCCCGGCAAAGAAGACGGCAGCAAAGAAAACTGCGGCGAAAAAGACTGCGGTGAAGAAGACTGCCGCCAAGACCACAACGAAGAAGACGACGAAAACATCCTCTAAGAAGGAGAGCAAGGCATGAAGGTAAAAGTCATCGGCGCGGGGCTGGCCGGAAGCGAAGCGGCATGGCAGCTGGCAAACCGGGGCATCGAAGTGGCGCTTTACGAAATGAAGCCCAAAAAGATGACCCCCGCCCACCACAGCGAGGATTTTGCCGAGCTTGTCTGCTCCAATTCCCTGCGGGGCGACCGGCTGGAAAACGCCGTGGGGCTTCTCAAGGAGGAGCTGCGCCGCTGCGGCAGCCTGATCCTCGCCTGCGCCGATGCTACGAGAGTGGAGGCGGGCGGCTGCCTGGCTGTAGACCGGGGCGGCTTTTCCCGGATGGTTACGGAGAAAATCCGGAATCACCCCAATATCACGGTGATTTCCGAAGAAATCACCGAAGTCCCCGAGGGGCCGGTGATCGTGGCTACAGGGCCGCTGACTTCCGATGCTTTGAGCGAGGCCATCGGGCATTACTTCGGGGAGACCGGGTATCTGCACTTTTTTGACGCAGCGGCGCCGCTGGTTTCGGCGGAGTCCATCGACATGAATCTCGCGTGGTGGCAGTCCCGGTATGACCGGGGAACGCCCGATTACATCAACTGCGCCATGAACAAAGAGCAGTACGAAGCCTTCGTCCGGGAGTTGGTAAACGCCGAGGAAGCCCCGGTGCATGGCTTTGAGGACAAGAACGTCTTTGAGGGCTGTATGCCCGTGGAGGTCATGGCGCGGCGAGGCGTGGATACCCTGCGCTACGGCCCCATGAAGCCCGTGGGGCTGAGAAATCCTGCCACCGGCCATGAGCCTTACGCCGTGGTGCAGCTGCGGCAGGACAACGCGGCAAAAAGCGTGTACAATCTGGTGGGCTTCCAGACCCACCTGAAATTCGGCGAGCAGAAGCGGGTATTCTCCATGATACCCGGTCTGGAAAACGCGGAATTTGTCCGCTACGGTGTGATGCACCAGAATACCTTCCTGCAAAGCCCCAAGCTGCTGGATAAGTATTATGCAGACCGCCGAAACCCGCTGGTGGCTTTTGCCGGGCAGATGACCGGCGTGGAGGGGTACGTGGAATCCACGGCCTCCGGGTATCTGGCGGCGGTGGCCATGGCGGCGAAGGTACAGGGACGGGAAGTCCCCGATTTTCCCAAGGAGACCGCCATCGGTGCGCTGGGGCAGTACGTCAGCGACGAAAGCATTGAAAATTTCCAGCCCATGAATATCAATTTCAGCATCATCGCACCGCTGGAAAAGCGCATCCGTAAGAAGGCAGAAAAAAATCTCGCCATTGCCGCGCGGTCGCTGGACGTGATCGATAGGCTGGTGGCGAAGGGTATCTGAAAGAAAGAGGTGAAACGGTTGAAGATCATTCTTGACGCGATGGGCGGCGACAATGCCCCCGAGGCTCCCGTTTTAGGCGCTGTGGAAGCGGCAAAGACCTACGGTATCGAGATCGTGCTGGTAGGCCGGGGAGAGGATATCCTTGCGGTTCTCAAGAAGCACGGCATTGACAACCTGCCGGAAGGCATGGAGATCTCCAATGCCGACGATGTGGTGGACATGCATGACGATCCCGCATCCATCATCCACAAGCGGAAGAATTCTTCCATGGTGATCGGCCTGAAGATGCTGGCGGACGGGCTGGGTGACGCGTTCGTGTCCGCCGGTTCCACCGGCGCGCTGCTCACCGGCGCGACGCTGCTGGTCAAGCGGGTCAAGGGAATCCGCCGTGCGGCCATGGGCCCCGCCATGCCCAACAAGGCAGGGGGAAAGACCGTGATCGTGGACTGCGGCGCAAACGCCGAGTGTACGCCGGAATTCCTGCTGCAATTCGGTCTGGTCGGCTCCGTTTACGCGAAAAAGCAGCTGGGTGTTGAGAATCCCAAGGTTGGTCTTCTGAACATCGGCACCGAGGACAGCAAGGGCACCGCTCTGCAGAAGGAAGCCTACGCGCTGCTGAAAGACGCGGGAGAGAAGGGGCTTGTCAACTTTGTCGGCAATGTGGAAGCCCGGGATGTACCTCTGGGCGCAGTGGACGTTGTGGTCTGCGACGGCTTCAACGGCAACGTGCTTCTCAAAACCATCGAGGGCACTGCCATGTTCATGGGCAGCCTGATGAAGAGAATGTTCAAGAAAAACCTGCTCAGCAAGCTGGGCTATCTTCTGTGCGCCTCCGGGGTCAAAGACCTGATGAAGATGCTGGACTACCGGGAGATCGGCGGTACGCCGTTCCTTGGCATCCGCAAGCCGGTCATCAAGGCCCACGGCGCTTCCGACGTGCTGGCGTTCCGCAACGCGGTAAAGCAGGCTGCGGACGTGGCTGCGTCGGACATCACCGGTGAGCTGGAAGAAAATTTACAGCGGCTGGCTGCTGAAAAAGAGAAGGTGACGGAGCATGATTAAGGACTTGGAGGCCGTCATCGGCTACCGGTTCCGGAATATTTCCCTTTTGCAGAATGCGCTGACCCATTCCTCCTACGCAAACGAGCGCTGGCACAACAGCCTGCTCAGCAACGAGCGGCTGGAATTTCTGGGGGACAGCGTGCTGGGAATGCTGGTGGCGGAGTATCTCTACCGCAATTTTCCCAACCGCCCGGAGGGCGAGCTGACCCGGATGCGGGCGGACATGGTCTGCGAGACTACCTTGGCGGGTGCTGCCAACCGCATCGGCCTTGGGAACCATCTGCTCCTTGGCCACGGTGAGGAGCAGGGCGGCGGACGGAGCCGGGACTCCATTTTGGCGGACGCCATGGAGTCGGTGATCGCCGCGTGCTTTCTGGACGGCGGACTGGACGCGGCGCTGCAGGTGGTCAGGACGTTCATTCTGGTGGAGGTGCCGGTGACCAAGCTGCACAACGCGGACTACAAGACCGAGCTGCAGGAACTGGTGCAGCAGAAGAAAAATCAGGTGCTGGCTTATGAGCTGGTGGGGCAGTCCGGCCCTGACCACGACAAGCAGTTTTCCGTGGAGGTCTCCCTCAACGGCACGATCGTGGGCAAGGGCGTCGGCAGCAGCAAAAAAAGGGCAGAGCAGGACGCCGCCCGCTGTGCCATCGAGAACCTTTTCCCGGACAAAGCGTAAAATGTCGAAACGACGCGGTCTTTCATGGGCGGTCGTAAAACAGTGAATGGAGCGTATCGGTGCAGATACGCTCCATTTCTTGTGCAAACATGCTATTAACGAGGTACGGCCCCTTGGCTCTCCCTCTGGGAGAGCTGTCACCGCAGGTGACTGAGAGGGCCTTGCAGACTTGCTTACCCTCTCCGTCTTCGCTTCGCTCATACGATTTCTCGATAAAATGGTTAACACCATTTTATCCTGCGAATCCTTCGCAGGCCGCCGGTGGCGGCGAGAAATGTATGGACTTACGTTTTTTGCGGCTACGCCGCTGGCTGCTGAAACAGCAGCCGAATAAAACGGTTTTTAACCGTTTTATTGAAAACTAGTATCAGCCACCTCTCCCAAAGGGAGAGGCAAGAGATGCAGTTCATGATCCCACTGCGCCTGATAATTGTTTGATGCGCCCTGCCTATTATGGTTGCGCCATTTTTCTATGCATGCAAAAATGGTTCTCTGGAGATGTTGTAACGGCAAAACTTTCCCTTGCTGTATTCGACATATTGTGTTATAATAAAATGAACTATGCAGACAAAACAAAGTACCCGCGGACAACTGCCCGCGGTGAAATACAGGATGTGAACAAAATGGGTTCCCGAAAGCCGATGAAACTGAATCTGGGCATGGCGCCGAAGGTCATTTTTATTATGATGCTGGACGTGCTTGCTACTGTCGTCTCCTTCTTTCTGGGGCTGTGGTTCCGGTATGATTTTTCCTTTGCCGAAATTCGCCCCGTCCATATGGAGGGCTTCCTGTCCGCCATCGGCCTATGGTGCGTGATCACGCTTCTGGTATTCTGGATTTTCCGGCTGTACAACTCCATCTGGGCCTTTGTCAGTACGCCGGAGGTGTTCCGCATTACTGGTGCCTATGTGGTGCTGGGCGTGATCGGCGTGCTGGTATTCCACTTTGACGGCAATCTGATGCCCCGTTCCAGCATGGTGGTGGGCTTCCTGTTCAGCTTCGTCAGCACCGTGGCCATCCGGTTCTCCTACCGGCTGCTCCGGACGGCGCAGCGGCGCATCAGCCACATCACCCATGCCAACGGCGTGAAAAACGTCATGCTTATCGGCGCGGGCGACGCCGGACGGGCGCTGGCTGTGGAATTTACCAACAGCGACCATATTCAGGATCACCTGTCCTGCGTCATTGACGACAACCCGGTGAAATGGAACAAGCAGCTGTGCGGCGTTCCCATTGTGGGCGGCCGTCAGGACATTGCCACGGCTGTGAAAAAGTACAAGATCAGCAAGATCATCTTCGCCATTCCCAACTGTACCGCAAAGTCCCGGAAGGAAATTCTGGACATCTGTGCCACCACCGGCTGCGAGGTGCAGATGCTTCCCGGCATTTTCCAGATGGTCAACGGAGAGGTCAGCGTCAGCAAGCTGCGTAAGGTTGATCCGCAGGACCTGCTGGGCCGGGAACCCATCAAGGTCAATCTGGATGAAATTGTGGGCTATATTTCCGGTAAGGTGGTGCTGGTCACCGGCGGCGGCGGGAGCATCGGCAGCGAGCTGTGCCGTCAGATCGCCCATGCGAAGCCGAAGCAGCTTATTATTCTGGATATTTACGAAAATAATGCCTATGATATTCAAATGGAGCTGCGCCGCACCCATCCGGAACTGAATCTGGAGGTCATCATCGGCTCTGTCCGTGATGCCGTCCGGCTGAACCATGTGATGGAAACCTACCGTCCGGAGCTTGTGTTCCACGCTGCGGCCCATAAGCACGTCCCGCTGATGGAGGAAAGCCCCAACGAGGCCATCAAGAACAACGTCATCGGCACCTACAAGCTGGCGAAGGCCGCCGCGGAGTACGGCGTCAAGCGGTTTGTGCAGATATCCACCGACAAGGCCGTCAACCCCACCAACATCATGGGTGCGTCCAAGCGTCTGTGCGAGATGGTGATACAGATGATGAACCGGGAGTCCAAAACGGAATTCGTGGCGGTGCGCTTCGGTAATGTTCTGGGCAGCAACGGCAGCGTCATCCCGCTCTTTAAGAAGCAGATCGAGGCCGGCGGCCCCGTGACCGTCACCCATCCCGACATCATCCGGTATTTTATGACCATCCCCGAGGCGGTGAGTCTGGTGCTGCAGGCGGGATACTATGCCAAGGGCGGCGAGATTTTTATTCTGGACATGGGCGAGCCGGTGAAGATCGACACCATGGCGCGGAACATGATCCGTCTGTCCGGCTACGAACCGGATGTGGACATCAAGATTGAGTACACCGGTCTCAGACCGGGCGAGAAGCTCTATGAGGAGCTGCTGATGAAGGAAGAAGGAATGCAGGAGACTGCCAACAAGCTCATCCACATCGGCAAGCCCATCGAAATGGACGACACGCTGCTGGAGCAGCAGCTGAAGCGGCTGGACGAAGCCAGCCGGGCGGAAAGCGAAGATATCAAGGACATCGTCGCGGAGATTGTGCCTACTTACAAACGCGAATGTAAGGTCTGACCAAACGAAATAAGAGAAAATGAGGAAAGCGGAATGTACCGAACGTTTTTCAAACGCCTGCTGGATATTATCCTGTCCGGCTGCGCCATTGTGATATTGTCGCCGCTGCTGCTGATCATTGCCGTCGCCATCAAGATCGACGACCCCGGCCCGGTGCTGTTCCGCCAGAAGCGGGTGGGCATTCACAAGAACCATTTTTCCATTATGAAATTCCGCACCATGAAGATGGACACCCCCAAGGACACACCCACCCATCTGCTGGAAAACCCGGAGCAGTATATCACGAAGGTGGGAAAATTTCTGCGGAAGTCATCCCTGGACGAGCTGCCCCAGATTTTTCAGATTTTCACGGGGAAAATGTCCATTATCGGCCCCCGGCCTGCACTGTGGAATCAGTTTGACCTGATTGCCGAACGGGACAAATACGGGGCCAACGACGTGCGCCCCGGCCTGACGGGCTGGGCGCAGATCAACGGGCGGGACGAGCTGCCCATTGACGTAAAAGCCCGGCTCGACGGGGAATATGTGGAAAAACTGAGCTTCCTCTTTGACTGCAAATGCTTTTTCGGCACCATCGTTTCCGTGCTGAAGCATGACGGCGTGGTGGAAGGCGGCACCGGCCAGCTGGAAAAGGAGAAGAAAGAATGAAGAACATTCTCATCACCGGCGCCGGAAGCTATATTGGAGTTTCTCTGGAAAACTATCTGGGGAAGTGGCCGGAAAACTACCGGGTGGATTCGCTGGATATGCGCGGCACCGATTGGGAGAGCCACTCTTTCCGCGGCTACGACGCGGTGTTCCACGTAGCGGGGCTGGTGCATCAGCCGGACAGCAAAAACGACCCAGCGCAAGCTGACCTGTACGATCAGGTCAACCACATCCTCGCGGTGCGGACTGCCGAAAAAGCCAAGGCCGACGGTGTGGGTCAGTTCCTGTTCATGAGCTCGGAGAGCGTTTACGGCCTGACTGCGCCCATCGGCAAAACGGTCGTCATCACGAAAGACACGCCGCTGCACCCCGCGGACAACTACGGCGTCAGCAAAGCCAGAGCGGAAGCGGATTTGCAGGCGTTGGCGGACGACAGCTTCAAGGTCGCAATTCTCCGCCCGCCCATGATCTACGGCAAGGGCTGCAAGGGCAATTACGTGACCATGGCGAAGCTGGCGAAGAAGTTGTCGGTTTTTCCTTACGTTTCCAACCAGCGTTCCATGCTGTATATTGAGAATCTGACGGAATTTGTCCGGCTGCTCATTGACGACGAGGCGGCGGGCATATTCTGCCCCCAGAATAACGAATACACCAACACCAGTGACATGGTCAACTGGATTGCCCACGCAAACGGAAAGGGCATCCTGATGGTGAGGGGCTTTACCTGGGCGCTGAAACTGCTGCGGTTTTTTTCGCCTGCGGTGGACAAGGCCTTTGGCAGCCTGTGCTATGATTTTGCGCTGAGCCGGTACAGCCGGGATTACTGCGTGAAAACGCTGGAGCAGTCCATTCTGGAAACGGAGAAAACCTGATTTTTAGGAAGCGAAAGAGGGCGGTTGCTTGAAAAAGAAGCGGGATATCCTGTTTTTGTGCCAGTTTTTTTATCCCGAATATATTTCCTCCGCCCAGCTGCCCTATGACACGGTGCTGGCGCTTCGGGACGCCGGGTTCTCCGTGGGCGCGCTGTGCGGCTACCCGCGGGAATACGCCGAGGGCGGGAAGGTCCCCACGAAGGAGGATGCGGACGGCATCCACATTCACCGCCTGAAATACATCCAGACGGGCCGGGCGGGATTTCTTGGCCGGATCGTCAACTATTTTTCCTTTACGTTTCATGTGCTGCTGCACTTGCCGGAGATCGCAAAATACCGGGCGGTGGTGGTGTACTCCAACCCGCCGATTCTGCCGTGGATTGCTTCTTGGGCAAAATCGCTGTTCGGTACGAAGCTGGTGTTCGTGTCCTACGACCTCTATCCGGAGGTGGCCACGGTGACGAATACCCTCCGGGAAGGCAGCGTGATCTGCAGGCTGATGAACCACATCAACAAATGCGTGTTCCGCCGGGCAGACCGGGTCGTGGCGCTGTCGTCGGAGCAGAAGAACTGCATTCTCCGCACCCGGAACGCCGTTGACGAACTTGTGACGGTGATTCCTAACTGGTACCGGGACGAAGGTGGCCTGCGTGACCGGGAGGAAAACCGGTTCCGGGAGTTGACGGCGGGGCGCTTCGTGGTGTCCTATTTCGGCAATATGGGCACCATGCAGGATATGGACACCATTCTGGGCGCTATCCGGGCGCTGCGGGAGGAGAAGGACGTTTTCTTCCTCTTTGCCGGACACGGCAATAAAATGGAGAAGCTGCGAGAGATCATCGCTCAGGAGAGCATTGAAAATGTCCGGATTCACAGCTTCCTTCATGGTCAGGACTTTCAGGACGCGCTGGCGGTGAGTGACTGCGCGCTGATTTCTCTGGAAAAGGGTGCGACGGGGCTTTGCGTCCCCAGCAAGACCTACAGCTATATGATGCAGGGCATCCCCCTGCTCGCCATCATGGACGAGTGCGACATCGTCCGGGATATCCAGTCCGGCGCGGGGCTCTGGGTGCGCAACGGCGAAAGCGAGCGATTAGCCAAGGCCATCCGCTTCCTGCGGGACAACCCGGAGAAAGCCCGGGACATGCGCAGAAAATGCCGGGAGCTGTATCTGCAAAAGTACACCACCGAAATTTGCACGGGAAAATATGTATCTCTTTTCCGGGAACTTTTACACCCGGAAACAGGGGAGGAGAATGAATTATGAGTATTTTTGCCAACAAAACGCTGATGATCACCGGCGGTACCGGTTCCTTCGGAAACGCGGTGCTGAACCGCTTTCTGGACACGGATATCCGGGAAATCCGGATTTTCTCACGGGACGAGAAGAAACAGGACGACATGCGCCATGAGTTTCAGGCGAAAATGCCGGAAGCGGCAGGGAAGATCAAGTTCTTCATCGGCGACGTCCGGGATCTGGCCTCCGTGAAGAACGCCATGCACGGCGTAGATTACATCTTTCATGCCGCCGCCCTCAAGCAGGTGCCGTCCTGTGAGTTTTTCCCCATGGAGGCGGTGAAAACCAACGTGTTCGGAACGGATAACGTGCTGACCGCCGCCATTGACGCGGGGGTCAAGGCCGTCATCTGCCTGTCCACGGACAAGGCCGCCTACCCCGTCAACGCCATGGGTACCTCCAAAGCCATGATGGAGAAGGTTATCGTTGCCAAATCCCGGACGGTTTCTCCGGAAAAGACCAAAATCTGCTGCACCCGCTACGGAAACGTCATGTGTTCCCGGGGCAGCGTCATTCCGCTGTGGATCGACCAGATCAAGGCGGGCAACCCCATCACCATCACCGAGCCGAATATGACCCGGTTCATCATGTCTCTGGAGGAAGCGGTGGATTTGGTACTGTTTGCTTTCCAGAACGGCGTCAGCGGGGACATTCTGGTGCAGAAAGCCCCGGCGTGCACCATTGAGACACTGGCAAAAGCCGTCACCGGCCTGTTTGCCCCCGGCCACGAGATCAAGGTCATTGGCATCCGCCATGGCGAAAAGATGTACGAGACGCTGCTGACCAATGAGGAATGTGCCCACGCTATCGATCTGGGCAATTTCTACCGCGTCCCCTGCGACAAGCGGGACCTGAACTACGACAAATATTTCAAGGAGGGCGACACCCAGCGCAACGTCCTCACGGAGTTCAACAGCAACAACACGGAGCTGCTGAACGTGGAGCAGGTGCAGCAGAAGCTGCTGAGCCTGAGCTACATCCGGGAAGAACTGGAAGCCATGAAGAATAAATAACGGAAGGGTGAGCTGGCATGAACATTCTGATTACCGGCGCGGCCGGATTTGTGGGCAAAAACCTGACGGCGGCGCTGGAGTGCATCCGGGACGGCCGTGACAGGACCCATCCGGGGCTTACGTTGGGGGAGCTGTACCTCTACGACATCGACTCCGACCCGGCGCTGCTGGAAACGGCCTGCCGGAAGGCGGACTTCGTGTTCAATCTTGCCGGCGTCAACCGCCCGAAGAATCAGGAAGAGTTCATGCAGGGAAATTTCGGCTTTGCTTCCACGCTGCTGGACACGCTGAAAAAATACCATAACACCTGCCCCGTGATGCTGTCGTCATCCATTCAGGCGACCATGGTGGGGCGTTATGCGGGCAGCGAGTACGGCAGGAGCAAGAAGGCGGGGGAGGAGCTGTTCTTCTCCTATGCCGTCGAAACCGGGGCGAAAGTGCTGGTGTACCGCTTCCCCAACCTGTTCGGAAAATGGTGCCGTCCCAACTACAATTCCGCCGTGGCCACCTTCTGCCACAACTATGCCCATGACCTGCCCATCACGGTGAACGACCCCGGCGTGGAGCTGGAGCTGCTGTACATCGACGATCTGGTGGACGAGATGATCGCAGCGCTGGAGGGCAGAGAGCATCACTGCGAATTTGAGGGCGTGGACACGGTTCTGACGGCGTCCGGGCGCTACTGCGCCGCGCCCGTCACCCACCGGGCGACGCTGGGGCAGATTGTTCAGCTGCTGGACAGCTTCAAGGCGCAGCCGGAAACCCTGCTGATGCCGGAAATTCCGGCAGGCAGCTTCGCGAAAAAGCTGTATTCTACGTATCTTTCCTATCTGCCCAGGGAAAAGGCGGCGTTCCCCCTGAAAATGAACGTTGACGCCCGGGGCAGCTTCACGGAGCTGCTGAAAACGGCGAACTGCGGCCAGTTCAGCGTGAACGTCAGCCGTCCCGGCGTGACCAAGGGGCAGCACTGGCACAACACCAAGTGGGAATTTTTCATCGTGGTATCCGGTCACGGCCTGATCCAGCAGCGGAAGGTCGGCACCGGGGAAGTGCTGAATTTTGAAGTTTCCGGAGAAAAAATCGAAGCCGTCCACATGCTGCCGGGCTATACCCACAACATTATCAACCTGAGCGAAACGGAAGACTTGGTGACGCTTATGTGGGCAAACGAGTGCTTTGACCCGAAAAAGCCGGATACATTTTTTGAGGTGGTTTGACATGGAAATGAAGCTGGACTATTCCGACGTGGCGTTCCGCAATGACGGAAAATTAAAGCTGCTCATCATCGTAGGCACCCGCCCGGAGATCATCCGTCTGGCGGCGGTCATCAACAAGTGCCGCAAATATTTTGACTGCATTCTCGCCCACACGGGGCAGAATTACGATTATAACCTGAACGGGATTTTCTTCCGGGACTTGGGACTTGCCGACCCGGATGTGTATGTGAACGCAGTGGGGGACGACCTGGGCGCCACCGTGGGCAACATCATCAACTGCTCCTACAAGCTGATGACGGCCATTCAGCCGGACGCCATGCTGATTCTGGGGGACACCAATTCCTGCCTGTCCGCCATTGCGGCCAAGCGGCTGCACATTCCCATTTTCCACATGGAGGCGGGAAACCGCTGCAAGGACGAGTGCCTGCCGGAGGAAACCAACCGCCGGATTGTGGACATCATCTCCGACGTCAATCTGGCCTATTCCGAACACGCGAGACGATACCTCCACGAGTGCGGTCTGCCCAAGGAGCGCACCTACGTTACCGGCTCCCCCATGGCGGAGGTGCTCCACGCCAACTTAAATGCTATCGAGGCTTCCGACATCCACCAGCGGCTGGGACTGACCAAGGGAGAGTACATTCTGCTGTCTGCCCACCGGGAGGAAAACATCGACACGGAAAAGAATTTCCTGTCTCTGTTCCGCGCCGTCAACGCCATGGCGGAAAAGTACGACATGCCCATTCTGTATTCCTGCCATCCCCGCTCCAAAAAGCGGCTGGAGGCAACGGGCTTCATTCTGGACAGCCGGGTGATTCAGCACGAGCCGCTGGGCTTCCACGATTACAACTGCCTGCAAATGAACGCCTTCGCGGTGGTGTCCGATTCCGGGACGCTGCCGGAGGAATCCAGTTTCTTCACCTCCGTGGGACATCCGTTCCCGGCGGTGTGCATCCGCACGTCCACGGAGCGCCCGGAAGCGCTGGACAAGGGCTGCTTCATTCTGGCGGGCATTGACGAAAAGAATCTTCTGCAAGCGGTGGACACCGCCGTTCAGATGAACCGGGACGGCGATCTGGGGATTCCCGTGCCGGACTATGTGGAGGAAAACGTATCCACCAAGGTGGTCAAGATCATCCAGTCCTACACCGGCGTGGTGGACAAAATGGTCTGGAGAAAGTCGTAAGAAGCCAGACGCCGACAAATTGCGCTGTTTTTTCTGGATATGATGAAACAGCCGGAAAATTTCACAACATCGGGAGGCGAGACGCATGAAATACCTGTTCATCAACTCCGTTGCCGGCTTTGGCAGCACGGGGCGCATCGCGGCGGAGCAGTGCCGTGGGCTGATGGCGCAGGGGCATGAGTGCGTGCTCGCCTTTGGCCGTGAAGAGGCAAATTGCAGCGATATTCCCACGGTGCGCATCGGTACGCCCATGGACTATAGGCTCCACGGGGCAGAAAGCCGTCTGCTGGACGATTCCGGCTTCGGCTCCCGGCGGGCGACCCGGCGGTTTCTGGATTGGGTCAGGGAATACGACCCGGACGTGATCTGGCTGCACAATGTTCACGGCTATTACATTCACTTGGGAGAGCTGTTTCCTTACCTGCGCGGCTGCGGGAAGACCATTTTCTGGACGCTTCACGACTGCTGGAGCTTCACGGGTCACTGTGCCTATTTTGACTATGTGGGCTGCGACCGGTGGAGAACCGGATGCCACAACTGCCCACAGAAACGCGCTTATCCTGCAAGCATTCTTTTGGACAACAGCCGGAAAAATTACGAAAAAAAGCGGGAACTGTTTACGGGCATTCCCGATGTGACCCTCATCGTCCCCTCCCACTGGTTGGAAAGCCGGGTAAAGGAGAGCTTTCTGAGGGACTACCCGGTGAAGGTGGTATACAACACGGTGAACCGGGAAATCTTCAAGCCCACCCCCGGCAATTTCCGGGAAAAGTACGGTCTGGAAAATAAAATCATCCTGCTGGGCGTTGCCAGCGTCTGGGACGAGCGCAAGGGACTGCGGGACTTTCTGGCGCTTCATGACCTGTTGGACGAAGAATATGCCATCGTGCTGATCGGTCTGAGCGCAAAGCAGATTCAATCCCTCCCGGCGGGAATTCTGGGGCTGCTCCGCACCAACAGTGTTCAGGAGCTGGCGCAGGCCTACACCGCCGCCGACGTATTTCTGAACCCCAGCACGGAGGAGACCTTCGGCATGACCGTGCTGGAAGCCCGGTGCTGCGGCACGGAGGCCGTGGTTTATCAGGGGACTGCCTGCGAGGAGGTCGTCAGCCAGTTCGGGGGCGTCGCCGTACCAAGGGGCGCGGCGCATCTGCTGGAAGCCGTGGAACAGATCACAAAGGAGAATCGCAAATGACCCATTATCCCTTCCCGGACAGCCGTGGGACAAAAATTGCCTTTGCCGCGTTTTTCACGGCCATGCTTTTTCTGGCGCGGGACAGTATGTTCACCACGGCGGTAATCGGTTTTGAGAAGGCGCAGTTTCTCATGCTGGGCGTGATCTGCCTGCTGGGTGTGGCCTTCCTGATCGTCAACCGGAGAAATCTGCTCCAAATTCTGAAAGACCGGAGGATGATTGTCGCCGGAATCGCGGCGGCGGTGCTTCTGTTGCCCATGCTGGTGAAGCGGGACTGGCAGCTGATGTATTTCAGCGTCCTGCTGTGCCTGCTGACGGCGGTGCTGTTGTCCTATTTTCTCACGGTACGGGAAGCGGCCAAATATTACGTGGCGATTTTGTCCGTGCTGGGGGCGTATTCCGTACTGGCGGCGTACATCCTGCGCATCGGCGTGGATAGTGGCGCTTACGCGGTGCCGGTGTTCCGGAACTCCATGGGCTTTGAATTTCACAATTTCTTTCTGTCCATTGTCCCGGATACGTATGTCAAAAACCGGAATTTCGGTATTTTCCGGGAGCCGGGCGTTTATCAGTTTTTCCTGATCACGGCGCTGTATCTGAACAATTATGAGGTCGAGTGGAAAAAGACGTGGCAGCTGTGGCTGGTCAACGGCATTCTGGCCGCGACGATGGTGTCCACCTTCGCCACCGGCGGCGTCGCGGAAATGGGACTGCTGGCGATCGTGCTGTTTTTTGACAAAAAATGGTATCGGGACAAGCGGATATGCGCCGTGGCGGTCGGGCTGATTTTGTGCGTCGCCGTGATAGCGGGCGTTTCCATTGCCCGGAAAAACGTCCTCTACTGGGAAGTTTACGACATGGCCATCGGCAAATTTGTCAACGGGCAGGATTCCTCGGTGGAGAGAATGGACGCTGTTGTGACGGACATTTCCATTTTCCTGCACCATCCCATTTTCGGCGCGAAGATAGCGGAGGTGCTGTATGCCACCGCCAACAATACCACGTCCACCCTCATCCTTTTCTCCGCCTTCGGCATTCCGGCAGCGCTGCTCCACATTGCCTGCTGGGTCGCGCTGGTGTGGCGGAAGGAGCGGAAGATATGGGTGAATCTGGCGCTGGTGGTCATTCTGTTCATGTCCTTTAACACACAGAATCTGATTGCGGACGTGTTTTTATGGCTGTTCCCGGTCATGGCGCTGGTGGAACGGCTTATGAAAAGGGGGTAACCATATGGAACGGGAACTGCTGAGAAAGGTTCAGCTGACCCAGCTGGAAATTGCAAAGGAGATCCGCCGGGTGTGCGAGGAAAACGACATTCCCTATTTTCTCACCTGCGGCACACTTCTGGGCGCGGTGCGCCATCAGGGGTTCATTCCGTGGGACGACGACATGGACGTGGGAATGCTGCGGGAGAATTATGAGAAATTCTGCCGCATCGCCCCGGAGAAACTGAAACCGGAATACTGCTGGCAGAGCTGGTACACAGACCCCAACTACGCCCTGCCCTTCGGCAAGGTGCGCAAGCGCGGCACGTTGTACTTGGAGGCCAAATCCCACCGTCTGGCGGAAAACGGCTTCTATGTGGACATTTTCCCCTACGACGCCGTGTCCCTGGATGTAGGAGAACGGCAGGAAACGGCGGGGCGTTTGCTGAAAATCTACCGGACAAAGCTGATGAAATCCCATTATCAGCCTTGGCGGGAGAATGAGAAAATCCTCTGGAAAAAGCGGATTGGCTACCTATACTATCAGACGCGGGCGCTGTTTGCCGATCAGGAAAGCCTTGCAAAAGCGTATGACGCGCTTGCGACGGCGCTGCCGGAAAACGGCTATGTCTGCGAGCAGAGCGCCATGACGAAGCCGGACGCCTACGAGAAAGCGTGGTGTCAGGCACTGACGGACGTGACCTTTGAGGGAGAAACCTTCAAGGCACCGGCGGAATATGACAAATTCCTGACCACGCTGTACGGCGACTATATGCAGCTCCCGCCGGAAGATCAGCGGGAAAACCGCCATCAGATCGTGCAGATCGATTTTGGCGCGTGACATTTTGGAGAGGTTATAGCAATATGAAACGAGTGCTGTTCCTGACGAACTACGCTTCCCCCTACCGGGTCCATTTTTACGATGAGCTGGCAAAAAGCATGGACGTGACGGTGCTGTTCACTGACCGGGTGGAAGACCAGAAAAACCGCAGTGCCGACTGGTTCGTTCCCGGGGGCGGTGCTTACCGCCCGGTGCAGCTGAAGCGGTGCGTTGCCCATTTTCTGGACGAAAATCTGTGTCTGGACGTGACCGAATGGCTGAAAAAGCCCTACGACGCCATCGTGATATGCGGCTATTCCTCGCCCACGGCGATCCTTGCGATGCGGTGGCTGCGCAGAAGGAAAATTCCCTTCTACATGGAAGTGGACGGCGGACTGATCCGCCAGGAGCGGAAGATAAAGTATCTGTTCAAGAAGTCGCTGGTGCGCAAGGCGGACCAGTGGCTCAGCTCTGGACGGTACACCACGGAATTTCTTGTCCACTACGGGGCGGGGGAAAGCCGCATTCATTTTTATCCCTTCTCCTCCGTGTTTGAGAAGGATATCCTCCCCGCCGTTCCCTCCGCCGATGAAAAGCAGGCGCTGAAAGAGGAACTGGGCGTCCCGGAAAAGCGGATGGTGCTGGCCATCGGCCAGTTTATCCACAGAAAGGGCTTCGACATCCTGATGCACGCCGCCTGTTCGCTTGACAAGGACGTGGGGATTTACATTGTCGGCGGCGAGCCGACGGAAGACTATTTGCAGATGCGCGCGTCTCTGGGGCTGGATAATGTCCATTTTGTGGGGTTCCAGAAGAAGGAAGCCCTCAGCCGGTATTACAGGGCGGCGGACTTGTTCGTCCTGCCCACCCGGGAGGACATCTGGGGACTGGTCATCAACGAGGCCATGGCCTACGGCCTGCCCGTCATCACCACCGACCGGTGCGTTGCCGGTCTGGAGCTGGTGGAGGAGGGCGTCAACGGGAGTATCGTGCCTGTGGAGGACGCTGCCGCCCTTGCCGGAAAGATGAAGGAAATCCTGTCCTCGGACTTGGAGAAAATGGGGACGGCTTCTCTGGAAAAAATCCGCGCCTACACCATTGAAAACATGGCGAAAGCCCACGTTGCAATTTTTGAAAAAGATGGGGGTTAACCCATGCACATCATTTACGCTGTGACAACGTGTTCCGACCGGGTGTACCGTCAGCTGTTCGCGGACGCCCCCCGGAAGCCCGCCTTTCAGTCTCAGAAATATCACCGCCTGCTCATTGAAGGGCTTGCCGCCGGGACAAAGGTGGACGTGGTGGCGAACCCGCCGGTGAACCGGGAGGTTCTGAAAAAGTCCTTTGTCCGTCTGCCCCGGGAGACCGAGGGCGGCGCGTGCTACCGCTATATTCCCGCCGTCCGGAATCCCATTGTCAAGGCTGTATTTGTGGGCGTGGGAACCTTTTTCCGCACTGCGCGCCTTGCGGGGAAGGATTCGGCGGTGGTGGTGGACTGCCTGAACAGGACGACGGCGCTGGCCGGTCTGCTGGCGGCGAAACTGCGGGGAAGACGGTGCGTGGGCATTGTGACGGACTTGCCGGACATGCTGGGGGGCAGCGTCTTTTCCAAGAAGCTTTCCAATTTTGTCATCCGTCACTGCACGGACTATGTGCTGCTGACCCAGGCCATGAACGACTATCTGAACCCGAAGGGCAAGCCCCATGTGATTCTGGAGGGGCATAGCGACATCGCTATGGAACGGCAGGAGCCGTCTCCGGCGCGAAAGGCCAGTCCCCGGGTGTGCATGTACGCCGGGGGCGTCAGCAAGCAGTATGGCCTGGAAAATCTGGTGAAGGGCTTTCAGAAGGCAGATCTGCCGGACGCCCGGCTGGAAATTTATGGCCCCGGGGATTATGTGCAGGAGCTTTCCCAGATCGCCGCGGAGGATTCCCGGATTTTCTACGGCGGAATGCTGCTGAACGCGGAAATCGTGGAGCGGGAGATGGCGGCGACGCTGCTGGTCAACCCCCGGCCAACGGGCGAGGAATATGTGAAATATTCCTTCCCCTCCAAGACCATGGAGTATATGTCCACGGGAACCCCGGTGCTGACCACGGTTCTGCCGGGAATGCCCAAGGAATATCACCCCTACGTGTATCTGTTGGAGGAGGAAACCGCTGACGCCATTGCGGAGAAGCTGGGGCAGATTTTTGCCCAGCCCGCTGATGTCCTGTTTGAGAAGGGCATGAAAGCCCGTGAATTTATCTTAAAAGAAAAAAACAACGTGACGCAGGCCGGGAAAATTCTGGCCATGCTTGAAAGGGACGGGGTGCAATGAAGCTGCTGTGGCTGTGCAATATGGTGCCCGGAAAGGTGAAAGAAGCCGTCAGCGGCGGCTCCACCGGCGGCGGACTGTGGGTTGACAGCGTGCTGGAAGGGCTGCTGGAACGGGAAAACCTGAATATCCGCATTCTCTGCCCCGGCGACGGCGGCGAGGGACGCGTGAGTGAACGATGCTCCTACGCCTTCTATTCTGAGGGACTTCCCTATGTGTACCTGACGGAGCTGGAAACGCAGTTCCGGGGGGAGCTGGATACCTTCCAGCCGGACGTGATCCACGTCTGGGGGACGGAGTACGGCCACACCCTTGCCATGGTTAACGCTGCGGAAAAGGCGGGGCGGCTGGACAGTCTGGTGGTCAGCATTCAGGGACTTTGCTCGGTTTATGCCGGGCATTATGCCGAGGGCGTTCCGGAGTCGGTTCAGCGGGGCAGCACCTTCCGTGATGTTGTCCGGCGGGACAATATCGTGAAACAGCGGGAAAAGTTTGTGCTTCGGGGACTTCTGGAAGAAAAAGCCCTGCAAAAGGCACGCCATATTATCGGCAGAACGGACTGGGACTTGGCCTGCGTCCGACGGATCAATCCGGAAGCAAAGTACCATTTCTGCAACGAGACATTGCGCCAGCCCTTTTATCAGGGGACTTGGCGCTATGACAGCTGCCGGAAACACCGGATTTTTGCTTCCAGCTGCGCTTACCCCGTGAAAGGCTTTCACTATCTGCTGGAAGCCTTTGGCCAGATCGTCAAGACCTACCCGGATGCCACGCTGGCGGTGCCGGGAAAGAGCTTCCTGACGGTGAGCAGGCTGCGCAGAACCAATTACCAGAAATATCTGGCAGATCTGGCGGAGCAGTACGGCGTGGAGGATAAGATCGAATTTCTGGGCAGTCTCAGCGGGGAGGAAATGAAGCAGGCGTTCCTTGACGCGAACGTGTTCGTGCTGCCATCCACCATTGAGAATTCCCCCAATTCTCTGGGGGAGGCCATGCTGCTGGGCGTGCCCTGTGTGGCGGCGGACGTGGGCGGCGTCACGACCATGATGCGCCACAGGTTGGAAGGAGAGGTCTACCCCTCCACCGCGCCCTATATGCTGGCGTTTTATGTGGAGAACATTTTTGCACAGGGCGAGGCGGCCGAAGCCATGGGCGCGGCGGCGCGCGCCCACGCCGGTGTGACCCACGACCCGGAAAAGAATCTGGCGGATTTGCTGGAAATTTACGAAAGACTTGCCAAAAACAGCGCCGAAGGGTGAGAAAGGAAGGAATGCGGCATGAATCAGAACCCGCGGATCAGTGTCATTGTTCCGGTGTACAATGTGGAGCAGTACCTTCCCCGGTGCGTGGAATCCATTCTGGCGCAGACCTATGAGAATCTGGAGATCCTTCTGGTGGACGACGGCACGAAGGACAACAGCGGCGCCATCTGCGACGCCTACGCCAGGCAGGACGCCAGAGTCAAAGCAATTCACAAGGAAAACGGCGGCCTGAGCAGCGCCCGGAACGCCGGAATAGACGCGGCGACAGGGGAGTACCTTTCCTTCGTGGACAGCGACGACTGGATCGAGCCGGATATGTACGAGAAAATGATGGCGCTGATGGAAAAATACGGCGTTCGTCTGGTCTGCGCGGGGCGCTGGGACGTCAGCAGCGAGACCGGGGAGAAGACGCTGGGGCTGTGTCCGCCCAAAGAGGAGGCCATTTCCGGGGAAGAGCTGGTGCACCGGATTTTCCATTGGGAGAACATCGACTCCGCCGCATGGGACAAGCTGTACCATAGAAGCCTTTTTGCGTCTGCCCGCTATCCCCTTGGGGTGATCTGCGAGGACGTTCCTACCACCTACCGCATTGCGCTGGATGCCGGACAGGCGGCCATGCTGCCCTGCCCTGTTTACAATTATTACCACCGGCCGGGGAGCATCACCTCGTCCTCGGTTTCGGAGAAAACCTTCCACTTTTCCAGACATACGGCAGAAGTCTACCCGTTTATCCGGGACAATTATCCGGGAATCGCGGATGCGGCGCGGTATCTGCGGGTGCGTTCCCTCGCCTACAATCTGCTGACGCTGGATTTGGCGGACAAGGATACCCGGCAGAAATTTGCAGAGGAATACCGCCTGTCCCGGAAGGCGCTTTGCAGGCATATTTCCTTTTTGCTGACCAGCCCGCTGTTTGGCAGGCAGGAGCGGGTGACGGATTTGCTGCTGGCCGCCGGGCTGTACCGCCCCATGCGGGGGCTTTACCACGGGGTGCGTCCCGGGAAAACGGATGCAAAAAGCGCGGAGTGAACTATGAATCGACGAAACCGGGTTGCTTTTTTTAACATTCTGAGCACCGTTTTGCTCAGAGGCATTTCCATATTCACAGCGCCCCTGTTTACCCGTCTGCTGGGAACCAGCGGTTACGGCGTTACCCAAATTTACAACACATGGGTGGCGGTGATCGCCATTGTGTTCACGCTGCAAACCCAGGGGACGCTGGTCAACGCCCGGGTGGAGTACCCGGAGGGAGACCAGCTGCGCTACCAGTCCTCGGCCATGAGCCTGTCCACGCTGGTGTATCTGATTTTCAGCGCACTGGTGCTGTGCTTTATCGGCCCCATTTCCGGGGCGCTGAAGCTGAGCTGGTTTTTGATCGTGCTGATGCTCATTCAGGGCTTCGGCACCTTCTGCGTCAACTTCCTGAACACCAAATTCGTCTACGAATTCAAGGCAGGGCGGAACATGGTCATGTCCCTTGTGGTGACGCTGACCACCCTGATCCTCTCCATTGTGCTGATTCTGCTGCTGCCCAAGCAGATCAACTACTTAGGCCGCATTTCCGCTATCGCCGTGACCTACGGCGTGCTGGGCATTCCGGTTTGCATCTGGATTCTGGCGAAGGGGAAGACCTTTTACAACAAGGAATATTGGAAATTCTGCGTCGTTCTTGCTATTCCGACGGTATTTTACAACCTTTCAGACCTGATTCTGGGGCAGAGCGACAAGGTGATGCTCCAGCAGATGATGGACGAGGCCACGGTGGGCTGCTACGGCGCGGCGCTGAATTTCGGCGGCATCATGTTCACTCTGTTCACCGCCCTGAACAATTCATGGTGCCCCTTTTTCTTCGAGGACATGAAGCAGGGCAACCGGGAGAATCTACGGGAAAAGGCGGGGAATTTTCTGGAGCTGTTCACGGTGCTTTCTGTGGGCTTCGTGCTGCTGGCCAGCGAAGTGTACCGCTATGTCTATGTTTCCCGGGATTTCTGGGGAAGCACCATGCTCATTCCCATTTTTGTGTCCAGCTACTACACCAATTTCCTGTGTACCTTCCCGGTGAATTTCGAGTATTACCACAAAAAGACCAAGGTCGTCTCGATCATCACCATCGTGTCGTCGCTGATAAATGTGGGGCTGAATTACCTGCTGATCCTGCGCATCGGCATGGCCGGCGCGGCGGTGGCGACGCTGATTTCCCACAGTTTGCAGCTGACGCTGCACTATCTGTACGTCCGTTTCGCTCTGGGCGGGAAAGAATACCCCTTCCCGCTGAAAATGTGGGTCGGGTACGCGGCGGTGTTCGCCGCTGTGGCCGTGGCGTCCGTGGCGGCGGATGGACTGTGGCTGGCGCGCTGGGGACTGGGCGCGGCCGTTGGCCTATGGGAGCTTTTGCGAATCAGAAAGCGGAAAGTATTGATCTGAGAATGAAATATGGAAAGGCCGGGCTGGCTGCCCGGCCTTTTTTCGCGCTTGTGGTTGAAATAGGACGTGGAATGGTGTATAATACATTCGACATTGTATCCGAAAAGAGGGAATGGAATGAAAAAAGTGCTGTTCGTGGCAACGGTGGTCAAAACCCACATAATGGAATTCCATATCCCCTATCTGAAAATGTTTCAGGACATGGGCTGGGAGACAGCAGTGGCGGCGCGGAACGACTATGAAGACCCCGCCGACTGCCAGATTCCATTCTGCGATACTTACTATGACATTCCCTTTGAACGTCTCCCGTGGAAGGCGGCCAACATCAAAGCCTACCGGGAGCTGAAAGCCATTATCGACCGGGAGCATTTCGACATCATTCACTGCCATACCCCCGTGGGCGCCATGATCGCCCGTCTGGCGGCGCGGGACGCCCGGAAGCGGGGAACCAAGGTGATTTACACCGCCCACGGCTTCCACTTTTTCAAGGGTGCGCCCGTGAAAAACTGGCTGATGTTCTACCCGGCGGAATGGCTGCTTGCACCGCTGACGGATGTTCTCGTGACCATTAACAAAGAGGACTATGCGTTGGCAAAGCGGAAAATCCACGCGAAGCGCATTGAATACGTCCCCGGCGTGGGGGTGGATACGGCGAAATTCCACGTCGGCACCGTAGACCGGGCGGAAAAGCGCCGGGAGCTGGGACTGACCGGGCAGGATTTCCTGATCCTCACCGTGGCGGAAATGACGAAAAACAAGAACCATTCTACGGTGCTCAAGGCGCTGGCGCTGCTGAAAAACGAGCCGGGCTATAAAAGCATGCACTATCTCATCTGCGGCCGGGGAGAGCAGCGGGACGCGCTGGAAACCGAAGCGCGGCAGCTGGGCATCTGGGAGCATGTTCACTTCCTTGGCTATCGCCATGATGTGCCGGAACTGTGCCGGTGTAGCGACATATTCGCGTTTATGTCCTTGCGGGAAGGAATGCCGGTGGCGCTGATGGAGGCCATGAGCTGCGGCCTGCCTGCGGTCTGCTCGAAGATCCGGGGCAACACGGATTTGATCGAGCACGGCGTTGACGGCCTGTTTGCGGAGAACACGCCCGAGGGCGTGGCGGCGGCCATCCTGAAGCTGTACCATGACCCGGTGCTGCGGGAACAGCTGGGACGCGCTGCGTCGCAGACGGTTTCCCGGTTCGACGCGAAAGCGGTACAGCAGAGAATGAAGGAAATTTACTTAAGTGTATGAACGAAGGGGGGGCGGCGGCATGGCCGGGACGCTGATCATATCGCTGGATTTTGAGCTGTTTTGGGGAATGCTGGACGTGTGCCCGCTGGAGAAGTATCAGGATCACGTTCTGGGCGGCAGAAAGGCGATTCCCGGGCTGCTGGCGCTGTTCCAGAAATACGGCGTCCATGCCACGTGGGCGACGGTGGGATATCTGTTCGCCAGGAGCGCACAGGAAGCGGCCTCGTTTTTCCCGGAGGAAGGTCTGCGGCCTGCTTACGATGACCCGGCGCTGAATTCCTATGCCGAGTTCTCCAAAATCGGAGAAACGGAAGCGGACGCGCCCTGCTTTTTTGCCCCGTCTCTGGTGGAGTTGGTTGCCGAAACGCCGGGGCAGGAGATCGGCAGCCACACTTTTTCCCATTACTACTGCAAGGAAAAGGGGCAGACGGCGGAGCAGTTCGCGGCGGACATGACCGCGGCGAAGGCCATTGCCGCGAAATACGGCTACACCCTGACCTCTGCGGTGCTGCCCCGGAACCAGTGCGACCCGGCATACATCCGGGTGCTGCGGGACTTGGGCTTCACCGCCTACCGGGGAATGGAAGACAACTGGGTGGAAAATAAAGTCCACGTCCATTTTCCCCTGCGGGTACTGCGGCTGACGGACACCTATTTCCCCATCACCGGGTACGGCAGCTACACGCCAAAGCAGGAAGACGGCATCTGGAACCTGCGGGGAACCCAGATGTTCCGGCCGATTTTTAAGCCGCTGAAATTCATGGAGGGCTTAAAGGTCCACAGAATCAAACGCCAGATGCTCCACGCGGCGAAAAACGGCCTGACCTTCCATCTGTGGTGGCACCCCCACAACGTCGGCGTCCGCACGGCGGAACACATGGCGCAGTTGGAAGAAATCTTCCGCTATTACGCCGAACTGAAAGAAAAATACGGCATGGAAAGCCTGAATATGCGAGAAGCAGCGGGAAAATGAAAGAAAAGAGGGCGGAGACATGAAGGTACTGCACGTTCTGTATTCCAAAATTTACACCGGCGCGGAAAAGGTTGCCGCCCAGATCATCAAAGCCTTTGAGGGCAGGGTGGACATGGCCTATTGCAGCCTGGAATGCGAAGAGGTCTGGGAAATCCTGGACGGCATGGGCATCCGGCACTATGGCGTGGAGGAGCTGACTCCCGCGACACTCAGCCGGGTGATTCGGGAGTACCGGCCGGACGTGATTCACGCCCACGACATGCGCACCAGCTTCGTCGCGGCGCTGTGCTGCGGCAAGATACCTCTGATCTCCCACATCCACAACAACGCCTATGACGCCAGAGGGCTGTCCGCGAAGTCCATCGCCTATCTGCTGGCGGGCTTCCGGGCAAAGCACATTTTCTGGGTCTCCAACAGCTCCTACGAGGGGTACGTGTTCCACAGGCTGTTCGCCAAAAAGAGCAGCGTGCTGTACAACATCATCGACGCCAAGCGGATTTTTGCCATGCGGGACAGTGATGAAAATACCTACGATTTCGACATGATCTACCTCGGCCGTCTGACTTATCAGAAGGATCCCCAGCGCCTGATGCGTCTGAGCGCCGCTCTGAAGGCACGCAAGCCGGACATCAAAGTGGCGGTGGTCGGTGCGGGAGAACTGGAGGAAGAGACAAAAGCGCTGTGCAGGGAACTGGACTTGCAGGACAACGTGCATTTTCTGGGCTTCCAGAGCAACCCCATCAAAATGGTGGCGGACAGCAAGGCGATGATCCTGACCTCCCGCTGGGAGGGAACGCCCATGTGCGCGCTGGAAGCCATGGCGCTGGGAACGCCGGTGGTCAGCACCCCGTCCGACGGGATGAAGGATTTGATCGAAAACGGCGTGGACGGATACTTAAGCGACGAAGACGTCGTGCTGGCGGAGGATATTCTGAAAATCGTGGAAAATCCTGACCATAGACGGCTTCTGTCCGAAAACGCGGCGAAGAAATTCGCCCGGATCAACGACGAACAGAAATATAACGACACCATTCTCGCCTGTTACCGCCAGTGGGGAGGAACGCTATGAAAATATTGCAGGTCATCCCCTATTTCTGCTTCGGCGGGGCGGAAACCATGTGCGAAAATCTGACTTACGCCCTGCGGGATTTGGGCCACGACGTGGTCGTGGTGAGTCTGTTTGATGAACGGACGGAGATTTCCGGCCGCATGGAGGCGGCGGGCGTCCGCATCCGGTACTTAAGCAAAAAGCCGGGACTGGATGTGTCCATGGTGCCGAAGCTCATGAAGATTTTCCGTGAGGAACGGCCGGACGTAGTCCACACCCACCTGAACGTGATTTTGTACGCGGTGATGGCGGCTAGATTGGCGGGGGGCATTCCCTGCGTCCACACGGTGCACAATGTGGCGAAGGTGGAGGCGGAGGGGACTGCCCAGGCCATTCTCAACCGGTTTTACTATCACCGGGGCTGGTCTGTGCCGGTGGCGCTCAGCCCGGAGGTTCAGCGGACGGTGACGGAATTCTATGGCCTTGACCGCGTTCCCGTGATTTTCAACGGCGTGAATCTCCGCCGGTGCGTTCCTAAAACGGACTATGGGCTTGGGGACACCGTTTCCCTGCTGCACATTGGCCGGTTTGACGAGCAGAAAAACCACGCAGGATTGCTGCAAGCCTTTGCAAAGCTCCTGAAAACCCACCCCAACTGCTGCCTGAACCTTTTGGGGGACGGGCATTTGCGGACGGAAATGGAAAAATACGCCCGGGAACTGGGCATCGGCCATGCCGTCCGTTTTCTGGGAAATCAGGCGGACGTCCATCCCTATCTCCACGATGCGGACATATTCCTGTTACCGTCTAAGTATGAGGGAATGCCCATGACCATCATCGAGGCCATGGGAACGGGACTGCCCATTGTGGCGTCCAGAGTCGGCGGCGTGCCGGATATGCTCCGGGACGGGGAGAGCGGGCTGCTGACGGGCTGCGACCCCGGCGAGGTGTGTGCGGCCTGCGAAAAGCTGATCGACAGCGAGGACTTGCGCAGAACCCTTGGGCAGAACGCTTTGGCGGACAGCGCCCGGTTTTCCGCGGAGACCATGGCAAAACGATACTGCGAAGAATATGAGCGCTTAACAGCGAAAAAATAAGGAGGAAGCAAAATGGAGGGCGAAACCATCTCGGTCATCATACCGGCGTATAATGTCGCTCCATGGCTTCCGCGGTGTCTGGACAGCGTCCTTGCGCAGACCTATTCAAAGCTGGAAATCATTGTGGTGGACGACGGTTCCGCCGACAACACCCGGCATGTGATGGAGGACTATGCCGCCCGGGACGGGCGTATCAGACCGATTTTCAAGGAAAACGGCGGCGTGACCTCTGCCCGCCTTGCGGGCGTGGCGGCGGCCACGGGGGAATGGGTCGGCTTCGCCGACGGCGACGATGCCATAGACCCGGATATGTACCGCCATCTTCTGGAAAATGCCCACACTTATGACGCGGACATTTCCCACTGCGGACACCGGGTGGAGTTTCCCGACGGCAGGGTGGCCTATGTCCACAATACCGGCGGGCTGCGGCAGCAGGACAATCTGACCGGCCTGCGGGATTTGCTGGACGGCGGCCAGATCGAGTCCAGCCTGTGTACCAAGCTGTACCGCCGGGAGCTGTTCGCCGGACTGGCGGAACGGATGAACCCCGGCATCAAAAACAACGAAGATTATCTCATGAATTACTTCCTGTTCTCCTGGGCAAAACGGTCGGTATATGAGGATTTTTGCCCCTACCGCTATATTTTGCGGGAAAATTCCGCCTCCTTCCGGCAGCTGAACGAGCACAGCCTGTTCGACCCCATCCGGGTTCGGGAGCTGATCGTGGAGGACAGCTGCGACGAGATTCGAGAAGACGCCCGCCGGGCGCTGATGCGGAATCTCCTGTTTGCCTACGCCCAGCTCTCCGTGCATCCGGAGAAGCGGTATGACGAATGGCGCCGGCGGGTTCGCGCCGAGATGAAGGAGCAGGAAGGGTATTTCCATTTGCTGTCAAAGCGAAACCGGCTGCTGGCAAAAATGGTTTGCAGGACGCCGGGTCTGTTTGGGTTGACTTACAGACTGTACGAGAAGCTCTTCCGGCGGGAAGAGGAACACTGAGAGGATACACTATGACGCAGCTGCCATTGATCAGCGTGATTGTCCCTGTCTATAAAGTGGAAAACTATCTGGACTGCTGTGTCCAATCCATCGTGAATCAGACCTATTCCAACCTGGAAATTATCCTGATCGACGACGGCTCCCCGGATGCCAGCGGTGCCATGTGTGACGCCTGGGCAGAAAAAGACAGCCGGATTCGGGTGATTCATCAGGAAAACGCCGGAGGCGGCGCAGCCAGAAATGCCGGGTTGGATGCGGCGCGGGGAGAACGAATTGCGTTCGTGGACAGCGACGACTATATCGCCCCTGGCTGTTACCAATATCTGCACACGCTTCTGGAAGAAGGGGCGGATATCGCCGAATGTGATTTCGTGGAGACGGAGCGTAACGACGCTGTTTTCGGCACGGATGCCGGAGAGATTTCCTTCTATACACCCCTGGAAGCCATGCGCTGTCACATTCGGGATACGGCGTTTCGCCAGCTGATCTGGAACAAGCTGTACCGCCGGGAAACCGTCGGGGATATCCGGTTCCCGGTCGGGACGAAAATCGATGATGAATTTTTCACCTATCGGATGCTGGGAAACGCGAAGCGGCTGGTTCGCTCCACCAGAAAGCTCTATGCCTACCGTCAGCAGCCGGACAGCGTTATGCACGGCGGCTTTTCGCTGCGCAGACTGGAGGGCGTTCAGGCGCAGGAGCAGCGGCTGGCGTATCTGAAAACGCATATGCCGTCGCTGGAATATGAGGGCAGGGCAAATCTGTTCCTATATTGCCAGTATGCAATGCAAATGAGTATTCAGTACCTGTCCGGAGAGGAGCTGCGTCAGGCAAAGGAAAGCCTGCGGAAGACGGTTTCCGGGCTGACGCCGCTTTTGCCCAGCAGAAAGCTGTCGCCTGCCGGAAATGTGTGGCTGGTTCTGGGACAGCTGTCCTTTGAAGGCAGCTGTCGCCTGATGAATTGCTTGGAGCGCAGAAACGGGAAAGGAAGCGAATGAAATGGCGTTTTCTTATAAAATAACGGTTTTCACCCCAACCTACAACCGGGCGTACATATTGGAAAATCTCTACCGCTCCCTACAGCGTCAGAGCTTCACGGACTTTGAATGGCTGGTGGTGGACGACGGCTCCTCCGACGGGACAAAGGCGCTGTTTGAACGGTGGCAGAAGGAAGACAATCCCTTTCCTATCCGCTACTGCTATAAGGAGAACGGCGGCAAGTGCCGCGCCATCAACTACGGTCTGAAGCTGGCGCAGGGAGAACTGTTTTTCACAGTGGATTCCGACGACTACCTGACGGATGACGCACTGGAAAAGGTGGCACTCTGGGAGTCGGCGCTTCCGAAAGATCAGAAATTCTGCGGCATCGTGGCAAACGGAGGACAAAGCCCTACCGAAACGCCCAACACCCGATTTGAGGAAGCGTATCTGGACGGCAACGCCTTTGATATGTACGGCAGAATCGACGGGGAGCGGGCACTGATTTTCTATACGGAAATCCACAGAAACTACCTGTATCCGGAATTTCCCGGAGAGAAATTCATGACCGAAGCGGTGACCTGGAACCGGATGGCCTACGACGGCTACCGCATTCGCTACTACGACGACATTATCTGGATCTGGGAGTACAAGGACGACGGCCTGACCAAGGCGGGGTACAAGGTTTTTCTGGACAACCCCCGGGGAACGGCGCTGTTCTTCCGGGAAAAGGCGGTGTTCTTCCACTATCCCCTGAAAACCAAGCTGGGCATGTGGTACGGCTTCACCTGCGACGCTATGGATCGCTGTACCGACGCCCAGATTGCGGAATATATCGATATGCCCCGCTGGCTGGTTGCGCCTATGAAGACATTCCATAACCTGCTGCAATTTATCCGAAAAAAGAGGTAATCCTATGGCAGAGAATTCCATGTATCACACCCATATCTCGGCAAAGCACCGCTGGATGGATCTGAACCTGAAAGAGGTCTGGCAGTACCGGGACTTAATCTACCTGTTCACCAAACGGAATTTCGTGGTGAGCTATAAGCAGACCATCCTCGGCCCTGCGTGGATTTTCCTGACGCCCCTGTTTACCAGCATCGTGCAGGCGTTCGTCTTCGGCGGCATTGCCGGCATCGGCACCGACGGGATTCCCACGTTCCTGTTTTATCTGTGCAGCAACGCCGTCTGGGCATACTTTGCCAACTGCCTGACCAGCAACGCCAATACCTTTACCGCCAACGCCTACGTGTTCGGCAAGGTGTATTTTCCCCGGCTGACCACGCCCATCTCCAACGTCATTTCTACGGTCATCCGCTTCGGGATTCAGATGGCGCTGGTGCTGGTGTTTATGGTGTACTATCTCATTCAGGGCGTGGTGCATCCCAACTGGCTGTGGTGGCTGATGATTCCCGTGGAGCTGGTGCATCTGGGCATTCTGGGCATGGGCTTCGGCATCATCATTTCCAGCATGACCACGAAATACCGGGATCTCACGGTGTTGGTGGATTTCGGTGTGTCGCTGTGGATGTACGCCACGCCGGTGGTCTATCCCCTGTCCATGCTGGGCGAGGGCTGGATGCGCACGCTGCTGCAAATCAATCCCGTGACCGAGTCCGTGGAGCTGATGCGCTACGCAATCCTGGGGCAGGGAACGGTGAACTGGGGCTACTATTTCCTGTCATGGGGCATGACGCTGGTGATCGCCGTGCTGGGGATTATGGTTTTCAACAAGGTGGAACGCACCTTTATGGATACGGTGTAAGGAGGGCGGAACATGAACGAACAGGATATTGCCATCCGCCTGACCGGCGTGAAAAAGCGCTATAAGCTGGGGCAGATCGGCGGCGGCACACTGACCGCCGACTTGCAGAGCTGGTGGGCGCGTGTGCGGGGGAAGGAAGACCCCAATCTCCCCGTGAATATGGATCAGCGCCTGGTAGGGCAGACATTTATGGCGCTGAACGGCGTTGACCTGACGGTACACAAGGGCGAGGCGCTGGGCATCATCGGCTGCAACGGCGCGGGAAAAAGCACGCTTCTGAAGCTGCTGTGCCGCGTCACTGCCCCCACCGAGGGTGAGATTGACATCTACGGCCGTATTGCCTCCATGCTGGAGGTGGGAACCGGGTTCAACGGAGAAATGACCGGCCGGGAGAATATCTACATGAACGGTGCGATCCTCGGCATGACCAAAGCAGAGATCGACGCCAAAATGGAGGACATCATCGAATTTTCCGAGGTGCGGGACTTTATCGACACCCCGGTGAAGCGGTATTCCTCGGGCATGTTCGTCAAGCTGGCCTTCTCCGTCGCCGCGCACCTGGACAGTGAGATCATGATCATGGACGAGGTGCTGGCGGTTGGCGACGTGAATTTTCAGCAGAAGTGTCTGAAAAAAATGCGGGAGGTCGCCCAGGTCGAGGGACGGACTGTCCTTTACGTCAGCCACAATATGGGCACCATCCGGCAGCTGTGTGACCGGTGCATCGTGATGGACAAGGGAAAGATCATCTTTGACGGAGATGTAGAGGACGCCATCGGGGTGTACGCCAAGGGCAATATGCTGGCGCTGCAAAGCGATTACGACGTGTCCAAAATCAAGCGTCTGGAAGGCATTACGGAGGCATGCCATCTCAACGCGGTGCATCTGGACTGCGGCAGCATGGCGCGGGAGAAGAAGCTGCGCTTTTCGCTGGATTATGACAGCAGGCGCGAAATCCCCGACGTGATGCTCCGCTTTGTGGTGTGCAGCGCCGGGGGTGCGGCCGTCGGCACGGCTTATTCCCAGACCTTTACCCTCCGGCCGGGAGAAAGTACCGTGAAGCTGGAATTTGACGGGAAAAACCTTGCCCCCGGGGAGTATGTCGCCGACCTCATCACCATTTCCTACGACGGCACAACCCAGACCCGCCACGATATCGTGGTGCGCGCCTTCGCCTTTACCGTGGAGGAGGACGAGCCGCTGTACAACATGAAGTGGAACACCAACGGCTGGGGCAGCATCCACTTTGACGACGTCCGGGTTCTGGAGGGGAAGAATGGCTAAGATCAAGCGGTTCTTTGAGTGTTTGGTGCCGGTGTCGGTGTGCAATCTGGAATGCCCCTACTGCTACATCATTCAGGAAGACAGACGGAAGATGGCGCTGGCGGACATGCCCTATTCCCCGGAGCACATCGCCCGGGCGCTGCGCCCGGAACGGGTGGGGGGAACGTGCTTCATCAGCATCTGCGGCGCGGGAGAGACGCTGGCGCAGAAAGAGGTTGTCCCCATCGTGGGGGAGCTGCTGAAAGAGGGGCATTTTGTCAATATCACCACCAACGGGACGCCGAGCCGCCGCTTTGACGAACTGATCGAAGCCTGCGGGGAGAACATCGGCCATCTGCACCTTTCCTTCTCCATGCACTATACGGAGCTGCTGCGCAAGGGCTGGGTAGAGACGTTTTTCGACAACATCCGGAAAATGCGCGACGCCGGGGCGTCCATTCTGTTACAGCTGAACCTGTGCGACGAGTATGTTCCTTACATCGAGGAAATTCAGCGGCTGTCCATGGAAAAGGTGGGGGCGTACCCTCAGGTAGCGCTGACGAGAGATGAGCAGCGCAAGCCCTTCGGGATTTTCACGAAGGGAACGCGGGAAGAATACCTCGCCAACGGCGAAAAATTCCACTCGCCGCTGTTTGATTTCACCACAAAAAATTTCTGCGTGAAGCGGAAGGAATTCTGCTTCGCCGGGGACTGGTCGGGAACGCTGAATTTACAGACCGGCGTGCTGACCAAATGCTATGCCGATTACGACGGCGTAAACATTTTCGAGGATGTGGACGCGCCTATTCCCTTTGAAGCGGTGGGAAAGCACTGCGGCAGTCCCTACTGCGTCAATTCCAGCCACTTTATGAGTCTGGGGGTGATCCCCAGCCTGAAAACCCCGACATACGCCCAGTTGAGAAACCGGCCGGAGGCCAGATGGTACACGCCGGAGATGGAGACGTTCCTGAGCGGGAAGCTGGCGGACAGCAACAGCGTTTTCGCGGGCAAGCTCCGCTATTACCGCTCCCGGCTCACGGTGAAGGAGCTGAAAAAGTGGTATCCTGATTCCTGGCTTCACCGCTTTCTGCGCTGGGGAAAGCAGGCGGTTTTCAAAATTCTGCGTCTGGACAGACGGGAGAGATGACAACAATGCGCATTGCGGATTCCCTGAAACGATTCCTGCGCCCGGTCTACTGGTGGTATCACAGGCAGTGGGAGCACCATCTGGAACGGAAGCGCCGCCTGAAAAAGTGGCGGG
>OHER01000019.1_pt1 | contig 95689 bp, 78 predicted proteins | sample 1567381 | NCBI WGS metagenome assembly OHER01 (sample SAMEA3879600, study PRJEB24766) | human gut metagenome | biome: human-associated habitat; feature: feces | place: USA | collected 1985/1987 | reverse complement strand
CAAACGAAAAATGGTCTTCAGCGACCTGTGCTTCAACTAAATTGCGGAAGAACCAATTAAATTATAACAGTACATTCAGAGCGTTGCCTGAGGGAGATGCTTCCATATATGCGTTGTCTCCAACGAGCTATCCAAAGGATTATGCTGACGATGACTATACATTGGTAGCCAAAGATGCTTACGGAACCGAGATCAGCGCGAGATTCAAAGTGAAGAAGTTTATGAATTTCAACGATGGCATTTGGTTCAGATTAAGCTATTATGTTCGTGGTTCTAATGGCAATACTGTCGCGAAGGGGTGGAACTATAAATTCGAATCCGGAAAAGATATATATGTGACGCTTCCAAAAGGTGCATATAATTATGTAAAGATGGATTGTTGCCCTTACGAGTATGGTAATCGTGTATATGTCAACCGCGCGGAAATCATTGATTTCGAGAATGGTTCGGTTGGTACGCGAACTATAAAACCTGCACTCGGCGTGAAGGCTACCACAATTAGTGAACAGTATGCGTGCATTACTCTCTATGATGATTACGGAAACAAGAAAGCTTTTTATATTAAAAATAAATAACATTTAATCAATAATATTATGGAAGAACTCTTAAAACAAATCAAGAAGGCGGCGGAGTCGATGCTTCGCGACGCTACAGCACAGGAGAAGAAAGGAAACAAGGCGGCAGGATTGCGCGCCCGCAAAGCTTCCCTCGCATTGGAACCGATGCTCAAGGAATTCAGGAAAATGTCCATCGCCAAGATGAAAGGTCTTGCATGCCTTCTGGTTATAGTATCATTGGCAGGAACTGCCTGTGTATCCTGCGAGAATGTGGACCCTACTGACCTTACGGAAGCAAACCTTCCGGTGAAGAGCATTGTCTGCGGTCACGTGAGATTCGTTCCTACTGGCAAAGATCCGGTTAATGCAGGTGTGGGTCTGGATGTGAACATTTTCTATGGACAGAAAGATGACAAGGGAAATGTGGAATATGCATTGAAAACTGTAAAGACTCTCCAGTACGGATATTTCGAGACCACTATCGGATGTCCTGTAGGCCAGAATCTGGAAATCAAAGTGGAATGCACTGCAATGTCTCAGGCAGAAGCATCAAAAACAGGCAGCTCCGACAAGCACACAGGCAACACGTATTTCCATGCGGAGGTTGCCAAATCGGTTACTTGTGGCACAGCAGCCTATTTCCCGCTTGACATGAAACCTGCTGCATATATTTCCACGCCTGGACTTGTTCAGCCGTAATGCTCTTCATGTCTTGCATGACAGATGTCTGCATGTCTGAATTTCAACAACTAACATTTAATCGACTTTATAATGAAAAAAATTCTGATATTGAGTCTTGCGGCATTGACATTGGCATCCGTGGGTGCTAACGCGCAGGGGGAGAGCAATGTCCCTGAAGGCAAGCGTATCACGTGCTATCATGTGTACTCTGACAAGGCTCCCCATTTCTCACCAAAGCGCGGCGATTGGTCCATCGGTGTAACTTTCAACCCTGCGACTCTCTCGTATCGGCTGAAAATGCAGCCGGACAATGGTGATTTCGCCGGTGATTTCATCGAAGGGATGGCAACGTCCAGCAAGCAGATGTTCATCCTTTCGCAGGATCCTCTGGCAGCATTCCGCGTAAGATATTACCTGAGTGACAATTGGGCAGTCCGTGCCACGCTCGGTCTCAACGGAAGCCATATCAATTACCGTGAATATGTGGACGACGACCTCGCCAAGGCTGTCAATCCGGATTCCAAGAACCAGGTTGCGGATGCGGTGCTGTCCAATCTCAACAGCGGTAGCCTCTCTGTCGGTATGCAGTATCTGGCAGGAAAAGGCCCTCTCCGCTTCTCTGCGGGATTCGGCCTCACCTATGCCATCGCAGGCGGAAGTCTGAACTTCAAGTACGGCAACGCCATGACACCGGAAAACCGCGTGCCTTCGTCAATGCCGATGACACGTCCGGCTCCTGCAGGTTCCAAAAAACCTACACTCAATGACTTCCAGTCGCAGCTCGGCATCGTGTATGCCCGTCCGACAAGACGTTACAATGTAGGTTACATCCACGGTATCGGTATCAATGCCGATATGGGTGTGGAGTGGTTCATGACCGGACGCATTTCTCTTGCAGGTGCCATGACCTTCACTCCTGTGATGTTCATTTTCCAGCCTCATACCTGGACCAAGTTCGAAGGCTTCTCTTCCAAGACAGGAGGAGTGGAGCAGTACAATGACCTTGTAAGCCCGGGCAGCAGCGCCGTTCTCTATGGAACTGAAAACATTGGCTTCAATGTTTCGCTCAACTATTATTTTTAACAGTTCTTGTTTATGAGAAATACCACATTATTGAAAACCGTCGCGCTGACAGTATCGCTTTTGGCTTTGACGACACCTTCAAACGGTCAGGGTTTTCTGAAGAAACTGAAGGATGCGGCAAATAACGCTACAGAAAAAGTGAATACGGCAGTGGACAATGCCGGCTCAGCATCATCAGGTGCTGTGGCTGTGCCGAGAGCTTCAGGCCCGACATATTATGTGTCCCGCAGTGGCTCCAACAAGAATGACGGACTCAGTCCTTCAACAGCGGTAAAGAACATCCAGAAGGCCATTGACCTGGCTTCTGAGGGCTCTGAAATCAGAGTTGCGGAAGGCAACTATTTCGGCCTCCTGAACAAGGGCAATATCATCATTGACAAGCCTCTCGTGATTATGGGCGGCTACAATGCGGATTTTTCCGAGCGTGATGTGCTCAAAAATCTTACGACCATCGCTCCGGATGACAATTCCAACGGCTCTTCACAGGGGCGCGGTACTATCCAGATCCGCAGCATTGAAAGACCTGCCTCTACCCTCGTGATCGACGGTTTCGTGTTCAACAAGGGCAATGCCATCGGCTACAATCTCCGCGGCGAAGGCTGGCCGGAGGGAGTGGAGACTCCGTTCATGATGCGTGAAGGATCCAAGGGACAGGGCGGTCCTAACCTCGAAAACAAGGAAGTATATACCCAGGAGACTTACTTCATCTATTTCGACGGCGTTGCCGGCAAGGTGAACAATCTCAATGTCTTCGTGCGTAACTGTACTTTCGTGAATGGTCCTAACACCACCATCTGCGGCCTTCTGAAAGGCTCATTGACAGTGGACAACTGCGCGTTCATCAACAACCGCGTGACCACGATGGATGTACGCGGACCGGATCCTAATGCCATTACCAAGGTGAATTTCCGCAACAACACCGTGCTTTTCGTATGGTCTTACACCAAGGATCTTCAGTCTCAGGGCTTCGGTTTCAGGTTCCAGCCTGGTACCAGCTGTACGCTTGAGAACAACATCATCGGTCTGACCATTTTCGCAGGTCTTGACAGGACTCACATTGACAGCGACGCTAACCGCGAGGCGAAACGTCACGATGCAGTGAAGAACAATATCTTCTTCCTGAACCGTATCACCGACCTGACCATCCCTGGAGGCGGAATGCTTACCAGAGTCAAGGTAGAGGATTTCGATGATGTAGAGGCTATTGCAGAGAGTAGCGGCAACAAGTCGCTCACCGATCCAGCCCTCTTCAAGGGCAAGATTGACGAGGCTTACCTGAACGGATTCCTGAGCGTTTCCTACAAGGAGACCACGTCATATAATCCGAATTCCGCAGCCAACACTTTCCGCTCGGCAATGGGAATGAATATGACCGGTACTATGACTTCTTCAGTATCCATGTACTTCAACCGTTATCCATGGCAGAAGGCTCTCGACGTGTTCGGCGCTGTTCCAGGATGCGGAGCGCAGATACCAAGATAGCAACTTCTAACCTATTTGAGTGGGGGTGGCCTGTCAGGTCGCCCTCCTTTTATATATAGTGGCGGCAGTTGTTCGGAAAAGTCAATGAAATGAATTATCTTTGCTTGGATAATTTATCACGGCGGGATGGCGATACTGGAAAAACTTGTAGTTCAGGACTATAGGAACATTGCATTGGCGGAACTCGAGTTCTCTGCCAATATAAACTGCATATCCGGCGGCAACGGGGAGGGCAAGACGAATCTTCTCGATGCCATCTGGTACCTGTCAATGACCAAGAGCGCTTTCCGTACATCGGAGAAGGACAATTTCCGCTATGGGGCGGACTGCTTTTCCATATCAGGTACATACTTGATGCAGAATCAGTTGCGCTCGAGATTCTCTATAAAGGTCGCTTCGAAAGGGGAGAAGAGACTGCGCCGTGACGACAAGCCTTATCAGCGTATATCCGAACATATAGGTGAACTGCCGGTGGTGATGGTGTCTCCGGACGACATTTCACTGGTCAGTGACTCAGGTGAGGACCGCAGGCGTTTCCTGAATATGGTGCTGTCTCAGATGGACAAGACATATCTGTCTGATGTCCAGCAGTATAACCGTCTGCTCAGCCAGAGAAACGCAGCATTGAAAACAGACTCTCCTGATATCTATTTCCTGGAGGTCATGGACGGACGTATGGAATCCTACGCGTCACGTATATTCGAGAAACGCAATGCCTTCATAGAGGAACTGTCCGGAGTGGTGCAGCGTTATTATGAGTCATTGTCCGGCGGCAGGGAAGCGGTAGGCATCTCTTACAAGTCGGATATGGAGAAGGGTGGTCTTGCAGCTGTGCTCGCTTCAGTGCGGAACAGGGATATGGCTCTCGGCTACACTTCGGCGGGGCCCCAGAGGGATGACCTGATTTTCAGTATGGACGGTCATTCCATCAGGCGCTGCGGCTCGCAGGGTCAGCAGAAGTCGTTTCTGGTGTCATTGAAATTCGCGCAGTACGAACTGATGAAGAACTGTTTCGGAGTGCCTCCGATGCTGCTTCTTGATGATGTTTTCGACAAATTGGATATGGACAGGACTTCCGCGCTTCTGGCGATGGTGGCCGGCAATGATTTCGGACAGATATTCATTACGGACAGCAACAAGGTGCGGCTTGCAGGCATTGTGGACAGCATAACTGACGACAGGGCATACTTCGAAACGTCGCACGGCAATTTCAGAAGGGAGGAAATCTGATGAGGTACAAGGGAAAGAGTCTGTCATTGGAACGCAAGGACCCTTCGCAGCTGGGAGAAATCCTTCCGCAGATGTTGAGGATAATGCATCTGTCGTCCGGGATGGATGAGCAGTTGGTGATGAGGGCGTGGGACAAGGTGACCGGAGCAGGTCCATATACATTGTCCAAGTCGATGAAGAACGGGGTGCTCTACTGCTCCATTTCTTCTTCTGTGGTGCGTAACCAGTTGTTTTATAACAGGTTGGCTATAGTTGAGGCGATAAACAATGAGGTGAAGGCCGATCCCCTGTATAATGGACGGCAAGGACGCGAACCGCTTAAAATATTGATATTGAAATAAATATATTGGAGGAACCGAATGGAACCTAAACCTAAATTTAATATCGTGGCCGACAGCGCCATTCCTTTTCTGGAGGGTGTCTTCGAGCCGTATGCCAATGTGAAGTACATCCCCGGGGAGGATATCTGCGCTGCGGATGTGAAAGATGCAGATGCGCTGGTCATAAGGACCAGGACCAAGTGCAATGCGGAATTGTTGGACGGCTCGGCGGTGAAGTTCATTGCCACGGCCACCATCGGTACGGACCACATTGACTTTCCTTATTGCGACGCCCACGGAATTACCGTCAGGAATGCTCCGGGCTGCAATGCCGGGGGAGTGATGGAGTATGTTTTCTCTGCATTGTACGGACTGGCTTCGCGCAGGGCGATCAACTTGGAGGGCGACACTATCGGAATTGTCGGAGTGGGACATGTGGGTTCATTGATAGAGAGGATGGGCTTGGCTTTGGGCTTCAAGATTCTCAAGTGCGACCCTCCACGTGCTGAGGCGGAAGGCCCGTTCGGTTTCTGTGACCTGGAGTATCTTCTGGCGAATTCGCAGATTGTAACGATGCACACTCCGCTCAATGAGACGACGCGGGGAATGGCGGACAGGCATTTCTTCTCGCTGATGCAGCCGGGTGCGTTCTTCATCAATGCTTCGAGAGGTGAGGTGGTGTGTGATGAGGCGTTGAAGGAGGCCATGCCGAAGCTCGGGCCGGTCATAATCGACACGTGGAATCATGAGCCTGACATTGACAGGGATCTGATGGATATGGCTGCGATAGCGACTCCGCATATTGCCGGTTATTCGTATCAGGGCAAGCAGAACGGTACGGCAGCGGCTGTGCGCGCTGTTGCCCACTATTTCGGGATCACTGCTCTGTATGAGTTCTTCCCTAAGACTGATCTGCCTGAAAATGAGGCGGTAAAGCTCGATTTGAAGGGGCTCGGACAGGGAGAGATTGCGGCAATGCTGCAGTACAATTATCCGATTTTCACGGACGATTTCATGCTCAGGCTGAATCCTGAAGATTTCGACAAGCTGAGGTCGGAATACAAATATCGCAGAGAAGTTTATATTGACTAAAACTGATAGCTATATGTTTGAGAAAGAAGATGTTAGAAAAATCGAGGAGCGTGGCTCTTCAGTCAGGACAGTGGAAGCTCAGGTGGAGCGTTTCAAGAAAGGCTTTCCGTGGATGAACATTGTTTCACCTGCGACTCCACATCGTGGAATCAAGGTGCTGACTCCGGAAGAGGTTGATGCTGCCGTGGCTTATTGTGACAATGCCTCTGTGCACGGTAAGTGCAAATTCGTGCCGGCTTCAGGTGCCGCTTCCAGAATGTTCAAGGATATATTTTCCGGGCTTGCCGCTCTCGAGGATGGCGGTGATCCGGGTGCGGATTCGCCTGTCGGGCAGCTCGCGGGCCGGATAAAGGATTTCGCTTTCTATACTGAGTCAATGTTCGGTGAGCCTGAGGATTCTGCGGATTATAGAAAGGATGTTGCAGAGAAAGTGCTGACAGACAAGGGATTGGGCTACGGTTCCAAGCCTAAGGGCGTTATCCGTTTCCACAGATATGCTGACGAATGCCGTACTGCATTTGCGGAGCATCTTGTCGAGGCGCAGGAGTATATGCGGAATGCGGACGGTTCCGCCAATATCATTTTCACGATATCGCCTGAGTTCCAGCCGTTGTTCGAGAAGGCTCTGGAAGAGGTGAAGGCTGTTTATGAGAAGAAATACGGGGTCAAGTTCAATATCTCGTTCACTTTCCAGAACAAGTCCACCGACACTGTTGCCGTGGATCTGAAGAACAGGCCTTTCCGTGACGAGGATGGTGAGCTTCTGTTCAGACCGGCAGGTCATGGGGCATTGATCTATAATCTCAATGAACTGGATGACGAGCTGGTTTCCATCAAGAATATCGACAATGTGTCCAATGAGCGTTTCCTCCCGGTTACTGCCAAGTACAAGAAGGTTCTTATGGGCAAGTGCCTGGAACTCAGGGACAAGATATTCTCTTACCTGCATCAGTTCGATGTCATTTCCGATGTCAAGTCAGATGCCTGCCGCCAGCTTTGCGACAAGGTGGAGTCTTTCCTGGACGCCGAGCTTTGCATTCAGCTGCCTCTGACACGCAGTATCGAGGACAGGGTGGAGCTGCTCAGGTCCAAGCTGAACAGGCCGATTCGTGTCTGCGGTATGGTGCGCAACCAGGGTGAACCTGGCGGAGGCCCGTTTGTAATCGCAGGTAAGGACGGCTCCTCAAATCTCCAGATTCTCGAGAGCGTGCAGATCAATATGAATGATGACCGGTCCCGGGATATTCTCGCCCATGCCACCCATTTCAATCCGGTGGACCTCGTCTGCTGCATCAGGAATTATAAAGGTGAGAAGTTCAATCTTCTGGACTATGTGGATGAGGATGCAGGCTTCATCAGTTCCAAGAGTTATCAGGGACGTGAGCTTAAGGCTCTTGAGCTCCCCGGCTTGTGGAACGGCTCGATGAGCGACTGGAATACCAGCTTCGTGGAAGTTCCGCTGGATACGTTCAATCCTGTGAAGGTCGTTCTCGACTTGCTGAGGCCTGCTCACCAGTAGTGAAGGTTACATATCGAGATAAAAAACGGGGCCGATTCTTATAAATCAGCCCCGTAATATTTTATGTCTCAAGAATGGATTACCATCCGAGAACGTATGCGAAGATAAGAGGTGCTACGATGGTAGCGTCTGACTCCACGATGAACTTAGGTGTCTCAGGTGCGAGCTTGCCCCAAGTGATTTTCTCATTAGGAACAGCTCCTGAGTAAGAACCGTAAGATGTGGTACTGTCTGAGATCTGGCAGAAATATGACCAGAGCGGAGTGCCGTGCCACTGGAGGTCCTGCTCCATCATAGGAACGACACAGATAGGGAAGTCACCTGCTGTACCGCCACCGATCTGGAAGAATCCTACGCCTGCGCCTACAGCATTCTTCTTGTACCAGTCAACGAGGAAGAGCATTGTCTCGATACCGTTCTTTACGAGATCCGGTGTGAATTCGCCCTTGATGCAGTGTGCTGCGAAGATGTTTCCTGTGGTGCAGTCTTCCCATGCAGGGCAGATGATAGGAATGTTCTTCTCGCAGGCTGCGAGTACCCAGCTGTCCTTAGGGTCGATCTCATAGTATTTCTCGAGAACACCGCTTCTGAGGATCTGGTAAATATATTCGTAAGGAAGGTATCTCTTGCCTTCTGCCTTTGCCTTGTTCCATACATCTACAAGTGCGCCCTCGAGACGGCGGAATGCTTCCTCCTCAGGGATGCAGGTGTCGGTAACACGGTTGTAGTGGTTGTTCAGAAGTTCCTGCTCCTGCTCTGCGGTGAGGTTTCTGTAACCAGGCACTCTGTAATAGTGAGAGTGTGCTACAAGATTCATGATGTCCTCTTCAAGGTTGTTTGCTGAGCAGCATACGATGGAGAACTTGTCCTGACGGATCATTTCAGCAAGTGAAAGTCCGAGCTCGGCTGTACTCATGGCGCCGGCCATTGCCAACATCATCTTTCCGCCTTTTGCGAGAAGTTCTTCATAAGCTTTCGCAGCGTCAACAAGGCTAGCCGAGTTGAAGTGACGGTAATTGTGGGTGATGAAATTTGAAATTGGTCCTTTTTCCATTTCCAACTTTTAATTTACAGTTATCCTAAGTCGGGGCGTGAAACTATACTCCCCGAAATTTTGTGCGAAGTTATGTTTTTTTGAGTAATTTTGCAATTTGTTCGGCTTTTATTGGAAGATTTATGCTCAAGTTCAATGATTTCGGTAGGGTGGAGGAACTTGCGACACCTTTCTGGTATTACGATATGGATGTATTCCGCAAGACTGTAAAACTTGCTGCATCTCTGTCGGAAAGATACGGAATAGGTGCGCATTATGCTTTGAAGGCCAATGTGGAGCCGCGTCTGGTCAGTTATATCGCATCCAAGGGTTTCGGCGCTGACTGCGTGAGCGGCAATGAGGTGAAATATGCGGTGGAGAGCGGTTTTGCACGGTCTTCGATCGTGTTTGCCGGAGTCGGAAAGTCGGATAAGGAGATTTCAGACGCGCTAGATCTGGGAATCGGCTGTTTCAATGTCGAGTCTCTGATGGAAATGCAGGTGATCGATGCCCTCGCTGCCTCGAAAGGGGTTCGGGCCAATGTTTCCCTGCGTATAAATCCCAACATTGACGCGCACACGCACAGGTACGTGACCACAGGCCTGTATGAGAACAAGTTCGGTATCTCCCGTCACGAGTTCGAGGCGGCGATAGATATCCTAAAGGGCAGCAAAGCATTGGATTTCAAAGGCTTGCATTTTCATATCGGTTCACAGATTACTGACGTGGAGTCTGTGTATTCGCTTGAGTGCGAGAGGGCTGCGGAGATTGTGGAATGGTTCGAGGCGCACGGGATGGAAGTGGGCAGCATCGACCTTGGCGGCGGTCTGGGTGTGGATTATGATGAGCCGGATGAGAACCCGGTGCCGGATTTCGAGAAATGGTTCAGGATCATTGACAAGAAACTGAGGCGCAGGCCGGAACAGAGTGTGAGCATTGAGCCGGGCCGCTCGATGGTGGCGCAATGCGGTTCGCTGATCACGCGTGTGCTCTTCGTGAAAAGCGGCGAGACGAAGACGTTCCTCATCATGGATGCCGGCATGAACGACCTCATCCGCCCCGCCCTCTACGGTGCCTACCACAAGATCGAGAACCTCTCCGCCCACTATGCCCGCACTGAATCATCTGAATCAGAGGACTTAACAAGGCATCATCAGATGCCCGGCCGGAGCTGGCGGGCAGGGGAGCCTTGCGGCGATGGAAAGCCCGCAGGCCGTGATCGCCCCCTTGAAAAGGGGGGCGGGGGGATTGGAAACGATATCGTACAGTCGCTCCCTTTGGGATCACTTTACGATATCGTAGGTCCTGTTTGCGAATCCAGCGACGTCTGGGGCGAAGGCCGCGAACTGCCCTACAGCAAGCGAGGCGACATCCTCGCCATCCGCAGCACCGGCGCCTACGGAAGCGTGATGAGCAGCCGCTACAACCTTCGGGACCTTGCCCCGGCAGTGTTCTCGGATGACTTGAAATTGAAATAAAAAAATAGAATAACATATGTTCGAAAATCTATCAGAAAGACTCGAGAGGTCATTCAAGATTCTCAAAGGAGAAGGAAAAATAACAGAAATCAATGTCGCTGAGACAGTCAAGGATATCCGCAAGGCACTCCTCGACGCCGACGTCAGCTACAAAGTCGCCAAAGAATTCTGCGACCGCGTGAAAGACAAGGCGATGGGACAGAACGTCCTCACAGCCGTCAAGCCTCAGCAGATGATGGTCAAGATCGTCCATGACGAACTGGCCGAGTTCATCGGCAGCGGTGCCCAGGACATTGACGTGAAAGGCAATCCGGGCATTGTCCTGATTTCCGGTCTCCAGGGTTCAGGTAAGACCACATTCACAGCGAAACTTGCGAACCTTTGCAAATCCAAGCGCGGAATGAAAGTGCTCCTCGCAGCCTGCGACGTATATCGTCCTGCAGCCATCGACCAGTTGAAAGTCATGGGCGAGCAGGCCGGCGTTCCGGTTTACACCGAAGAAGGCGTGAAGGATCCGGTCCAGATAGCACGCAATGCTGTCGCCAAAGCCAAGGCTGAAGGCATTTCAGTGGTGATTGTCGATACAGCGGGACGTCTGGCGGTCGATCAGGAGATGATGGACGAAATCGCTGCCATCAAGAAGGCGGTGAACCCGACTGAAACCCTGTTCGTGGTCGATGCGATGACCGGTCAGGATGCTGTGGAGACCGCCAAGGCCTTCAACGACGTCCTCGATTTCGACGGAGTTGTCCTTACCAAGATGGACGGTGATACCCGTGGCGGTGCGGCATTGTCCATCAAGGCCGTAGTGGGCAAGCCGATCAAGTTCATTTCATCCGGCGAGAAAATCGACGCCCTGGACGTATTCCATCCGGCACGTATTGCAGACCGTATCCTCGGTATGGGTGACGTCGTTACCCTCGTGGAGAAGGCCCAGGAGCAGTATGACGAGAAACAGGCACGTGAACTCAAGAAGAAACTTGCCAAGAACCAGTTCAGCCTTATGGACTTCTACAACCAGATCCAGCAGGTGAAGAAGATGGGTAATATCAAGGACCTGGCTTCCATGATTCCGGGCGTAGGCAAGGCATTGAAAGACGTGGACATTGACAATAGCGCTTTCAAGAGCGTCGAGGCGATAATCATGTCAATGACCCCTTACGAGCGTGAGCACGCCGAACTTATCAATGGCAGCAGGCGCAAGCGAATCGCAGACGGCAGCGGCACGTCCATCCAGGAGGTGAACCGTCTTCTGAAGCAGTTCGAAGGCACACGCAAGCTGATGAAGGGCGCCATGGACGGCTCTCTCGCAGCACGCATGAAGAGAAGATAACAGGTCACCGCTTTCTTCGGCTGCTGGCTCATCCCAAGGGAAATTATTTAATTGATTTTACGTCAAAGCTTATATTTTATGAGAAAATTTCTCATAAAACTTGAGTTTATGTGATTTTTTCACTTACTTTGCAGAAAACGACTGATATGCTACTGAGTTTTACATTATCTAATTTCCGGTCTTTCAAGGCGAAAAAGACATTGGATTTAACAGCTGCGACAATTAAAGAATATGAGGAGTCTCTGTTCTCGACGGTTGGACTGTCCGTCCTTCCTTCTGCGGTGCTGTACGGAGCCAATTCAAGCGGGAAAAGCAATTTGATAGAGGCTATACGGACATTCCTCATGACTGTATATGATTCTGCGAGTTACAATTCGTCTGAAGAACTGCCGATGGCGCCTTTTATGTTTGACGAGGATAGCCGCACAAAACCTTCCTGCTTCGAGATAGAACTTCTTATAGATGATGATTGGTATCGCTATGGATTTTCAGCAAAGAAGGATAGGATATGCGAAGAGTATCTGTACTTCAAAACAGGCAATAAGGGTCGTGAAAAATGTTTGTTTGTCCGTTCGGAAGACGGCATTGGAGTCACATCTCACTACAAATCTGCGGAAGATATGGTAGAAAGGACCCGGGACAATGCTCTATTCCTTTCTGTGGCTGACGCGTTCAATGACAGAATTGCCGGCCTCATTATGCGCGAACTTAAAGGTTTTGCCGTTTTCGATGGAGATAAATCAGAAACTCTCTCCGAAAAGGCGATCTCGATTTCAGACGACGAACTGAACTCTTTCCTTTCAAGGTTCAAACTCGGATTTGAGACTATCAGAAGGGTGGACAACCCTTCTATCAGGGCAGTGACGACTCATAAAGTATATGATGCAAGCGGGAAAGTGACCGGTGAGATATCAATGTCCCTTTCCGATACCGAGTCCAACGGGACGAACAAACTTTTCGACATGGCACCGATTTTCGTGAAGGCCCTGTCCAGCCGCCGCGTGCTTGTAATCGATGAGTTCGGCAGCAGTATGCACCCCATGATTACCAGAATGCTCATATCCCTTTTCAATAGCAAAGAAACCAATCCGATGGGGTCGCAACTGATATTCACGACTCATGACACCAATCTTCTTGACAACAAGTTCCTTCGTCGTGATCAGATATGGTTTACCGAAAAGGATGAGACGGCATCCACAGACCTATACTCGCTTGTAGAATTCAAGGATGCTTCTGGCGTAAAGGTCCGCAACGACCGCAGTTATGAAAAGGACTATATCAATGGGCGGTATGGAGCGATTCCATATTTGTAGGAGAACTGGGCTATGGCAAAACATCTGACAAAGAAACAGCGTGAAGAATTATCTTCAAGACACGCAGGAACAAAGTCTCGTCGTAATGAGGGGACCCGAGAACTTTTTTATAGCTTTCTGATAGTAAGCGAGGGAACTAAGACTGAACCTGAATATTTTCGACACTTTACGAGCAGACGCTCGCGGGTGCAGGTTGTCGGCGCTGACCGCAGCACAAAAAAGTTGCTTGAGGAAGCGCTTAGAATTCGAGATTTGAGCACCTTCGACTATAAATGGCTGGTATTCGACAAGGATGACAATGAGGATTTCAATGAAGCGATAATGCTTGCCGAGAAAGCCGGTTTTCAATGTGCCTGGTCTAATGAATCCTTCGAGCTTTGGTTCTGCTTGCATTTCATTGACCTGAGAACGTCGGTGAGTCGTCGCCAGTACATTGACATCCTTGAAAGAGAGATAAGGCGGCATGTACCGGAGTTCACATATAAGAAGGGAGGAGATGTGATGTATGACATCCTCCGGAAATACGGAAGCCAAGAAAATGCAGTATTGAGGGCCCAAAATCTTAGATTGGCTTATTCCGGAACTGATTATGCTTCGCACAATCCATGTACTACCGTGGATATTCTGGTGGACAAGCTAAAGAAATAGAGACACTTCCATAACATACGATTAGTATGATTTCATGTCTCTATAAAATTGAGGCGTTTTTACATATGGCATTTCCCGGCATTTTGTGCCGGATAGTGGTAATTTATGGAATATGATAGGCTTTGGATGTCCTACCACATTTATTTTGAATGATTTTAAAATATCAGAAAGGTAAAGGCAAATGTATACACAAATGAAATTGATTGAATGCTTCGATATTCCACGAGAAGTATGGGATATACCATTGTTCCAATTTCTTGATGTGTACACAAATGCAAGTATAATATAGACTATTTTTTGCGGTCTAAAACCATATTGCATATTGTGGCATATTGAGGAAAATTAATCGTACTGAAAATCGTACTTAAGGTTTGAGAACCGCGCTACAAGTATCTGAAATGAAGTTTATCCTTCTCTTTAACGAGGAGGAGCGTTAAAAAGTAAATACTTAACAATCAAATAGTTAAGGCGGAACATTATTGCAATGGGCCACCTTTTCTGATTTTTCAAAAGACGCGTTATAGGTAGCTGTGGTGCATAGATGCAGGACTTCAGCAAATTTAAGGACAGAATAGTTCCGTTTGGAGGTGTGGATGACAATGTGATGGAAGATTGCAACTCGCAATCATTAATTTTGTCACATCTTTCTTGTTTTTCAAAGAAAAGTCTTATTTTTGTTAAAATTTAACATAAATCACAGTTAAGTGTATGCTTTTGGAATTTTGTGTCAAGAATTTTCTTTCATTGAAAGATGAGGCCAAACTCTCATTTATTGCTTCTACGCTCAAGGAATCATTGCAGGAAGAGAATGATCTTATAAATGAACTTGCGATTGGGCTGTCGGTTCTGCGAAGTGCTGTCATTTATGGAGCCAACGCTTCAGGAAAGTCAAACGTGTTGAAAGCCTTGTCGTTTTATAAAAGGTTCATTACGGATTCGTTCATCAATAGCCAGGCGGGAAAGTTGATTGATGTGGAAGGATTCAGGCTTAATTCGCAAACTGAGAATGAGCCTACGACAATGGAAGCCACCTTTATCGTTGGCGACTTTATCTATAGGTTCGGATTTGAAGTAGACAGAAAGTCCGTCAGGGAAGAATGGTTATATCAACGTGCCAACAGACAACGCGCTAAAGAGGTGGAATTGTTCTATCGGGAAAATGGCGTGGTGTCTGTCCATTCTAAATGTCCACTCATACAAGAAATCGTAGACAGGAAGATGATCAGGGACAATGCGCTTGTCCTGTCAACTGCTGCCCAGTTCAATGACCCGAAATCTGTCGATATACTTAATTGGATATCAGACACTCAAGTGCTTTTCTGTAGTGAGGATGAACACTTGTGGGAACAGGCGATAAGACATCTGGATGACGATGGTGTGCGTGAAAGGATTACGGAGTTTGCGCGTTATGCGGACCTTGGCATTGACAGCATCTTGAAGATTGACAATAAAATTATAAGCAGTCATCGCCAATTTGATGAGGAAGGTCGCGAATCTGGAAATGTCTCGTTTCCTTTCAACAAGAATGAGTCTGAAGGCACTATCAAGTATTTCTCGTTGGCCTATCCGATTATTGATGCATTGGACAACGGCAAGAGGGTAATCATTGATGAACTTGATTCAAAACTCCATCCCCTGCTTGTTCGTAAAATCATCATGTTGTTCAACTCTTCCAAGACCAATCCTAAAGGCGCGCAACTGTTGTTCACCACGCACGACACCTATCTTCTTGGTGCGGGCCTGCTGAGGCGGGACCAGGTTTGGTTCACCCAAAAGGATGGTCTTGGCACCACCTCCCTATATTCTCTTGCAGAATACAAGGTGCGGAGCAATGCCGCTTTTGACAGGGACTATATTAATGGCCGCTATGGTGCTACGCCTATAATTGGGGAAATGGAAAGAGTTTTTGAGAGGAACAGATGATTATGAGACCAATAGAATGATAGTCCGTGATATTTAGTTATTATAAACTTTCATTGATTATCAACGGGTTATCTCCACTTGATATATTATACTACACCATTGAATATCCATGACTCAAACAGTTTGTTTACGCAGAAATCGGAGGAATTCTCTTACCCCACACAAACACTTTATTCAGAGGCTATATATCCAAACTGTTTTCTTTGAGCAAGAAATCGAAAAGCCCAATTGTAAGAATACCTTCTTCATTTCGACGGGGCATGATGTGGTCTTTAACAATGATAATCTTCTTGAAAGAGTCATCTATGCTCATCAGTGATCGGGATTCTTGTATCTCTTTCTCCCTATCCGGAATTGACAAGGCTGATTGTACATAGTACTTTTTACTACCGAGACTGGCGATAAAATCCACCTCCAGTTGGATGCGGCCCCACTTGCCGTCCTTGTTTTGCTTCTTTATTTCCACCATTCCGACATCCACACTATAGCCACGTGTGATAAGCTCATTGTAAATGATGTTTTCCATGATATGCGTCTCCTCTTGTTGACGCATATCCAGAATGGCATTTCTCAAACCTATATCTGAGAAATAGTATTTGGAGAGTGTATTGATATATTTCTTACCTTTTATATCGTAGCGGATTGCCTTGTTTAGAAGGAACGATTCAGATAAGTAATTGAGATAATTTGAAATGGTCTTGTTTGAGATATTGACATTCTTTACACTTTTGAAGGTGTTTGATAGTTTTGTCGGATTGCATGGCGAGCCAATGGAAGAAGCCATAATGAGCACCAACTCGCGCATTTCGTCTTCGTTCTGTACCTTATGCCTCTCTATAATATCAGCCAAATATACTGTTTCAAACAAGTTTTTAAGATATCCTATTTTCTTCTGTTCTGTGTCAAATGATTGGATAAGGGGCAAACCACCATAGGTGTAATATTCACGCCATGCATCTTGTTTATCACCACCAATGGCAGAATAGAATTCGGAAAAAGACAGTGGATTCACATGTATCGTTTCGCCTCGGCCTCGGAACTCTGTGGGTATATCTGAAGATAGGAAGTGAGAGTTACTGCCTGTTACATATGTGTCAGCATTATCAATATGACGGAAACTGTTCAATACATCCACGAACTCATCCATCAGTTGCACTTCATCTATAATGATGTAGTACGGCTGACTATCCTTAATCCTATCATGAACATAATGGAGCATTGTATCAGGATTTCGTAGCTCTTTGTTCAAACGGTCTTCAAGATCAATGCGGATGATATGGTCTTTAGCCACTCCATTATCCAACAAATAGTGATAGAATAAAACATTCAGCAGATATGACTTACCACATCTGCGGATTCCGGTAATCACTTTGATAAAGCCGTTTTGCTGGCTATCTATCAACTGCTTAAGATATCTGTCTCTTTTTATCTCTTCCATGTCATTCCTTATTTTTGCCAATATTGGCACTTTTTGGTAATGCAAAGGTAGCAGATTTAATTCATGTCGCCAAGCCATCACGACTAAAAAATGCCAATTCTGACATTTTTTAGTCGTGCAAGATAGCATGTACTGAGGAATCTGTTCCCCTGTATTTCACAAAAATCGCGGGTCGCAACCCGCGATTTTTGTGTAAAAGTGCGGTTTGTATTCCGCAGTTTTGTATATTTGCATAAAACTTTGATATATGGAAAAGTTATATGATCTCTACTTGAAGAAGTTGCAGACGGTTTCAACTGATTTTGTACGCTATTTATATGAAAGAATCAACTGGGATTCCCAATTGATTGTAATTATGGGCGCTAGGGGCGTAGGGAAGACAACAATGGTTCTCCAACATATCATTATGACAGATGCAAAGAATGAGTCTCTGTATATTTCCGCAGATAATACATATTTTGCAGGTAATACCTTATACGATGTCGCCACCAAGTTTGCACAAGATGGAGGTAAGGTTCTGTACATTGATGAAGTGCACAAATATCAAGATTGGTCAAAAGAAGTCAAAATGATGTATGATTTCCTGCCGGAACTTAGAGTTGTAATAACGGGATCATCAATACTTGAACTCATCAGAGGTACGGACGCCGATTTGAGCAGAAGAGCTATCAGATATAAGCTTGAAGGGTTGTCATTTCGTGAATATTTAAATTTCTCTTTAAGTTTGAATATTCCGGCATTTACTCTTGAGGAAATCCTTGAAGGTAAAGTGCAACTGCCAAAAGAAGTAAAATATCCATTGGCCCACTTTAAAGATTATTTGAATAAAGGATATTTTCCATTTTTCAAACTTGATGATTATTTTCAGAGACTTGAGAATGTAATTACCCAAACAATGGAAGTCGATATCCCAGCATATGCAAAGATGAATGTTTCTACTGCCCATAAGTTGAAACAACTTTTGTATGTCATTTCCAGGAGTGTTCCATTTAAGCCGAATTTTACGGAAATCGGTAGGGCTATATCTTCGGACAGGGGCACAGTAGCTGATTATATGGTCTATATGGAAAAGTCAACTTTGATAAGACAACTTAATTTTGCTCCTGACGGAATGGATCTTGTGCAGAAAGTAGATAAAATTTATTTGGGTAATCCGTGCTTTATCTATGCTCTTGCAGATGACGTCCCTGAAATTGGAAATGTCAGAGAAACCTTCTTCTATTGTTCGATGTGTGTAAACCATAAGGTGACAGCCTCACCTGTCTCCGACTTTCTTGTCAAAGGACATACCTTTGAAGTTGGGGGAAAGTCGAAGAATCAAAAACAGATAAAAAACATCGATGACGCATTCATTGTAAAAGATGATATAGAGAATGTGTATAAGAATATTATTCCTCTTTGGACATTTGGTTTTAATTACTGATATATGTCTTGTCGTGGACAACTGATACTTGCAGTTACTTGAGCTCGAAGATCATGTAGAGGACACCGCCATCGATAATCTGGGTGCCGGGGATGTGGCTGCAGTAGGATTCTGTCAGCAGTTTGGTGACATGGTTCTCATCCTTACCGTAATACTTTATATAGGTCTGCTGCAGGCCCATGCTGTTGTTCGGAAAGTAAAGTATTTCAGTGACTTTCGGATATCGGGCCTTGAAGGTCAATCCTGTGATCGTATGCCAGTCGCAACTGAATTCGTATGACGATTTGTTGAACTTTTCTTCCGTGTAGCCGCCGGGCTCTTCATACTGCAATGTGGCGAATGTCGCCGGTATGTTTTTCGTGAATGTAAAAGTCAAGCCGTTGTCATTGTCGCCCTTGATGGATTTCAATGGCATTTCGGCTTTGTCTTCGAAGTAGAAGTTGTTTTCATAGATGAGCGGCTTGGTGTATCCGGCGCCTTTCAGCAGCCATTCCTGACTCAGGATTTGCGGAAGCAGGGCGCGGTCGAATATCTCCAGCTCTCTGTATTCGTCTTCGATTATGCCGTCGTCATCTCCTGCCTCAACGCAGGACGGCAATGCCCAGAATATGGATACTGACAGGATAAGATAGGATAAAATTCTATTCATATTGTTGATTATTAGAGATTTCCGCTAATATAATAATTTTTTTCCGATATCCGTTATCATGAACATCCGGCTGCAAACAATCTGATGCACGGAAAGCCGGATGGCACGGGGCCTTCGGAGAGGCGTAGCCGTCCGCGGCTCGTGAGCGGAAGGGGCCCGCCGCTTCGCGGTGGGAAGGATAGCCCTGAAAGGGCGTACCGCTCCGAAGGCTCCGTGTGAGCCGGCGTCCCAATGCTGCCGGCGTCCAATGCCAGAGAGCGTTGCCTTTTTACACCATTATCATCGAAAAAATCTACTGATTATCAGGATTCGCAAGCAGGATAGACTTGATGGCTTTGGCCAGACGACCGTCCGGATCCGAGAAATGATTGCCGGGATTGACCTCGAAATCGTGGGGAATACCGAGCCTCGACATCAGCTGCAGCACTTTTTCCGTGCACGAGCCGACCTGATTCATGACCGGATGCTTCGTATTGCTCTCATTGTCACCCAAAGAAAAATAAGCATAGTCGGGAACCCTCACCATCTCGTGCCCCTCAGCATATTCCACGAAACCGGGATACCAGAAAGACGCAGAGCCGCAGGCTACCCTTGAAAAACAGTCAGTATTCCAAGTGCACCAGAGAGCGAACAAGCCGGCCAAAGAATAACCTGCTATTGCATTGTACAGCGACGGAGCAGAGAGCCTGGACTCTATTTCCGGCATTATTTCATTGACAAGCCTTCTCAGATGCTTCGCACCGTTGCCGGCAAACTCGCCCTGGCCTTTTCTTACGCCCGGCGCCTTCCACGGAGTCATGCATCCGTCGAAATCGAAATCGTATATAGAAACAAGATTGAAATCCGGGCATCCGATGCGCTCGCATGCGTCCATCACATTGTGCCCGTCACCTGCAACAGAATGAATATAAACAGTCGGAGCTGCCTTGTCGCAGCTCCATAACCTCACTTTATATTCACTTCCAGTCATAGTATCGGTTGATTCGCCACCTAGAAACACTTGTAGCCGAAAGCAGCAGCGGTGGTCAGGCAGAACTTCCTTGCCAGATATACAAGGATTCCCGGATGGTATCCGATACCGGGAACAGAAAGATTGTGCTCATTTGCGAAATTCCGGATTAACTCCCTTGAGTGAGCAAGATCTCTGCGGCAGCGCATTTTCTTGGCAAGGTCTTGGGTGTTGAGGATGGAATTGTCACTGAAACTGTATGTGTATGCCGTCTGTGGAACAGTTACTACACTCTTCGCATAGTATAGCGCCTTGAAAGAGAACGGAAGATCCTCGATTGTTCTTCCTACCTCGAAACAGAGCTTGTTCTTCAGGAGCATAGACTTCCTGAAAACATATCTCCAGACATAGCCCCATTTGGCAACCCAAGTGACTTTCATCTTGTCAGCAGAAGAAGAATATACCTTCTCCCTGCTGAAAATCTGGCATTTGTAAGCTTTTTTCTGATTTATGATACCGGAACAGGCTATGTCCGCGTCATTCCTGGTAATGGCATCCATAAGATTCTCGTAGAAGCCGTCTGTGATGGTGTCGTCCACATCCATAAAATGGATGTACTCACCTGTAGATTCCTTTATGCCGATATTTCTCGCCGCAGAAAGACCCTGATTTTTCTCGAAAACAATCATTTTGACAGGATACCTCTCCGCTATCTCAGCGGTCCTGTCAACGATTCCGTCCACAACGACTATTATCTCCAAATTTTTGTAACTCTGAGCCAACAGCCCATTCAAGCATCTTTCGATGTATCGTTCCGCCTTGTAGCAAGGAACAATGACTGATAACTTTTTCATTAAACCATCTTTTACCAAAATCGTCTTACGCATTAAGCGCGAAGCCGACCCTGAAGTTTATTCATCTGTCAGTTCCGGTTTTTAGTACATACGATTTGCAAAAGTACGCTTTTTTTTTGATTTTGTTCTACTTTTCGGTTTTTTCTTCCAAAATTGTTTCAAAAAGAGCCTTCCATTGCTCCATGATGATGTCAATGCCGAACTCTCCCGCCTTCTCCTTGGCCTTCTTTCCGAATCCGGCTCTCCTGTCGCTGTCGCCTATGACTTTGCATATGCCTTCTGCGAGGCCGTCCGTATCACCGGGCTTCACAAGATAGCCGTTCTCATCATTGACAATAATCTCCGCAGGTCCCTTAGGACAGTCGTAACTCACCATAGGAAGACCTGTCTCAATCGCCTCTAAAAGCACCATAGGAAAACCTTCGTAAGCGGAACTCATTACAAGACAGGAACTTGCCAGCATCTCGGAACGGATGTCACTGCTGCTGCCCATAAGTCTGACCTTGCCTTCCAGACCGTTGTCCCTGATCTGTTTCTCCAGTCTTTCCTTCAGGCTGCCGTTCCCGAAGATGTCCAATGTCCAGTCAGGATAACGCTCCGCGACCTTTTTCCATGCAGTCACGGCGTCCCTGAAGTTCTTCTGTGACTCCAGGCGCCCTACTGCTATGCATCTTCTGTTCTCAAGCGCAGCCGTCTTTTCAGACTTGAATGTCAATGGGTTATAGATGCTTATGACATTGTCCAGAATCTTGGACCAGTCAGCCTTGTCTGCCTTGGTAAGGACGACGAACTTGTCCAGTTTCCGTGCCACCTTTTCGATTTGTCCCATCCTGAACTTCGCGTACAGGTCTCCAAGCCACGAACCGCCGTATTTGACGTCGTATTTGTCGTGCGAGAAATGGAATTCGGCGATTTTTATGCTGCCGTCAGTGCAGTCCGGCAGGCAGAAGATGTCGCGTCCGCCTACGGAGACGCAGATGTCCGGACGGATTTCACACAGTATCCTGTTCAGTTTCCTTCCGTAGGTGTGCAGCATGAACTTCTCGCTCGTACCCACATCGTGCAGCGTAATCCTGTCGCTCAGATGGAAATGCACAGGTCTATCCTTCTGGTCTGCCGTGATTATGTGAATGTCGTAGCCATATACGTCGGCCAGATAATTGGCCTTGATGGAAAGAACCCTTTCAATACCGCCGAACAGATGCAGCGAATGGATACAATATGCGATTTTCATATAGAAGGTTATCGAAAAACGTTAAAAACACCTGCTGAAACCTATGCAGTTAGCACAAATTTAGTAAATTTGTATATAAAACCTTGCCTTTGCACCGGAAACAGCTTCATACGTCTCCGGAGTTATGACCACAAATTACGTGTACGATGAGACAACTCTCTGATAAAGAAATTCATGACTGCCTTCTGAATATTCTGAAAGACGTAGATGAATTCTGCAGACAGAATGGCCTGAGATATTCATTGGCCTACGGAACCCTGATAGGCGCAGTGCGTCACCATGGTTTCATCCCGTGGGACGACGACATTGACATACAGATGCCGCGTCCGGATTTCGAGCGGTTTATCCGCGAGTATGGAAGGGAGCCTGGCGCCAGGTACCGATGCCTCTATAACACTGTCAATGAGGAAGAACGTTTCCAGCATTTCTTCGCAAAAGTGCACGATACACATACCGTATGCGTTCAGGGCAAGTCAGTCGTCTATAAATTCGGTGTGAATCTCGATGTTTTTCCTATCGACGGACGACCGGATGACACCAGGGAGCAGCGCAAGATGGAACGGCAACTCTCGTCTTGGGCGCATCGGCTGAACATATGCAGTACGAAACTGGACCTGTTCAATTTCCATCAGCCGTTGCGTGCCAAACTTCAGGCGCACATCTTCGGGCCAGGCCATTGAGTGAAGAAGTGCAATGAACTGATGCGCAGATATGATTTTGAAACCAGTAACTTTGCTGGTTCAGTATCAACTGTTTACAACGGATTGGGTGGAGTGTTCGACAGGCGGCTCTTCGAAGAATATACACTTCTTGAATTCGAAGGCTCACGTTTCAAGGCATTCTCGCGATGGGATGATTTCTTAAGCAAATACTACGGCGATTATATGAAACTTCCCCCTGTGCACAAACGCAGGTCGCATCATACTACCGCTTATCTGAAAGAATGTAAAGAATTATGAATGAACCTGTTCCTCTAGTGTCGGTGATAGTGCCGAACTACAATTATTCACGCTATCTGAACTCACGCATTGACAGTATCCTCGCCCAGACTTTTTCTGATTACGAGCTGATTCTGCTCGATGACGCGTCCACGGACGACAGTGCGCAGGTGCTGGAACAGTACAGGGGCAATGAGCACGTTACTCATCTGATAGTCAATGAGAAGAACTCCGGAAGTCCGTTTGTCCAGTGGAAGCGCGGAATAGAACTCGCCAGGGGAAAATATATCTGGATAGCAGAAAGTGACGACCTTGCAGCGCCCGAATTTCTCGAGAATACGGTCAATGCGATGGAGGCGAACCCTAAGGCTTGCCTCTGCCACGTCGGTTCATGGATAATCGATTCGGAGGGAAATGTGGCGGAGAAAAGCGGATATTATCAATGGCCGGAGGACGGAAAGACCTACGTCTTCGACAGTCCCTGGTATCTGAGGCACAAGATGGTGGACGGAAACAAGGTGTACAATGCCAGCATGACATTGTTCCGTAAGGATTGTGCTCCGGACGCCACATCCGAGTGCTACTCAATGCGTTATTGCGGAGACTGGCTGTTCTGGATAGAGGCGATGAAACGTGGCGGACAGGTTATCGAAATCCACAAATACCTGAGCAGTTTCCGTCGGCACAATGCCTGTGTCACCAAGGAAGGATCCACGGAACTTGTCGCCTACAGGGAATTTATCTTTATCAAGAAATGGCTTCATAGGGAGGTCTTTGCCAATGATAAGGCTTCCGTCATGACTGACGTGTGCAGATGCTGGCGAGACTCGAGACACTATCCCAAATCAGGTCCCATCACCAGAAAGGACGTGCGCCAGGTGCTGAAAAACGCATTTCATGTCAATTGGTGGAAAGTCAATGCGTGGAGAATCTATTATGCCCTATTTGGCAAAATACTCCTTTTTTGACTCGATCCGGAATCGTTCTGCCCTCTGCATTGACCTTATGAAGCCCTCAGGATTCGCGAGCAGCTTGCGCAGCCTGAAATATTCTCTGATTTTCAGGTGTCTCAAGTCGGCAGGAAGATATTTCTTCAATGTTTCGCGGATTTCCTGTATGTAAGGGAGGATTTCCTCATTGCCCAGTCCGCTTCGGCTGATCTCTTTGGCCATTTGTGTGCCGATCCGCAATACTCTGGTCCTGAAGTGGTTGCGGTCTTCCGGAATCAGGCCTTTGCTCGTGATGAATTCGTACCGTTCCTGTTCTGCCTTGAAGAAATCCATGTTCCTGGCAGGATTTACATGATGGTCAATGCTGCCTGCCCTCTGCCTGTAGTGGTAGAGCGGCTTGTCGCAGAGCACTACGGATCCGGCATTTGCCACCCATTTGTAAACTGTGGCGTAATCCTCGTACATCCTCAAGGTCATCTTTTCGGTGATGACCTCTCTGCGGAACATCTTGTCCCACACGAAATTATATACCTTCTTGTCTCTCAGGATGAGCTCCAGGGCCTTGTCGCGCGACACGGTCTTCGTTTTTTTTACGGGAACCTTTATCCTGCTCTTGTTCAGGTAATCCTTGAATATGCCGCAGATGGCTATGTCTGCACCGCTTGTGTCCAGCGCGTCAACCATATAACGGAGCATGTCCGGGTCGTACCAGTCGTCGCTGTCCAGGAATGCGATGAATTCACCTTTGGCCTGTCCGAGTCCGACATTTCTGCTGTCAGCCAGTCCGGAGTTGGGCTTGTGTGTCAGTCTGATCCTGGAATCCTTTTCTGCATATTCATCGCAGATGGCCGGAGAACCGTCTGTGGCGCCGTCATCGATCAGGATGAGTTCCCAGTCACGGTATGTCTGGTTCAGTACGGAGTCCAGGCTTTCCCTGAGGTACTTCTCGATATTATAGACCGTCGTGATGATGCTTACGCGAGGATTTTTTCCTTCCATAACCTGTTTTTGTATATGTGAAATATATGTACGGCTGCAAACTTACGAATAAATCTTTTAATTTTCCTATCTTTGCATCCGCTTGCTAAGCGTTAGTAACATGAAAATAATAAGTTGCCTCAGATTAAGAGAAGATTTTCGAGGATAGATCTGTTTTCGAAGAAGGAGTGTGCCGGTGGCACATGACTGATGAGAAAAAAGATATAGACCGAAAAGATTCCTTAAGATGATGCAGGTTATTTTTTGAAGGTTACTTAATATATCAGAAATTAAGTCAATATTATGGATAAGAACAGTTATGCATTGGGAATGAGCATTGCCCACAATATGCTCCAGTCAGGTGTGAAAGAGGTTTCTTTCGATGATTTCGTAGCAGGCCTGAAGGCTACATTGACCAGAACAGAGCCGGCTATCTCCTATGAGGAGGCAAGCGAACTTCTGGACAAGTATTTCCAGCAGCTTCAGGAGAAACAGGCTGCGGAACAGGCTGAAATAGCAGAGGTTATGAAAAAGGAAGGTCAGGAATTCCTTGCTGCCAATGCCAAGAAGGAAGGTGTGGTGGTTCTGCCAAGCGGTCTTCAGTACAAGGTCATCAAGGAAGGTTCAGGCCGCATCCCCGGTCCTACCGACAAGGTGAAATGCCATTATGAGGGTACTTTCGTGGACGGTGAGAAATTCGACAGTTCTTATGACCGCAAGCAGCCTGCCGTATTCGGTGTGAATCAGGTGATTGCTGGCTGGACAGAAGCTCTTCAGCTCATGGACGAGGGGGCGGTATGGCAGCTCTTCATCCCTTACAATCTTGCTTACGGCGAGGCTGGAGCACAGGGAGCGATTCCTCCTTATGCCGCTCTCGTGTTCAAGGTGGAACTGATAGAGGTCCTGTAAAGAATATTATAATAAAAAAACGGCCGTCCGGATATCCAGATGGCCGTTTTTTTATGTTTTATTCAATGTTACTGTTTCACGAAGAGTGATGCGAAACCGAACATGTCAGCGTCGAATTTCGTCCATTCGTCAGCCCACATTTCTCCGAAAGTTGGCTTGTCATAATCGCGGAACTCCAATGTGAGGCCGTCGGCAGACAATCTGAACACCACGGTAGCTTCTCCAAGTGTCTCTTTTGTCGCGCTGAATGCACGGTTTGCAGACGAAAGCTTGTAGTATGTGTCGGACTGATATGCACAACCGTTTGTCTCGTCCGCCGCGATGAACATCTGTCCTTCCAATGTACTGTGCGCGCCCAGTACCACGCCTTTGGCAACCAGGTTTTTAGGCTCGCCCAATGTTACGGTAGCCTTGCGGAAGAAATTAAGGAAATCGCCTTTTCCGCCTGGAGTGAGTGAGATGGTGCCGTCAGACTCTTTGGCGAATGTCAGAGTGAAGCCCTCGTTGTGAGTCGGAAGAGCTTCCGGATCGTCCTCATATTCCATAAACCACATGTCCATCTCATCTTTGCTGAACACCTTGCTGAACTTCCATGTGCCGACAAGCTTGTCAGGCGTCTGAAGACCCTTGACTGCCACTTCCATCTTGTTGTCGTCACCGGCGATAAAGCGGGAGTCGGCCTCCTCGTTTACGCTGATCTCAGCCTTGAGGTCTCCTGAAAATCCGTCTTCAACCTTGAACTTCGCCACTCCGCTGGATTCTCCTGCATGTATCAGCGCGAATACGCCAGGTTTGGCGGAAGTCGATGTGGTCGGGGTAGTGCCTTCAACTGTAAATGAAAGCTTTGACGCACCTTCGCCGGAAACTGCAAGAGGAACGTATATGTCTTCATCTGCCTTGAAATCCTTTCCGGTAAGAGTGCCTACTACATTGACGGTAGCGAGGCAGCCCTCAAGTGCATCGAATTTGGTCATACTGAACGAGTAAACCAGCGCTTCCTGTGAGCTTGGGGCGATAACTGCCACGATTTTTGTTCCCATGCTGTAGCCTTCAGGAACCGTAAAGCCGAGTGACACCTGCTTCTCTTCAGAAAGAGAGACATTGGTGATGGTGACGGAACCTGATGACTCGCCTGCCTTGATCACCACGCTTTCTGCGGATGCGGTGTAGTCAACGCCTTTTTCGGCATTGCCGATGAAAGTCAGCGGAACGGTAAGGTCCGTTTCTGCAGGACCGCTTACCACCACATCAACATCGACATCTCCCTTCTGGTAAACGGTATATAAGGTTTTTGAAAATTCGATTGTCGGTTTCGAGTCGTCATTGTCGCAGGAAACCATGGATACAGCCGCAACAGCAGCGGCCATAAATGTAATGAACCTTTTGATCATAACAGTTAGTTTTAAAATTAAAAAAATGTCTATTTGTCGTTCTGTCTATACTATTTTGTCGTCTTTGTCGTCGCTTCGTCATATTCCGCTTTCAGCGCGTTCACCTCATCTCTTTCAGCCTGTGTAGGAATCTCGCCTTTCGGTTTTATGTAACTTTTCGAAGCGTCGCTTGTCTTCGGCGGGAGCTCGTTATATCCGCATCCGCAGAGAGCTGCCCCGGCGAACACGATGGCTAATATACTGATAATTTTTTTTCTTGTACTCATTTTGCTTGAAAAATGTAAGTTAATAAACATATCCCGGATTCTGAACGATGTCAGGATTCAAGTCAATGTCCGACTTGGATATAGGAGACGTATAGAGGTAGGCCTTGGTCGTATATTTCAGACCATTGCTGATCACCCACCATTCCGGCCTTCCGTTTCTCTTGAGCTCGAACCATCTGTCGCCCTCCATGAACAGTTCCTTGCGTCTTTCGTCGAATATGGCCTGAAGCAGGGGAGTAAGCGGTTTCCCGTTGCAGTCAGTAACGATTCTATCACCGGTCCTTACCTCAGGCAATGTGCTTTCCGTCAGGTCAGTCACGCCTTCTATCCTGTTGCGCCTCAGTTCATTGACCCATTTCAGGGCATTGGCATTGTCCCCCTTGTGGCAGTAGGCCTCGGCTAGCATCAGCACTATTTCCGACAGTCTTACCTTGCATTCCGGAACCTTCGTGCTCATCCTTTTTTTGTTCAGGCTTGATGTGAACCTTACATCCGCTTCAGGATTGTCCCCGAAGAGTTTTACGAACTTCGAGCTCGCAGGCCTTGATGCCAGATATCCTTTCGTGTAGGCAAAGTACCAGTCCAGTTCGCTGGAGTTGTTTATGTGCGAGCGGACCATCACTTCACCTTTCGGCTCATTCGCGGAATTGATCATGGCAGCGTATTCGGAAACCGGTGTCAGCTTATATCCGCTGTGACCGATGATGTCGGTGCAGAGGCTTATTACATTGTCCCATCTGCCGCACCAGAACTCCAGCTTCGCCTTGTAGGCTTTCACGATCCATTCCGTGAACATGTATTTGCTGTCTGTCGGCTTCAGTGCCAATGCAGAGTCAAACAGTTTTTCTGTGTATCCGAATGTCTGGCTGAGCGTGCCACGTGACGGGCGGTAGTTGATGTCGAAATTGTCCACCAGAGGAATGCCCGGAAGACTGCCTGCCGTGGCCTCGTCGTAAGGCTGGCAGAACTCGCGCATCAGATTGTAATATATGATGCCCTTCATCGCGTAAGCGGCAGAAACAGAGCCTCTTGCGATGTCGCTGTCATTTCCTCCGAGATTGTCAATGACGATGTTGCAGTCCCTGACGGTTTCCCAGCTGTTCCTGTAGTAGCTCTGCCGTTTGTCTATCTCCTCACCTGCGAAGAACGGAAGATTGGATCCGGCCATGATGTTGGCATCCAGATTGTCCGCGCATCCTTCCAGGAACATCAGCACATCCATATTGCCGATCACATTCTCGTCGCCGCCACCTTCGATTTCGCGCAGGCGGTTGTGAATGAGTGAGGCGAATTCTTCATCTGTCTTGGGGATGACCTCGCCCTGCGGCTGCACATTGAGATAGTTCCCGCAGCCAGCGAGAGCCGCAGCCATCATAGTCAGTATCAATGTCTTGAGATGTCTCATGATAATGCCCTCCTAAAATTCAATGTTCATACCTGCGGAAACGCTTCTGGTCGTAGGATAGGTCGCTCCCGGTATTTCCGGGTCCATGCCGTCGTATCCGGTGATGGTGAAGAAATTGTTGAGCGCGACATTGAAGCTGACGCCCCTCATCCTGATTTTCTTCACGATGTCCCTCGGCATTGACCAGGAAAGTATGATGGATTTGATCCTGAGATAGGAATTGTTCTTCAGATATACGGCGTCTATGATGCTGTAGTCCATAGGATTGGAGTTCGCGAAGTTGTATTTGGTGCCGTAGTAGTCGTAGATTCTCGGGTATTTGACTCCGGTGGTGTTGGAGGCTGTCCATCTGTTCGTCCTGTCCTTCTCCACGTTCAGGTGGTTGCCGTACAGGTCGCTGAACTGGGACTGTACCTCTTCTGTGCTCACGCCGCTGTGGGCCGCATTGCTGTAACTTGCGGGATACTTCAGCTTTTCGTAGGTCTTGCAGCCGAACGAATATACTCCGCTGACGCTCAGCCTGAGCTGTTTCCAGGAAGCGTAGATGTTGAAGCCTCCCGTGTATGGCGCGATGGTGGTGCCGAGATAGTATCTGTAATTGTCCGGCTTGTTGAGGTCCGCGGCATTGGATATCACGGCATCCGGGCGAAGCTTGAACTCGTAAAGTCCTGTGTCCTTGGCTATTCCGGCTAGCTTTCCGCTGAATATGGCTCCGGTAGGGTAGCCCTCCACATATCTGTCCTTGGAAGTGATTCCGCTCTTGGTTACCGGATTGTATTTCAGTACCTTGTTGTAGTTGTAAGCGAAATTGACCGATGCTCCGGCGCTCCAGTCCTTCTTCTGGAGGAACTTGCCGTTTAAGGTCAGCTCGATACCGCTGTTCATGATGTCGGCGGCATTGAAATAAACGTATGTGAAGCCGGTCGTGCTCTGCACTGGGGATGAGGTCACGACATCGGTGCTGAGCCTGTAGTAATACTCTGCATTGACATTGAGCCTGTCTTTCCAGAAGCCGAAATCAATGCCGGCCTTGGCGTCTCTGGTCTTTTCCCAACCGAGGTCAGGATTCGGGGCGGACGGGATGGTGCCGAGGTTGAAAGTCTCCTCTCCAAAATACCGGTACTGCTGCTGAAGGTATTGGATGACAAGCAGATGCGAGGTGCTGGTGTTTACGTCGCCGGTAAATCCGTATGCTGCTCTCAATGTCGCGTGTGACAATGCCGGGATGGCCTTCCTGGCCCAATCCTCTTCTCCGATATGCCAGGCCGCTCCTGCACTCCATGTAGGGTTGAACTGCCGGTTGCTGCCGAAATTCGAGCTGCCGTCCGTTCTGAAGGAAGCGTTCAGGACAATGCTCTTGCCCAGGAAGTAATCGGCTGATGCATAGAAGGATGCATATCGCGTCTTGCTGAAATATTCGCCGTTCAGCTTCTCCACTTCGCTCAGCCACTGGTCGGAAGGACCGCTGATGGCAGGCAGTGAAGTGGTCCCTGTCTTGGGGTCGTAGTTGTATCTCTTGCTGAAGATGGTGTTGGAATCCGAGCCTCTGAGTTCCGCTCCCGCAAGAATGTTGAGGGTATGCTGTTCCGCAAACGTCTTGTTGAACGCGAAATGACCGCGTGCGACATAGCTGCTGCTGTTCATCCTGTTCTGCGAGATGTTTCCGTAGAGGTTGGTCTGTGACTTGTCATCGCTTCCGAGCCTGTCCTTGAACCCTGTGTAGCTGTATTTGTCCACGATCTTGTCGGTGGAGTTGTTGGCGAAGGAATAGGATACAAGTCCCACGAAATGAAGCGGTTCTATGATGCGGAAATCGGTCTGTGCGCGGAAAGTCCCGTTGGTGTTGACCGTCTTGGAATAATTGGAATCAAGTTCGCGGAGAATGTTGAACCCGTTTTTCGGCAGTACCTGTTCGGCGCTTCTTCCGTTGTAGTATCCGAGAGTGAACCAGGTGTTGTCCGCCGCATAGGAGCCGTCACTGTTGTACGCCTTCTCGTACGGATTCGAGAAATATGCATAGTAGAACGGGTCCACATTTGAGTACGGCATCTTGGATTCCTGCCTTGCGGCTTCCATTCCCACGTCAATGCGGGCCCAGTCCGTCGGGGTCAATGTCATCTTCGCATTGACATTGTATCTGCGGTAGTCGTTGTGGATGAGCATTCCGTCCTCGTCGTTGAGGCCGAGGGCGACGTAGTATGTGCTTTTTCCGGATCCTCCGCTGAGCGAGAGGTGGTGTCCCTGCGAGAACGAATTGCGGAACAGCAGGTCGTACCAGTTCGTGTCCACGCTCTTCAGCGAGGCTATGTACGCGTCCTGGGCGTCTTTGTTCCCTTTCATTGACGCGAAATCCCCGAGGCCGGCCCTGATCTGGCCTACGATTCCGATGACAGGGTATATTACCGTGTTGTCAGTCAGTGACCTGGCGTATCTGCTCGCGGAGAATTCATTCCAGAGTTCGTCTTCCCAAGCCAGTTTCTCAGCAGAATTCATCAGGTTCAGGCTTCTTTCCGGCTTGAAGGACCATGTGAAGGTGTTGTTGTAGCTGATTTTCATCTTGCCTGCCTCGCCCTTCTTGGTGGTCACGACAATGACACCGTTCGCCGCTCTTGAACCGTAGATGGCAGCGGCCGCAGCATCTTTCAGGATGGTGATGCTCTCGATGTCGTTAGGGTTTATGTTGCCCACTCCATTGACGAAGATGTCGTCGAAACCGCCTGTCGCAAGCTGTTCGCTGCTGAGAGCCGGAGACTCGCTCTGCATCGGCACGCCGTCCACTACCCATAGAGGGTTGCTTGTTCCGGTGAGGTTGTTGGAGCCGCGGATGGTGATTTTCGCCTGAGTGCCCGGCTGTCCGGACAATGACTTGATGCTCACGCCCGCCACTTCGCCCTGCATCAGCGCGTCCACGGACGAGATGGCCTTGGCTTCGAATTTGTCAGCGTCGAGAACCGCCACTGAGCCGGTTATACGCTTGACCGAGGTCTGGGCATATCCGGTCACGACCACCTGGTCCAACTGGTTTTCTTCCCATTCCATTACGATTTTCACGTTTTCGGTGCTGCCAGGAATGAGCTGGTACCGGACCTCCTTCATGCCGATGGATGAGAAGATGACTGTCTTGGCGGAGGAGGGCAATGTGATGCTGAAGCGTCCGTCCAGGTCTGCGGTAGTGCCGATGGTGTTCTTCTCCAGACAGACTACGCCTGCTCCGGTCACCGGTACGCCGTCGCTGTCCACGACCTGCCCTGAAAACTTGAATCCCTGGGCGTAAAGTGTAGTAAGGCTCAGCAGAAAAAGAAGACAAATGCTGAAAGCGGTTTTTCTCATAAGCTGATACGATTATGTCAGACCTGTACAGGTCAACAGATTCTTATTCCTTCGTTCTTCATTTCGGCAAGTGCTTTCTCGTGTCCCTCTTCGCTCACATAGGCCAGGCAGTCCTGAAGAAGGATGACATTGGCGCCGTTCTTTTTCAGGTCTTCTGCCGTATTGCGCACGCAGAATTCCGTAGCGATGCCGCAGATATACACATTTTCCGGCTCGAGCATTGACACGATCTCTCCCAGCGCCTGTCCTGCCTGGTTCTTTCCGTCGTAACCTGAATACTGCTCCACGTCCTTGTCGCAGCCTTTGTCGAAAGTCAGGTCCTCGTCAGCGTAAGGGCGGAGCTTTTCGTGAATCTCGCCGCCTCGGGTTCCGGCCACGCAATGCGCAGGCCAGATGCCTCCAAACTCCTTGAAAGAGCAGTGGTCTGCAGGATGATGGTCCCTGATGAAAAGTACCGGCAGGTCCTCTCCGCGGGTTTTCTTGATGAAGTCCAATGTGTTTTCTACAGCATTCTCCGCATTGGCGCAGGCGAGGCTGCCGTCAATGAAGTCGTAGAGCATATCTACTACAATCAGAACAGAATCGTTAGTCATATACTATATGGTAAAATTTTCTATTTCTATTACAAGTTTGTTCAGGATGTCGTTTTTCAGATTGTAGAGGTCGTCGGAAATGTCCACCTTGAAATAGTGCGGATTGATGAGACGGCGCTCTGACGGGCTGAAATGGTTCAGCGTGTTCCGGTAGAACTCCTTCTTCTCCATGAGCGACCTGTGCGGCACACATCTCTCTCCATTTTCTATCACCTTGAGCTGCAGCGCCCTCCACTGGTAAGTGCCCTCATCGAAGGTCTTGAACTTGTACCTGTCGTATTCGTCCTTGATGGTGAAGGTCTTGCCGTGCTCGATGGCCTGGCTCAGTTCATCGCCTCGCAGGCAGGTCACATCGGCCTTGTAGATGTCGCCGTATTCGGAGTCGTGCTTCATCAGCCTGTATGTTATCTGGAATCCCGGATTTATGAGCTTGATGCGGTCCTCGGACTTCTTGAGCACCGGTTCCCCGTCGATTTGCACGAGCTTATAGACATTGCCGAAACAAGGTGCTGCCTTGCTTGTGGCTATCGCGTCGCCCACACCATAGGAGTCGATTTTCGCTCCCTGCCTTTCGAGATCGGAAATCAGGTATTCGTCCAATGAATTGGTAGCGAATATCTTACATCCGGTAAGTCCGTGAGCGTCCAGAATCTTCCTGACCTCTGCCGAAAGATACGCGAGGTCGCCGCTGTCCAGCCTGATGCCGTACCCGTAAGGATAATTGTTGTCAATGCCGTTTTCCCTGAATGCCCTGATGGCATTGAGGACACCGCAGCGGAGGGTGTCATACGTGTCAATGAGAAGAATCAGATTCTCTCCGCGGTGTGTCTTGATATAGTCGTTGAACGCCTTGTGTTCACCTTCCACGCTGCTGCCGTAGGATGTCACGAAACTGTGTGCCATGGTTCCGGTAGAAGGAACACCGTTCAGTACGCCCGTGAGGATATTTGATGTGCTCGCGCAGCCGGCAATAATTGCAGCCTTGGCCCCATACACTGCCGCCCACGGGCCGTGCGCTCTTCTGGAACCGAATTCGCTTACCGGATGTGATGTGGCCCTGCAAACACGTGAAGCCTTGGTGGCCACTGCCATCTGGTGGTTCATGATGCAGAGCATCGGGGTTTCAAGCACCTGCGCCTGAATCAGCGGAGCTTCCACCGTGATGATCGGCTCATTAGGAAACGCGATTTCGCCCTCTCTCATGGCATAGACGTTTCCGGTAAATTTCATGTTCGCCAGATAGTGGCGGAAATCGGCATACTCATCACCCGGGAGGAACTTTTCATAGAACTCTTCCGGCATTGAACCGAGATTCTGGATCATTTCGACCACCTCTTCGGTGCCGCTCACTACAGCCCAGTTGTTGTTTTCCGGGGCTTTTCTGTAAAACAGGTTGAAAACTGCCATTTGTTCACCCCGACCCGTTTCCATGAACGATTTTCCCATAGTGTACTGGTACTTGTCGGAGCAATATGCAAATTCTTTGACTTCCATTCTTAAAGGTGTTGTTCCGGAATCCGCAATGCCGGCCCGGACTTGTTCATATATTCTTACAAATGTACAAATTGTGACGGAAAATCACTAAATTAGCGAAATATAAATTCTTACTGAACCTGAATCGGAACATAATCAGATGACACAGACATTAAAGAATCTGTTCGAGAAATACACAGGACAGAAATCTACAGAAATAACAGAGTTGAATTCATCCGGCAGCAACCGGAGATATTTCCGCATAAAAGGAGAGGGCGGCACGTCGCTCGTGGGCGTAATCGGACTGAACCTGAAGGAAAACAATGCCTTCTGCTACCTCAGCCGACATTTCCTCGAGAAGGGCATCCGCGTTCCACGTGTGCTCGCGGTCAGCGATGACGGAATGTGCTACATACAGGAGGACCTCGGAGACGAACTTCTCTATGACAAGCTCGCCCAGGGCAGGGAAAGCGGCGTTTACTCTTCCTATGAAAGGTCAATGCTGCGCCACACCCTGGAAATGCTCCCGAAAATCCAGTGCCGCGGCGCCGAGGGGCTTGATTTCAATGTCTGCTTCCCGGAACCGGCTTTCAACGGCAGGATGGTGATGTTCGATCTGAACTACTTCAAGTACTGTTTTCTGAAGGCTACCGGAATGGAATTCGACGAGGTCCGTCTTCAGGATGACTTCGAAAAGCTGCATGACGACCTGCTCGGCGAGGATACGGACACGTTCCTCTACAGGGATTTCCAGGCCCGAAACGTGATGATAAAGGACGGTGAGCCGTATTTCATTGACTTTCAGGGTGGAAGGAAAGGACCTATATATTATGATGTGGCGTCATTCATCTGGCAGGCCCGCTCCCGTTATCCCGAAGACCTGAAGCAGGAGCTGGTGGAGACATATCTCAGGGCATTGAAGACATATATGCCCGACATTGACGAGGCTCATTTCAGGGAGAGGCTACGTCTGTTCGTGCTTTTCAGGACATTGCAGGTGCTCGGAGCCTATGGTTTCCGTGGCTATTTCGAGAAGAAGCCGCATTTCATAGCGAGCGTGCCTTACGCCATCGACAACCTGCGCCGACTGATGCAGTCGCCGTTCGTGCGTTACCCGTATCTGTCTGAGGTCCTCACCAAACTGACCACGATGGAACAGTTCTATGTCAATGCCGAGGACAAGCGCCTGCAGGTGAAAATCTTCAGTTTCGCCTACAAGAAAGGCATTCCTGCCGACACTTCAGGCAATGGAGGAGGCTATGTCTTCGACTGCCGTTCCGTGAACAATCCGGGCAAGTTCGAGTATTACCGCCAGTTTACCGGCATGGACAAGGAAGTGATCAAGTTCCTCGAAGATGACGGAGAGATTCTGACGTTCCTGAACAGCGTCTATGCACTTGTGGACTCTCACGTGAAGAGGTTCATTGAAAGGAAATTCACCAACCTTCAGGTATGCTTCGGCTGTACCGGCGGCCAGCACCGTTCCGTTTATTGTGCGGAGCATCTGGCAGAGCATCTGGCTCGCAAGTTCGACATCCGGGTGTCAGTTACCCACAGGGAACTCGATATAGAAAAGAATTTCTGACAGATGAAGACAATGATTTTTGCAGCGGGGCTTGGAACTAGGCTCAAGCCGTTGACTGACAATCTCCCGAAAGCGCTTGCCCCTGTGGCCGGGCATACCCTTCTGTATTACGTCCTTATGAGACTCCGTGCTGCGGGATGTGATGAATTCGTAATCAATATCCATCACTTTGCAGATAAAATCAGGGAGTACGTGGCAGCCGATTCTGAACTGTCTCGGTTAAATATCCGGTTTTCGGACGAAACCGACCTGCTGCGTGACACAGGAGGCGGAATCCGTTATGCGGAAAGCCTGTTGAGGTCAGCGGAAGGCCGTTTTCTGGTCCACAACGTGGACATAATCTCGGATCTGCAGCTGGACTGGTTCCTTAGCCAGGCCCGTCCCGGTGCTCTCGCCACATTGCTCTTGAGTGAACGTGTCACCAAGCGCTATTTCCTGTGTGACGGGGACAACCGCATTGTGGGCTGGACCAATGTCGCTACAGGAGAAATCAAGACTCCTTTCCCGGGTCTGGATGTAAGTCATTGTCATAAAGCCGCTTTTGCAGGCGTGCATCTAGTTTCCGATGCCATTTTCGGCGTGTTCAGGGACATTGACTCGTCTCCTTCCGACTATCCGCTCTACGATGCTGCGGGAAACAGGATCGCCCAGTCGGAAAAGCCTTTGGGCCAATGCTTCTCTATCGTCGATGCTTACCTGAGAGCTGCTGCGCGTCACCCCATATATGCAGCAATTCCCTCTCACCTCACGCTGATCGACGCGGGCAAGAGGGAAACACTTGCTGAAGCTGAGCGCTATCTTACTGAAGCGTAGCCATAGTATCGCAGTTCCCCTGAGGAGAATTCAGTTCTATCCGGTTCAATGTCCTGCACAGCAGGATGACAATCCCCACGCACACTACTGCCACGACCCCGTACTCGAGCGGGCTCATTATGTCGAAGAATGTCTTCGCATCCTTGAACTTGTCAATGTTGCTGAATATCAGCGAGAACGTATTGTTCGTGAAATGCATCAGCATCGTCAGTTTCAATGAACCTGTCCTGTAATAGACATATCCGAACAGGCATCCGAGAATGAATGCCGGCACTGCCTGCCATGGGTTCAGATGGATGAATGCGAAGAAAACAGCAGACCAGAAGATGGCCCAGACAGGCTTGGTGCCCGTGGCGGTGCTTCCGTCTTTATTCTTTCTCTTGTAGTTCAACAGTCCGCGCAGAACCATTCCGCGGCAGAGCCATTCCTCGAAGAACGGCGCCATGAGCGAAACGCAGATGAAGTTCAGGAAGAAGTTTCCGCTTGTCATCGCCTTGAGCTGATTTTCAAGCCATTGCGGCATTTCAGGCATCTGGGCATTGATGATGTCAGTCAGGAAACTAAGTGCGATGGTTGCAAGTATGACCAGTAGTCCGCAAAGCGCGAATCCGCCTTTGCCGAAGTGGGCATCCGAATCGATGCTGCAGCCGCTGTCGAACATCGAGTTCTTCTTGCTGCGCAGGGATGCGTAGATCATTGCCGGAATGAACATTATAGGGTATGACACCAGCATTACGATGTCCTGGGTGGTCATACCGGCCAGGAGAAAACATCCGGCTACTACATTTCCGAGCAGCGCACCTCCCAAGAGGAACAGCAGCAAAGCGAAAATGTCTGCTGCTCCCGGGATGTACCAGCTGAATCCTGACAGAACATTGAAGTTCCGTATCCTTTTGTGTTCAGCCATTTATGTGCTGTCTTATTTGGTGTAAAGCGGAGACGGATAGACTCCCTTGTCTGCAAATTCCTGGAATTTGGCAACAACTGCAGGTCTGTCTTCCTTGTATGTCACGCCGAACCAGTGTGAAGGTGTGGAAAGCACGTCGGTCTGTGCTTCGCCGCTCTTGATCATGCAGTCGATAGCGTAAGGGATGTAGAATTCCTTCTTGAGCTCATTGATGTTCTGCTCGAGGAATGATTCGAAAATCTTCTCGCTCTTCTCGAAATAGTCAGGAGTGAAACCCCACATGTTCATGGAACAGAGATTGTCGGCAACCAGCTCCACGTGTGTTTCGCCTGTGAGAGAGTTGTCTCCATATACCTTTCCGTCAGCCTCTCTGGCGATGTTCAGGTGCTCTACGATGTCAGTAAGATGCTGCTCCTTGTCGTAAGCGCAGATGCCTCTGGATACGCTGCCTGACTCGGAAAGAGTATGGTCGAGCTCGAATCCTACGATACTGTAAACTCCCTTGCTGTTCTCATGTGCGCGGAGCCAGTCACCGAGAATGCGGAAAGAGTCCTTTCCGTAGTAGTCGTCGCCGTTGATGATGGCAAACGGCTCGTGGATGACGTCTTTGGCCATAAGCACTGCATGGGCTGTTCCCCAAGGTTTCTGTCTTTCCGGATTCAGTGTGAAACGTGCAGGAATCTTGTTGAGCTCCTGAGTTACGAACTGGAATTCGAGAGGCTCGCCGTCAATGCATTTCACGTGGCTGTATTTCTGTTTTACAGTCTCTTCGAACTGCTCCTTGAAATACTCTCTTACGATATAGACAACCTTGCCGAAGCCGGCTTGAACTGCGTCATAAATCGAGTAGTCAATAATGGTCTCTCCGTTAGGGCCGAGGCCGTCCATCTGTTTGAGTCCGCCGTAGCGGCTGCCCATTCCGGCAGCAAGGACAAGCAATGTTGGTTTCATTTGTGTATTATTTTGAATAAATATTGAACTCTGTCCAAATCATTCTACAAATTTAACTAAATTTGTCGTGGAATGAAATAAAATCTTGTTATGGAAAAACTTGGACAGATATTGAAGTCGCTGTGGCATGGACCATATGGCGGACAGCTGAAATTCATTTCAGTTGTGGGAGCCTGCTTGTTGGTATTCATGACTTTTTTTGCGGACGACAGCGTCCTCAGATGGATTTCCGCCAAGATGGAAATACGCAGACAAAACGCCCAGATGGAGCAGTATCAGAAAGAAATACGTGAGATGGACAAGCAGATCAAGATGCTGTCCACCGACAGGGACACCCTCGAGGAATTCTCACGTGAGAGATTCCATTTCGCAGCTCCGGGTGAGGATGTCTATGTGTATGGTGACAAGTAGTCTCTAATCTTCTTCTTCCTTCATATTGCCGGCGTAGTCCCTCCATTTCTTTATGAGGGCCTGCATGTCCTGCGGCAGAGCAGAGTCGAACCGGATGAATTCTCCTGTTCGCGGATGGTTGAAGCCGAGCGTCTTGGCGTGCAGAGCCTGGCGCGGACAGAGTTCGAAGCAGTTGCGTATGAACTGTTTGTATTTCGCGTAGATGGTGCCTTTGCGGATTTCTGAACCTCCGTACCTCTCGTCATTGAAAAGCGGATGGCCGATATAGTTCATGTGCACCCTTATCTGGTGTGTCCTTCCGGTCTCGAGCTGACATTCTACCACTGTGACATAGCCGAACCTCTCTAGTACGCGGTAATGGGTGACGGCGTGTTTTCCCTTGTCCCCATCGGGATAGACCTTGAAACGCAGGCGGTCATTCGGGTCGCGGCCGATATTGCCGGTGATGGTGCCTTCGTCCTCCTTCAGGTTCCCCCAGACCACTGCTACATATTTCCTCTCGATGCTATGCCTGAAGAACTGTCCTGCGAGGTTCAGCTGTGACTCGTCGTTCTTGGCCACCACCAGCAGACCGGAAGTGTCCATGTCGATACGGTGCACCAGGACGCCCATCCTTTCGTCTTTCGCGTCCGGCCCCTGTGTTATTCCGAGATGGTAAGAAAGGGCATTGACCAATGTCCCTTCAAAGTGTCCGTGTCCCGGATGCACTACCATTCCGGCAGGCTTGTTCACTATCAGAAGGTCCTCGTCTTCATATACGATATCCAGTGGAATGTTCTCAGGCAGGACTTCGAAGCCGCGCCTTTCATATGGCATGACGAAACGGATGACGTCGCCCGGACGGACAATCATGTTCGCCTTGGCCTGTTTGTCATTCAGTTTCACGTAACCGTTCCTGATGGCGAGCTGGACTCTGTGTCTGGACGTGTCCATCAGGTGGCAAGACATGAATTTGTCGATTCTGAGCGGCGTCTGCCCCTTGTCCACATTCATCCGGAAGTGCTCGAACATCCCCTGCTCATCGCCTTCCGTAACTGCATCTTCATCTGTCATCGGAGTCGCCCCCGAGTATTCTTTCTCCTCGTCTGTCGAGAACAGAATGTCGTTGTATTCCGGTCCTGTCATTTGCTACTTGTCTTCTGAGGCTTTCAGATAAAGGGTGACTGCGCTGCCCATCAGCACGGACATGTCAGTGGCCGCCGGAGCCTGCTTGTAAACTACTGCGTCGAGGGAATCGCTGTAGGAGCGGATGCCCTTGTCGAAATACAGTTTGGCGACATTCAATGAATTGTCATGCAGAGCATCCACGGCTCTCATGTATCTCATCCCTGAAACATCCGGGATGAATGTCTGGTTGTCGGTTCCCAAGCCCACCACGAGGTCGATTTCGGAACCGCTGTCGATGGAACGGCCTTCACTGATTTCCCTGCCGCGGTAAAGCTGCCTCAGGACATTGTTCGTGGCCATATCGTTAACGTATTTCAGATTTCTGAGTATCAGCCCTTTGGAAAGCAGTTCTGCTTTTGCCTGTCGCATTGACAGTCCCACGAGATTGGGCATGGTGGTCTTCTTCGGCGATACGGAATTGATGGTGAGCATTATGCGCCTTCCTTCCTTGACCTTGCTGCCAGCCTTCGGAGTCTGGGAGAACACGAGTCCGCGTCCCATTTTCCTTACATAGACGGAGTCGGTCACGTCGATCCGTATCCCGCACTGTTCAGCAGTGGCCTGGGCATTGCGTACAGACATGTTGGTCATGTCCGGAACCTCGATTTCCTGACCGTGATGTGTGCCGATTCTGAGCAGGAGGCTGCAAGCAATGACAATCGCCGCAACCGCTGCGATTGCGCCCAACAAGTTCTTGACTATCCAATTGCTGAAAAAACTTTTCGTATCCATGGTCCTTTCCTGAAAATTATGTGAAAATCACTTCCATAATGCCGTCCGTGAGCAGGGCGATGCCGATTATGGTGACTATGATGCCTGTTATTCTGTTTATCCAAAGTATCGTGCCGAGCTTGAAATTCTTCCTCATCTTGCTGAAGACCCATGAGAAGAAGAACCAGTAGCATGCGCTTCCTGCGCTCAGGGCCAGGAGAATCGGCGCCACCCTGAAATCGTGAGGCTCCAGTTCAATGCCGAAGAACGCGAACAGCGCGAAGATGACCAGTATGGCTCCCGGATTGGAAATGCCCATTATGAACGCCTGGAAAAAATCCTTGAGCGAATATGAAGGCGTGGCGTCCTCCCGTTTCATTTTCCTGAACGGGTCCTTGAATGTCAGGCTGCACCCGAGGAAGGTGACAATCAGACCTCCGCCCACCATGATCAGAGTGCTGTAACTCTCAATGAACCTCTCGGCTATAGCCAATGCGAAGATGGCGATGACTGCGAACAATGTATCCACAAGACAGGCACCCAAGCCGGCGAGAAAACCGGATTTCTGACCTTCGCTCAATGACTTCTGAATAACCAGTATCGCTATCGGCCCCAAAGGGACTGATGCGCAGATTCCTATTATAAATCCTTTCAGAATATCTATAAGCATAACTGTTTCCAAGTAATCGCACAAATATAATATATTTATTCATATCTTTGCCCGATACATTATGAAGTTGTCCTGAATTGATATGAAGAATCAGAATATTCTCTTCGGCATCCTTGTCCTGCTTTTCGTGACATTGATGTCCGTTCCATACCTTGTGCCACATACCGGTTTCCTTGCCCTCATAGGCTTCGTGCCTCTGTTGTGCCTTGAGCGGATAGCGACATTGACAGGCGCGAAACGAGTGTGGCTGTGGCACTATTCTGCATTTCTTCTATGGAACGCCGTCACCACTTTCTGGGTGTGCAATGCGACCGTGGGCGGCGGTATTTTCGCCTGCGTGGCCAATGCGTTCCAGATGTCACTGGTTTTCGGCCTGTTCCGCTGGAGCCGGAAATACCTGCGCGGCTCCCTGCCTTACATTTTCCTGGCTGCACTGTGGATAGCGTGGGAGAAATACTATCTGGACGTGGCTCAGATTTCCTGGCCGTGGCTGCTTCTGGGCAATGCCTTCGCACGCACCGTCTCACTTGTCCAGTGGTACGAATGGCTCGGCACTCTCGGCGGCTCCCTGTGGGTATGGGCATCGAACCTTTCAGTCTTCGCCCTGATGGTTTTCCTGTCGGACGGAAGCTGGTTCCGGTTCAATGCCAAGGCTCGTTTCGCTTCGGCCGCTGCCGCACTCCTGATATTTTTCGCACCCGCAATAGTGTCAATGTCAATGTATTATAATCCTGCGCAGCAGGAAGGCGCCACTCTGAAAGTGGTGGCGCTGCAGCCCAACATTGACCCGTATCATAAATTCCAGGCATTGTCCCAAAGCCAGCAGAACGTCATTCTGCTCGAACAGCTGAAGACTGCACTGGCCGGCAGAACGGACACGTCCGCACTGCTCGCTGTGGCTCCTGAGACATTTACAAATGACATTGTCACAGGCGATTACGAGCGTAGTATGACATACCGCAGATTCCGCGAATTCCTGAAAAACTATCACAATGTGAATCTGCTTTTCGGCGCTTCGTCCTATTCTTATATCGAGTCTGCCGAGGCCCCTTCATATACGGCAAGGAAAGTCTCGGACGGTCTGTGGGTAGAATCGCATAACTCCGCACTTATGGTGGACGGCACTGATGACGCCCAGATTTATCATAAGTCCAAGCTGGTCGTGGCCGTGGAAATGACACCGTATCCTGCATTCTTCTGCAAGATAGATGACCTGCTCGGCGGTGTGATGGGACGCTGCATAGGGCAGAAGGAGGTTTCGCTGCTCTCCTGCAGAACCCGGGATGCTGAGGGAAAAGTGGTGGAGGATGTCCCTCTGGGCTGTGCTGTATGTTATGAGTCAGTCTATCCTGAGCATTGTGCAGAATATGTCAGAAAAGGCGCCAAGGCATTGGCCATCATTACCAATGATGCCTGGTGGGGAAATACTCCGGGGTACAGGCAGCATCTGAGCTATGCCTCTCTCCGGGCGATAGAAACCCGCAGGGACATCGTCAGAAGCGCAAATACCGGCATTTCCGCAATCATCGACAGCAGGGGAGACATTGTCTCGAAGACCGCATGGTGGGAGCCGGCCGTCCTGGAGGGAGAGATCCATTTGAGCGAAAAGCAGACGTTCTTTGTGGCTCAGGGCGATATCGTAGGGCGGCTGTGCGCGTTCATGGCAGTAATACTGCTGCTCTTCTGCATTGTCAGGAAACTGTCATTCAGGCAGGAATAATCTGCCCTCCGCCGTGAACATCATTGTCCGTCGGACAAGAAACAAAAGAGGGGCGACCATGACTGGCCGTCCCTCTATAGTGCTCAGGCGAACTGTCTATTGGAGAATGTCGCCGTCTTCATTGTAGAATTCATACTGCAGGACACTGAAGTCTTGGACTTCTTCGTGTTTGATTTTGCATTTGTACTTCCTTCTCCACTTTCTCAGAAAAGAATTGAAGCCTCTTGAAATGTAGGAGCCCAGGATCGGGCCGGTCTTCAATATGAAAGACTTGACACCGTTTTCGGTGTGGTACGCGATTTTTCGTTCAAGTTCCTCGTCAATGACTAGGCTCGGCGCTATTTTTCCCGTACCGTGGCAGACAGGACAGACCTCAGTCGTGTCAATCTGAGTGACAGGCCTTATTCTCTGTCTGGTAATCTGCATTAGTCCGAACTTGGTGAGAGGCAGCACGTTGTGCTTTGCCCTGTCATCCTGCATGAGCTCAGTCATATACTTGAACAGGCCGTTCTTGTGGTCCTGATTGTCCATATCGATGAAATCGACAATCACGATACCGCCCATATCCCTGAGTCTGAGCTGTCTGGCGATTTCTTCGGCCGCGTAGCGGTTCACCTCGTAGGTGTTCTCTTCCTGGTCGTTTGTCTTCGCCCTGATGCCGCTGTTGACATCCACCACGTTCAGCGCTTCTGTGGTCTCGATCACAAGATACGCTCCCTGCTTTATCGGAACCACCTTGCCGAAGGAACTCTTTATCTGCCGAGTGACCTCGAAATGGTCGAATATCGGCTCCTTGTCGTCATAGAACTTGACGATCTTTTCCTTGTCCGGAGATATCTGGGAGATGTATTTCGAGATTTCTTCAAACTCCTTCCTGTCATTGACATAGATATTGGAGAATGTGTCATTGAAAAGGTCTCTCAGTACAGTGGTGGTCTTGCTGTATTCTGTGAAAAGCAGCTGGACGCTCTTGTTCTTGGAAATCTTTGGCCATGCACCTTCCCATTTGCTTATCAGCGATTTAAGTTCTGTTACGAGAATCGCGGCGTTCTTGCCTTCTGCAGCAGTTCTTATGATAGCTCCGTAATTCTGCGGGAGTATGCTCCTGACCAGTGTCTCAAGTCTTTTTTTCTCTTCTTTCGATGCGATTTTCTGAGAAATGCTCACTTTCTTCGCGAAAGGGAGGAGTACAATATTGCGCCCTGCAAGTGAAATCTCAGCCGTGAGCCTTGACCCCTTTGTGGAGATAGGCTCCTTGACGATCTGGACGACTATCATCTGTCCCGGTTTCAGGATCTTCTCGATCTGTCCCTCTTTCTCGAGGACCGGACCGAGTCCGATATTTGAAAACAGTTCATTCGCATTTGTGTTCGAGTTCGTCTTTCTGACAAATTCGTCGAAAGCATTGAAATAGAACCCCAAATCCAAATAATGGATGAATGCCTCCTTTTCGTCTCCGATGTCCACGAATGCTGCGTTGAGTGCCGGCATCACTTTCTTCACCTTGCCGAGGAATACGTCTCCGACTGTGAAACTGTGACCATTGCTTGACTCCTTGTTGAGTTCAATAAGGCGGTGATTGTCCATCAACGCTATCTTGACCTCGCTTTCGCTGACATCTACAATCAGGTCTTTGACCGATTCTTTTTCAGACTCCATCAGGATAGTGCAATATTACTTTAGTTGAATAAAAAATAAAGAGGCCGTCCGGACTACCGGTAGCCTCTCTCTTAGCAGACTGCTAAAATGGCAGACACTGAAAAATTACTTCTTCTTATTCTTATGTCTGTTCTTGCGCAAACGCTTTTTACGTTTGTGCGTTGCCATCTTATGTCTTTTTCTCTTTTTTCCGCTTGGCATAGATAGATGATTTAAAAAAATTATTTTTTAACCGCTCCTACGAACACTTTAGCCGGTTTGAATGCCGGAATATTGTGTGCCGGGATTGTCATTGTCGTGTTCTTGGTGATGTTGCGTGCTGCTTTCTCTGCTCTGTGCTTAACGATGAAGCTGCCGAAACCACGAAGATATACAGGCTCCTCTTTAGCGAGGGAATCCTTTACACTTTCCATAAAAGCCTCAACAACAGTCTGAACTGTCGTCTTCTCAAGTCCGGTTGCTTTTGCAACCTCGTTTACGATTTCTGCTTTAGTCATAATGAATATTTATTTGTATTTTTGTACAATTCAGGGTGACAAAGGTACGCTTATTTTTTTTATTAACAAACTTTTACAAAAAAATATTGCCCTGAATTTTCGTTGCTGCACCGCGTGGCACAGAGATTGACCATATATATAGCGTGAATAAAAAACTGTCGGTCGTGACAAAATGGCAGACAGCGGGGGTATATTATGTTTGATGAAAAACAATTTGACTATATGATTGATAAGAATCCGGATTTTTTCGCTCCTGCAGGGGCTGAGGTCAGCATCATACCGGTGATGGCCGGAGATGTTTCCTCCAAGATGGAAGACGCTGCATTGCCTGACACATTGCCTTTGCTGGCATTGCGCAATGCCGTCATCTTCCCGGGTGCGATTTTTCCTATTACCATAGGACGTGAAAAGTCCATGCGGCTGATCGATGAAGCCCAGAAGCGTCAGATGATCATCGGCGCAGTACCGCAGAATGATGTGAGCGTGGAGGAACCTGGCCTTGAAGACCTGTTCCCTTACGGAACCGCCGTGAGGATCATCAAGTCTTTCGAGATGCCTGACGGAACCGTTTCCGCTGTGCTTCAGGGACTTAAGAGATTTGAACTCGGCGCCCTCATTGCTGAGGAGCCGTACCTGAAGGCTACTGTGCAGTATGTCGAGGATATCGACCATGACGTGCAGAATCCTGAGATCAGAATGATTGCTGAGTCGCTCAAGGAGAAGGCGTCCGCCATTATGCGGAATTCCCCGTATGCTCCTAAGGAGGCTGCCTCGGCGCTGCATTCCATCGAGGACTTCAATTTCCTTGTGAACTTCATAGCCACGACCGTGGATGTGGAGAATTTCCAGGACAAGGTCGATCTCCTGAAGTATGAGGATATGAAGGTAAGGGCAATGAAACTGCTCAATGTGCTGGACACTCAGGTCGAACTTCTGAAGATCAAGCAGGAAATCAATTCCAAGGTGAAGAATGAAATCGACCAGCAGCAGAGGGAGTATTACCTTAACAATCAGCTCCGTACCATCCAGGAGGAACTCGGTATGGACGAGGATTCCGATATCGAGAATCTCCGTTCGGAGGCTGCCGGCAAGAACTGGCCTGAATCTGTTGCGGAAATTTTCGCGAAGGAGCTTGCCAAACTCGAGAAATACAATCCGTCCACTCCGGACTACAGCATCCAGTACAACTATCTGAAGTTCATGCTTGACCTTCCGTGGAATGACCTCTCCAAGGACAATCTGGACCTGAAGCATGCCATGAAGGTGCTTGACCAGGACCATTACGGACTGGAGAAGGTGAAGGAGAGGATTATCGAATACCTCGCGGTGCTGAAGCTCAGGGGGGACATGAAGTCTCCTATTCTCTGTCTCTACGGCCCTCCGGGAGTCGGCAAGACCAGCCTCGGAAAGTCCATTGCCAAGGCTATAGGCAGAAAGTACGTGCGTATAGCATTGGGCGGTATGCGCGATGAGGCTGAAATCAGAGGCCATAGGAAAACCTATATCGGAGCGCTTCCGGGCAGGATATTGAACGGTATCTGCAGGGCCGGCACGTCTAATCCGGTCATGGTCCTGGATGAAATCGACAAGCTCAGCAGCGACTTCAAGGGCGACCCGTCTTCGGCATTGCTCGAAGTGCTTGACCCTGAGCAGAATGTGACGTTCCACGATAACTATCTGGATGTGGACTATGATTTGTCGCACGTGCTGTTCATCACCACGGCGAATGACATTTCCACTATCCAGCCGGCCCTTCTGGACAGGATGGAACTGATCAATGTCACAGGTTACCTTGCTGAGGAGAAGATGGAAATTGCCAGGAAATTCCTTCTTCCTAAAGAACTGGAGGAGCACGGCATTGACAAGAAAATGCTCAAGGTGGACAAGGCTGCATTGGCGGAAATCATTGACCAGTACACGCATGAGTCCGGCGTCCGCGGTCTGGAGAAGCAGATTGCGAAAATCGCCCGTGTGACTGCGAAGAAGATCGCTTTGGACGAGTTTTGTCCTCCGGTCATCAAGCCGTCGCATCTGAAGGAGTATCTCGGATTGCCTACAGCGTTCCATGACAAGCAGGAGGGAAATGAAGGTGCCGGTGTAGTCACAGGTCTTGCCTGGACTCAGCTCGGCGGAGAGATTCTGTTCGTCGAGAGTTCGGTGAGCAACGGAAAGGGCCAGCTTACGATGACCGGCAATCTGGGCAATGTGATGAAGGAGTCCGCGACTATCGCTTACCAATATATAAAGGCTCATCCGGAACTTGTGTCATTGAACTCGGAGGAGTTCGACAAGAAGGACATCCATGTGCACGTTCCGGAAGGGGCGACGCCGAAGGACGGTCCGTCTGCGGGTATAACTCTCGTATGCTCAATGATTTCCGCTCTCAAAAACCAGCCTGTAAAGAAGGGCGTGGCCATGACAGGTGAGATGACGTTGAGGGGAAGAGTTCTGCCAGTGGGCGGAGTAAAGGAGAAGATTCTTGCTGCCAAGAGGTCGGGTGTGAAGACGATTGTGCTGTCTGAGGAGAACCGCAAGGATATCGAGGATATCAATGCCAAGTATGTGGATGGTCTGACATTCGAGTATGTGAAGACTATCGATGATGTAATCAAAGCAGTGTTCACCAAGTAATGAACGTCCAGATAGAAGAAAGTTGGAAGAAAGCCCTGCAGGCGGAGTTTGAAAAACCATATTTCACTTCGCTTGCTGAGCGTCTCCATCGCGAGAAAGCAGAGGGAAAGGTCATTTTTCCTCCGGGCAAGGATATATTCAAGGCATTTGAACTGACACCTGTAGATAAGGTGAAGGTCGTGATTTTAGGACAGGACCCATACCACGGATACGGACAGGCTATGGGCTTGTCTTTTTCTGTTCCTGAGGGTGTCCCTGCTCCTCCTTCATTGAAAAATATCTTCAAGGAAATCGAAAGCGAGCTGGGAATCAGGATGAGCGGCTCTCCGGATTTGAGAAAGTGGGCTGAGCAGGGAGTGCTTCTGCTCAATGCTGTCCTGACGGTCCGCTCCGGTGAAGCGGCTTCCCACAGCGCTATCGGATGGCAGCAGTTTACCGATGCTGTCATCAGTTATATTTCTGCGAACTGTGATGGCGTGGTATTTCTTTTGTGGGGAAATTTCGCAAGAAGCAAAAAGCCGTTGATCGACACGTCCAGGCATTTCGTCCTGGAGGCGGCGCATCCTTCTCCGTTGGCGAGGGGCGCGTTCTTCGGCTGCGGACATTTTTCCAAGACCAATGAAATCCTCCAGTCGGAAGGGAAAACTCCTATCGACTGGCAGTTGTAGGCGTGTTCTTTATTAGTTATGACAACGATGGCATAGAAACTGCGAGTCTCTAGCCCGAAGAATATATTTTCTGAGACCGCAGATTTATGTGAAAGTTTGATAGGAAAATAACCTCCCGAAAGAGGGCAGCGGATGTGGCTGATATCTTTTGGGAGGTTGCTATTGTTTAGTTGCTGGGCTGAGTATAAACGTGTAGTTATCTGATAATTACAATTGTCGTTTTAATGTTGTGGTTGTTTATACTTTGCCTGATTATTTGGAGTAACCAGTCCAAGCAACAGAAAGAATGATTACATGGTCCCTGTTTTTTCCTTGAGCACTAGGACACAAATTAGTGAGTATAATTGAGAAATCACCTGCTACAGAAACATCAATTGATTCATCGTATTTCTTTCTCTGTTCATACACACCATTATCAGGTCCAATAACTTTTGTTTTTATAATTTCACCGGAAGCATTCTTAATATCCACCTGAAACTTTATTTTATTAAGTGTTGGTGCAAGATTACTTCCATACTCTATATTAAGCGTTCCACACCCCCCTTTTAAGACAGGAGATGTTAAGGAACCGACTTTCTTCGTGTTGCCAGAAATTGCTACCGTTTTAGATTCAATAATATCCCATTGGACAGGGCCTTCAATCAGACAATTTTTAAATGTCCAACCGTTTGTTGTGGTTCCGGAAGCAAGTATGGTCGATGCATCCGGATTATGAAGAATGGTATCAAAATCTGCGCTTCCACCTGATATGATGACAGTATATAACTGTGTAACAGTGATTTTCTTCATTTCTCCGCCACCATAGAGAATCGTTATGGAAGCTGTGCGAGGAGCGGTCCCGCCCACATATTCTTCAGCCGCGAGGGTGATATGTTCTTCATGTGCCGCCTTGCTTGCTGGCACATACTTAAGCCAAGAGTTTGCAGGATCCGGGTCGGTCATAACCTGAAACGACACATTCGTTTCAACAACCACATCAATATTGCCGCCCTGTGCGCCAATAGTATATGTGTCTTTTGCAGCCTTAAACACGCCCTGCTCAATTGTTATGACCTTAGACGACTGAACGCCTTTGCCGTTAACAGCCATTACTACCATATCGGTCTTGGCTGGAACAGTTGCTTGAGCAGAAACAGTGATTGAACCTGTTTGAGAATCTCCCAAGACCTTTGCAGTCAAGCCATCGCCAACAAATGCAACAACCTTTGTAGCAGCATCGCCTGCTGTAATCGTATAAGGAATGTTTACAGAACTGTTTGGCATAATGCCGGATTCTGAGGTTTTTATATTGAGCCGGAAAGTCTGAATCTTAGGAATTACGATTTCTCCACCTTCAGAAAGAACAAAAGTGACACTTTCCTCACTTTCAACCACATTCTTTATAAGGCCTACCCCCGAGTCTGAGCCTGCGACTTTCGTCCACTCTCCACCGTTTACACGGAACCAGAAACTGCCGCCTTCAACCTTTATTTCAGGAGTCATCGTTGCCGGCACTTCTTTGCCGTCAACAAGCATACGTTTGCCGTCAACGGTCCAATAACACACACCAGTGCTTTCGTCAATTTCAACACCGATAACCGGTTTTTCTCCATTCTTGATAGTCATCTCTCCCTTTCCGTCTGCAAGGACAATCTTGTAACCGCCTTCTATTTGTTCGATACGCTCAATCCTGCTCTCTTCCTGGAACGCCTTCACAAGTTTAGTCATAGAAGCGACATTGGTGTTCAAATCAGCTACGAGTTGTTCGAGCTTGTCAACTCGATTTTCAAGCCCCTCAACACGTCCAGATAATTGACTGTCGTCATACTTTTCGCAAGCCACTAGAAAGTGCGTCGTAAAAACAGCCAACAATAATACTCTAAATATAGTCTTCATGATCTTAATGTTTTCTAAACTCCGACTCCGGCCCCGGCCTCGGCTTCGATTTGGAGGTCGGAGTCGGAATCCGGAAAAATTAACTATTCAGCAAGCCAAGTAAGTGCCATATCATAAGTGATGGTAAATCCAGAAGGAACAATAGCGGCATCGCGAGTTCTATTACCATTGCTACATACGACAGTTCTTTCTCCGTATGCTCCATTTGACATCGCTTGGAACACCGGAAGCGCATCCCTATCATTGCGAGTCCTGAGATTAAAACACATCATTGCTCCATACCCTTCATTCTTTGCTCGTGCTGCTCGTTCCCTGGCAACGCTTGATGTAATTGAATTACCAAGATTGAATGAAACGGAAGACATTCTTTCTTTAGTCATTCCTGGAATATTACTGCTTGTAACATAACTACCGAAATAACCGTGATAAGCATAATCGATGAAGGAGGCGGCGGTAGCATTTATTGTGTTTGTGTGTCCCCAATCAAAAACAGTAATGAGTTTGTTTTCTGGCATTAATTCGTGTAGTTTTGAAATGATGCGGCTATAGGATGTGTTATTGACAGTTCCGGGAGTATAATCTGAATATTCATCGTCAAAACCGATTCCATCGAGCCCGTAATGTTTGACAACAGCCGCCAAAATGGTTCCAAACTGGTCGGCTTGAGTATCGCTCATATTTGCAAGACCTATCCCTTGATGGTCTCCAAGGATAGTGAGAAGTACACTCATGTCTTCATCCTGTAAAGGAGTGATGTACGTATCAGCACCACCATTTTCAAAAACATTTGTGAGTTTATCATTTAGATATAATGTTGGACGAACTTGACCACCAGAAGTCTCCTTGTGAATATTTGCGGCGAAGAGCTCTATGATATCAATGAATTTTTCACCAGTATCACTAAAATTGTAGTCAATGGCATTAAGAGGATTAACATCATTTGTTTCCACATAGACTGCCATCACAGGAGTCTTTTCTCCGATAGCTTTAGTTGTCGGAGATGTCGCAGATTTGACCTCATTGACTTGAGGACAATTGATTTTGTTGCAAGCGAAGACGCTTACTAGCGCAGCCACGCAGGCCGCGAATCCAAAGAATTTCTTCATATTCTCAGATAATTATATGGTTAATAAATAAAATATACAGACACCATTTGTGTCGTTATATCCACGTAGAATAATCCTACCAGTCTTTTTGCCACTTTCCGTATTGTAACGAAGACCCTGTTCCGTTGACATTTCTTAATCTAAACACATCTTGTTGGTATTTAGTATTATAAGATATCATTAAGAATGTCCCAGGAAAATAAGCAGCACCATCACTTCCACCGTGCTGGATAATAGACTCAATGTCATAAAATACGAACAAAGCATTCTCCCTGTTGTCTTCACACCATTGTTTCGGTTCAAGGTCAAAACCTTCTTCGCTATTGCGTGGAGCCCAATGAATGCATCCATATCTTGTGTGATCCAGTCCTGCGATTTTTGTTCCCCTGTATTTTTTTGAATGATAGGGTTTGTCTTCCGCCCAAGGGTCCACAACCTGCAGGAATTCATTCGGATTGTTGTAGCCGTGCCATGCGTAGTCGATGTAGTCCCCGACGGCGATGCCTCCGGTTTTTTGAACATCGTCGAAATAGGCTGTGGGTTCAAGATAGTCCACCACTGTCAGTTTTTTTTGCTTTCCGAGAGCCTGGCGAAGTGCGCGGATGAGCTTCGGGTAGGAATTGGTGTTCATTTCCGGGCTGTCCTCTTTGTCGTAACTGGTGCCCCGATCCCAGAGATTGATGCCGTCAAGTCCGTATTTGTCCACCATTCTCTTGACGGAAGCCGTAAAATCATCAATCTGCGCATCTGTAAGGTTGCAAAAGCCCACTTTCGCTGCGCCACTTTCAATGCAGACACAAACCTTTCTGCCACTTTCTTGCACAGGAAGCACACGCTCAGTGTAGTGTTCGAGGATGAAGCGTAGGTCGTTGCTTGGAAGGACAGAGACCATCCCGCTTGTCTCGTCATAATTGAGCGAAGCCAGTCGAAGATTCACGATGTTGCCAATACCGTATTTCGGAGAGTCGCCACTCCAATCGGTCGTTATCACCATATCGTTAGCAAGTCTTGGGTCGAACATTGATGTGTTCACATAGAATACCGTCATCATATCCTTCCCTTTGTAGAGTTCGTATCCGTCAGGGTCGGTGTATGGCTTGCGTACAGTAAGGTCGACAAGAAAAACCTTGTCGTTTAGTTCGCAAACTCCTGCTGCGTCTCCTGAGACAGGAAGAAGGTAACGTCCTGGGGCTATGACATTGCCGAACATATCCTTCGTACTGACAGTCAAAACATTGCGTTCTGTTTCGACTGTTCCGCTCGAGACTTCTATCGAATTGCCGAGTTTGAATTTGTAGAAGGCCGCAGGAAGAAGTTTGTATTCAGTCTTTGTCGCTTGGGAATATTCCCTGACGAAATCTTCTCCCGCGAAATCGAGCCATACAGTGCCGTTTTTTTCAAAAGGCAGGTTGGAACGGAGATAGAAGGCTGACTCGAATGAGGCAGCTGATTCTCCGAGAGTGAGTGTCTTTACGATTCTCTGTCCGCTTGTATTTTCGGCGCAAAGCCCGGCAAAGGCTGCCGACGGCTGTGGATGGCGTCCTTCTTCTTCATCTCTGATGGTAAGGTCTGCACAGGAAAGGCAGATTCCCACTGTCAGGACGATTGGGAGGAGTTTTCCCCACGCGGCCAAACTTTTCAAAATGATATAATCAGTCTTATTCATACTCCACTGTTCCTATTTGTTGATTTCAGGTATTTCTACATTTGTCGCCCATTCGGGTTCTTTCATTTTCACGGAGATACCCGTGGTTATCTGCCACTGCTCCTTCGCTCCGAATTTTCCGTGATTCTTGTAGCGGGAATAGTCGGTGACGGTGTCGCCCTTGCCGTCGTTGCACTTCCAATAGCCTATGAGGTTTTCGTCGGATTGCGGGTTTGCAATGCGGTACATATTGTCCCAAATTTCCTTTTGGCTGCGGGCGACTTTCCAGACTCTCGCCTCAGCAATTTTACCTTGGAGCGGACGGGAGGTGTTATAGGAATTGCCGATGAGGAAGCAATAGCCTTCCCCGGCTTTTCCTCCGACTGTGGTTCGCGGAGCGAGTCTGATGCGGTTGTCTTCGCTCGAACCGGTGACCCCGGCGTCCTTGGCTTCGTCGATAAGTTTACCGTTGAGATAGATGCGGGCGATGCGTTTTGCCTGGTCGTAGCTGGCGGCGACGTGATACCATTGCCCGGTGGAGAGTTTTTTGGAAGCATCCGATTTGGACGGAATCTTTCCGAACTGAGTGCCGCTTCCCGAGCCGTCGAACTGAAGCTGCTGACGCTCGAAGTTGGCGTCTCCTATTCGGAGAAGAAGATATTGTTCGACACCCATAACGGTGGAGATATCCACATCCTTGTCGTATTTGTCGATGTAGATGAGGGCCTCGTAGGTGACGGCCGTGAGGGAATTATAGACAGCCCTCAGCTCCGTCTCTTCGGGGTCGTCAAGACGAGGGAAGCAGAGGAAATCGTCGGTGAGTTGGGCCGCCACGGTGATGGCTGAAGAACGTTTCACCAGATAGTAGGCAGTTGCCGAACTTTTCATAATTTCAATATCGTCTGAATGAAGGGTGATTGGAAGAAGCCAGGTCTTGTCGATTTCCATCGCTCCGTTTTGCTCTTCGCCTTCTCCCAAGAGGTTCCTGAAACCGATGACAACTTTTTCGGAATTGACCTTTCCGGCCTCGATTGTGACGGTTTTGCCTTCAAAGTCGAGGTATTGGGCGGGAAGCAAAGAGTAGTCGGTGCCGTAGCGGCTGTTGTACTCCGAGACAAGAGTTTCATCTACGCAGATCGTTGCGGTCATGTCTCTGTTTGACGGGTAGGCGAGCTTTACTGAAAGCTCCTTTTCAGCAACATCCACCGTGTTGCTGAAAGTGGCTGTCTGGATGCGGTCAAATGCGCTGACATCCAAGTAGGCGGAGTTGTCGAAGACCCTGTCCGCAACCGCGAATCGGTCGCAGGATACGGCAGTCAAAACCATCATAAGTATTATAGCTCTGTATTTCATCTTGTTATGGATTGAGTCTTGAAATAGTAGTCCTTAAACTTAGCCAATTGCCATCGTAGTGGTAGTAGTCAGACATAATGTCGTAAAGTGCTAGTCCTGCTAGAGGACCGAATGTGGTTACATTCTCTACCATAGATGGAATTACAGGCTTTTCGGTGTTGGATTTGTCGTACCAGCTGCCTTTGAAAGAGGCGGCAAGTAGGATTTTATCTCTGGATAGTCCATATTCCAACGCATCCTGAATCAGATTGTTCAAGGTGTAGGAGTTTTCTACTGACTCGGAAGGTAGGACAAACAAATCTATTTTGCCGAGTTCTTCTTCTGTCAGCATATTCGGATAGCCTTCGAGGACAAGCAGTCCGTTACCGTGGAGCTTTGACATAGCACCAGGGAGTTTTTCTCTGTTGGCTTTGATGACTCCGGCAATCGAAAATCCATCTAGCGAATTGTCCTTGACGATCTTTATCGCATTGACGAAATCGATTTTTTTGGAAAGGTCAACCTGATAGAGTACCTTGGTGCCCACTTTTCGCATCCACTGCATATCTTCGGCGTCATAGGTCGAGAAATGTTCAGCATTGGTCAGCGAAACAATGTCAAGCGAGTCAGGCAGGCAGCGCATAAAGTTCTTTTCACTTTCCGGTTTTTCTGCGCCGTTGTCGAAACGGACATATACGAGGCTGTGTTTGCGCTGTTTATAGGCGCGGAGATTCGCCCAATAATCTTCCCACAATTGGGGAGCACGATCCCAAGGATGACTGGTGTCAGTGCCTACTGACTCCGTCATGTTCCATTTCGAGCATCCCGCAAACAGGATAAGTGCGAGGATTGGGACTATTATTGTCTTTGATTTCTTCATGATCTTGTGTTATGTTAATAAGGTTTGACATCCCACCATAGACGGGTTGACATTGCGTCACCGCTTCCGGAAGATGATTCGTTTCCGAGTATGGATATAGCTTCGCTGAGGTTATTCCCATTGGATGTGTACTCTTCCACAGGATAAACGAGTCTTCGGGCGTGATGGTCAAGGTCAAGTCTGTCAGGTCCGAGATTCTGTACGGCAGGAAGAAGTTTAGGATAGCCAGTTCGCCGGTATTCTGCCCAAGCTTCATTTCCGAGCGGGAAGATGGCAATCCATTTCTGGGTGATGATTTGTTCGAGATGTCCCTCTTCATCGGAGACGGTTTCCCACGCCACTTTGCACTCGCTCATTTTCTTCTCGGCGTTGTAGAATCCGAGCGGGTCGAGGTAGAGTTCAGGGGTGTCGCTGACATTTGAGAGATAGTCCTTGTCCCCGGTTACATCACGCTCTTCAAAGGATAGTTTTACGCCGTTTTCGTAATACTCTTTAGCTTTTGATTCGTCTTTCGAGAAACGGAGTTCATATTCCGAAAGGAGGAAAGAGACTTCGGCAGCGTTCATCCACAACAGAGGGTCGGATTCGCTTACCGCCATATTGGAATAACTTTCAACGAAATCGGACTTTTTCGAAACAGTCGAACCAATGCGCAGGCCGACATATTTGCGGTCTTCATCATTTTCCGCTTCCGGTTTGTTTTTAAGGAACATTTTCCCGATACGTGGGTCTTTCCAGCCGTTGAGATAACAGATTATGTCTGCTGCCGCACGGTGGTCTTTCCAGCCGTTGTAGATTAGGGCTAGTTTGTTTTCCACTGGGTGAATATAGGCATTGTCCGCGTTCGTGAGGATAAGTTCACCGGAGGCTATGGCTTCAGATGCTTTTTTCCGAGACAACTCAGGGGCGACATAACTCACCCTCATTGCCATTCTTAGTTTTAGGGAGTTTGCATATTTAAGCCATTTGGAAATATCGCCATTATAGACTCTGTCATACTTTTCCCATGATGAAGACGGAGTGCCTAGGTTGTTTGATAATGCTTTGATTGCCTCATCAAGTTCTTTGAACATCGCGTTGTAGACATCCTGCTGGGAGTCATATTTTACTGTTACTTTTTCAGTTGCCAGGACATTGCTGTACGGGATGGGGCCGTAGGCGTCGGTGAGTCTTTGCATCACGGCGACACGGAAAAGGTTCGCAAAGGCAATGGCCACTTCGTCTTCGGTACCGTTGAGTATGCCGCGATATGGAGCATAAAAGTTGGTCATCACATCGGTGAATGTTGTGCGTCTCCAGTCTCCGCTCGGGTTAAAGGTTTCCCAACGGGCCTGCCATGTGTCAACGGTCGAACCCATATATCCGGCGAACGGATTGCCCATGAGGCTTTCCTGGAACTGGTATTGATGCTCCTGAACAGGAATGACAAGGCTTTGCAGCGCCACCACTTTGGTTCCGACTATGTAGTTATTTGCCTGCATCTGCTCTTGGCTTACCTGATTCGGATTCGTGTTGAGATATTCAAAACGATCAGTGCAGGAAGCGAGTGCAAGCAAACTCAACAGAAATATTTTTTTATGTTTCATAATTGTCATGGTTTTTAGAAGTCGAGCTTAAAGTTTACACCCATACTGCGTAGTGATGGCATCATGAAGTAGTCTATTCCCTGATAATTGTTGCCGGTAGAGGCGATTGACTCCGGGTCGAATGGAGCCTTGCAGTATATCATCAGGAGGTTGTGTCCTACGGCGGAAATGGTGAGGAAGCATTTGTCTTTGAACCATTTGCCCGGTAGAGTGTAACCGAAGGAGAGTTCTTGCAGGCGGAAGTTTGTTGCAGAGAAGGTGTAATACTGCGGTAATCCGCTTTGGGAACCGATTGTCTGGAACCAATTCTGAGAATCAACCGACTCTCTGCCATTGACGATGACCCCTCCTGCATCGCGGGATGCTGCAGAAGATTTAGAGACTCCGTAGAAGTCTAGGTTTGCCTGTGTGGCGGAGTAAACTATGCCCCCGATTCTTCCACTGAGCAGGAATCCCAAATGCAGTCCCTTATAACTCAAGTCATTACGCCATGCGAGGTTGTATTTTGGGAAAACAGTTCCGAGGAATATCTCGCTTCCTGAATCTAAAACGCTAACTTGTCCGGCATCATCTATATCGATGAAGCCTTTCTCATTATGCTTTAGCCGCGAAGTAGTATAGAGGTCGCCTAAAGTACCACCTTTTTTGAGTATGTATTTCGCCTTCCCGAGTCCTTTGATTTCAAGCCTGTCGAGATTCAACGATTCTCCGGTAATTGGATTTATGGCATTGTCCGCGAGTGATGTGATTTCATTTTTGTTCCAGCTGAATGTGAAGTTGCTGTCCCAAGTAAAACTGCGCCAACTGTGGTTGTAGCCAAAGCTTGCCTCGACTCCGATGTTACGTACACTACCGGTCTGAAGATAGATGGTGGTGTAGCCGGAAGATGGAGGAAGCTGTGGGTCGAATGTCTGGTTATAGGTATCTGCAAGATACCATGATAAGTTCAGGCTCAAATCCTGCCAGAGTTTTGCCTCAAGACCAAGTTCAAATGTGAGTGTTCTTTCTGGTTTGAGGTCTCCGATCGGGTAATGTGTCTTGTCCTTCCAGATTTTGTTGGTCGCGTCATATTCGTAGGTCGGCATCGTGAGGAAGCGAGGGAAAGGCATACCTACGGATGCGACCGAACCTCTGAATTTGAGGTAACTGACCGCTCCCATATTCCATAGGCCTGTGGGTACCCAGGAAAGGCCGGCGGAAGGATAGAAGAAGGATGATTGATTGGAACCGGCGAGCTGGGATGCCCAGTCGTTACGCCCGGTGACGGTCAGAAAAAGGGATTTCTTCCAGCCGAACTCCAAGCTTCCGAAAACTGACTGAGTCTCGTCATGCCATCCGCTTTTGGTGGCGCGTTTCTTCACATCGTCAAGATCGAAGACATTGAAAACGTTCGCAAGTCCGTTGTCTTGGATTGGGCCTCCATAGCGCAGTTCGTCGGAAGCAATGTAATTAATTGATGCTCCGATGTTTGCTACAATGCTATACTCCTGCGCGAAAGTTTTGTCGATATTGACCATTAAGTCGGCATAGGTTTGCGTGTCGTTGGTGCGGGCCTCGGTGTAGTGGCCGTTCTTTCCTCCTTCGGTGATAGTCGCGTTGGATGAAGCAAACAATTTTTGTGTGAAGAGGTTGTTTGCGTTGTCAATGCGGACTCGGCCTGAAACGCTCAGGAAGTCAAGGATGTCATAGTTTGCCGAAATCGAGAGCATATAACGCTTTTTGTCGTTGTTGCGGAGATTTCGGTAGTTTATCCAATAGGGGTTCTGCATGCGCAGATCTCCGACAAGGTCTTCGTTCCAGAATTGTTCCATCAATTTTGTTCCCGAATTGTATCGCTCGAAACTGCGATAGACATCAAAATCATTTCCTCGGGGAAAAAGGTATGCTGGCACCAGAGGATTGGAATAGACTCCCTGATTGGTCATGTTCTGGTCTTTCTGGATGATGTAGCTCGCAGAGGCGTCAAGTCTGAGTCGATCTTTAAGGAAATAACTTGTGTTCCTGAATGTGAAATTGTAACGGTCGTATTTATTGTTCGGGATTATTCCGTCGGAGTTGACGGCCGCAGCAGAGAAGTAGGTCTGGTTGCGGTCGGTGCCTCCGCTGATGGAGAAGGCATTGGTGTACGTGTGTCCCGTTTTAAAATATTTTTGTGGGGAGTAGTTATAGCGTGATTCTTCGGGAATATATGAGCCCCAGCTGTAAATTCCGCTGGATCCGGAGGTTCCGTTAAGTCCTGTTCCGTAACTTGTCTGAAACTCAGGTAGGATGAATGGGTCAAGAAATTCGGTATTGCTTGAAAAGGAGGCCTTTAATTTTCCTGATTCTCCTTTCTTTGTAGTTATCATAACAGCGCCGTTTGCAGCCTGCGACCCGTAAAGTGCGGCTGCAGCAGCACCGGTGAGGACGGAGATGCTCTGGATGTCCTCTGGGTTAAGGTCGGCGATGGACTCTGTGGCTCCTTTGGAGTCGAATTCTGTTCCGCCGCCACCACCGAAATTGTACATCGGAACGCCATCAATGACATAGAGGGCATTGGACGACTGGCTGATGGACTTGTTTCCACGAAGTACAACCTTTGATGCTCCGCCTACTCCTGATGAGGATGTGTTGATGGCAACACCGGCCACTTTTCCTGCAAGGGAGTTGATGAAATTGGCATCCTTTACAGATGTAAGCAGCTCGGCATTGACCTCCTGGACATTGTAACTCAGGGCCTTCTGGTCGCGGCGTATGCCAAGGGCGGTGACTACAGTACCTTCCAAGGCTACACTTTCTTCTTGGAGCACGATACTGAATACGGTACGTGTGCCGACAGTGATGCTTTTGGTTTCGTATCCCAGACAGTTGATGTCAAGGACACCGTCATTACCGACCACAGTCAGGGAGAACTTTCCGTCAAGATCGGTCATCGTGCCGTTGGACGTGCCGTGCTCCATGACTGTCGCTCCAGGAACAGGTAGCCCGGATGCATCAAGCACGGTTCCGCTCAACGTCGTTTTCTTGATTTTTGAGATGTAGATTTGGGTTCCGTCAATCTTGTATCGGACGCCAAACGGTGTAAAAAGTGTTTTGCAGGTGTTTTCTATTGTCTCATTTTTCACGGAAACGCTTACTGTCAGTGACAAGTCCACTCCTTGATTGAAAAACAGGTAACTTGATTGTTCTTCAATTTCAGCCAATGCTTTCTTTAGAGCGATATTTTTAAGTTCCAGCGTTATTCTTGCAGTGTTCTGCGCTCTTGCTTCAAGATTGACAGCAAGGAACGACAACAGAATAAGACAGAACACTCTGCCGTGTTGCAGAATACTGAGTTTATTCATACTTTTGTGTAATTATTGGTAATAAGTCCTGTGTATTAATGTGGCTTGTTGCTTTGCCTGCGGAGCTGATCACCCGCAGGCTTTATCGTGCCGTGTGGTTCTATATGCCGTGTTATGTCATGATCATTGATCTATGTGGTTTTTTCTTTTCGTTGCGGTTATCTATCTCAGATAGATTGTATTCGTCTTGCTGTCTTTATAGTATGTGAAGTCGATACCGCCTTTTCTTATTGTTCCTAGAGCATTGTCAATGCCGTCACTGATGCGTAATTTGCCGTTGTCAAAAATAGGCCCAGAAGTTATCTTGTGATCAAGAACGATATTGACACCAAACGCATTCTCGAATTTTTTCATCAACTGCCCGAAGTCCAACCCGCTGATGTCAATGAATCCTTTTGTCCAGATGATGTCATCATCAGATTCCTGTTTGGAAAGGACAAGATGTCTGTCAGTTATGGTTACTTTCTCGTTCGGGTGCATAACGATTTGTTCCCCAGGCTGAAGTGTATTTGATAGTCGTATCGAGCCTTTAATAAGAGTTGCTGAGAATTCTCCGGTCTCCGAGTCGGCATTCACGTTGAACTCAGTTCCCAGCACCACGATGTCTGATGCGAAAGTCTTTACGATGAAGGGTTTCTCTGCGTTATGTGATACCTCAAAATATGCCTCTCCTTCGAGGTGCACTTCCCGTCTATCCTTGGCGAACGTCATCGGATAAGTGAGTTTTGCTCCTGAGTTCAGTCTTATGGTAGTCCCGTCTGCAAATGTGTAGTCCATACTTTTGCCGGCAGGCACCGATATGCTCGCCAGGGTGTTTTCCAGTCTGGTCTCATATTTGGCATTGAACATATGGAAACTGATGAGGCAGAACAAAAGGACCGCTGCAACATTTCCGGCTGCTATCCATATGAAGCGGTTAGTGCGTCTCTTCTTTTTGGTGGCTTCTGGAATGTCTCCATTGAGCAACTCAATTGGTGCGCTCAGCAGGAACGCTTCATGAAGTTCCCTTGCGTTGTTATATGTCTCCTTGTGCTCGTCGTTTTCATCCAGCCATTCGCAAATGGAGGATTCTTCCTCTTTGCTAGTGTCATTGTTGAAAAACCTGAAAAGCAGGTCTGCATCGACCTTGCTGCATTTCTTTTTTTGTATCATAGTTGTTGTCGTTTTCCGTGTTATATTATCTAGACAATCGGAGTGGTGGTTTTGCTAGCAAAAAAATCAACTTTTTGAAAAATATAGTTATCTTCGTAGAGAATTCGAAGATAGATAGTCAATTGAGCTGTGCCTATAACTGATAAGCATATTATAACCCAAGAGGAGATTCTTTCATTGTTCAATGAGAAGAAACGTTATATCTGCATTGCGGACAGTTATGTAAAAGACACGGTTGTCGCTGAGGAAATGGTTTCCCAATGTCTGTTTCAGTTGATGCTGTCCAAAGACAGCCAATATGTGCATAGCCCTAAGACTTTTTTCGCGACAGTTATCAAGAACAGGTGCCTGAACTACCTCAAGAAAAAAAGGAGGGAGTGTGGTTTTGAGCAGTTAGACAGTCGGTGTGTCTGGATGGATGCGGATATTGAGAGATTATCTTCTTCTGGCTGCAGGGAGGTCAAGATTGATATTCTGGACTTGCTGGAAAAATGCCGGAAACAGATGCCTGAACTTACTTATGAAGTGTTCATGGCCAGACGTATAGACAAGAAGTCATATAAGGAACTCGCAGAAATGTTCAAGATGCCTGAAACTACCGTTCACTTTGAGATATATAAGGCTTCACGGATTTTCCGCCGGGAGTTCAAGGACTATCGTGTTTTCAGTTTCGCGATTTTTCTGGCTTCTTTTATTTCATAGACAAGTCATTTGTTGTCGGACGGGTTCAATTCGGCTTTCCTCATCTGGATTGCAGTGAAGATTTTAGCGGAAGGCGTGTTCTTTATTAGTTACGACAACGATGGCATAGAAACTGCGAGGCTTCAGTTATACACGCTGGAATATTTGGGCTTCCCAGTGACGGGAATTACCATCGTGGTGGTCGTCGATAAAAGTTCAGACCGGTTCAAGGAACTGACTACGATTGGCGTAGCCTCCTCTTCTATTATCCTTGAAATTCTTCTACTACATTGGATGTATTCTGGAAAAACATAACATAGTAGATAGGCATATATATAATTCCATTCTTAACATACACATTCCGCTCATTGGATAGCACATAGGCTTTGTTTATGTTATAGTCATCATTTGACACGAACTTATCCAATGCACTATGAACTGAATAATCTTTTCCGGACTTTACCTCTATTGGAATATTTGACAGATTGTCGGTATCATCAATCAAATAATCAACCTCCCCGTTTTTCTTGTTGTCGTAATAGTATAAATCGTATCCGTGTGCCTTCAACTCCTGAGCTACGACTGTCTCATAGACAGAGCCGAGATTAATACTCTTTATATCAGACATTACAGCCTTGATATTGTTACGATAAAATATGCCGGACAGAATTCCGACATCATTCATATATAGTTTTAATAAGTTCTTACCACTATTCTCCACCAAGGGATATGTTGGTGTACTGATTGCTTTTACCTCCAATGTTATGCCGGAAGAGATAAGATAGTCAAACTCATCCAGATAATCATTACTTCTTTTCCACTTTTTGTCTTCGATATCCTTGATGACGACTCTCTTCTTTTTATTCTCAAGGTTTGATGGAATCATATCAAAGATGCGGCGTATCTTCAATTTCTTATCATGTTCCTCCTCGTATTTAGTGGCGTCAACACCATATAAATCATGAACTTCTTTCTGAATAGAGCGGAATTCTACTACATTACGACTTGCTACGAATATCTCAACAGCTTTCGGTAGACCACCTACCAACAGATATTTTTTAAAGAGGTCCATAAGTTTGTTGTGCATCGCTTCCGACAAGGCCTCCTGCTTATGGAAACTCTCTTTCATGGAATCTATAGCAAATTCTCCTACACCATTAGCATATAGGAATTCTTCAAAATCCATTGGATACATATGTTGAATATCCAAACTTCCCATTGGAACGGATTGAGTATTCTTCAAAGTTACTCCAAGCAGAGAACCGCTGGCAATATAAGTGAACTTCTTCTCTTTCATCAAGAATTTTACAAGAGTCAGAAGATGATCATAGGCTTGTATCTCGTCGAGGAATACAAGAGTATTTTCCCGTTGCTTCATCTTATCGCCGGCCACAACACTCAATGCCATATAAAAGTCCTTCGTGGTTTTTGCGTCTGCAAAAACCCGGTCTCCCAATTTATCTTCTTCCATATTGATCTCAATATAGTTGGGGAACATCATTTCACCCACATGGCGGATGATGTATGACTTGCCTATCTGTCGAGCTCCATCAATCAACAGCATCCTGTCCGAATCCGATGATAGATATTCTTCAATCCGTGTTGCGATTTTTCTGAATAACATATTACTGCCTGTTTAGTAATGCAAATATATACATTTTCAAGACATAAACTGCGTTTTCCTATAAAAGATTCATCGGATATACTGCGTTTTCCTATAAAATAAAGCCCAAAATCACTACGTTTTCCTATGATTATCAACTTTCGAGCAGGTGCGAACCTTAATTTGCACAATAACTCTTATATTTGCGAAACATTATTTTATTGTCGTAATGAAAATTAAAGCATTGTTCCCGGGGTCTTTCGACCCGTTTACTGCAGGACATCTGAATATATTGAAAAGGGCATTGACAATGTTCGACGAAGTGGTCGTGGCTGTCGGAATCAATCAGGACAAACGCGGCTTTTTCGATATGGACAAGCGTATCGACATCATCAGTCAGGCAGTCAAAGGGCTTGAGGGGGTGAGCATCATAAAGTATGACAACCTCACCATAGATGCTTGTCACCAGCTCGGCATCAGGCACATCGTGCGCGGTGTCAGGAATATGATCGATTTCGAGACGGAGCGTTCCATAGCAGACGCGAACAGGAAACTGGCGCCTGAAATCGAGACCATCATCATCCCGACCGCACAGGAGTTTGCACATATCTCTTCTTCAGCGGTACGTGATATCCTGAAACATCATGGCGACACCTCTCTTTTCCTTCCGGACGGAGTGGTTCTGCCGGAAGCATGAACCATATGAAACTCAAGTCGTTGCATATTCTGCTGGCGGCATTGGCCTTTACCTGGTCAGTGCTTGCGGGCGCACAGCAGACTCCGGATTCCGCTTCGTTTGCCGCATTGGGCGCGAAGCTGGATTCATATATGGAGGCAATGGCTCCTCTGAGTGTGCAGGAACAGGAGAAGGAATGCACGTTTCTGATAGAAAGCTGCACGGATTCTCTTGTGCGTCAATATGTTGCGCTGAAGCTGTACTCATCTTACATCAGTTCGGACGTGATGGGAGTCGAGGCCGTGGCCATAGACATAGCGGACAATTGGTTCTTTAACGGAAAGATCCGGATGAAGAATGACATAGACCTGATGAATGCCAGGATTTATGCTGAATTCAACAGGCGTTCGCTGGTGGGGAAGCAGGCCGAAGATCTGACTTTATATACGGCAGAGGGGGATTCTCTGAGCTTTTTCGGCGGAGAGGGGCTGAGGCGGCGTTATTCGGTGCTGTACTTCTATGACACCGGCTGCACGGAATGCCTCTTCCAGTCTGTTATGCTTCGGACTTTTCTTGCTTCAACTCATTGGTCTCTCGATGTTTACGCGGTCTATACCGGAGCGGACAGCCTTGCCTGGCAGACTTATCGTAACAGGCGTATGTATGAGGGCTCGGCCAATGTCAGCGTGACCAATCTGTGGGACCCGTCGCTGAACTCTGATTTCCAGCGGAAATACGGCGTGCTCAAGACTCCCCAGATGTTTCTCATCGGTAAGGATGGTGTGATTATGGGCCGGAAACTGGATGTGCCCGCGCTTGAGTCAATGCTGGCAAATATCTATGCTTCAGATGATTACGTTTTCGGTAGTGAGAAGTCAATGTCCTTGCTCGAAAAGATATTCGGCAGTCTGGGCGATGATTTCGAGGTGCAGGACGTGAATGCTCTTACGGACAGGATCGCTTCGCAGTCGTTGCCTGACGTGGCAGTTTTTAAGGAGACTGTCGGGGATATGTTCTACTGGCTGTCATACCAGGAGGACGGCCGCTACAAGGAGGCGGAAAAATACGTCATTGACAAGTATATCTTGTCACGGCCTGACATCTGGGATACTGCAGCGGATACTGTCAATGTCATCGGCTACGCTCGCACGATGTCGGATATGCTGTCCAGGTCGCTGCCGGGCACGCTTGTGCCGGACTTGAGGATTTATGGGACAATGGCCTCTGGCGGAGTCCCGGAATCCATCTTGGAGGCGTCCGGGCTTGAGTCCGGGAAGGTAAAGGTCCGTGCAAGAGCCCGCGTCTGGAATATACGTCGTCTGCCTTCCGGGACATATGTGTTCTTTTTCGATACCAAATGCCAGCATTGCAGGGAGTCGCTAATGGCATTGACAAAACTGATGTCGGCCGACCGAAGGATGAAGGTCCTGTTCGTAACTCCTTACGACGGTTCTGCAAGTGGCAAGGTCGTATCAGCGAAAGAAGATCTGCTTGATGCATTTGACTTGCAGATCCTTCCGATGACGGTGAAGGTAGGGGAGAAGGGGATTGTGCAGGAAAGATATGTGGATTTTGTCCGGCTTGCGGCGAAGGCTTTGGACAAGGAATTGCTTGACAAATAGATCATGGTGAATTATACAAGATTATTGATGGCCGCCATTGTACTGGCGAACGTGACAGGTGCTGCGGCATTTGACATGGGGTCTGCATTGACCCAAACCCCTGATACTACGGGGATTTATGACGGAAGAGCTGACAGTCTGGATGCGACTGTGTTCGTGGGCCGGCAGAACGGTAATTATCTTTCACGGGGAAAGGAACTCCGTACCGAGGTGATTTCCTCTGCAGGTCTGAAGAAAATGGCGTGCTGCAACCTTGCGGAAAGCTTCGAAAACTCGGCCAGTGTTACGGTCGGATATTCGGATGCCGTTACCGGTGCCAGGCAGATCAGGCTCCTGGGCCTCAGCGGAATATATACTCAGATGCTGGACGAGAACCGTCCGTCCATGCGCGGGCTTGCTGCTCCGTTCGGACTGTCCTATGTGCCTGGCCAATGGCTTGAAAGCATACAGGTCTCCAAGGGCCTTTCATCCGTGAACAACGGCGCGGAATCCATTACAGGCCAGATAAATATGGAATACCGCAAGCCGACTGACGAAAAGCCGCTTTTCCTGAATGCGTCAGTGATGAATGACACGAAGACTGATTTCAATGTCGCCTCATCCCTGCAGATGGGGGAGAAGTGGAGCACCGTGCTGCTCGGTCATGTGTCCGGAAATTTCCGCACATTCGACCACAACCATGACGGCTTCATGGATGACCCCGAGATGTTTCAGGTCAATGTCGCCAACCGCTGGCTCTATTACGGGCCTACCGGTGTGCAGGTCCGCTTCGGTCTGCGTGCTCTCCAGGATATGCGCAAGGGCGGACAGTCGGGATATGACTACAAGAAATATACATTGGCCTCCACTTCGCCGTGGGGCTCTGATATCATTAACCGTCAGCTGAATACGTATGTGAAGGTCGGTGTGCCGATCAGTGAGGACAATGCGAAGAACATCGCTTTCGTGGCCGACTATACGCTTACGGACATGAATCTCCGGGCAGGAGCGTCCAAGTATCTGGCCACACAGAATTCCGGTTTCTTCAATGTGCTTTTCCAGGATGAAATCAATGATTCCCACAAGTTTACGCTGGCTCTCGGCGGTACGGCTGACTGGTTCGCGGAAGATTTCATGCGCAAGGTTGCGGCTCAGAAACTGGAGCCGGGTAAGAAATCCGACGCTTTCTACAATGCCGGCATTTCCGGAGAATACACATTCCACGCAGGCGATAAGTTTTCTTCGATTGTCGGACTTCGCGGTGACTGGTTCAATGGAGAAGGGTTCAAGGCCGTTCCTCGTCTGACATTGAAATACAGCCCGTTGGAACAGATTGTCCTGAGGGCGAATGGCGGTCGTGGACTCAGGCGAGCGTTGCCTGTCATTGACAATATCGGCGTCCTTTCCACCGGCAAGTCATTTACCGGAGCGTATTCTGAACATCTTCTGGAGGATGCGTGGACTTTCGGTGGCAATGCCACCTTCTATCTGCCTTTCGGGGCTTCGGATGACACGTATTTGAGTTTCGACTATTTCGGGACTCGTTTTGCGGAGCAGATGGTGGTCGATTATGAGCATGGACTCAATGCCATCGACTTTTATGCCCTTGGTGGAAAACGCTCATTTTCAGATAATTATCAGATTGATTTCAATGTTGAGGCTTTCAAGAGATTTACGGTTTCCGCTACATTCCGTTATACGGATGCCAAGGTGGAACTGGAAGGACGCGGTCTTGTGGAACGGCCGATGACGAGCCGCTACAAGGGAGTGTTGAACCTGCAATATGCCACAAATCTGAACAAGTGGATTTTCGATTTCACGGCTTCTGTCAATGGCAAGGCACGTGTCTATGAATTTATGAAGGATCTGCGTGGAGATGACGGCAAACTTCTGTATGCTAGTGGTTATACTCCGGCGTATCCGCTTCTGTATCTTCAGGTTACCAAGCGTTTCAAGGGCGTGGACCTGTATCTCGGAGCGGAAAATCTTACCAACTTCAGGCAGAAGAACGTGATAATCGGCACGTCTGTTGATGGTATGTCCTCTCATGTGGATGCATCGCGTCCGGATTTCGACGCGAGTGCTGTCTGGGGACCGATTATGGGAACGAAGTTTTATCTTGGCGTAAGGTTTACGCTTTGGAAATAATATGTTTATATGGGAAAATTGATTTATGCTGCTGTAGTTGCAGCAATGCTTCCTCTGTCAATGACTGTTGCTGAGCCTGTCTTGGCCAATGTTATGGAAGCTGCTCCTAAAAAGGAGTTGAAGACTGTGGTCTTCAATGTCGGACTTCATTGTCAGAACTGTGTGAAGAAAGTTCAGGAGAACATTTCTTTCGAAAAGGGTGTCAAGTCATTGGATATCAATCTCGAAAAGAAAACTGTGACCATTACTTATGACGCGGCGAAGACTGATGAGGCCACATTGAAAAAGGCTATCGAGAAACTCGGCTACACTTGCGGCAAGCCGGAACAGAAATAGGCGAAACACGTTAGATAGCCTATACTTTGCAAATACTTTTGGCAAAAACGGAAAATAGTCCTATCTTTGCCGGGCTGAATTGAGGTATGGTGTAATGGCAGCACAAGTGATTTTGGTTCACTTAGTCCACGTTCGAGTCGTGGTATCTCAACATAAAAGGGCGTTTCGGAACAAATAGTTTTGAGACGCCTTTTTTGGTTTCACGCGAAACATATAGGCAGGCTAAGGCGGAAACCAACAGCTACCTGTGTGGCGACTGACGACATTGATAACACTTGAATTATGAGAGATATTTCTACACTTGCGGTCATGTTCATGGTATTGACCGGCTGCACCCATAATCTGTCATTGAAAATAACCGATATGGGCGCGATGGCTGACCCTGAATTTGACAATGCATTGATTATCAATGTGGCAATCGACAGCTGCAATCGCTCTGGAGGCGGAACGGTCGTCATTCCGGCAGGCCGTTTCTTGAGCAGTACCATATATCTGAAGGCAGGCGTGGAGCTGAGGCTGGAAAAGGACGCGGAACTCATGGCGTGCAGGGACATTGACTCTTACGGGCATTATGTGACGGATAAGGATATGTCAAGGTACGATACGGGAGTGGGGACTGCCAATCAGAATTGCGCTTCGGATACCATCTGGTCCCAGGCGCTTGTCATTGCGCGTCATGCTGACGGAGCAGCTATAACGGGATGCGGCAGAATTGACGGAGGCAGCATTCGAAATCCTCTCGGCGAGGAGGGAATGCGCGGGCCTCATACGGTGCTTGTCGCTGAAACGGCCGGTTTTACGATGTCGGGAATCAGCATTGACAATTCCTCAAACTACGCAGTTCTCGGCTATGAACTGACTGACTGCAAATTCAATGACCTTAGGATTACTGGTGGCTGGGACGGTATCCATATCAGAGGAGGGGAGAGTGTCAATGTGAGTGAGTGTGATTTTTCTACGGGAGATGACTGCATGGCCGGCGGTTATTGGCATAATATGGTGATTGACAGGTGCCGCTTCAATTCCTCGTGCAATGGTCTCCGTATGATCATGCCGTCTGAAGATGTTCGGATTTCCGACTGCGCGTTCATCGGCCCCGGACGTTCCCCGCATCTCACCAGATCTGACAAAGGCGGCGATATGCTCCATGCCATGGTTTTCGAGCCGGGCGGATGGGGCGACGCGCCTGGCACATTGTCGGGCATTTGCGTCAAGAATTGTGTTGCGAACAGTGTCTTGTCTCCGTTTTGCATGACATTGCAGGATGACAATCATTGCACAGATGTCACGATAGACGCTTACCGTGCCACCAACTGCCGCATGGCATTGTCAGTGAAAAGCTGGGGGAGCGCGTCTGCCGATAAGGTAACAATCTCTAATTCAGCATTTTCATTCATCGGTATCCCGGAGCCGGGACTTGGCAGAAAAATCGCGTCAATGCCTTTTGACCGGTGGCCTTGTTTCCCTTCTTACGGCGCGTATTTCCGCAATGTAGCAGATGTAGTCCTGGACGATGTCACCTTCTCCACCATCGGCCCCGATGACCGTGATGACATTTGCACCGACAATGTCACCCGCCTGAAACGGTAGCCTTTGAAAAAAGCAGTGGGAAAACCTTGTGTGCAGGTATCATTCCGGCAGCGGCATAGCCCGCTCTGCTCAGGTGCTTCGCAATTCGCCGCGGGCTATGCCGCTGTCCGGCTATGAACTGGTCCGTCCAGAGCTAACTTGCAATGACGAAAGTGCTTTCCTGTGTTTCCATTGACTATTGACGTTTGTAAACGCAAAGGTAGAGGCCGATCAGCTGCACGGCAAGACATAACTGCGGAGGCGCCTGTAAATTTTGGAACCAATGAGCATCCTCATAAAGCCACAAAAATCCTTATAATCTGTTGAGCCATTGATTGTTACGCTGATTTTAACTCACTATCCAATATGCTCACTCCCATAAAAAATCAGGGTGATGAGCATATTTGCATTTCACCCTAAACCTATATAATTGATTGTGTATCAATTTATTATATAGACATTCACAGACTTCTTGGGATGCTCATTGGTTCAGAATGGTAGGGATAGTGGGCTCCTGCGAGTATAGATCCAGACACACACGATGAAATATTATCGCTGCCTGAATCATTTGATAATGGATGAAAGAATCAAGGCGAGGTACATCAATCCGATGGTGGATTGGTCCTTCAAACAGCTCTTCGACGTTGCCGAATACGCCAGCCTGACGGGATGAGCGAAGCGAACCTCCGGCGGCCCACCAGCGACCGGGCGCATAAAAAAACGGCGGGACGCTGCCACGCTAACAGATTTTCTCCGACTCTATCCAGATGCGAAGCATAGGATCTGAGATGGTATATACGTTTCCGGTCTTGGTCACAAGGTCCTCAGACAAAAGATATTTCATGGCTGATTGTATCGAACTGGCGGACTTGAGCCTGTGTCGCTTTATAAATGCCGATGATGTTATGGATGTGGCCTCCTTTTCCTCTACGATTGCATAAAGCACCTCCTTCTGCTGTTCCGAAACATTTGACATCAACTCACGCAGACGCGACCCGTACTCGTGAATGTAGGACTTGCAGATGGACATGATATCGGTAACGGAGATACATCCTCCGTGCCCAGTATAGGCATAGGCATCGTGCAGAACCCTGTGGATATGCATTGTGACACCCTCAAACTTATCATATACGTGTGAAAACGCATCTGGAGATAACTGCTTTCCACCATTGCGGAACTGGAGTTCTGCGAATTCCCGATAGACATCCCTATCTATCGGATCAAGTGCAATAGATGTGGCGCTAAGATAAAACGGACGTTTCTCGGAAAAGAACATTTCGGACATTATTCTTCTTTCTGAACCCGCGAATATGAAATGCGTATTGGTCAATTTCTGAATTTTTCCACGCAGAAGCTCCTCCACGTTCTTTTCTGGATACCTGATTATCTGCTGAAACTCATCAATGGCAACAATACATGGCTTGTCGGTATTTTCTAGAAACTGGAAAATTTCATCAAGCGTGTATTGAGGTCGCTCGATATCTCCAAGCTTAATGTCAAATGTCGGCGACGCCAACACGGGATCATACCCGAAACTCGCCGACAAAGACCTCAATGCGGCAGCAAACGATTTCATCATTCTTTCGCTCCGACTGGCAACGGCACGAAAACTGACATTGCCAAGCTCCTGGACAAATTCCTTGAGCGATGCCGTATGCAGAATATCAATGGAGATTTCATAGTAGTTCTGCCTTATGCGCTCTACGTCGAAGCAATGATTGATCAGTCCGGTCTTGCCGATGCGCCGTCTTGCCGTAAGCACAATGTTCTCCTGATTGTCAATGCATTTGAGAATGTTTTCCGTTTCGGCAACCCTGTCGCAGAAATACTGCTCAGGAATCCGGCTTGTCAAAATAAAGGGATTCGTTTCCATATTCACGTGTTTTATACAAATATAATTATTTTTATGAAATTATGCTAATAAAATAATCGTTGTACCAACAACTCGGGCGTGGCCGCGTCCCGCCGCTGGCTAGAACTATTGGCATTTTGCCGATAATCCATTATATTTGCGAAAAAGTGACGTTATAACGTGAGTTTTATGAAGCTGAAATTGTATCATGGCTCTGCCAATATCATAGAAAAACCGGAATTCGGACTTGGAAATGCGAAGAACGATTACGGTTTGGGATTTTATTGCACTGAACATATTGAACTGGCCAAGGAATGGGCTTGCGCTGAAAATCGGGACGGCTTCGCCAATGAGTATGAATTGGAAATGGACGGATTGACCATATTGAACTTGTCGGAAGCTGAGTATCATATACTTAACTGGCTTGCGATTTTGTTGGAAAACCGGACATTTGTAATAGAACGAGGACTCCCGTCGGCAGCAAAAGAATACATCCTTTCGGAATTCCTTCCCGACTACAAGAAGGCAGATGTGATACGCGGCTACAGAGCCGATGATTCCTACTTCTCATTCGCATCTGCTTTCTTGAACAACACGATTTCACTGGAGCAACTGGGGAAAGCCATGAAATTGGGGAAACTGGGAGAGCAAGTGGTCGTTAAGAGCCGGAATGCCTTTGAACAACTTGAGTATTCCCGTGCTGTCCTTGCAGACAATCGGACCTATTACCCGAAAAAGTCTGCACGTGACAGGACTGCACGTGACACGTTCAGAAGCGAAAGAGAGAAAACAGTGTTGGACGGCACATATGTTATTGACATTGTAAGAAATAATTGGAAGAATGATGATCCGCGCTTACGATAAAACTTATTTGGAAGATGCAATGCTGAATCTGGCAGTGGCTCTGGATTATGGCTCTATTGCATGTGCCGGAGGCATCGATGAGTTTTATGACAGGATGCTTGCCGGAAATGTGATACGCCAATTCGAGAAAGGCAATCCGAAATACGTTTCCGGTTTGTCCGGCATTGAATTGGGGAAAAAGATTATTGAAAGCACAGGCGGCCGTGCCAGGGACTATAACTATGTGCTTGATGACCGTTCTGCCATTTTCTGGACAGGCTGGGTGCTGGCGTATCTTCAGTGGTACACCAATGTCCCATTTGAATCTCTGAATACAAAAGGTATTGATGTCCATAGCGTTATGGATATGTATCCTACATTTCATGAGGCTGACATAAGCAAGTTCGTGTCTTCGGCATTGAAAATAATGTCAAATTCCGAAACGGATGTTTCCCCTCTGAAGCGCCAGCGCAAGTCCGCCGGATTTACTCAGCAGGAACTCGCCGAGCGGTCCGGTGTATCATTGAGGATGATCCGTGCCTACGAACAGAACAAGCAGGACATTTCCAAGGCAGAAGCTGCCGCAGTGCTGAATCTCGCTTCCGTACTTGGCTGTTCACCATATACACTGTTGCGCGACCTGTAAACCACTGAGTAATAGAGGTTTAGGCATTTTCAGAGTTGTGAAAACCATAACTCTGATTTTGGTTAAATGCTTGATGCACAGCTATTTGCAGGGTGCGCCAATAACACCGGCCTTGTGAATGGAGGCAGGCGCCAGCCTGACGGGATGAGCGAAGCGAACCTCAGGCGGCCCACCACCCACCGGGCTTGTAAAAAAAATCATTGAAAAGGTGAAATTTTACGAATTTGGTAGAAAATTTATCGTTATTCGTAAAAAAAGTTTTTATATTAGCGGAAACAACCTGGGACATTGCCCCGAAACATTATTAACTATGATTACAGAATGGTGGACTTCGCTTGACTTGTTCATGAAGATTCTATGGTGCATCGCCACAGCCACTTCATTGACTTTTATTATCCAGAGCATACTTACATTTGTCGGCATTGACTCGGACACCGACTTGGGCGGCGACATTGACCCGGATTTCGGCGGTGGCCTGGATATGCATCCGGACTTTGACGGGGATCCTTCGATGAACCTATTCACATTCAGGAACTTGGTGAATTTCTTCCTCGGGTTCAGCTGGACTGCCATACTGATGCATGGCAAGTTCGGTTCTGAAGCATTGGTCCTGCTTCTGGCGTTCGTTGTCGGCGTGGCCCTTGTCACTGTCGTGATGCTGATGTTCAAGTGGCTGGCCGGAATGCAGCAGTCGGGAAATATCAATGTCTATAAATCTGCGGTCGGATGTCACGGAAAGGTCTATCTGACTATTCCGGGGGAGAGACACGGAACTGGCAAAGTGCAGATTACCATCAATGGCGCCGTGCGTGAATATGATGCCGTAACTGACTGTGATTCAATTCCTACCGGAGCTCAGATAAAGGTCGTGGAAGTAGTGGATTCCAGTACATTGCTCGTGGAACCCTTGGAGCCACTTATAATTTGACACTATAATAATACCTAATTCATTGTGATATGGAAATAATTATCATCATTGCGATTGCGGTAGTCGTGCTCATCGTCACATTGTCCGCAATACTCCACCGCTACAAGCGTTGTCCGTCTGACAAGATTCTCGTAATCTACGGAAAGACAGGAAGAAACAAGAACGGAGGTGCTTCATCTGCCAAGTGTATTCACGGAGGGGCGTCGTTCATCTGGCCTGTTTTCCAGAGCTACTCTTTCCTGGATCTTACTCCGATTTCCATCGAATGCAATCTTACCAATGCGCTCAGCAAGCAGAATATCCGTGTGGATGTGCCTTGCCGCTTCACCGTCGGTATCTCCACTGAGCCTGACAATATGACCAATGCAGCTGAACGTCTGCTCGGTCTCACCATCGAGAATATCCAGAACATCGCCACCGATATCCTCTTCGGACAGCTCAGGCTCGTCATCGCGACCATGGACATCGAGGAGATCAACTCCGACCGCGACAAGTTCCTCGCCAATGTCAGTACCAATGTCGAGGCAGAGCTCCGCAAGATCGGTCTGAAGCTTATCAATGTGAATGTAACCGATATCCGCGACGAGTCCGGCTACATCGAGGCTCTCGGAAAGGAGGCAGCTGCCAAGGCTATCAATGATGCCAAGAAGAGCGTTGCCGAGCAGAACCGTTTCGGTGAGATCGGTAAGGCAGAGGCTGACAGGGACAAGGATATCCGCATTGCCGAGACTGTCCGCGACACTAGAATTTCTACTGCTGATGCCAATGCAAAGGCAGTCGAAGGTGAGAACAATTCCAAGATTGCAATCGCCAATTCAGATGCGGTCAGACGTGAAAAGGAGGCTGAAGCTGCAAGAATTGCGATAGCAGCGGAAAAGGTCCAGGCCGCTATGGCGATGGAAGAGGCATATAAGGCAGAGCAGAGTGCCGAGCTTGCGCGTGCTGCCAGAGAGCAGGCTACCCAGCAGGCTAACATTGTGGTTCCTGCCCAGATTGAGAAGGAAAAGGCCATCATTGACGCCGAGGCCGAAGCAGAAAAGCTGCGCAGGACGGCTCAGGGTGAGGCTGATGCGATTTACGCGAAGATGGCTGCCCAGGCGAAGGGTATCGAAGAAATTCTTACCAAGCAGGCTGATGGTTTCCAGAGGCTTGTCAATGCTGCTGAAGGTGATGCACAGAAGGCTGTGCTCATGCTTATCGCGGATAAGCTTCCTGAACTTGTCAAGACTCAGGTCGAGGCCGTCAAGGGCATCAAGATCGACAAGGTTACCGTCTGGGACGGAAACGGCAAGTGTGACGGCAAGACGTCCACTGCCAATTTCATCTCCGGTATGATGCAGTCTGTTCCGCCGCTTGACGAGCTGTTCAAGATGGCAGGTATGAATCTTCCGAGCTATCTCAAGGGAGCAGAAGTAAAGCCACAGTCTCCGGCAGAAGGGGAGGCTACTGAATAACGATTATGCCTATTACAGTTAACATAGATGTAATGTTGGCTCGCAGGAAGATGTCGAGCGGAGAACTGGCTGAGAAAGTCGGTATCTCCGCCACGAATCTTTCCATTCTTAAGACAGGCAAGGCCAAGGCGGTGCGTTTCTCTACTCTGGAGGCCCTCTGCCGCGCCCTCGACTGTCAGCCCGGCGACATTCTCGAATATGTCCCGGAGGACTAGCCGATATTGTCCCACATAAAAGTGGACGTATGTTATTGTTTTTAATTCAATTATGATGAAAGGTTTATTGGTTACTGCACTTTTCGCGGTTTCAGCGCTGTCAGCATCGTCGGATGCGCCGCCGCAACTTCGCGAGGACAATATTCCAGAGGTCGTGGCAGCCATGACGCCGGAAGAGAAGTGCACCCTTATAATCGGCGGAAGAGCTGCCAGTTTCAATGGAATCGGCTTTACCAACACCGGCGTTCCGGGAGCGGCAGGCGTGATCAACGGCATTCCCCGACTCGGCATTCCTACAGTAGTCCTTGCTGACGGTCCTGCCGGCCTTCGCATTGCACCAAAACGAAAAGGCGATACCCGTACATTCTATTGTACCGGTTATCCGATTGCCACAATGCTTTCTTCCACATGGAATCCCGAGCTCGTCGAGGAAGCCGGAAGGAATATGGGCAATGAAGTCCTCGAATATGGTGTGGACATTCTGCTTGCACCGGGTGCGAATATCCACAGGAATCCGCTCTGCGGAAGGAATTTCGAGTACTATTCCGAAGACCCGCTTCTGTCAGGCAAAATGGCTGCGGCAATGATCAACGGAATCGAGTCCAACGGAGTGGGAACCTCGCTGAAGCATTTCGCCGTCAATAATCAGGAGCTTAACCGTCTGGCCAACAATGCAATTGTGTCCGAGCGTGCGCTAAGGGAAATCTATCTCAAGAACTTCGAGATAGCTGTCCGCGAGTCACAGCCGTGGACCATCATGACATCATACAACTTCATCAACGGGGAACATGCCGCCGAGAGCAAGAGGCTCCTGACTGATATCCTTCGTGGTGAATGGGGATTCGAAGGTGCGGTGATGACCGACTGGAACGGCGGCTACGATGACGCTGCCATAGTCCGCGCCGGAAACGAGATGATACAGCCTGGACGTGACTCTCGCTATATCAATCTCCTGAACGCCATCAAGGACGGCAGCCTGAGCATGGACGACGTGGACAGGACAGTGACCAGAATCCTCAAACTGGTCATCAACACTCCGAAGTTCAAGGGTTACGAACCGTCAGAGGCGCCAGATCTCAAAGCCCACGCCAAGGTGTGCAAAAAGGTTGCTGATGAGGGAGTTGTGCTCTTGAAAAACAATTCCGCAGCACTGCCGATGTCCAAGGACAATGAAATAGCGCTCTTCGGCATAACATCTTATGATTTCATCGCAGGCGGTACCGGTTCCGGTGACGTGAACAGGCCTTATGTGGTGGACCTCATGAGCGGACTGTCCAATGCCGGTTTCCGTCTTGAGCCTGAACTGGATGCCTTCTACAAGGATTATATGAAGGCGGAAGCGTTGAGATGCAAGACGATGAACGAGGGCAGAAAGTGGTTCGTTGACAGGGAAAGGGCAATCGAGGTAGTACCTGAAGACCTCATTGTCAAGTCTGCCGCCAATGCCGATGACGCCGTGATTACGATCGGCCGTGTCTTCGGTGAAGGAAAGGACAGGGACTACTATCACAGCTATCTCCTTTCTGACAGGGAGAAGGACTTGATTTCCAAAGTCTCCGAAGCGTTCCATGCGGAGGGCAAGAAAGTGACGGTCATTCTCAATGTCGGCGGACTTGTGGAGATGACGTCATGGCAGGACAATGTGGATGCAGTCGTATTGTGCTGGCAGCCTGGACAGGAAGGCGGCAATACCGTGGCATCCGTCCTGAGCGGCGAGGTAAATCCGAGCGGACATCTTCCTGCGACAATTTCTACGGAGTATGCGCTGGAGCCGACAGCAAAGAATTTCCCTCAGGTTTTTGCCGACAAGCCGTTCAACTATTCATACTATCGTCAGCTGACCGACAGAAAACTTCCGTTGCACACCGTCAGGAACATTGACTTTACCGAGTATGAGGAAGGCATCTATGTGGGCTACAGGTATTTCAATACATTTGCTCCTAAAGCTGTGGCCTATCCTTTCGGATTCGGACTTAGCTATACCACATTTGATTTCAAGGATATGAAGGTCGAGTCTGCCGGAGACGGCTGGGATGTACAGGTGACAGTGACAAATACCGGAAAGGTCAATGGAAAAGACGTCGTACAGCTTTATGTGAGAGCCCCGAAGGGTGAACTTGACAAGCCTGAGAGAGAACTGAAAGGCTTTGCCAAAACCAAAGAACTCGCTCCTGGTGAGAGCTGTACTGTGACGATCCATATTGCTGAAAGCAGTCTCGCTTCATATAACGAGAAAACGTCCAGCTGGGAAACCGATCCCGGAAAATATCTTTTCATGGCATCAAAGGACGCGTCCGACTGCCAGTTGAAGAAAGCCGTAAAGGTATCAGGGACAGCCAGATGACGGGGACGCTGTCCATATGACGTGGGCTCTGGCAATCCTCAGTTGATAAAAAACACCTGATGCAATTTCCTGCACCAGGTGTTTTTCAAATTATGCGGGAAGCTTTACAGCGTCCTCTTGATCTCGACAATCTGGAATGCCTCGATGACATCGCCAGGCTTGATATCATTGTACTTGTCGATACCGATACCGCATTCCATTCCGCTCATGACCTCTTTTGCGTCATCCTTGCCGCGCTTGAGAGATGAAAGCTCACCGGTATAGACCACGATGCCGTCACGGATAAGACGTACCTTGCTCTTGGCAGTCATCTTGCCGTCCTTGACAAGACAGCCGGCAATCGTTCCGACCTTGGAAATGTGGAAAGTCTGCTTAACCTCTGCAGTTGCAGTAACTTCCTCCTTCTTCTCAGGCTCAAGCATACCCTCGATACCGTCAGTAACCTCATTGATGGCATCGTAGATGATGGAGTAGAGACGGATTTCGATGCCCTCTTTCTCTGCGAGGTTTCTTGCATCAGCAGAAGGACGTACCTGGAAACCGATGATGATCGCATCGGATGCAGTGGCCAGCATGACATCGGACTCGGAGATTGCGCCCACTGACTTGTGGATGACATTGACACGAACCTCTTCGGTAGAGAGTTTGATCAATGAATCTGAGAGTGCCTCCACTGAACCGTCCACGTCACCCTTGACGATGATATTGAGTTCCTTGAAGTTTCCAATGGCGATACGGCGACCGATTTCCTCGAGAGTCATATGCTTCTGGGTCTTGATGCCCTGGATTCGGATAAGCTGCTCGCGCTTGTTGGCGATGGCCTTGGCCTCCTTCTCGTCGTTCATGATATTGAACTTGTCACCGGCGCTCGGCGCTCCGTTGAGACCGAGAATGGAAACTGGAGTTGAAGGACCGGCTGTCTCGACCTTCTGTCCACGCTCATTGAACATGGCCTTTACACGTCCGTAGTAGCATCCGCTGAGCATCATGTCGCCGGTGTGGACTGTTCCGTCCTGCACAAGGATTGTCGCCAAGTATCCGCGGCCCTTGTCCAGAGACGACTCGATGACTGTACCGACGCCAAGTTTCTTAGGGTTCGCCTTGAGGTCCATGAGGTCAGTTTCGAGAAGGACTTTCTCGAGGAGTTTATCCACATTGAGACCCTTCTTGGCCGAAATCTCCTGGCACTGGTATTTTCCACCCCAATCTTCTACGAGAATGTTCATCTGAGCGAGCTGCTGGCGGATTCTCTCCGGCTGAGCGCCCGGTTTGTCTATCTTGTTGATAGCGAATACCATAGGAACGCCTGCCGCCTGTGCGTGGTTGATGGCCTCGACTGTCTGTGGCATGACCGCGTCATCGGCGGCGATAATGATGATCGCCAGGTCGGTGAGCTGTGCACCACGGGCACGCATGGCTGTAAAGGCCTCGTGACCAGGAGTGTCGAGGAAGGTAATCCTGCGTCCGTCGGGGAGTACCACGTTGTATGCACCGATGTGCTGTGTGATACCTCCGGCCTCGCCTGCGATCACATTGGTCTGTCTGATATAGTCGAGGAGAGATGTCTTACCGTGGTCGACGTGTCCCATCACGGTGATGATCGGAGGTCTTGTCACGAGGTCCGCCTCGTTCTCCGGCTCGTCATTCTCCTGATTGATCTCATTCTGAATGTCTGCCGTGACGAATTCCACCTTGTATCCGAACTCTTCTGCGACAAGCACAAGTGCCTCTGCGTCAAGTCTCTGGTTGATTGACACCATGAGACCGAGACTGAAGCAGGCCTCGATGACTTTGTTTACAGGAGTGTTGTTCATGAGGGTCGCGAGGTCATTGACAGTAACGAACTCAGTTACCTTGAGAATCTTCTTCTCAGCAGCCTCCTGAGCAATCTCCTCCTGAAGTTTCTGGGAAGCGAGCTCCCTCTTCTCCTTTCTGTGTTTTGCACCGAAATTGTTCTTGGACTTGCTGTCGTTCATCCTTGCGTAGGTCTCTTTCACCTGCTTCTGGATTTCCTTCTGCATCTCCTCCTGCTCGGCTTCTGTCATAGCAGGCTTGAACCTGTCATTGACACGGTCTCTGCGGCGTTTTCCCTGTCCGGGCTGGTTGTTGCCGCCCTGACGGAAATCCTTCTTGCCATTGTTCTGACCATTGTTCTGACCACCGGCATTGCCCTGACGGTTTTTCTTGTTGCCGTCCTTTTTGTCGTTGCCGTCAATCTTGTTCACATCGACTCTCTCGCTTCCGCCTTTGGCAATGCGCTCCCTCTTGTTCTTGCTCTTCTTTGGAGCTTCGAATTTGGACAGGTCCACTTTGCCCACAATCTTCAGGCCTCCGGTAGAAACAGGCTCATCTTCGTCATTGCTGGAAGCAGCCTTCTGGAGTTTGTGCTCGGCCTTGAGTTTGGCCTTGTCCACCTTAGGATTGAACTCTTTCTGATTCTGAGTCTTGTCGCCTTTCTTGATGTCAGCCTTCTTGATCTGGTTCGCATGAGCCTGTTCCGAAGGGGTTTGGTCGGTAGGCTCTGCGGCTTTTGGCAGCTCGACTTCTTCATTAGATTTTACTTCCACAGGCTCGCTGTGCTGAGGCGCAACTTCCTCTGAAGGTTTCACTTCAGCGTCTGGCTTGGCCTCCACAACCGGCTCGGCATGAACTTCTTCCGTCTGTTGAGGAACCTCTGTCGGCTTGGACTCTACGACAACTTCCGGAGCTGTCTGTACTTTCGGCTCTTCCTGGACTTCAGGTGCAGCCGTCTCTTCCACCGCCGGTTTTACCTCCTTCGGAGCTTCCTCTACAGGCTTCTGTACAGGTTCCTCCTTCGCGAAACCACTTCCTGATGTTCCTCTGATGATGACGGTGCTTCCACCTGCAGCCTCTTCTTCCTCGTCCTCTTTCTTCTTGGAACCCTTTTCAATGATTTCCTTTATCTTAATCTGAACACGCTCTGACTCGTCCTTCGCCTTGGCATCCCCGCCGAAGGCCTTCTGAAGTTCAGGAATGAACTCGTCCGACACCTTGGCATTCGGATTCATCTCGACATCGGCGCCTTTCGCTTTCAGGAAATCCACCAATGTCTGAAGTCCCACATTGAATTCTCTTGTCAGTTTGTTTAGTCTGATTTCTGCCATATAAACCCCTTTTATTTAACTATTCTTCTTCAAATTCAGCGCGCAGAATGTTCATCACATCCTCCACGGTCTCGTCTTCCAGGTCAGCGCGCTTGGCGATGTCCTCAGGATCCAGGGCCAGTACGCTCTTGGCCGTATCACATCCGATGGACTGCAGCCTCTCGATGACCCATGGGTCGATTTCGTTGCTGAACTCAGTGAGGAGCACGTCCTCATCATCCTCAGCCTCGTCTTCCTTAGGCACCTCACGCCATACCTCGATTTCGCGGTCAACAAGCATTCCGGCAAGCTTGATGTTGCATCCGCCCTTGCCGATACCCTTCTTCACCTCGTCAGGAAGCATGAATACCTTGATCTTGTCGTTCTCGTCCGTACCCATGTCTATAGATGAAATCTTCGCCGGGTTCAATGCCCTCTGGATGAGGAGCTGGGTATTGTTGGTCCACTGGAGAACGTCGATGTTCTCGTTTCTCAATTCCCTTACGATACCGATGATACGTGCACCCTTGACACCGATGCAGGCTCCGATAGGATCGATTCTGTCATCATAGGACTCCACAGCGACCTTGGCCCTTTCACCAGGTATGCGGACTACCTTCTTTATGGTGATGAGTCCGTCATAGATTTCCGGAACTTCCTGCTCGAAAAGCTTCTTGAGGAATTCGTTTGAGGTTCTGGAAAGGACAATGTAAGGAGTCGTGTTGTTCTTCATCTCCACGCTCTTGATGATGGCGCGTACAGTGTCGTTCTTCTTGAAATGCTCACCCGGGATCTGCTCTGACTTAGGCAGTCTGAGCTCATTTCCGTCCTCATCGAGGATAAGCACCTCTTTTGCCCATGTCTGGTAGATCTCTCCGGTGAAAATCTCACCGATCTTGTCAGTGTACTTGTTATAGAGGTTGGCCTTCTCTATATCCATGATCCTTCCCTGAAGGTTCTGTCTGATATTGAGGATGCCTCGTCTTCCGAAATCCTTGAGCTCCACTTTTCTGGTGAAGGTCTCGCCGAGTTCGTAGTCGTCTCCGTTCCTGTTCACTTCAGCAAGTGCAATCTGAGTGTTGGGATTCTCCACGTTCTCCACCACTTCGAGATTCTGGTAGATCTCACAGTCTCCCTTATCGACATTGATGATGACGTCGAAATTGTCAGCAGAGCCGAAAGTCTTTGCCAACTGGGTCATGAACACATCCTTCAGCACACCCATCATCACCGGGCGGTCAATGTGTTTTTCGTCCTTGAACAGCGCGAAGGCTGCCTTGAGGTCGAGCTTTTCTTCTTCCATAACAGTTATTGTTTTTTATATTTTTTTCTATTCGAATTCAATGTGCGGAGTGACGCTGTTCACGTCCTCGTAAGCGAAAGTGTCCACGTGTCTGACAAGCTCCTTCTTTTTCTTTCCAGGGACAGCCTCCTTTACCTCGTAGGCAAGCGTAAAGCCTTTCTCGTCAGCGCTTTCCAGTGTTCCGACAAGTTTTTTTCCGTCTCTTGTCAATGTCTCGACTTTGGAACCGACAGCCTTGATGTACTGCTTGAGAATCTTGAACGGCTGGTCAAGCCCTGCAGAAGTCACAGTAAGTGAATAGTCTTCCTTTTCCTGGTCGAAAATCGAGAGAAAACTGTCATTTACCGCGATGCAGTCATCCATTTCCACAGTGCCGTTTTCCGATTCAATGGCTATGACAATGTCATTGTCCCTGCTGATGGAAACGTCGGTAATGAAACATCCACGCGCTTCCACTGTCTTAGTCATCTCTTTGTAAATCAGCTCTTTACTTATCATATTATTCTAAGCTTTCTTAAAAAAAGATAGGAGACGCATCCGTCCCCTATCTCATCTCACTTTGCAAAGGTAATCAAAATTTCCATAATTACCGAATTTCCTTAAAAAATATGAACAACGCGATTTTCTTGCTAAAGTAATGTAAATGTGTTTACTTTGCAAAGCAGATATTGCGTCGTACCGGATTTGGTATGTGAAATACGTTGAATAAAATAGTTTGAGAATATGGAATTTTCAGCCAAACAGCTGGCCAAAGTTTTGAGGGGAACCGTGGACGGGGACCCGGAAGTGAAGGTGACTTCATTCGCCAAGATAGAGCACGGAAAATCAGGTCAATTGTGCTTCTATGCAAATCCTAAGTATGAACATTATGTATATACCTGCAAGGCCAGCATCCTGCTTGTGAATTCCACATTCGAGCCTAAGGAAAAAGTCAGCTGCACCATGATCCGTGTTGCTGATGCGTACACGGCAGTTGCGGAACTTCTCAAGTATGTGGCTACCCAGAAGCGTACGGACCGCAGACACAGGGGCTTCCGCTCATCCTGGTTCCTCACCACCAAGTTCGGCAAGAAGGTATATCTCGGCAGCCATTCCTACGTGGGACATCACGCTGTCATCGGAGACTATACCAAGATATATGAAAACGTATATATCGGTGACAATACCGTAATCGGTTCACACTGCATCATTTACCCTGGCGTAAGCATCTATCCGGGAATGGTCATCGGTGACAATGTCATCATCCATTCAAACGCTGTGATCGGCTCGGACGGATTCGGAAATGCGCCTCAGCCTGACGGCACCTGGGAGAAGATCGAGCACATCGGCAATGTGATTATCGGCAACAATGTGGAGATCGGAGCCGGTACCACCATTGACAAGTCCGAGATGGAGTCCACCATCATCGGCAACGGCGTGAAAATCGACAACCTCTGCCAGATTGCGCACAATGTCGTAATCGGTGACAATACCGTTATGGCGGCGCAGTGCGGCATCGCCGGTTCGGCAAAAATCGGCAAGAACTGTATTCTGGCAGGCCAGGTAGGTATTGCAGGACACATTGAAATAGCTGACAATACGACTATTGCGGCTCAGGCCGGCGTCATCGGCAATGTGAAGAAATCAGGTCAGGTGCTCTTGGGTTCACCTGCCATTCCTATAAAGAACTATATGCGCAGTTATGCTATATTCCGTCAGCAGGGAAAAGAATAATTAGTATATTTGCGTGATTAAAAGATAATTTGATGAAGCAAAAAACACTTAAAGCCTCCTGCAGTTTCCATGGAAAAGGTCTTCATACTGGAAGAATTGCTGAGATGACGGTAAATCCCGCTCCGGAGAATACGGGAATTGTTTTCAGAAGAACAGACCTTGGAGAGGGAGCCGTAGTCAGGGCATTGGCTGAGAACGTATCCAGCACAGCGAGGAGTACTACCATATCTGAAGGAGAAGCTTCAGTTTCCACGATAGAGCATCTGATGTCGGCATTGACCGGAATGGGCATTGACAATGCCGTAGTCGAGCTGAACAATGTCGAGGTCCCGATTCTGGACGGCAGCGCCCAGCCGTATGTAAAGGCCTTTTCTGAGTCCGGTCTGGTCGAGCAGGATGCTGATAGACAGTTTATTGACATTCCTGATGAAATAGAAATCAAGGACGAGAAGACAGGTTCCTGGGTGAAAATCAAACCTGCTGCCGCTCCTTCCTACGATATTACGGTGGATTTCAATTCCAGAGTGCTCGGCGTGCAGTCTGCCGCATGGGACTTGTCCAAGGATTATGCATCTGAAATCGGCCCTTGCCGCACTTTCGTGTTCTTCCATGAGGTCGAGTTCCTCCTTGCGAACAATCTGGTGAAGGGAGGTGATGTGGACAATGCCATCGTGATTGTGGAGCATCCGGTTACTGACGAGCAGGTGGGGCGTATGGCAGACCTGTTCAACCAGCCTAAGCTGGGTGTTACCCCGGAAGGCTATCTGAGCAATCTGAAACTGCATTTCCCGAACGAATGCGGCCGTCACAAACTTCTGGACATGATAGGAGACATGAGGCTTGCAGGCGGTTATCTCAATGCTGAAATCACCGCTTTCAAACCTGGACACACGATAAATACTAATGCTGCGAAGGCTCTGAGAGCCCTCCTGAATAAAACCAAATAAACTATGAATAAGATACATCCATTGGCTACAGTAAGTCCTAAGGCCGTACTCGGCGACAATGTAGAAGTAGGACCTTACGCATTCATTGATGAGAATGTACAGATTGGCGACGGTTGCAAGATACATCCTCACGCAGTCATTTTCCCTTATGTAAAAATGGGCAAGAATTGCGAAGTGTATCCGGGAGCTGTCGTAGGCGCAGTGCCTCAGGACCTCAAGTTCGAAGGTGAGGTTACCTATGTGGAGATCGGTGACAATGTTACTATACGTGAGTGCGTGACCATCAACCGTGGAACCAAGGCAAGCGGCAAGGGCATTACCAAGGTCGGCAGCAATACTCTGATTATGTCCTATGTACATATAGCTCACGACTGTCATGTCGGAAATCACTGTATCCTTGTAAGTTACGTCGGCATCGCCGGAGAAACGGAGGTCGATGACTGGGCTATCATCGGTGGTGGTGCTAAAGCGCATCAGTTCACCAAGATCGGCTGCCACGCAATGGTCGGCGGTATGTCCAAGATCAACAAGGACATCCCTCCTTACGCAATGTGCGGTCGTGATCCTATCTGCTATGCCGGTGTGAACATTGTCGGACTTCGCAGAAGAGGATTCTCGGCAGAGACTGTAAGAAATATCAAGGATATCTACGATACCATCTATTTCCAGGGATACAATATCTCTGACGGCTGCTCCAAGGTTGAGGCCGGTTTCCCTGATTCAGAAGAGAAGACCACCATATTGAACTTCATCCGTTCTTCCAAGCGTGGTATCGTAAGAGCCAATACATCAGGAGAGAAAGGCGATATCGACTAGTTATGTCAATGCTTTTGGACATGGCTTTCTTTCCGCCCGTATCCTATGTGGCGGCAATAGCTGAAGAGTTTACCCTGTCATCTGACGGGGTAAATTCGTATGTGCCGGCGTTTGTCTATATAGAGGCCTGTGAGAATTATCAGAAACAGACTTACCGCAACCGTTGCCGGATATATGCTGCAGGTGGTGTGGAGGCTCTTTCCGTGCCTATTGTGCATGAAAACGGCACTTATGCGCTTCCTGTCAGGAAACTGAGAATCGACTGGAGCAAGCCGTGGCTGATGAGGATGAAGCGGGCTATCGTGTCCGCCTACGAATCTTCTCCGTGGTTTGACTATTACAAGGACGATCTGTTCGCCATTCTGGACAGGCAACACGAATTCCTTTTCGACCTGAACATTGACCTGCTCCGCTTCTTCCTGAAGAAGACTGGTATAGAGGCGGACATCCGTTTCACGGAGGAGTTTACGCCGCATGGCAGCACGGTATATGGCCGTGACCTGCGTGGCGTAATCCACCCGAAGCGGCAAAATGACATACTTGAGCGTCTGGGACTGAAAAAGCCATACTGGCAGGTCTTTTCCCTGAAGTATGGCTTCATATCTGATTTGTCCGTCATGGACCTGTTGTTCAATGAAGGTCCGGATTCCATCTCTTACCTCAAGAGGCTGAAATAAATCCCCGAATCATTTTAGAATCTCCATCCGAAGGTGGCGACTACATCGTAGAACCTGGCTCTGTTCCTGATTTCAGGAGACAATTCACCGTCAATGTAGGAGTCATAAGGATATACGTACTCGTAAGGGTTCTTTGTCCATCTGAAAGCGAGGTCGCAGAAGAATGAACCTTTGGATGAATATCCCACTCCGGCAGCAAGCGAGTGCTTGTAGGCCTTAGGAGTCATCTTCTTGCCGGTGAGGTCGTCAATATATCTCTCCGGAGAAGAAGTGAAGTTGTAGCCTGCCCTTATAGCGAACTGCGGAACAGGTTTGACTTCAGCACCGAGTCTCAATGCATGTGCTGCTCCGGTGAAGCTCTTGATGTCGCGGTTTACGCCATTGTCGAAAACGGTGTTGTCGTTGGTGTCGGTTTCCTTGAATTTCATCGTGCTGTAGTCGCAGATCTCATAGTCGACACTGACAAGACCCCAACCGCCGAATGTGTAGGCTGCACCGAAATTGGCTCTGAACGGTGATACGAATTTGTATTTGTATTCACCCTTAGGAGATGTCGCATTGGCATCGAACACATTGCTCTGGTACCAGGTTTCTCCGGCGTGCTGCCAATGTTCCGTTATCCAGTTTGCTGTAGGAGTCTGGATGGCCGCACCTATGCGGAGCCCGTCGATAGGGACAGCGATTATACCGAATTTGGCATAGACGCCTCCGCCCTGCATGTCGTAAGAGTATCTGTATCTCAGGCTGTTGAAATATGTCTTGGAAACGCCGCCGGAACCGTTGTCGAATTCGACGCCGAATTTGTCCGGATCCACTGCGATTTCCTTTAAGTACTCGTTTCTGGTATAGTCCATGGACACGATACCCAAGTTTCCTCCGATATAGACCCTGTCAGAAATGTTGAGGCCGACATTGAACAGCAGATCATACTTGTTGCCGTGGGACCTGCGTCCGTAAAGCTGGTCGATGGCGTCCGCAAGCTGAATGGTCTGTCCGCCTTTTCCGTCGTCAATGAGTTTCTCGGTCGCGCCTATGTACTTGTCATTCGCAGAGCCATAGGTGGACACCATTCCGGACTGCCAGCCGGTTACCTGATTCCATGGAACATTGGCATTGCCGTAATATCCGTTTTCCCCGTTCAGGAGGCTGGAGTTCACGCCGGTCATCATTGAAGCCAATGAACCAGCATAGGATGTGGCTGTGTTTCGTCCGCCTGCCGCCATGTCGTCCAGATAGTTTGCTGTGGCATTGGCAATGAATCCGAATGTCACTCTTTTCAGCCCGCGTCTGGCATTGGTGTCGAAATTGAGGGTGAAACCGACGTTAGGCAGTGTGAACCTGGCTGAACTGTTGTTCAGAGTGCTGCCGTATGCCGTTGATTGTGAAGGCATTGCATTGTAATCGCTCGTGGTGGACACGATGCTGACGTTCGGGGTGAACGTGACCTGTGAAAAGCTGTTCACGGCCGAGCCTGCAGGGTTGAGGTTTATGGAACCCAGATCTCCTCCCAGTGCGGTGAACGCATTGCCCATGGAGATGGAGCGCGCTGTACCGTAGTAATTGTTCTCGCTGAATCTCAGAGCGTCCTGGACGTTCTGAGCCGCAGCATTGACCGAGACAGCCGCAAGCAGCGTCAACGGAATAATCTTTTTCATCTTCATATCTTCTTCACTTATTTCAGGTTTCTAAATTATCTTCTTCTTACACTGCCGCCGCTACTTCCGCTCGAACGGGATGCTCCACCGGAATATCCTCCGCCTGAGAAGCCGCTGGATGAACTGCGGTATGAGGAACCGCTGTTGTATGAACTGCTTGACGAACTGCGGTATGACGAACTGCTGGAAGAACTCCTGTATGAGGAGCTGCTTGACGAGCTTCTGTATGACGAGCCTGAATTTCCGCCGCCATAGTTGTAGGAACTGCCGGAACTTCCGTAAGAAGATGAACTTCTGTAACTTGTGCCGGATGACTGTCCGGATGACCGGCTTGTGGCGGCCCTTCTGTATGCAGGTGCAGATGCTGTTCTGTTAGATGAGGAAGCACTTGAAATCGTGCCGGCTGACCTTACTCCGGATGTGCTGGACGTTCTGTAAGCGGTGTTGCCTGAGGTGCTCGTGCGGACGGACTGTCCGGAAGCCGCGCTGCGTACCGCCTGGCTTGAGCTGCTGCGTACTGCCTGACTGGATGCTGAACTTCTTACCGCCTGTCCTGCGGAAGAACTTGTGCGGATCGACTGGCTGGACGATGCGCTGCGTACCGCCTGGCTGTTTGCCGAACCGCTGGATGTGCGTACTCCGGACGCTGAAACCCTTCTGACAGAAGTCATTGACACGTCATTGCCTCTTGTCGATGTCGTCGCGGTGCCGGAGGCTCTCCTGACTGATGAGGACGAGCCGGCATTCCTTCTGACTGTGGAAGATGCTACGCCCATTCCGTTTCCTCTGCTGCTTTCGGTCAGGCCTCTGTTGCCATAGTAGTAACTGTCCCTTCCGTGTCCGAAGCCATGGTCGTACCAAGGACCGCACCAGTGGTCATGGTAATAATGATGGTGATGGTAATACCACGGGTCGTGGTACCAGCTGTAGCCCCAGCCGTAATATACAGGTCTGCCCCAATACCAAGGATTGTACCACGGGTCTCCCCAATACCAGTCATCCCACCAGATGCTGCTTGAGTAATACCACGGATTCGCTCCCCAGTACCAGCTGGACCAATAAGGGCGGTAATACCATGAGCCCCAATATGTTCCAGGCCAATATGATGATGCCCATCCTGCCGCATATCCTGCTGCGAATCCGTCAGGGTACAGTGAATATGCAGGTGTGTTGGTGACAGTGACCACGGTGCTGTTGTCCTGTTTGTTGAACTTCAATGTGGCTGAAGTGTTTTCCGGAATGAACAGCGTGTCTGTTTCTCCTGCCTTGAGGAATAATGTCGAGTTCTCCGTCTCCTTTACGAGTTCGTTTACTTTGTTGCGGGACGCAAGAACATCCGCTTTAGTTTCGGTTTTAGCAGGTCTGCTGTAGAATCCGTCCTGATATTGCTGGCTTGAAGCGTATTGCGATGCGGAACCGCAACCGGCCAATGCCAGGAATGCTCCGGAAAGAACCAAGATGTTTGTTTTCATAATCGGACCTCCTAGTTATATAAATAATTTGTATCTTTGTGCGCTGCATTGCAGCGATGGTATGTCTGCAATATTCATACCTCGCCAATGCTCGCATGCTAAATGCAAATATATGAATGTTATTGCATAAAGAAACCAAAAAATAAAATAAACTAACAAAAGATGGCAGATCAGATAACCAAAAGGTCAGACAACTACTCTCAGTGGTATAACGACCTGGTAGTTAAAGCAGACCTTGCAGAGCAGTCACCTGTAAGGGGATGTATGGTAATCAAGCCTTATGGCTATGCTATATGGGAAAAGATGCAGCACGTGCTGGACTCGAAATTCAAGGAAACAGGCGCAGTCAATGCTTATTTCCCGTTGTTCATTCCCAAGTCTTTCTTCAGCCGTGAGGCTGAGCATGTAGCAGGCTTTGCGAAGGAATGTGCGGTAGTGACACATCACAGGCTCATGAATGACCCTGAAGGCAATGGCGTGGTAGTGGATCCGTCTTCGAAACTTGAAGAAGAACTGATAGTGCGTCCGACATCCGAGACCATTATCTGGAGTACATACAAGAACTGGATCAAATCATGGAGGGATCTTCCTATCATGTGCAACCAGTGGGCCAATGTCGTCAGATGGGAGATGCGTACCCGTCTGTTCCTCCGTACCGCAGAGTTCCTCTGGCAGGAAGGCCACACGGCTCACGCTACATCACAGGAGGCTCAGGAAGAGGCAGTGAAGATGGTCCATGTCTATGCTGACTTTGCCCGCAACTATCTGGCTCTCCCGGTCATTGTAGGCCACAAGAGTCCTAACGAGAGATTCGCCGGTGCATTGGATACCCTCACTATCGAGGCGATGATGCAGGACGGAAAGGCTCTGCAGTCAGGTACTTCACATTTCCTCGGCCAGAACTTCGCCAAGTCGTTCGATGTACAGTACACCGACAAGGAAGGTAAGCAGCAGTATGTGTGGGCTACATCCTGGGGCGTTTCCACCCGTCTTATGGGTGCGCTCATCATGGCTCACGGCGATGACAACGGTCTGGTTCTCCCTCCGGCTCTGGCTCCGATCGAAGTGGTGATGGTTCCTATCTACAGAAGCGAGGAGGAGCACAATGCCGTTCTCGACAAGATGAATGAAATCAAGAAGGCTCTTGAGGCTGCCGGCCATACTGTGAAGATCGATGACCGTGACACATTGCGTCCGGGCTTCAAGTTCGCTGAATGGGAACTCAAGGGAGTGCCTGTAAGGCTTGCCCTCGGTGCACGTGACCTGCAGAATGATACAGTGGAGGTACACCGCCGCGATACACTTGAGAAGAAGACAGTTTCGCTGGAGGGCATTGACAAGTATATAGAGGACCTGCTCGTGGATATTCAGAACAATATCTATCAGAAGGCATTGAATTTCAGGGATTCACGTATAGAGAAATGCGATTCCTGGGAGGAGTTCAAGGAGAAGATCACTCAGGGCAAGTTCCTGCTCTGCCACTGGGACGGTACTGCCGAGACTGAGCAGAAGATCAAGGATGAAACCAAGGCTACCATCAGATGTATTCCTGTAGATAGCGTCGTATGTAAGGAAGAAGGCACGGATATCTATTCCGGCAAGCCTTCACACGAGAGAGTTGTCTTTGCAATCGCTTATTAGTGAATATTTTATGAGGAAGAGAATTCTTTTGATGTGCTTGTCCGCATTGGCATTTACATCTGTGTATGCACAGGATGTCACCGATGCGCAAAAGGCTGCTGAAGAGGCTGCCAAGGCGATTGCGGGCGCTCCTGAAGCTGTAGTTAAGACACCTAAACCGAGATATTGGACGAATTCCCTTCTTACGAAACTGGATTTCGGACAGACAAGTCTGACGAACTGGGCTGCCGGCGGTTATAACAACGTGACCCTGAAGTCTTTCATTGATGCGAATGCTAACTACAAGAAGAAAGACCTGTTCTTCAACAACCGACTTCAGCTCGATTACGGTTTCCTGTATTCTGAGGACAAACCGTTCATACAGAAGAGCGATGACCGTATGTATTATGAGGGCAAGTTCGGCTACAAGGCTTTGCAGACATTGAACTATTCCGCTCAGTTCAACTTCAAGTCGCAGTTCTCGAACAGTTACAACTATCCTATGCCTTCCAAGCCGGCCGGTGCTGCGGACGATTGGGAGCCTGGCAAGTCCGACTGGAAGCAGAGCAGGAAGCTCAAGTCCGGTTTCTTCGCTCCTGCCTATACCAACATCGCGCTCGGTATTGACTGGGTTCCTACCAAATGGCTTACTGTCAACGTCGCTCCTCTTACCGGAGGTTTCGTGGTCGTTACGGATGAGAGTCTGAGGAAGTCCTACAGTATGGAACTCAAGAAGAAATACGAGAGTCTGGATGCACTTTCCAGTGCTGATGCAGCTGCTCTGGTAGGGGATGAGAAAGCACGTTACGAGGCCTTTGTCGCTGCCAAGACTTCCGGTGACGCTTATCGTTCGGCAAGATTCGAGTTCGGTGCGCAGATAAAGATCGATGGAAAGCTTCAGATCAATGACAATTTCAAATATACTTCACAGTTGGTGCTGTTCTCTGACTATCTCGACAAGCCGCAGAATATCCGTGTGAACTGGGATAACAGGTTTGACTGGCAAATCGCCAAGTATTTTTCATTGACAGTGACCACCAACCTCATCTATGACGACAAGGTTCTTGTGAAGACTGAGAAGACATTGAAGAAATATCCTGAAGGACGTAAGGCGATACAGTTCAAGGAGTCATTGGCATTCGGCTTCTCATATACGATCGCTTCAAGACCGAGGTAACAGGCAATATGATGATTCAGAAATTATTTGACAGAACGATAGTGGGGCTGGTTCCGGAAAAGGAAACAGCCCTTCTTGCAGTAAGCGGGGGCATTGATTCCATATGCCTTGCTTCATTGTTCCTGAACAGTTCCGCAGGACGGAGGTTTGCTGTGGCGCACTGCAATTTTCATCTCCGTGGTGAGGACAGTGATTCGGACGAGGCGCTTGTGGCTGCCTGGTGCGGGCGGAACGGTGTGCGTTACCATAAGGCGGATTTCGATACGGAGCAGTACGCTTCGACCCATAATGTCAGTATTGAAATGGCTGCGAGAGAACTCAGATATGACTGGTTCGCGTCGTTGTGCAAGGACAATGGATACTATGGAGTGACTGTCGCGCACAATGCAAATGACAATGCGGAGACATTGATTCTGAATCTTTTACGTGGAACAGGGCTGCGCGGAATTACCGGTATGCAGGTGGAAACAGTAGTTCCTGTGACCAGGGATGAATTGTCAGGTGTGCGTCTGTTGAGGCCGATGTTGTCTTTCAGTCGTAAACAGATTGAGGAATATGTGGCTGCCAACTCTCTGGAGTATCATGATGACAGGACCAATGCGGAAACTGTCTATAAGAGGAATCGTATAAGGCATCTTGTTTTCCCTGTTTTTGAGAGTCTGAATCCGTCGTTCCTGACGACTTTTGCCCGGGAGATGAATGCGTTTTCCGAGGTGCAGGAGATTGCGGATGATTATTTCATTTCTGTGCGTGATGGTGTCTGCGAGCCTGCCGGAAAGGATGACCTGCTTCGTGTCAATGCAGTAAGGCTATGTGGTCTGAAGCATTATAAATATGTGCTGTACAGGCTGTTGGAATCGTATGGCTTCAGGGACAGGCTCCTCGAACCGGTGGTGCGTCTGCTTGAAAGCGGCAAGACGTTTTCCGGTAAGATCTTCGAGGCGCCTGGCTACGAACTTATTACGGCAGGGGAGTGCCTGATTGTCAGAAAGGCCGCTCGTGTATTGCCGGAGAGCCCTGTCATAAGCGAACTTGCTGATGCTAATGGGGATAGGGCTAATGTGCAGGGTGATCTGCGGGGTGGTGTGACGGTTGGTACGCTGGTCGGTGTGCAGGGAGGTAAGCGGGGCAGTGTGATGGTTGGTAAGTGGGGAGGTACGCAGAACGGTGCTCAGGTTGATAAGCAGGGAGGTACTCCGGGTGGTGTTCAGGTTGATAAGCAGGGCGGTGCTCAGGGTGGTGTTCAGGTTGGTAAGCAGGGCGGTACTCCGGGCGGTGCTCAAGTTGATAAGCAGGGCGGAGAATCTTCACCGGTTGCGTTAGAGAATCACGGCTTGGGGGAGTGCTTCGGATTGGCCGGACGAGGCTCGGCGTCAATCACGTCCTCTTTTGTTGGGTCCGGCTTGTCATACAGCGGATTGTCCGGACGAGGCTCTGCCCACAGGTTACGCGGCATGTTGATGACCGGCGGACCAGTGATAAACGAGAACGAGGCCTGCTCGGTGGTCCGCACAACCGGCGAATATGTTTTCGATGATTTTCGTGTCAATGTCTCTGTTTCCGAAGCAGGCGCGGACCCGGTAGCGGATGCCAAGTCATTGGCCCGAGAAGGGATTGCGGCATTTTCGTCAGAAGCATTGACATTACCGTTCCTGTTGCGCGGTTGGCAAAATGGGGACTGGATGCGTCCTGTCGGGCTCAATGGCAAGAAAAAGCTCAGCGATATCTTTACAAGTCTGAAAATGAACATTGAAGAAAAGTCCCGTGCTCTGGTCATTGTCCTGCCCGGTTCGGCAGGCGAGTGGGCGGGGCGTGTAGGCTCGTCCAGTGATGTTTCGGATAGTGGATCTTCGAAGAGAGGGGCGGATAACATTGGCACTGATGCGGTTCGAGGCGTGCGGGTGGCCGGTGTCTGCGGCTACGTTTCCGGTAGGTTCTTTTTCCGTGTCGATGAGTCTGTCATGGTTACTCCGGCCACTGCTTCTATAATGAAACTATATCTTCGCGCTTTGGAGAACGTTTGATGTGGAATGTGGTGGAGAACCGTGGTGTGAAATGTGGCGGGGAACTTTGATGTGGAATATGGCGGGGAACGGTGGTGTGAAATATGGTGGATAACTTTGATGTGGAATGTGGTGGAGAACGGTGATGTGGAATATGGTGGGGAACGGTGGTGTGAAATATGGTGGATAACTTTGACGTGGAATGTGGCGGGGAACGTTGATGTGAAATATGGTGGAGAACGGTGATGTTGGAATATGGTGGATAACTTTGACGTGGAATGCTCCAGAGAACGGTTACGTGAAATATGGCGGGGAACGGTGGTGGGGTGCACCGCGTAATCCTTTGATTATCAATAGTTAAGCTACTTTCAGAGTTGATGTTTTTGTAACTCTGAAAGTGACTATTTTGCTGAGTATCAACGCTTTACGCGCTGCGCCTAATGTATCGTCCTGAAAAAAGTTTACCAAAAAAAGTAAACTATTATGGAAGCTAAATGCTATCGGGCGATGCAGCGCGCCCAGGGAAAAATGCTGCGCGAGTACTT